>APMI01025913.1_pt1 | contig 23577 bp, 19 predicted proteins | sample 667938 | NCBI WGS metagenome assembly APMI01 (sample SAMN01084076, study PRJNA167559) | wastewater metagenome | biome: Wastewater | place: Denmark: Ejby Moelle, Odense | collected 2011-11-28
CAAAGACGACATGGTGAGCGTTGAGATTTGTGCTGATTCTGGACAGCTTGCCACGGCCTATTGTAACGAGACGATCACTCGAAAATTTAGGCGCGGTACGGAGCCGAAAACTCATTGCAATCTACACAGGGGGACTAATTGAGGGAACTGAGTAGAAAGAGACTTGTCGCTTTTCCGATCGTTTTGACTCTTCTATTTGGGTTCATTTTTCTGCGTCTTTTTTCGTTGCAGGTGATTCACTCCGAAGAGATCCGGCAACGTGCTGGAGTATCGAGAGCAGTAACCGCGTCGAGAAATGAACCTCGTCAAATTTCTCATTCAAAACAGTCTTCTCCGAGCATGTGGTTAGCAACAAGGAGATTTCTTGGGCGGGTCAAAAGGTCTTTGGTCCGTAGGCTCTCACAGCATTCCCAAAACCAATCAGACTATCTCACACTGAGGAGCGGAATGTAGTGTCCGTCATACATGCACCTAAGAGTCCCGACCTTGACGCAAGGACACTTGCGCTTCCAATTGTCTCCGGTGCGTTGATATCGCTGTTGGCATTGCGGCTGTGGTACGTCCAGGTTGTGATGGCTCCCGAGCTTGTTGAGAAAGCCGAAGCTACCCGGGAGACGAAGATTCCAAGGCAGGCTCCGAGGGGTTTGATTTATGACCGCAACGGAGAATTAATCGCTGGCATTAAGCCGTCGTTGGCCGTCACAGTCGTTTATCGAACTGTGATGAAGAATGAGTGGGTGATTCCCAAGCTCGCATCGATGTTGGGGGTCGAAGAAAAGAAGCTTCGAAAGCGTATCTCTGAAGCTCAAAGGCTAGCAGGACTTCCCGTTCCTGTTTTTGTTGGCGCACCCATTGACGTCGGAGCTCGCATCGCGGAGGCTGGTGACGAACTGCCAGGAGTGGGGGTTGAGTATCAGCCTGTTCGTGACTACCGCGACACAACGGCTTACTCGCACGTTCTAGGTTACGTCGGCATTCCTAACGATTCCGATCTTGATCGACTAAAGACCTTTGATCGTGAACCGCCTACCTACGTCGGGAGAACGGGAATCGAGCGCACTCATGATCTTGACCTCATGGGGGTTTTGGGAGCTGAGCACATGGAAATCGACGCGAAACGGCGTCCGATTCGATTGGTTGGTCGTGACGAACCTGTGCCCGGTAAGCAGCTCATCATGAGCATTGATGGGCGATTACAGCGGGCCGCCTTGGCTGCGCTGGAAACGAAGAACTACGTTGGTGGAGTCGTCGCGATCGACCCGAAGAATGGGGAAGTGCTCTGCTTGGTTAGTACGCCTAAGTTCGATTTAGGACTGTTCCGGAACGGTATCACTCAAACGGATTGGGATCAGTTACAAAACGACCCTAATCACCCTCTTGTCACACGTCCGCTAGGTGCAAGTTATTCGCCAGGATCAACATTCAAGATCATTACGAGTTTGGCTGCCTACGAATCTGGAAAGTTTGATCCGAATCGAGTGATCACATGCACAGGTGGATTCAAGCTAGGTAACCGCGTATTTCGGTGCATGTCGCATCATGGACCTCTTTCGTTCGAGGCGGCGTTTGAGAAGTCTTGTAACCAATACTTCTCAACCCTCGGTTATCAGGTAGGGCAAGAGGCGATGTGTAAAGCTGCTGAGGAAGTTGGACTTGGGCAGCGAACCGGGATCGATCTTGGTGGCGAGTCGAAAGGTGTTGTTCCGACGATGGACTGGCTTCACAGGACTTTCAAGAAAGCTCAGTGGTATGGCGGCGATACGGTCAACCTATCTATCGGTCAGGGATACCTTCGAGCTACTCACATTCAGATGGCCAATTTGAGGTGCATGGTTGCCAATAATGGAGTGAATTACCGGCCACACCTAGTTCATTCTTTCCGAGATTCGGCCACTAGCACTTCCGAACAGATTATTGAGCCCGAGGTCATGCACAAGGTGACCGCTGGCTCAGAGTTCTGGGGGCCGCTCCGACAAGCGATGGGTGCTGTTATCGAGGGAAGCCACGGTACCGGTCAGAGTGCTCGCATTCCGGGCATCATTTGGGGTGGTAAAACCGGTAGTACAGAGCACGCAAATGCGAAGAAAACCCACAGTTGGTTTGTTGGTATGGCCCCGCTAGATGACCCCAAGATTTGCATTGCTGTCTTGGTTGAAGATGCCGGGCACGGCGGCGAGGTCGCCGCGCCGGTTGCTAAGGCGGTTGTTCAGGCTTATTTGACGAAGTTGACCGCAGGGAAGTCTGTCACTAATGCGGCTGCTAATGCTAAGAACTTATCGCCTTCGGCGGTAGTTTCACCTGCTGCCGGTAGGTTGCCTGTTTCTCGATAAGCGTTCGAAAGCAATACGGCCACTTCGTGTCCCTGTTTGTAGACGCCATGTACTTCTACAAGACCAATCCCTGAGAACCTGAAAGTTGGTGGTTCGGGCGGCGTCATTTTGGTGAATAGCTTGTTGTTGTTGACGATCACAGGCGCCATCTTCGAAGAAAACTCTTTGAAACCACTCAGTGCAGGGACCAATAGTGAGATTCTCTTTTGAGGGTCTTTTTCGTTTTGCGCGACGTAAAGGCGCGCCCAAAAGGTTTTTACGGGTACATCGTAATCGATACTACGGACCTTGAAATACGGCGTCTCTTCCGTCTCGATCATGCGGTTAGCGATCTTGAGAGCAGATTCCGTTTCGCCGTTTGCGATGTAGAGTTTGGTCAGCGCCTCGAGCGTGTCAAGATTGTTGGGGTTTCGCGTTAGCGCTTCTTTGTAGGTATTGACGGCCTTGAAGAACGGTCCAGATTCGCTCTGGAGCTTAGCAAGATGCCGCAAGTTCACTGTCGATGGGGCGCGCGATGCCGCTTCTGTCGCCGCCGCTAACTGTTCCGGACCTCGGGACACGAGAGCTTTGAGATGCCAAGGCTCATCGTCGAACGGCGCAGTGCCGGTTAAGTTATCTATTGCTGAAATAGCTTCTTGCGAGCCTGAGTTTACGAGAAATCGTGCTTGCGATTTTTCTGCATCGATGTGGCCGAAGAATAGAAATACCAAGCCGAGTAGGCCAACAAAGACTGTTATGCTCGAACGCATGGGGACAGGGATGAACTCGGGCGCAACGGCGTCGGTGCTGAGGAGCAATACTGTCCCAAGCAAAACAAAAAACACGAGTCCAATTCCGAAATAGTAAAGGTCACTGTCGACGAGACTGTGAATCAAAATCGCGGCCAAGGCCGCCACTATTCCAGCACGAAGCGGAGCTGAATGCGTCGCAACCTTTGTTGAGCTTCGAATCGTGTTCCAACCGCAGATTCCAACAAAAGCAAAGAACAAAAGTGGCGCGAGAATGCTTGATTCTGCCCAAAGTTGGAGATAGACGTTATGCGCGAAAACGGTTTGGGTTGTTAGCCCCGGTCGAGCTGACTCAAAGTTGTAAGTTCCGAAGCCGTAGCCAATCGGGTTATCCATTCCAAGCTTAGCCGCGCCTTTCCACAGGAGCAACCGGAATGTCGAAGACTGTTCTTGTGTGGAAGAAGCGTTTGTGACTCGTGCAAAGGGTGCAGCAACTTCAGCGCTAGCAGCAGTTTTTGGTGCCGTCGCCGCAAAGAGTCCGATCATCGCTAGGCAGCAAACGAAACTGGCCCCGAGGCGCTTTGCCGAAGAGATACAGTGTGTTTCCTTTGTCCAGACTAGCAGTGCGACAGTTGAGGCGAGACTTATGCCGATAGGCAACCATCCCAAGCCTTTCACGAAGCAGACCCCGGTAATCAGTCCAATAACGACAACAAGAGCAGTTCCGATCAGTTGGAACGGTTTTGCCTTTGATTGAATCTGTGTCACGCCAAAGAGAGTTAGGCCAATCGGCAACGAAAGCAAAAGTGCGCCTTTTGAACCAGTGAGCGTCATCGCGAACAAGATAACGCCTGCTCCGAGAGGCACCATGATCGCGGCTAGTCTCTCCTTTACCTCGGAGATTCCGATCCCAACAAAGAAGCCAACTAACAAAATCGCCGCGGTTGCGTTGGGGTTGACCCATCCTGCAAAAATTCGCCAAGTAGGGTCCGAAAACCTGTTGATGGCGTATTCACGAATGCCTAGCAAACCGACGATTGCACAAGCGGCGAGGACCGTTGAGGCAATGGCAAGGGGACCGCGACGGCGCCCAAGTGTGGCTATTGTGGCAAAAAAAGCTGCGCCATAAGTGAGCCACTCAGTGAGCGCAATCCATGAATATGATTTGAAATTTGAGTACGAGGTAGAGCAAGCCAGAACGGTAAAAAAGCCTACCAAGAGGGATGTTGTTGCGGCGTTCGGGACCTGAACGACCTTTCGACGCGCAAACTCAAAGGCTACGGTGAAAAGGACTAAGACACCGATGAGGGCATGACCCAACAAAGGAGCATCTGTACCAAAAGCGCCGGACATTAGGTTGAAAAAACCAGGAGCGAGTTCTGACTTACCAAGACTCAACTGGCCTCCAAACAAGACGGCCAAAAACGCAGCGATGCAAATCAAGACCGGGCCAACCGGGATCTGCTTTTTCATCGAGATCTTTTTCTCCGGATGTCGTCAAGTCGGTTCTTTGCTATAAACATAGATGCTCTTAAAGCTAACGCCGTTGCGGCAAAGGCTACCGCGAAAGGCCTCACAAAGATCGGCATTTCAGCGACAACATTCTTTGTATAAAAGCGAAGCATCGCGCGATGAAACGTTCCGATCATCCGATTCGGCGCTTTGTCTGTACTTCGACCGATGGCGTGTGTGATCACCGATGTCGGAAAATAGATCACATCGAAGCCGGCTTTGTGAGCTCGCCAACACCAGTCGACATCTTCACAATACATAAAGAATTTAGGATCTAGGAATCCTGTCTTTGCCATCAAGTCTTTACTAACAAACATGGCAGCGCCAGAGACCCAATCAACCATCCGAGGTTGCGAGTGATCCCAGTCTTGCATCAAATACTCGCGCGTGAACCGATTGTTAGGGAACAGCCTCCCGACAGGTGTATTGCGGAAAAGCGCGGCAATCGGATTTGGGAAGCGGCGACTAGAAAACTGAAGTGATCCGTCGGAGTTCAGTAGTTTGGGCCCGATGATTCCCGCGTTTGGGTTATTTGCAGCGTAGTCAAGAAGCGTTCGGAACGCCCCTGGATGGACAATGGTGTCTGAGTTCAGAAGGAGCGCATGAGGAGCCTTAATTTGCTCTAAAAGCATGTTGTGTCCCCCCGTAAACCCAAGGTTTCGGGACATTCGGTAGAGTCGAACCCAGGGAAACTCTGCCTCAACCATGTCTGGGGAAGGATCTTCAGAGTTGTTATCGCAGACCAGAACCTCAAAGTGCGCTTCATCCTGAATGGCTTCAAGACTTTGCAGGCACAAACGAAGGTCTGACTCTGTGTTCCAACTACATATCGTTACGCTAAGCTCTAAATCCGGCATCGTAGCCCTTTGCTCGCACCATGGCGACCAGGTAAATCAACGGGGTCACAAGTAAGATACCGACCTTGGACAGCCCATTTCTGTTGTGTTTGTGCAAGTAACGGACCAAGCTTCGGTGTGATTCCCAAATCATCGACTTTTTTACGAGTTTCGTGCTTTCACCGCCGTGGTGCAGCACATGCGCCTTCGGAGTGTAAAGGCAGGGATAGCCCGCGTCCGCAAGACGCTTCAAAAGATCAACCTCATTAAAAAAGATGGGGAAGTCCTCGTCAAATGGGCAGCTTGGGTCTCCAATTGCTTCCATCGCAGCTCGTTTGAACAACAGAAAAGTGCCCATCGGTTGTGGACCAGGTTGTTCCTTCTCGTAGTCAAATGCGTGTAGTCGATAGGCTCCGAAAACCGAGTTGGGAAGCGATTTTGCGAGACCTGTCACTTCTCCAAAAATACCGAGCAGAGTGGGGAATCCACGAACAGATCGCTGAGTTTTGCCATCCATCCCTATCTGTTTGATTCCCAAGACGCCAAAAGAATCTGTCGATGTAAGGATCTGAACAGCTAGAGATAAACTCTCGTTATCAAACTCGGTATCCGGGTTTAAAGTGAGTAGCAGGTCGCCTGTTGCCTCGGCAAATGCCAAGTTATTTCCCTTCGCATATCCCGTGTTGACCTTTGAGGCGACTAACTTAACCGATGGGAATTCTGCTGCAACCATAGCCGCACTTCCGTCTGAGGAGTTGTTATCAACAACGATTATCTCAAAAAGAACTGCTATTTTGAATCGTAATATCGAAACTAGACACGAACGAAGCATGTCGGACGTATTCCAATTGACGATAAGAATGCTTAGCACTAAAATCCATTCTACTGGCTGATGAGCACGATTGATGTGTGCCAATCAAGCTAGAGAAAATAACGAATATCTGCATTATTGCTGCAATAGAGGCAATAATGGATAAGTGCAATGAATGGGTAGATTCTGAAAATGAATCTGGGGAGCTGTTCTTTGGAAGCGTTTAAGTTCCAAAGAAAATAGATTGACTCACTCGTTATAGTACTGGTAAAGTATAGGTGCTTGCCAGCGGCCTTTAACGGGGAGGCGAAAACGGCTAGAAATAGTCGCGAGTTGTGAGGAGTATGCCGATCAAGAACCTAACCTTGGGGACGTGTGCGATGCTAGCGGTAGCTACAGCGCATGCAGATACCTACACCGTCAGAAACGGCGATAGCGATTGGACTATCGCACACAAGCATGGCCTGAAGGTCAACCAGCTTCATCAGATGAATCCAGGCGTAGACTGGCCATCGCTACAGATTGGACGAAAGCTGAACGTTCCGAGTTCCAAGTATGCATCTGAGAAATCGAAGAAGGCGGAAACCAAAAGTTCAAAGCTAGTTTCTTCCGGTTCCAAAACCACAGTATATAAAGTCAGAGATGGCGAGAACGGTTGGATTATCGCCCACCGATTTGGAATCAGGACTCCTGATCTCAAGAGCTTAAACAAGGGCGTCGACCTTAAGAATTTACATATTGGCCAGCAGATCGTCGTTCCGAAGACCAATCTGGTCGCTACTCACAAAGAAAAGGTTAACCACATCCGAACCAGCTACGCATTGGTTAACTCTGAGAATGTTTCGATTCGCCGAGAGCCTTCAACGAGTAGCGGAAGAATCACGACGGTTGATACTGGAACTCGCGTAAAGGTTCTTGCCCGAGAAGGTGCTTGGTACAAGCTGCGATTCCCGCGCGGAACCGAAGGATGGGTTCGAGGCGATTTCCTTAACCCTGCCCACAAAGTTGCTAGTACGCTCGTAGCGCATGGCAAACGAAGAAGCACCCGCGGAAGATCCTCCTCTGGAAGCTTAGGATACATTGCCCAGGGCAACGGCGAAGCAGCGGCGCTCATGAAGAGTGCAGCTAGCTACAGTGGTGTTCGTTATCGATGGGGAGGCGCTTCCCGCTCTGGAACAGATTGTAGTGGCTTCACCACTCAAGTGTTTAGGAGCCAAGGCGTCAAGTTGCCGCGAACGAGCCAGGAGCAGTCCCAGGTCGGAAAGCAAGTTTCGAAGTCTTCGCTTGAAAAAGGTGATTTGGTGTTCTTCCGTACCACCCGAGGACGCCGCGTCTCACACGTCGGCATCTATGTTGGGAACGGAAAGTTCATCCACTCAAGCTCAGGCTCAGGTCATGTGCAAGTCAGTTCACTAGCTGAAGGCTATTACAGCAACCGATTTGTTGGAGGCAGACGAGTTAAGAAGTTCGCCGAGTCTAAGAAAAAAGAAGAGGCGCCAAAGAGCTCTCCGCAACCAGTTAGCGAAACTCCGGTTCCTGAGGAATCTGGCAAATAGAACCAGGTTGAAGCCTGAAGCTCAAGTCGCTTCAGGCTTCAATTGTTTTTGGTAGTTGGTGTCTTGACAAACCAGCGATAAGGACTCCAGCAAGAACAATTACCATGCCGAGCCACTGAACACCCACGATGGTTTTGCCAAACACGGCAAAGGCTGACGCTACGGCTGTCGGCGGAACAAAATACTGATACATCGTGGAACGTCCCGCTCCGATCTTCCTCACTCCCTCGTAAAAGCATAGGAATGCCACCACACCCGAAAGCACGGCAATATGCAAAAACATGCCCCAGCCGTACAGATCGACCTTGGTTAAGTCCGTATGTGCGAGTTGCGTGGTGCCGTAGATGAGCATCACCGGAAACCCGCCAACCATCGAAAGGGTGAAAAATCGCAACGGGCTGTATTTGACCAGGATGGGCTTAGAAAATACGGCGGCAAAGGCCCACACGACACTCGATGCAAGAATAACGAGATTCCCAATGATAGATCCGTGAGATCCTGATGCGCCGCCAAGAATAACGGTGGCTACACCTAAGAACGCAGTAATCCCACCTGCAAAAGCAACACCTCGGAATCTTTCCTGACGCGCAACGCAAGCCATCAGGTAGGCAAAGATTGGCATTGTCGCAAGTACAATGGCTCCTTCAGCTGGCGTTGTCAACCTCATACCTTCCATGAACAGAACCATGTATAGTCCCATGGTGAGGAACCCAGCAAAGAGCAACCTCGGAGCATCTCCAGGCTCAAATCGAAGAGACTCCCCTTGTCGAATCGACAAGCCCACTAGGATTGCGCTCATTAAAAAGAACCGTAGGAGCGCGACGGCTGGCGCTGATATTTCGCTGTAAACCGCTTTTACTGCGACGAAGTTAAACCCCCAGCACAGCACCATGATGCAGAGATAGGGGTTTGGCCAACGCATGAGAATATTGTGTCTGAGTGCCACACGAATTCTGATTTCGTAAACTAACATAGCCAAAGAAAAAAGGCCTCAACCCGTCAGTCACAGGTTGAGGCAATCATTTGGCAACAGCGCGCCTCTCTCCTTAAGCGGCCATTGCCGGTTTTGAGCTTTATCGCTCTTATGTATCTCACGCCTTGATGCGTGTTAAGAAAATTGTATCACTCTACATTTCACCTGTGGTGAGAATTCCTGTTTTGTAACGACGATGTAACGGAAGGATCGGCCGAATTACCTGATTCTAGATATCTTGGCTTGCCTTAGCGGCAATCTCCCACAGTAGCTTCTGCCTATAGTGTTCGTCTGGTCTGGTATGAATTCGGTCTATTTGTTCCTGACTCAAAGTTACAATTTTACGACCGCTACCGAGCATTCCTAACCTTGCACGACAAGCCTTGAGGCTCATCAACGTAGCGCTTTCAACTTCCTTTACATTCTTTCCAAGACAGATCAGGCCGTGGTTTTGCATCCACATTGTCTTAGGAACGCTACCATGCTGAGTGACGTATTCTTCTACGCCGTTTTTTACCGCAAGCGCGAGAGGTAGTCCCGGGTCCACATATGGAACAAACGCACTGGCTGGCCCGCAACACACGATTTCATCTGGAAAGAGCCGCTCTTGAGCAAATACTTTAGCTTCTTCTAGGCATAGCAAACTCAACATCGCCGTAGGATGGCAATGCCCGACGACTTCCACTCCGGGCAGAGACAGAAGGTAGGCATGCATGAAAGTTTCGACAGAGGGCATTAGTCGAGTCTCTTGCGCTCTCGAACTTGCGAGTAGTTCACGCACTCCGGTATCGGTCAGCGGGTCACCTGTGAAAGCCTTCAAAATCGGAGCAAAGTTCACTAGAACAAATCCACCCTCGGTGATCTCTCTCATCGTGAAACCACTTGCTTTGACCCAAAAAGTGTCTTCCGTATCTCGAGCACTGGTGTTGCCTTCTGCGAGGATAGCTAGGTCGAGCGAGGGATCGCCTAAGATTCTCGCCGCCGCAACTGCATCTGATAGTGGCATTTCAGGAGGTTACTCGCAAATCTTTAGTTAGGCGGGGAGTCAATCGAATCTTTGTGTCGAAGGTTAGGATGTCGGATGGTGGTTTAGTGCACCGAAAGTCCTGGTCGTTGTTTCGATAGGCTATACTTGAAAAACCATGTTAAGTAATCCGCATCCCATCGGACATTAACAACGGTTGATGCAAGGAGCAACCGTTGTCGCTCCGCATCGCTTTTCTTTCTCACCTTTGTTCGCAAACATTGCGAATGCTCCTTGCCCCTTTCGCCTTGGGCATATAGGAGCCTCAATAAAACAATCCACTAATCTAAGAGAACGTCTTCTCTTTAAGCAAAGACAAGATGAAGCCGTTCGCAGGGTACTTCAACTCGCAAAAGCCAGTTCAAATGCCAAACCTGAAGTGCCGAAACGCCGAAGTACGGCGTCGGCCTTATCGTCTTACTTTGACGTTTCGTTTCAGGACGAAAACGTCATCCGGCCTATCGACCGTTATCATTCCAACACGTATAGTTTGTCGAAGAGAGTGCTGGGCCTGGCAGACTATCTTTTTGTCAGGTATCCGGTGCCTCTGTTTCTGTACAGATCCGTCTTGACTTGGCAAGGAATCGAACTCATTTTTGGGGAACAGGCTCTTCGAGAGCGAAATCTGGACAACGCCCCCTATGAATGGAAGTTTCGATCCTGGTTTTATGCAGTCGCTCAAGGGAAGTCTCTCGCCAAGGTTGCAAAGAATGATTTCACCAAGCGTGAGGCACACTTCTTTTTGCTTGCCCCTCCGACCGGAGATATTGTCAGGAATATTTACTGGGCCAAGCTGGTTGCGGCTGGCTTAAATGAACAAGCTGCGACCTATTTGACTAATCGTTGTTCTGCTCAACTTCTAAGTTTGCTCGGGGATCGTTTGCAGGGCTTTGCCACCTTGTTTGAAGAATGCTGGAAGGAGATGTTCGACTTCCAACGGGCGGAAGTTACTGACTTTTTGCAGGTTTGTATTCAGACAGCTAATTTTTCATTCAAAGGAAGGACATATGGGTCGATCAGCAAGCTCTCGCATGAATGGCATCAAGGCGTCTATCTGACGAGTAGATGCTCTTACGAAACCTGGCAACAAACATTCGAGACGTGGCAATCAACCAAGAAATCGGTGACGACCCGCTTCCAGGAGTTGACCAATACTCGGGCGTTATTCGAAGAAGGGACACGGCAACGGCACTGTGTTTACACTTACCGTTCTCGATGTCTTTCGAGAAGGACGAGCATCGTTTCTTTGCGTTGGTATGACGGAATGCATGGCGTCCCTGAAGCGGAACTTGGGAGGCTAACCATCGAGGTATGCCTCATCAGTCGGTCGGTCGTTCAGGTCCGAGGGAAGCAGAACTGTCGGCCCACGGAAGAACAGATATCCCTGATCAGAGCGTGGGCTGGGATGAACGGTCTAGCGATCTCACCTTGTGCTTGTTAGTGTAACGGAGCAATATGGAGAGCTTTGTAGCTCTCCATCTCAATTCACCTACTTTGAGTAAGTATCAACAATGTCGAAGACAGCGTCGATGACCGATTCTACATCGTCCATGGTGATGGAGTTACTTAAAGGAAGGCTCAGGTAACGATCGAATTCGCGTGTTGCGACGGGGAAGTCGCTCTCTTTCCAGCCATATTTGTCTCGGTAATACGGATGTAGATAGATTGGAATGAAGTGAACAGAAGTGCCAATGTTTCTCTCGGCGAGTTCTTCAATCAGTTGATCGCGAGATATTGATAATCGTGATTGGTTTACTCTAAGCACATAGAGATGCCAGCCGTGCGTTCCAATCTTCGAGTCTGATGGGGTTTGCAAAGCCAACGTGTGACGAAACGCCTCGTTGTATCTTGCGACGACCTTCTGTCGGTGCTCCGAGAACTCTTTAAGGCGGTTCATTTGAACAAGTCCGAGAGAGGCCGCGAGGTCGGTCATGTTGTACTTAAAGCCAGGCGCTAGCACCTCATATCTCCAGCTTCCACCCTTTTCATAACGCTTAAATGCGTCACGACTCATGCCGTGCAATGCCCAAATGCGAGCTTGATCAATGAGCTCTTTGCTCCCCGTCAGCATTCCTCCTTCGGCAGTAGTCATGTTCTTCGTCGCATAAAAACTGAAGGCAGCAAAGTTTGATCTCGAACCAACAGGTCGGCCCCTGACATCGGTGGGAAGGCAGTGAGCGGCGTCTTCAATGATCTTGATATCGCGATCACCGATGATTTGCTCCATGGCATCCATGTCTACCGGCATTCCCGAGTAATGCACTGGCATGATGGCTTTTGTGCGTGGAGTGATCGCTTGCGCTACCTGATTTAGGTCCATCAGTAGGGTTTCAGGATCAACATCAACCAAAACTGTTGTTGCTCCAACGTGTTCGATCACATGGCAAGTCGAGCAAAACGTGATTGGAGTCGTAATCACCTCATCACCAGGACCGATGCCATGGGCTGCAAGAGCAATATGAAGGGCAGCTGTGCAGGAGTTCACTGCGAGAGCTGCCTCTGCTCCGACAAACGAAGCAAACTCTGATTCAAACTGCTTGGTTTTTGGTCCGGTTGTAATCCACGGAGACCGCAACACTTTTACAACCTCTTCAATCTCATCCTCAGAAATGTTCGGAGGCGAGAAGGGAAGAAAGGTGTCTCTTTTTCTGAAGGTTGTAGCAATCATATTCAGGTTCCTTGTTAGGCGGCGCGGTTTTCATAAACCGCAACGGTTTCATTGACAAATCGTGTGATATCGAACTCTTGATGGGCGAAGCGTTTTGCTCTCACACCAATCGCTCTACCGAGCTGAGGGTTTGCAGCGAGCGATATCATGGCCTCGGCAAAAGAGTCCGAATCGCCGACAGCGCATAACAAACCAGTCGCTTCGGGTGCGATCAGTTCTCTGTTAGCTGGTATGTCTGAAGCAACTACAGGCAGGCCGGCAGCAAGAGCCTCAATAATCGAGATGGATAGACCTTCGCGAATCGTTGTCGTTATAAAGACGTCGCCAGCGAAGAGTAGGGGAAGAACTGACGGCATGGCCCCAAGTAGTTTCACGCGATCTTGAAGGCCAAGTTCTGACGTCAGACTTCTGATGTTGGCTTCTTCTGGACCACTTCCAGCGATGAGGAGGTGGCTGTCTGCACGTTCATTCACCACCAAACGAAATGCCTTAAGCATAGTTGGAATGTCTTTAATCGAAGAAAGCCTGCATGTCGAAACGAACAGTCTGTCTTGTGGACTGTAACCCAGGTCGTGCCTCAACTCTTTCCCTTTTTCGAGGAGTTCAGTGTTCGTGAAGGGGGCCAAGTCAATGCCGTTTCTTATGACTTTTAACTTCGTAGATGGAATGCCTAGTTCAATACCGGTGTCGTGCTCTGCATTTCCGCAGCAGAGGGCGTAGGTCGCCGCTTTGCTACTTGCAGACTCGATGCGCTTATAGACTGGAGCCATTACCACGCCGGCATACGGTGAATTCCAGCCTGCCTGATGGTGCAGGATCGTTTTTACACCAACAGATTTGGCTGCAAACCTTCCGACCACGCTAGGCGCCGAGTTGAAGGTTTGGACAACGTCGTACTTCGCTTTTTTAAGGAATTTTCGTAGTTTGAAAAAGGAACGCAACTGAGCAATTGGCCGAATATCTCTTGGAAGATCAATGTGTTCGAGAACCCGGACCCCATCAATCTCTCTGAACTTTGCGTTGGCTTGTGCATCTGTAGATAGAAAATCAACTTGCCAACCTTTACTGAGCAGGTCTTTGGCTACCTCACAAGCCAGGTAGGCACCTCCGCCCCACCCGTTGTTTCCAAAAATGTTAAGTGCGCGTTTGGGTCTCATGCGGCAATCTCCAAGGGGGCATGCAGGTTGTGGTAAACGCCGAGATAGCTATCTGCTTGTTTTTGCAGTTGCAGTGAGCCAGGGACAATCGGGGCTTGAAGATATGCCAACTCGATACCTCTGGCGAGTTCAATGGGGTCATTCGGCTCAACGAGGATTCCATTGACTGCTGGAATGTCGTCGACGAATCCTCCTGAAGCTGTCCCGATGACAGGGACACCGAATGAAGCGGCGAGGGATGGCAAACTTGATTGAGTCGCTTGAGTGTATGGCAAGGCGCAGACTGCTGACGATGCGAAGAGGTTAACAACCTCAGAATCTGGTACGTAGCCTATCTCTACCTTGCATCGACTGCCTAGTGATGTGGCTAAAGCACTTTCCTGAGGGGAGAGTTTGCCAGGGCCGACAATTCGGATATTCCAAGATGAATCGAGGTGCTTTGCGGCGCGAAGCAGAGTATCAATGCCCTTGTATCTCTCTAGTCTTCCGAAGAAAAGGACCTGTTTTTCCTTGGAAATCGAAGGCCCGTTGGTTGCTACGCGTCGATAGTATTGGCTTAGGTCGCCATGTGGAATCACCACGAGCTTGTCTGGGTGCACGCCTTGCGCGATCACTTCTGGAACGAAGCAGCGACTAAGAAGGTGGACCTTTGTAGCTCGTCTCAATACGAAGCCGCTTAGGTGATCCAAAAACGTCGATATCGTCCGCCCAGGGTGTGGCCGTGGGTCATGCGCGGTAACAATAAACGGGACTCCGGCTTGATATGCCCAGTTTGCCCACCATACGGACCATGGGGTGCCAAGTCCAGTGAACAAATGGATCACGTCCGGATTTGAGTCAAGAATCTGTTGAAACGCCTTATGTGCTGACTTCGGACTTAGGCTTGTAACAACTCTCAGCTTCCGCTGTCGCGGCAAATGAAAGCCTTTGATTGCGGCGCCAGGTGTTGGAGACTCATAGAAAGAAGGCAACCAAATATCAGTTTTTGACTTAAGTTGAAGCTCATAACCAAGCTCAGTTGTGAGCGGTCCCATCACCCCAGAAGTCCACATTCCACAGTAAGCGATTTTCATGCAGCTGCCTCAAGAACGGGCATAGATTGCCGTTCGTATCGAAGTCTAGAAATCCAAAACCAAGCGTAAGCGCAACCAACCGTGTTGATCGAAACAATGACAAGGCTCCCAATGCCTTCTCTCAAATCAACAGCAGACATGATAGAGAAGAAGACAATTACGAAAAAGAGATCTCGCTGCTTCGAAGCGTAATTTCGAACTCTAGAACCAATTGCGCCAAAAAGGAATAGGTTTAAGATGGCTCCCAAGACACCGAACTGACCGAACCCTTCGCCCCAAGCCGTATAGGTCCAAACATTGATGTCGCCATTTGGAGAGGTTTGACTGCCTTCGAGCTTTTGGGTCCAGCGGTTACTAAATGATGTGAGCGGTTTGTTCGACCAGACAGCGCGTGGAACCGCTGTCAATGGCAGATACAGATAGGTCAAACCGTACTCATAGTCGATCTTGCTACTTTCTTTCGCGTCCCAAAGCTTGACAACCGGTTGCAGTAGGTAGCTAGGCGCTAGAACGGTCGAAGCCTTAGTTACTCCTTCTCTGTCGAGCTTAGAAACCCCGTCAATACCTCCGCCACGAACCATATTCAGCACAGCAAGGAGGACGACAAGTGGCAATATAAGGGAAGCTAATGCGATAGGATGCAGCCTTCGACGGTTGTAGTGCCAATAGAAGATTGGGAATGACAGCAAGACAGCGAACTGAAATCGGGTCGTGAAGATGCAGTACAAAGAGAAAAACAGAAGGAAATAGAGCTTTCCGGCAAGTTTGTATTGCTTGAGCCTAATCGCTTTCGATAATCCCATCATGATGCCCACTTGACCGGTCATCCAGATGTTATTGAACAGCGCACCGATCCCATTGTTTGCATTATCAGCAGCAGCGAACATGCGTGAACCAAGCAGCCAAGGAATAACCCCACCAGCGACACCAGCATTCTGCCGAACAATAAGTGCCGCAGCGCCAAGCGAAACCGCAATAGCGATTTTAAGGACGCGGTCGCTAATCTCCAACTGCATAACGGGTTGGGTATCGTTTTCAGCACTGGCCCGAAGGTGGAGGCCGGCGTAAAGGGCAATTTGTCCTCCCCACATCATCCAGCCAAAGTCTCCAAAGCCTTCCATCATCGGTCGAGCAGAGTCATCGATTACCGAGCCGATGACCACGATGATGAAGATGACCAGGTCTAGAAGGGTTTCGGTGGCGAGTGGATCGAACTTGCCAAGACGGTATTTCACCCAAACTTGGTGAGCAATAATCGAAGCAAGAACGACCCAAATCATTTAAGCGGCACTCCTCAGAACGTCCGCAAAGTGACGCGCTAAAGTGTGGGCCTCATAGGCTTTCAGAAGATTTGAGTCTTTCCGGGTGGCTGCTTCTTTTGCAATGGCGCCAAAGTTGTCTCCGATCTCTTTCATACAGATCGAGATCTGCTTTGGATCGTTGTCACAAATCATGACTCCGGCAAACTGCGACAGAAGTTGTGCTGCGGGATCTTCCTCAACTGTTCTTTGAGCAAGGTAAAGAATCGGCTTGCTAGACCCAAGGCAAACGAAAACTTTGCCAGGAATCTGAAGCCCACCTTTGTTTCCAACGATGATGAGCAGGTCAGCCTTTTGCGTGGCTGCTTCGGCTTCGTCATAGGAGACTCGTTCTTTGAAAACGACGTTTGTTGCACCAAGACGCTCTACCTCTTGCTCGAAAGATGAGCTGTGGTCGCCAATGATTTGCAGATCCCATTGATTCTGAAGTTTGCTTGTGGCTTGAATCGTTGGAATAAGATTTCGGTTCCCAACAAAAGCTGCGCCAATGTGAGCCGCCGTAAGCTGTCGGTTCTTTTTGCGAATGGTTTTCGGAGCATTAACTGCGACGTATCCATAAGGTAAGACTGTCGTGGGCGGTAAATCTCGCCCGAGGAACTTACAGTAGATCTGCTCGGTTGCCGTCGTCGTGAAAACGAGGTGCTTTGCCTTAGGCACAATCGCTTTCTCAAGGAAATAGGAAACCGGACTAACGAGTGGGCGATGCGTGCGATCAATCATATGCCACGGATCACCAAAATCTGCCACCCACGGAATATCGAATTCGCGCGATAATTTGCAGGCTGCAATGTGCGCAGTAGCGCTACCTGAGGCGGATACGATCAGGTCAAATGATTCTGCGGCAAGGAGTTTGCGGCCTCGCCGGACAGCTGAGTGTTGCCACCCTGCTTGGATATCTGGAATTGCCAATCGATAATAGAGGTTTTTGAATACCCAAAGCGCTCTTGATCCTAGCTTGTTTTGAATAGCCTTACACCAGCGCTCGTACCGGATCGGTTCGGTCATTACGGTCACGCTGTTCGAAGGTATCAAACCTTCGAACCCAGCGCTTGAATTCGTTTCAGAACTTGGAGTCAGAAATGTCCACTCCCAATCTGGCGCGGTTAATCCTTGCAGCAGATACAGCGAACGTATCGCTTGTGAGTCTGCATTAGGGGGAAGGCTCGTACTGATGAAGAGAACTTTCATGCTGCTAACCTCTCATACAGATCGATAAGCTCTTGACTATGAGCTTGCCAAGAGTGCTTCTTTGCGTAAGTCTTTGCTGCCTTTTGAAGACGCTCTCGTTCTTTCGGGTTTTTGATCAGCAGGTCGAGAGCCGTTGCCAAGGATCGCTGGTTGTCTGGTTCGACCAGCATCACCTGGTCCTGTAGGTCACAGTTGTTTTCGACCGCCGAAGCTATGACGGCTTTGCCAGAAGACAACGCTTGATGAACCGGACCACTTGGCCCCCAAGTTGAGTTGTACGCAGCGACTACGATGTCTGAAGCTGTGAAAATGGACTTCCACTGCTGGTCGCCGATGAAACCGATCTTGAGGTCAACATGATCACGGTGCTTTAGGTTCTGCCATTGCTCGGTGAGCTCTTGAGCATAGGCTTTGCCATCACTCCTCAGAGCGTTTCCACCGATGACAAAATGTGCCTCCGGGTGTTGGTCGACAATCTCATCTACACAACTCAGTAGGTGATGGAATCCTTTGATCCTTTCCATGAACCCAAGGGCTACGATTAGGATCTTGCCTTCTAACTGTAATTCTTGTTTCGCTCGATCAGTTTTAGTCTTCGTTAGCGTCAATGGATCACAAGGATGGATTTCGGCGGTCCAAGCTTTCGGGTGAAGGTCGAGCCGTGAAACGGTACGGACTGGGCTTTGCGGTTCGTCCCCGCAGGATAAAATCCTGAGGACTGAAACCGATTTCGCGACCTTTTTGTACAGTCGCTTCGTGTAACTGACTAGGCCTTTATCAAGTGGTGTAATCAGGTGATGCAGCCGCGCGGTGTTTAGAATCTCATCATCGGAAGCAAACGAATGAACCGTTGACACCACCGGAAGACCTTTTCGTTTCAGCTTTTTGGCTAGCTCAATACTCGCTTCTGGACCGATGATGCCACCGTATCTGGGCTTGACGACCGACATAAAGTGAACGACATCTGGTCGTAACTGAACGATCTCTCCGGCTAGTCGAACCATTGATTTTGCCTTGGCGGCTCGGTTGCCGATGCCAGTTCTCGGGCGAACGTGGAGGTTTGGCAAATCGTTCCAATCGTCCATCGAGTTGTCTTCGATATGGCTGAAGACGGTGATGTCGATTGACTCAGGACATGCAGCCGCCAATGTTCGAAGCAGCTTCGAGTTATAGTCTGCGTCCCCCGACTTTGTGGGTGCAAAAGGACCGACGACTACTAGCTTTAGTGTTCGGTCTAGCAAATCCCCTCCCACTTCAGCAGGCCCTCGAGACCCTCACGAATACCAATCGCAGGCATCCAGTCAAGCATTTGTTTGGTCTTGCTCATGTCGCCATGCTGAATTGGCTTGTCAGATTTCCTAAATCGATTTGGATCGACTTCAACGCAGATTCGTCGATCTGTGATCTCGGACATTGTTCCGATCAGTTCTCTGACGGTGCAACAGTTGCCGCTTGTCAGGTTTGCGATCCTAAGCCCTTCGGGCGGATTCTGAGCAAACAAGATGAACCCTCTAGCCGCGTCTGAAACGTGGATATAGTCGCGTTTTGTGTCAATGTTGCCAAGATGGATCGTATCGCTCTTTCGAAGCTGACTGATGATCTCCGGGATGATGTGCGCGTTTGTTTCTCGTGGGCCGAATACGTTAAACAATCGCACTGCTGTGACTGGTTGGCCGGTTGACTCGACATGATATCTTGCAAGTTGTTCGCAGAACAGCTTGCTATGCCCGTACATATCTACGGGTTCAACAAGGTGATCTTCTGTCAAAGAGTCATCGGAGTTTGCGTACACTGCACCACTGCTGGCGATGACGACTGACTTTGCTCCACAAGCCTCTGCTGCCTTTAAGATGCTCTGGGTACCGGCTACGTTGACTCGTAAAGTCCGCTCAGGCTCAGCATTGCACTCCGGGATGTAGTGGATAGCCGCAAGGTGAATGATGCTATCCGGCCGGAAATCTCTGAAGCTGGCGGTTTGATCTTCGACTGAAATGTCGGTATCAACAACCGGAACATTTGCTATGTCTGCGATTCGTTTCGCGATTCGGTTACGGTTATCGACGATCAGAACTTCATGATTCTCATTTCGAAGTTGACGGACAACTTCGTTACCAACGAAACCTAAACCACCGGTGACAATGTATCTTCCCATTAAGCGTGTTGCTCCTGAAGGTGACTAGACTTGACGATTCGTAGAGCCGCCAAGCAAATAACAGAATGAAAAAAGTAGGAGATCGCAAACGTTGATGCCAGACCAAATGCCCCAAGCGACCTCAGTAGAAAGAGCGTACAGATAAACAGCACTGCCCAAATTAGGTTGAGTAGTACAGTTAGCCATATCTTGCCGAGGCTCATCAGCACGTAACCTGCTGCACCTGCAACGCTCGCGAAAACGGCATAGGCGCAAAGAACAATCAGGGATTTTCGCGCCTCGCTGAATGTGTCTCCATAAGCACTTAATAGCTGTGAAGACAAACACATGACGAAGAAAGCTGGCACTGCCGAGACAACGAGCGATACCCTCAGATATTTCCTAGCTGTCTCCCAAAGTTCGGTCCACTGTTTGCATCCGACATAGCTTGACAACTGAGAAAGGAAAGGCTGCAACAGAATCCCGGGGAGAAACATCAGGAAGGCGCCCCAGTTGTTCGCAGCTGAGAAAAGGCCCATTTCGCTTTGGCCGTTTTGTGCAGAAAAAATAACAGCTGGTCCAGCCCAGAGGGTAAGCCCACCGATTACGGAACCCACAAGAGCTGGCAGGGAAGCCGACCAAAGCAAAGAAATCTCAGATCTGCAGCCTCTGTAGTTTGGAAAACACTTGTATTGTTCGATCGAACAATTTATCCGCCAGAAGGTGAAGGCAATCGCGGTTAGGGAAACCGTGAAAAGCCCAACTACAGCGCCACCCAGCCCAGAAGTATGAGCTAAAACCGGAACAGCAATGAACGTGACGGCACCCTTGATAACATTGATCTTGGCGATCCAGGCGAAATCACCTAAGCCAGCCAAAACTCCATACTGGGCACCATTCACTGCCGAAACAAACATCACCGCTACGCCGAGAGTGATCAGGTTGGAGGCTTCTCGGTTCCCGAAGATTGGGCTAAATAGGGTCGCAATGACTAGTGCCGCCATCGAAACGAATATCGACATCAAATAGGTCAGGATGTTGGTCAGTGCGATTATTCGGCCTGCACGAGCGGGGTCACTGTCGCGATATCGAGCGATGAACGTTGTTGCAGTAATTCCGATTGCGGGGGCGGCAAATACCGTAAGGGAAGCGATAGTCGTTTGGATGAATCCAAACTCACCGAAGAGGTTTTTTCCAAGAATCCGCGCGGTCAAGATGGATGCGAAGAGCGCAAAACCCTGCGATGAGGCAGCCCCAAAAGCGGACCAAAGCACGTTTGCAGACAAACGACTCTGCACACCGAATCTTCGCGCGGCGATCACTTACCCAGACTTCCTTCTCGATCCGAGGGACAGTCCACAAAGAACGCCAGCAAAACTTCCGAGAATGGACGCCGTTCCTGCTTGTTTGTTGATTGGCAGCTCCACTTTGCGTCGTCGATTTCAGACGCGATTCTTGCGTCTTCGAACCGTTGCCTTATTTGTCCGTAAACTTTTGTCGCGACGTCTAGCTGGTTCAACAGTCGTTGTAAACCAACAGCTTCGCTCGGGGCTGCTTTGGCTAACGTCGTAGCTCGTTCGAGTGACCATTTGGTTGCCGCCTGTTCGGCTATCAGGCTTGCAATAGTCGGATCACTGCCTGTATTGACCTCGTGAGAAGCAGTCTGAACAGCCTTTTTGAACTCATCGACCGTTGTTTCATACTTGCGCTTAAGCATCGCTAGTTTCGGGTTTTCCGGCCCTAGTTCTCGCTCTGCACTACGCCACTCAAGTTCGGCACTTTCAATCTCTGATTTCCACTTCTCTGTTCTGGTTACCGATGTTGGGATCGTAAATGCGGAGTTGCTTGCGAGCGCAGCCTTCTTTGCTTGGTCAATTTTTGCAGTGATCTCGCCGTACTTAAAGGTAAGTTCCTCTACTCGTTGAGAGCTTGCGCCTGTTGAGTAGGGCTTTGAAGCATCGGGCATACTCTTCGTCGTCGCCTGATACGCAATAACCTTCTGATCGAGTTGATCGATCAAGCTTTCTTGCTGTTCGAGAGCCTCTTTGATTGTATTTGCTTGCCTCGCTGCCATCGAGACGTTGACGTCTCGGTTAGTTAGCTGGAGAACGTTGATAGCCTCTTGAACCATCGTCAGTGCTCGCTGACTATTCTTATCGTCGGCATGTACGATGATCTGGTTTGTCTGGACGACTGGTTCAGTCTTGAACGCCGATTCGACTGCAGTTTGGTTGAGTCCCACTTTTTCACAGATCGGCTGAGTGACTCGGCGGCTAACTAGGATGCCGTTGATCACATCAAGCGGTGAAGCACTCTTCGTAAACAAGCTGCCTGAGCTAGATACCGAAGTCATACTTGAACCTGGGGGCGGTGTGAGTGGAAGCAAAATAACTGCTTGGGCTCGATAAACTGGCTGCTGAACATACACGTATCCGTAACCTGCCGAGCCACCGAGCAGGGTGCATAGACCAACAATCTTCCATCGGTTTATCAGCGTCGCTACGGTCGGAGCAATGTTGATCGTTGGGATTTCGTTAGTCATGCTCATGGTTTTATTCCTTTGGTTTTTCGTAAAGTTAATTCCGACCAAGCAGGCATAAACCCACAGGAGATGTAGAGCCTTTGAGCAGGAATATTTGAAGCCTGGGTACCGACCGCTAAGCAGTCGAAGTTATTTTGGAAAGCCCAATCACTAGCGGCAAAAACGAGTTGTTTGCCAATGCCTTGGCCGCGAGCCGCGGAATCTACTACGATCAATCCGATCGAAGCCAGTTTCATACCAGTGGTTCGTTGCAGTTGCGTATCGCTTTGCAGGGTTACAAAACCGGCTAGCTGGCCGCACTGTTTGATCCCAAGAACTCCCAATCCGACTTTTCTATTGATCGCGTTCCTCGTCCATTCCGAGTAGGCACATTTGACCGGTGCAGCTACCAATACAGGATCTGTTATGTATCGCCCATCTACAAATGAAGCCGCTGCAAGCGAACATGCTTCGTTTGCGTCGCTCGACGTCAATTCGATAACTTGAGTTTCATAGCGCGAAGGCACCTGACAATAAGTTAGGAGGGATTCGATCTGTCGAAATCCGTTATCTTGCAACGCAATAGTAGTATTGATATTTGATGACTCGATACGAGTCATCAAATATTCACAATTGGCTCTCTCCATCCAATCCTCTACTTCGGCAAAAAATGAAAAATCCTGAGGGAATTGCTGGGTAGATCGCAAATGAAGTTGCCGACAATTCCTTCCCGTCACCTCAGAGTCCCAAACAAGGGGCGTCGCAACAGCTTCGCTATGCAAACCCTGGAAGCTCTTCGCTCCTTGAGACTGTTGTAATCGTTGCCACCGATCTCTCGCGAAAGACTCGATTGCTTCGGGGGTGAGCCAATTTCGTAGCCGAGGATCGCTAAATGGAATCTGATCTTGCTGGACGGTCATCTTTGCAGTTCTGCCTTCTGATGAACGCCGCTCGATAGAAGCACATAAGGAATAGTCTTGAGTAGGATCGCGAAATCCAGCCTAATGGATTGTCGCTCGACATACTCCACATCAATTCGCTTGCGCTCTTCCCATGAGATCGTGTTTCGTCCGCTTATTTGGGCGAGACCGGTCATTCCGGGCTTGACAAGGAGCTTTCTTTCTTCAATTTCTGTATAGAGTGCTCGTTGATCGACTAGATCCGGACGTGGTCCAACCAACGACATGCTGCCGAGAACGACATTGATGAGTTGTGGAAGTTCGTCGATACTGGTCTTTCGAATGAACTTACCGATGGCAGTGACACGCGAATCGGAGGCTCCGGTAAACACCGAGCCATCAGCATTTCGAACATCCGGTCCTCCCGGGCGCATGGATCGGAATTTATAGATCTGAAACGGAGTGCCATTTTTGCCAAGACGGCCCTGTCGAAAGAAGACTGGACCCGGCGAGGTGATCTTGATTAACGCTGCAACCACCGCCAACATCGGGGATAAGATTGCAAGTGCAAGAGTTGCCACCAGAATGTCGAATATTCTTTTTGTGAGATTTGCGCACTGGCTCATTTTTACTTCTTGAAGAGGTTCTGGAAGAGGAAAAAGGCGGTGATCGGACGTGTGAGATCTTCGATCAATGTCGATTTCGCGGTGCCCATGAGAATGACGTCTTCCGGCTGTAGGAGAGGGTTCGCTTCTAACTTGCCCTGTTTAAGGTAATCGTCCAGGTTCACGTTTATGGTTGTGACCTTTCCACTGGCGCTACCACGGACAATAGTCAGTCGACGGTAGGTC
>APMI01000872.1_pt1 | contig 23568 bp, 21 predicted proteins | sample 667938 | NCBI WGS metagenome assembly APMI01 (sample SAMN01084076, study PRJNA167559) | wastewater metagenome | biome: Wastewater | place: Denmark: Ejby Moelle, Odense | collected 2011-11-28
CGGCGTGACCTTTCCGGCGGCCGAGATCGTGCTCGAATTTCTCGATCCCGCCGATGAGGGGGAGGGCGCGGGTGGCGCGATGTTCCCCACCGGCAATGTGGTGGACGATCTCGACATACCTGAGGAGATCGTTGCCGGCGGCAAGCTCAGCGCGACGCTGATCAACGCGGGCATCCCGACGATCTTCGTGCGCGCCGCCGACCTCGGCTACACCGGCACTGAATTGCGCGAGGCGATCAACGGCGATCCGGCCGCCCTCGCGCGGTTCGAGCGGCTCCGTGCGATTGGCGCGCTGCGCATGGGGCTGATCGACACGCTGGAGGGGGCCGAGCGGCGCCAGCATACCCCCAAGATCGCTTTCGTCGCGCCACCGGTCGATTATGTCGCGTCGAGCGGCCGGTTGGTGCGGGCAGGCGATATCGATCTGCTGGTGCGCGCGCTCTCGATGGGCAAGCTCCACCACGCGATGATGGGCACCGCCTCGGTCGCGATCGCGGCGGCGGCGGCGGTGCCGGGCACATTGGTCAACACCGCGGCGGGCGGCGGCGCGCGCAATGCGGTTCGTTTCGGCCACCCTTCGGGAACGTTGCGCGTCGGCGCCGAGACCCGGCTGGCCGGCGGGCAATGGACGAACACCAAAGCGATCATGAGCCGCAGCGCGCGCATCCTGATGGCGGGCGATGTCCGCGTTCCCGGCGATTCCTTCTGACACTTCCGATTCAAGCGAGAGGTTCGACAGGCCTTATGAACGAGCAACCCAGCTTCAAGCCGAAGAAATCGGTGGCGCTTTCGGGTGTTACCGCGGGCAATACCGCTTTGTGCACCGTCGGGCGGACCGGCAACGATTTGCACTATCGCGGCTACGACATCCTCGATTTCGCCGAGGCGAGCGAATTCGAGGAGATCGCGCATCTGCTGGTCCACGGCGCATTGCCCACCGCGACCCAGCTTGTCGCGTACAAGCGCAAGCTCAAGGGGCTGCGCGGGTTGCCGCAATCGGTGAAGGAGGCGCTGGAGGCGATCCCCGCCGCCGCGCATCCGATGGATGTGATGCGTTCGGGGGTTTCCGCGCTCGGCTGCGTGCTGCCCGAGGCGCACGATCACAACCTCCCCGATGCGCGCGACATCGCCGATCGGCTGATGGCCTCGCTCGGCTCGATCCTGCTCTATTGGTATCATTTCGCGCATCACGGGCGGCGGATCGCGGTCGAGACCGACGACGACAGTATCGGTGGCCATTTCCTCCATTTGCTCCACGGCGAGGCGCCGTCGGAAAGCTTCGTGCGCGCGATGCACGTTTCGCTGATCCTTTATGCCGAGCATGAGTTCAACGCCTCGACCTTCACCGCCCGGGTGATCGCGGGGACGGGATCGGACATGTATTCGGCGATCGCCGGTGCGATCGGCGCGCTGCGCGGGCCGAAGCACGGCGGTGCGAACGAAGTCGCCCATGAAATCCAGAAGCGCTACGCGACCGCCGATGAGGCCGAGGCGGACATTCGCCGCCGGGTCGATGCCAGGGAGGTGGTGATCGGCTTCGGTCACCCGGTCTATACGGTGTCCGATCCGCGCAATGTAGTCATCAAGCGCGTCGCGAAGCAGCTTGCCGATGCCGCCGGCGCGCAACGCCAGTTCGCGGTCGCCGAGCGGATTGAAAGCGTGATGTGGGACGTGAAGCAGATGTTCCCCAATCTCGACTGGTTCTCGGCCGTCTCGTACAATCTGATGGGGGTGCCGACCGCGATGTTCACCCCGCTGTTCGTGATCGCGCGCACCTCGGGCTGGGCGGCGCATGTCATCGAGCAGCGTCAGGATAACAAGATCATCCGCCCGTCCGCCAATTACACCGGGCCGGAGGGGCTGACCTGGGTGCCGCTCGCCGCGCGCGACGAGCATGTGGCCGCCTGAAGGAGTAAAGACATTGCCGTATCTTGTTGCTGACGACCGGCCGATCGACTCCGCCGGCAAACGCTTTCGCGCCGCGCTCGCCCGTCCGGGCATCTATCGCCTGCCCGGCGCGCATAACGGGCAGGCCGCGATCCAGGCGAGGCAGGCGGGGTTCGACGGCCTCTATCTCTCCGGCGCGGCGATGACGGCGTCGATGGGGTTGCCCGATCTCGGCATCATCACCGTCGACGAGGTGGCGTTCTTCATCCGTCAGATTGTCCGCTCGTCGGGGCTGCCGCTGCTGGTCGATGGCGATACGGGCTATGGCGAGGCGCTCAACGTCATGCACATGGTCCGCACCTTCGAGGATGCGGGGGCCGGGGCGGTGCATCTGGAGGATCAGATCCTGCCCAAGAAATGCGGCCATCTGAACGGCAAGAAGCTTGCCGACGCGCATGACATGGCGGCGAAGGTCGCGGCGGCGAAGAAGGCAGCGCGCGATATCGTCGTCATCGCGCGGACCGATGCGGCGGGCGTCGAGGGGTTCGACGCGGCGGTCGAGCGCGCGAAACTCTATGTCGCGGCGGGCGCCGACGCGATCTTTCCCGAAGCGCTCAACACGCGCGACATGTTCGAGAAATTCGCCGCCGCAATGCCCGGTGTCGCGCTGCTCGCCAATATGACCGAATTCGGCAAGACGCCGTTCTACACCGCGGAGGAATTCGCGCAGATGGGCTATAAGATGGTGATCTGGCCGGTTTCCTCGCTGCGCGTCGCCAATAAGGCGCAGGCCGAACTCTATGCGGCGATCGCGAAGGACGGCGGCGCGCATCGCATGGTCGATCGGATGCAGACCCGCGCCGAGCTCTACGACACGATCGGGCTGCACGATTACGAGGCGCTCGACGCGTCGATCGTCAAGACGATCGTGCCCGAAGGCATTCCGCAGGGCTGAGAGGTCCGCCGTTCGCGGTGGTCACGGGTCGCGAGGGCTGGGGAGCCTTTGCGGCCCGTTTTCTTCGTCTTCGCGAAAAGAGATAACGATATAAAGATATCTTTATATTGTGGTTGACAGGCACGCTCGGATGCGCGATCAAGCGGGCGTCAAGGTTCCCCGTTCCGTGCGTGGCGACGGGGCTAAGACGGGAAGCCGGTGGCGCCTTTCGGGGCGGAATCCGGCGCTGCCCCCGCAACTGTAAGCGGCGAGCGGCGGCCCCATTTCGTGCCACTGGCGCGTTCGCGCGCGCCGGGAAGGCCGGGGCCGGCGTGTTGATCCGTGAGCCAGGAGACCTGCCTTCGACGCGATAACGTTCCTCGGACGGGGGTTCCTCCGGTGGATCGCGCTTGACGCAGGGCTCACGGCTTGCCGCCGTCCGGGCTGTCTGTCTTGCGCGCTCTTCCTTTGGCCCTCCTGCCCGGCAACCGCAGGTAGGATGCCCCACCATGACCGACAGCACGTTCACATTCTCGATAAAGCGCATCGCGTTCGACGAGGATTACCGGCCTGCCGACAATTCGCGGATCACAACCAACTTCGCCAATCTGGCACGGGGTGAGCGGCGTGAAGAGAATTTGCGCAATACCCTGCGGATGATCGACAACCGGTTCAATTCCCTCGCGCATTGGGACAATCCCAAGGGGGATCGCTATTCGGTCGAGCTGACGATCATCTCGGTCGAGATGCATGTTGACGCCGACGACGGCGACGATGCGTTTCCGCTGATCGAAATCCTGCAGGCCAGCATTCTCGACAAGAAAACTGACGAGCGCATCGCCGGCATCGTCGGAAATAACTTTTCGTCCTATGTTCGCGATTATGATTTCAGTGTGCTCTTGCCGGATTACCTGAAGGCTCACCCAAATTCTGGGGCTCCGCGGGATTTCGGCGATTTGCATGGCGAACTGTTCAAGCGTTTTCTGAATTCTGGCGCTTATCAGGACAATTTCAGCAAGCCACCCGTCATCTGCCTGAGCGTATCGAGCAGCAAGACCTATCAGCGAACGGCGAATGAACACCCTGTCCTTGGCGTTGAATATCGCAATGATGATTCTTCCGCGACCGATGAATATTTCGCCAAGATGGGAATGAAGGTGCGTTACTTCATGCCGCCGAACAGTGTCGCGCCATTCGCTTTTTATCATATCGGCGATTTGCTCGGTGATTACACCAGTCTTGAACTCGTCAGCACGATCAGCGTGATGGAGACCTTTCAGAAGATCTATCGACCGGAAATCTACAATGCCAATTCGGCGGCGGCCGAGCTCTATCAACCGAGCCTGAAATATCAGGACTATTCGCTGACCCGGATCGTTTACGATCGCGAAGAGCGCAGCCGCCTGGCCGTCGAGCAGGGCAGGTTTGCCGAGGAGCGCTTCATCAAGCCCTATCGGGCCGTGCTGCAGCAATGGTCTGCCGGCGCCACCTTCTGATCACTCGAAAAGACATCGAACAGCGAGGCCATCCATCATGAGCATATTATTGCCCACCTCGACCGCCGGTAGTCTGCCCAAGCCCTCATGGCTGGCAGAGCCGGAGAAGCTCTGGTCGCCGTGGAAGCTGGCGGGTGACGAACTGATTGCCGGCCAGCATGATGCCCTGCGCCTGGCGGTGGACGATCAGCGGCAGGCGGGCATCGATATTGTCGGCGACGGCGAGCAGACGCGCCAGCATTTCGTCACGACGTTTATCGAGCATCTCAGCGGCGTCGATTTCGAGAAGCGCGAAACTGTCAGGATCCGCAAGCGTTATGATGCGAGCGTGCCGACGGTCGTTGGCGCCGTCGCTCGTCCAAATCCGGTCTTCGTCGATGATGCGGCGTTTCTGCGCGAGCAGACCGACCAGCCGATCAAATGGACGCTGCCAGGCCCCTTGACGATGATCGATACGCTCTACGATGCCCATTATAAGAGCCGCGAGAAACTGGCGTGGGAATTCGCCAGGATCCTCAATCAGGAGGCCCGGGAACTGGAGGCCGTGGGCGTCGACATCATCCAGTTCGACGAACCCGCATTCAATGTGTTTTTCGACGAGGCGAACGATTGGGGCATCGCTACCCTGGAGAAAGCGGCCGAAGGGCTGAGGTGCGAAACGGCCGTCCACATTTGTTACGGCTACGGCATCAAGGCCAATACCGACTGGAAGATGACGCTGGGGTCGGAGTGGCGGCAATATGAGGAGACCTTCCCCAACCTGCAGAAATCGAAGATCGATATCATCTCGCTGGAATGCCATCATTCCCGCGTTCCGATGGACCTGATCGAGCTCATCCGCGGCAAGAAGGTGATGGTCGGGGCCATCGACGTGGCCTCCGACATCATCGAGCGGCCGGAGGAAGTCGCCGATACCTTGCGCAAGGCGCTGCGGTTCGTGGATGCTGACAAGCTCTATCCGTCCACCAATTGCGGCATGGCGCCCCTGTCGCGCCGCGTGGCGAGAGGCAAGCTGAACGCTTTGGGCGCGGGCGCGGAGATCGTCCGCAAGGAGCTCGCCGCGGCCTGACCGCCCGTCATGGCCGCGCGTCGCGCGTTCGGCGTGAAGCCTTGAGCGCTTGACCCGAACGCCGTCGAGCGATCAGGAGAACCGCGATGAATATTCTACTGCGCCGGTTGCGGCTTGATCCGTATATCCTCGCGATCATGGGGATGGTGGTGCTTGCCGCGATCCTCCCCGCCCGAGGAATGGGGAAGGATGTGCTCGATCAGGTGGTGGTCGCTGCCATCGCGGGCCTGTTCTTCCTGTACGGTGCCCGGATTTCGCCACAGGCGATCTGGACCGGGATCACGCACTGGCGACTGCAGAGCCTGGTCTTCGTCACGACCTTCGTGGTGTTCCCGCTGATCGGTTTCGGGATCGTGAAGCTGACCGGGGTATATCTGGGCAGCGGGCTTGCCGCGGGTCTGATGTTCCTGTGTTTGTTGCCCTCAACGGTGCAGTCGTCGATCGCCTTCACGTCGATCGCGCGCGGCAACGTCCCGGCCGCGCTCTGCAGCGCGTCGGTCTCGAATCTGGCCGGCGTGGTGATCACGCCCTTGCTCGCGACGATGCTGCTGAGCGCCAATACCGGCGGCATGTCGCTCGACGCGGTTCGCGACATCGCTCTGCAGATCTTCCTGCCCTTCGTGGCCGGTCAGTGCGCGCGACCGTTCATCGGGAACTGGCTGAGCCGTCAAAGGACGCTGACGATGCTGTTCGATCGCGGGTCGATCCTGCTGGTCGTCTATTCGGCGTTCAGCGCCGGCGTGGTCGCGGGAATCTGGAGCAGGGTAACGCCGGAGAGCCTGGCGCTGGTTATGGCGCTGGATCTCGTGATCCTCGCGCTCGTACTGATCTTCACGACCGCAGCCAGCCGCTTCCTGCGCTTCCCGGTCGAGGACGAGATCACCATCGTGTTCTGCGGCTCGAAGAAGAGCATGGCGAGCGGTTTGCCGATGGCGAACATCATATTCTCGGCGAGCACGGTGGGCTTGATCGTTCTCCCGCTCATGCTGTTTCATCAGATGCAACTGATGGTCTGCGCCGCGCTGGCCCGGCGGTATAGCCAGCGACCTGAGGAAATCGCTCCGATGGCTACAGCTCCGGCGTGACGCTCCGTTCCGTCGCGTCGGTCGTCGAAGATTCGAACACCTGAACATTACGGGCGATATCAGGGACGAATCCGAGATGATCGCTCGTGGAGCAACCCAGCGCGTGAAAGGGGCAAAATCGTGCCGATTGCGGGGGCAAAACCCAAAGTGCGGCAATCAAAAAACGGCTGATTTCTGCCGCTGGTGACCCCTACGGGAATCGAACCCGTGTTTTCGCCGTGAGAGTCCCGCTCTTGAACGCCTACGGATGCCTACGAATGGTAGCAATATCAATATCTTAGATTAATGCCGTTCTTGCGTCTTCGTCCTCGTTTTGGTATGTCCATTGGGGATGTTCCCGGGACGTTTGAAGGGATGGCAATGGGCGCGATGCGCGAAGTGAGGGTGCAGGATCGAACCTCGCGCCTGCGCCTCAAGGTGCGTCATCATCCTTATTGGCGATCGATCTGCGAGGGTGCTCATATTGGGTATTATCGCGGAACGCGCGGCGGGCGATGGATTGCCCGCTACAGACGCCCGGGGTCGTCCGATGACTACACGACCAACCCCCTCGGCGCGGCAGACGATTTGGCTGACGCGAATGGCGAGTCGATCCTCAATTTCAAGCAGGCTCTCGGGAAGGCAACCGATTGGATATCGAACCTCGAAGCCGGAGGCACGGCGCTCGATCCGAACATGACCGTTCTTGACGCGGTGAACGCGTACATCACGGCTCGAGATGCGAGGACCTCTGCATTGGCTGGTCGGACAACGCGCTCCAGTGCCTCTTACACGCTGAGACGTCACGTCGAGCCTGATAAGGCGCTTTCGGAGCTGAAGCTTCGCGATTTGAGCGAAGCAGATCTGCGTGCCTGGCAGCGACGTATCGCCACGGCGGCGGAAACGACGACTCGACGTATCGCGAACGACCTGAAAGCGGCGCTGAATTTTGCCTTCGAGGAGCATCGAAAGGTCCTCCCAAAGGATTTGCCGGTCACGATTAAATTTGGGCTGAAATCGATCTCGACCGATGCCTATGTGCCCCGGGCGCGAGCGCGCGACAATCAGGTGCTCGACGACGAGGACGTGCGTAAAATCCTCACCACCTGTCGTGGGCAGGACGAGGAGGGGGACCGCTATCGACTCGCCTTGCTTCTCGCGGCGACGGGTGCGCGCTTCTCGCAGATCGTGCGCATGCGCGTTGCCGACGCGCAGCCAGCCCTGAAGCGGCTCATGGTCCCGTCCTCTCGTAAGGGACGCAATCGAGAGCAGGCATATGCGACAGTGCAGGTAGGTGATGATGTGATCGCCGCGCTGGAATCGGTGCTAAGCGGTCGTCCTCACGACGCAGCGCTGCTGGAACGCTGGCGCTATAGACAGACAACCCCGACCCAATGGGAGCGGGTCGACCGGCGCGCGTGGACGAACGCCTCGGAAATGCGTCGTTGGTGGAAGGAGGTTGTTGACGCCGCCGGATTGCCGGGGGTCATACCCTATGCGTTGAGGCACAGTTCGATTGTGCGAGGAATTCGAGTTGGCCTGCCGATACGGCTGGTCGCTGCCCTACATGATACCTCGGTTGCTATGATCGAGCGGCACTATGCGCGCTGGATCACCGAAAGCCTGGACGAAGTTGCGGCCAAGGCAGTGGTGTCGCTCGTGAAATGACGACCCACCGTGCCGTGGATTGCGGCGCTCGCCGCTCGGGTACCGGAGCGCGCGGGCATCTCCTGTCGGTCGACCTGACGCTCGGCGCGATATCGTTCTTGCGGGGGATAAGCGGCATGATCGCCGCCTTGAAAATAAACCTTAAAGATGTATATCGATGGTCGTAAAGCGGAAGCCGCATCACGACCTTGCCGGCATTCAGGCGAAGTTCGCCGATGTGGAGACGCTTGAGATCACGGGCAAAGCTGCCCGCGACGCTCGGGCGTTGGGCTATTCGCTCGAGGATGTGGTTGATGTCGTTCAGGCGCTGGAATCCGGCGATTTCGTCAAGTCGGAGACGGCGCATAACCCGCCGAATTCACGGGTTTGGCACGACACCTATCACATCCCGTGCGACGGCCTGTTCCTGTATCTGAAGTTCGCCGGCGAGACGCTGATCGATATCGTGCTGACGTCGTTCAAGGAGGTATGAGGTGAGTGAGACGCGCATTCATCCGGCGACTGGAAAGCTCCTGCGCCAGGATGTGCGGCAGCAGGTTGTCGCGGTTGGTTCCTTGTCACGCGTCGTCGATGTACCCGGCTGGTATCCTGATGATGATAGCGATTCGATCCACAGCGGCGCTGACCTGAAGGCGGCGAACGAGGCGTTTGTCGAATTGCGCGCCGCTTACGCCGAACGGGTGCGGGCGGTCCGCAGGCGCCTCAAGCTCACGCAGGAAGAAGCGGGACGGATCATCGGCGGCGGGCGCCGCGCGTTTCAAAAATACGAAAGCGGCGCGACGCCGCCGAGTGACGCAGCTGTTGGCCTGCTCGAGATCCTCGATCGTCATCCCGAAGAGGTTGAGACGCTAAGGCAGTTGCGTATTCTCGCGCCCGGGCAGTCACGCACTTTTGCAGTTGCCGACCGAAAGGGAAGGCGAGGGCGACGCGAACCAACTCGCGCGTGAGGCGATCGCGCGTTTAGCATCAGAAGGGTGGAGGATAGATCGGCCGGTGAGCTCGTTCGGCCGCTGCCGCGCTGAGTGTCGATTTGATCGGCGCCCTTCATATTGAGGACGAAGAGTGGTACCTCTCCACCGCATGCTCGGCGTCTAAGTGTGGGACGGTCGGCCTGTCTTTCTCAGGTCGATCTGGTCCGCGCGCGCAGCGCTTCAAAATAGGCTGGGTCAGCTGGCGCGGCAGGTGTCGATTGCGCGCCTTCGAGGAGAAGCCGGCGCAGCCGCTCGCGGCGGCACTGCTGGAAGCGCGCGCATGAGCGCCGGGCCTTGAAGCTCACGATCGCCGGCAGATTGACCGGGGGAAGCAGCGGGCAGAAATGCCGCTGTCGGCGCTGCTGCAAGCAATTTTGGACTGCGCATGCGCTCTCCGTTCAGACGTAATCGAACAGGCACATAAACCCGAAATCCATGTGCAATTGCTGGTGGCAGTGGAACAGCGTCCGACCCGGATTATCCGCGACGAAGTCGACCTCCACCCGCTGATAGCCGCCGAGCATCACGACGTCCTTCATCACCCCCGCAGTCGCACCGCCGGCAGTGCGGGTCAGTTCAAAGCTGTGGCGGTGAAGGTGGATCGGATGGATGTCGTCGCTGGCGTTGGCCATGCGCAGGCGATAGCGCTTGCCCCGCTGGAGCCTGAACATCGGCGTCATATGCCGATCGTCAAAGGCCGTGCCGTTGATCGTCCAGCGGTTAAATCCCTTGAGCGCCGCATTGTCCTTGGCGAAAATCATGTCGAAAACCTCGTCAGGCGCCGCGGCCTGCCCGTCGGATTTAGCAAACTGACGATAGTCCCATTTGGCCTTCAGTGGTGCGCTCCACAGAGGCGACCCCGAGGCGCCTGCATATTCGACGACGATGCCCATGCCATTGCCGCGGTCGTCGTCCGATGTGTCGCCCAGCACCCAGACACCGGGATGGTTCATCTCGACGATCGCCGAGATCCGCTCGGCAGTGCCGAGCCAGAGAACCGGCACCACGGCCGGATTGGGGACGGGATTACCGTCCATCGCCACCACCTGAAAACTGTGCCCGGGTAGCGCCAGGCTGCGGATCTCGCCGGCGCTCCCATTCAGGACATGGAGCAGCACGCGTTCGCCGGCCTCCACCCGGATCGGCTCGCCATGCCCCAGCTTCCGGCCGTTGATCGTGAAATGCTTGTAGCCGACTTCATAGCCCTTCGGCATGCCGCGCTTCAGCGATGCCTGCATCGCGGCTTCGCCGGGGGCCTTGAGGGCGGGATCTTCGTCACCAGCGAGAAAGTCCATCGCCATGTCGCCGCCCTGGCTGAGGCTCGGGGAAAACTCCTTCAGAACGAGGAAGATTTCGCGGTCGTAGCGCCCCGGCTCATGGCGTGGGTCGATATAGACCGGCCCGACCTGGCCGCTGTACTGGCCGGCGGCGAGATCGGCGCCTGCGGTGACATGGGTGTGATAGAAACGGAATCCCGCTGGACCCGGAACGAACGCAATCTGCCGGGACCCGTGCGCCGGGATATAGGGCGTGCCTTCTTCCTGCGAGCCGTCGACCAGCACTGGGAGCTTCTGGCCATGCCAATGCAGCTGCTCCGGCCGCGCTGTGTCGTTATGGATATCGACGATGACGCGCCGGCCCTCCTGGAGGCGGATCAGTGGCCCCGGGAACTGGCCGTTATAGGTCGTGGTCCTGAGGTTGACCCCGGGCGCGAGCTCGACGTTGGTCTCGGCGATGCGGATCGTGTGGTCGGTGCGTTCCGTCGAGGCTGTCGAGTCGGAAGGACGTCTGGAACAACCGGCTAGCAAGGCCATCCCACCCAGCTCAAGAAGATGTCTGCGGTCCACTTCCATGTCTCGCCTCCGATCAGTGCGTCGGGTCGAATCGTGGGCCCACATCGAGGCCACGCCGATGTGCTTGGCCCTTCTCATAATAGTCCAAACTCGATATCGAAAGCCGATAACGTTGACCGGACGCATCGCTCATCGAAAGGACTGGGGCGCCGTGGAACATCAGGACCTGCTCTCCGGCTTCGTGCGGCTGCACATCCTGCATCATGCGGTGAAGGAGGATGTCTACGGTCAGGGGATGATCGAGGAACTGGGGCGTCATGGCTACCGGCTGAGCCCAGGGACCCTCTATCCGATGCTGCATGGCATGGAGCGCCGGGGATACCTCACCTCGACCGAACAACGCCTCGGCCGCACCATGCGACGAATCTATCGCGCCACGCCGCTGGGACAGGCTGCGTTCGAAATAGCCGAAACCAAACTGCGCGAGCTGTTACGGGAGGTGGTGGAAAGAGCATGAGCGACGCTTCCAACCCCGGCATCGGCCTGCGAGAGGGAAATGCGCTGGAAGTGCTCGGCGCCTTCCTCAAGCTCGGGCTGTCAGCGTTCGGCGGACCGATCGCGCACCTGGGCTATTTCCGCGACGAGTTCGTGACGCGCCGCCGCTGGCTCGACGAGCAAGCCTATGCGGACCTTGTCGCGCTCTGCCAGTTCCTGCCCGGTCCCGCTTCAAGCCAGGTCGGGTTCGGCCTAGGGCTGATGCGCGCCGGACCGCTTGGTGCGCTGGCGGCGTGGTTGGGCTTCACCTTACCCTCGGCGATCCTGATGACGGCGGCGGCCTATGGCGCGGCGGCAATGAAGGGCCCGCTGGCGGCGGGCCTCGTTCATGGACTGAAGCTGGTCGCAGTGGCCGTCATCGCCCAAGCAGTTCTTGGCATGGCCCGCACGCTCACCCCCGACGCGCGTCGGGCGGGCATCGCTGTTGCCGCCCTGGCGATCGTAACCTTGGCCTCGGCGGCCATCGGCCAGATCGCCGCGATCGGGCTTGGTGTTCTCGCTGGCCTCGCGCTTTGCCGTGACGCGGTGCAAAGCGTCCCGCCGCACATTTTCAGGATCCCCCGCAGCGCGGGCTTTGGCGCACTGGCCGCCTACATCGGCCTCCTTGTCGGTGGCCCGATCATCGCGGCTGCAACCGGTGCGCTACCGCTAGCGTGGTTCGACGCCTTCTACCGGTCCGGCGCGCTGGTGTTCGGCGGTGGCCACGTCGTCCTGCCGCTGCTCAAGCAGGCGGTCGTGTCGCCCGGCTGGGTCAGTCAGGACACGTTCCTGGCCGGCTATGGCGCGGCCCAAGCGGTTCCGGGGCCGCTATTCACCTTCGGCGCCTATCTCGGTGCCGTCATAGGCGGTCTGCCGGGCGCGGTGCTGGGACTGCTCGCCATTTTTCTCCCGGGCGTCCTCGCGCTCTTGGCTGCCCTGCCGTTCTGGACTCAGCTCCGGTCCCGGCCCGCAGCCCAGGCCGCCATGCGCGGCGCCAATGCGGCGGTCGTCGGGATATTGGCGGCGGCGCTCTACAATTCGGTGTGGACCAGCGCAGTGCTGACGCCCGCGGATTTCGCCGCCGCTGCTACCGGCTTTGTCCTGCTGGTCACCTTCGGGTCACCGCCACTGATTGTTGTGGTGCTCGGGGCAGCGTTTGGGATCGTGGGAGCGCGCATCATATAATCGATGAGTAAGATCTCACGCCATGTTGCTCAGGCACCGTTTAGTTCATTGGTTCTTTGCCGTTATAATGTCGTCTTCTCGGTTTGAAGTCTGAGTTACGGCGAAGAATCGTCGCGAGCCGCCGCGATCACGCCAGGCTCGTAGGGCTGGCTCCGGGAGAAGGAAATCCGGTGCTCTATGCAAGAAGGGTACCTGCCGCGCGGTTCAGGCGGATTATGCGACAATATCGCGGGCGCTGGATGGGACGACGAGCGGTCAACGTCGCGAGCGCAACTATTCCACTTTTCAACCGCTCCGGTCATGCCTTCGATCCAAAATTGATATTCCCGGCAACATGCTCTGTTGGGGTGCGCCGGCGGCGCTGCAGCTATTCCACCTCGGCCGCGATGAGCGTATGATGGATATATGTCGCAGATATTCGATCCGAATGAACGGGCGCTGCCGGCAGGTGAGTTGCCAAACAGGGCTGGCAGGCTCCTTCGAAACGATGAGGCCGCCGCGCTCATTGGTATCAAGCCGGTCACACTCAAAATCTGGCGGGTGAAGGGGAGGGGCCCTGAGTTCATCAAGCTTGGAGACACGAAGCAGTCTGGCGTCGTCTACTATGAGCAGGACGTCCGTGCTTGGCTCGAAGGTAGAAAATTCCGAAGCACCAGCGCGTACATCGTCACTTCCTCTCGTTGACCTCGAGCTTTTGCCTGAGCACCAGCTAAGCGTAAACTCCACGTCGCCCGTAATATAGCCGCATCAAGCGGCCCGGGTCGATGTCCTCGGTCGGTGCGCTCTTGTAGGCAGGGGAAACAAGATCGCCGCTAACTCTACTCGAGCTTCGGAAATTCTATTAAAGTTCTTCTAGAAAAAATCCTATATAATTGACATAATCTGTTACGAAATCGCTTTGCGACGCCGCTTCTCGCAATTTGGTAAGCGTTGAAGTGCGATTTGTAACAATGGTCCATTGCTCAGATTGGATGGCTTGTGGACCATTGGATGCTTTCTGCATAGCATCAACGAGATGGCTCGGCGAAGGCGTGTGGACCACATATCCTTCGTTGGCCAAAGCAGCAATTGAGATTCCGAGTTCTGAACATAATTGAGACTTGATCGCCGTATCGTCCGCCATGGCAGCGCGATGTTCCTTGATTAGCGTGCGTACTTCGAGGTCAAGAAGCTCTCCGTCTCGAACAAAAGGAGATCTTTCATTGGACCAGGCGTCGGGCGGGCAGCTTTTGTTACCGGGATTCAATATTATGTGCGGGGCGATTTCGGCGGGGTAGATGCGGCACACCCGTGGTCGGTCCGCATAGTTCCCGCAAAGCATGTCCCGCATCAGAAACGGGCACGGTCCATCAAAGGCTGCAACCAGGATCATGGTGATCCTGACCGGCAATTCTCCGCTTTTTGCCTGAAATGAGCGGTCGGCTTTGAAGCGACCTGCTGTATCGGTCTCGTCCGGTTCAGATGGCCAGGGAGTTGCTTCGCATAGAATTTGGACCTGGTGCCCTGAAGTCGCCCATCGGAAGGCCTCATCGACGCTCAGGGCCAATTTGAGATCGTGACAGCATTTACCACACTGAACGCATGCGAAGCTCAGATCCATTATGTTTTAACCTAGCCTCTACCTCGGGGTGGTTTCTATCTTAGAGCGGCGGCTGTTACGGGAAATTCTTACAAATTTCCAGCGCCCAGCGCGAGGATGGCTTCCTGTACATCCTCAACTTGGGAAGCGAGCGACCGTGGTGGCGTGGCCGCCTTCGTGAGCGGACGCGCGGACCTCATTCGGACGGTCGAGCGGTCCGCCATGCCGAAGGTCAAGGAGCAGGCCCACCACCTCGCAGAGCTGGAGGCGCACCCCGCGGAGCAGCTCGTTCCACCGCGAGGCGTCCCGGCGTTTCCCACTCCGTTCATGATGCGGTCACCTCGGAGGCGGTTGCCACGAGTAGGGCCCACGAAATTCCGATTTGGGACGGAAATACCCGTGCTGCCGTCAAAGATTGCAACAGCGCGGGCGCGGCAATTGCGCTATAAGCATTGTTGGTCCGACCGGCTCGAAAGGGTGCGCAGATGCGTAATAGCCGTGATGATGTCGGCTTGCCGATCAAGCCGGTGCAGGCGTGGGTCGATAGCAAGGGACACCTCCACCCCACGAAAGAAGCCGCGCTGTACGTCGAGATCGAGCGGCTGCTTGGGCATGTCGGTTCAGGTGAGAGCCTGGCACCAGGTATCGCGCGAACACTGGTCGAAAAGCGCGGTCAGCTGGCGCTTTTGCTCGGGGCTTTTGAGCCGGAGACGGGTGAGGTTATCGAGGCGATCCCATTGATTCGGGCGGCCGGATAAACGCGACGTAGCGGCGGTGGGTCTGGCGTCGTCGCGGTTTTTCATGGGGCGGCGCGATTCAAGCATCGCCATGACCGATGATCGGTCGGCCATGGCGAAATTCTTACTTGTGGCGACCGTAGTGATTGCCGGTGCGAACGTTTCGATAATGACCGCCCTTATGGGACGACCCGCTGCGGGCGCCACTATAGTGGCCGCCGTGGCTGTAGGTGTGACGCCCTCCTCCATAATAGTGACGAGCTTCCGCCGGGGCGGCACTGGCAACGAGTACGATGGTAGCCACCGTGGCGACGATCGAACGCATGTCCATCTCCCTGCCCATGTTTTGGGCGCGCCGAGAGTATCGGCCTCCCGCAGTCAATCAACTAGCATATGAAGTCAAAATGAAGTGACTGCCGGGGGCGAGCGGGGTGCCGTGCGGAGGCTGGGCAGGTGTCGGGTGATGGAAGGGCCCTGGGCACCCGCGCGATTGATGAAGGGTCGCCATCTAGCGAGCTGATCGAGCGGTACCGAAAGGAGGGAGGAGCGCGATTGTCGGACGGGAGTTTCCGACTCTCGCGCTCCCAGAGATATCCAGCATCCGCAAGCCGGAGAGCCTTGGCGGGACTGGAAATCGCTGTCCCGTTGTCGTTAATGAGAAGCGGTTAATCAAAAGCTATCAAGCCAGCCCTCGGATGTCATCGGCGCGTTGCCGATCGTGACTCGGGTCGAACAGGTCGTAATGTGATCGGGCGTCGATAGCGATGCGTGCTGGGGAAGAGCATGAGCGAACCTCGTACCGCCTCACCGTTTACTGGCCTCACCCGCGACAGCTGGTTGCTCGCGCTGGCCAGCCTGTTCACCGATATCTCGACTGAGATGCTCTATCCGGTGCTGCCGGTCTATCTGACGCAAACGCTCGGTGCGAGCGGGCTTGTGGTTGGTATGATCGAAGGTGTGGCAACTGGCGCGCAGAACCTTATCCAGGGGGTTTCGGGAAGCCTCTCCGACAGACTGCAACGTCGCAAGCCAGTCGCGCTGGTCGGTTACGCGCTGGCGGCACTCGCCAAGCCATTGATCGGCATCTCGACCGCGTGGCAGGGCGTCCTAAGCGCGCGATTTCTCGACCGGCTTGGTACCGGGGTGCGTTCGGCACCGCGCGATGCGCTGATCGCCGCATCCGCCGAGCGAACAAGCCGGGGCCGCGCGTTCGGGCTAGAGGGCGCGGGTGACAATCTAGGCGCATTTATTGGGCCGTTGATCACCGTTGGGCTGCTGCTGTTCCTCCAAATCGAACTTCGGACAATATTCTACCTCGCGATCCTTCCAGGATTTCTGGCGTTCGCGACGGTCCTGCTGGTGCGCGAACGGCGGACCTTGGTGCAGGCCAAGGCAAAACTGGAGGTCGGCCTTTCACACCTTCCTGGTCCATACCGGCGCTACCTGGTTGCGACGCTCGTGTTTGGCGCCGGCAATTCAAGCAATGCGTTCCTTATCCTGAAGACACGCGAGTTCGGGGCGTCGCTCGCTTTGACGGTGCTGATCTATGCCGGATTCAATCTGGTGGCGGCGCTGGTGTCCTATCCGGCCGGTGCGTTCGCCGACCGGTTCGGTCGCCGCGGGTTGCTGATCAGCGCCTATACGATTTTCTTCCTCACCTATTTCGGTTTCGCATTTGCCCCGAGCCTCGCTTGGGCTGCAGGCCTCTTTGTCCTGTACGGCGCCTTTCAGGGAATATTTCGAGCCGTTGGCAAGGCCTTGGTCAGCGATCTCGTTCCCGAGCATCTGCGCGCCAGCGGAATCGGCTGGTATAGCGCGGCGATCGGACTTTCGGGCCTGATCGCGGGTTTGGTCGGCGGTCTGCTGTGGGATCGCGTTGGCCATGCCAGCGTGTTTCTCTACGGAGCGGCCTTTGCGGCGCTGGGCGGGGCCGCGTTCATTGCGCTTGTTCCGGCTGGGGTGGGCGATCATCCGGGGCGCTGATCGGAGCTGCGTAACCCGCCACAATGTTCGGTAATCGGGCCCGTAGAAATCCGGATTGACGCTATCGTCCCTATCGAGCGATCGCAGTTCGCTATGATCGCTGTCTTGATCCTTTTTCTGATCGTGTTCGCGATCAATCTGCTCCCGGCGTTCGGACCGCCAACCTGGTCGATCATCCTCTTCTACGGCCTCCACAGCGACCTTCCGACCGCCGCGATCGTCTTGATCAGCGCCGCCGCCGCCGCGACCGGCCGGTTAACGCTGGCTCATGGTTTTCGATACCTGCGCGGCCACCTGCCCGTAAGATTGAAGGACAATCTCGAGGGCGCCCGCGACTTGCTTGAGCACCAGCGTCATGGCGTGATTATCGCATTTGGCCTTTTTGCGCTCTCGCCGCTTCCGTCCGCACAATTGTTCGCAGCCGCAGGACTCGCTGGAATCCGCCTCATGGGATTTACTGTCGCCTTCTTCACCGGGCGCCTGATTTCCTATTCAATCTACGCGGCGTCGGCCAAAACCATCCGCGGCACGACGCTTGGCGATGCTTTCGCCAGTTCGCTCACCAGCCCCTGGGGGATTGCGATCCAGATCGGTATGATCGGGCTCCTCGCGGTGCTCGCGCAGATCGACTGGCGCAAATTCGCGCCACACGAGGCACCTCATGAGCAGGGTGCAAAAAGGCCATGATGCGCTGCCGGCAATTTGCCGATGCAGTTCATGTGGATTTGCGTACCATTACCGCCCGAGGAGCGCGAAAAATGGCCGAATCCGAAATCGTCATCTGTCCGGCATGTGCTACCGCGAACCGCGTTCCGTTCGCTCGATTGCGCGAAACGCCGCTGTGCGGAAAGTGTGGGAAACCGTTGTTTAGCGGCACGCCGATCGCGATCGATACCGCGGGCTTCGACCGATTGATGCGCCTTGGGACCTTGCCGGTTCTGGTCGATTTCTGGGCCGAATGGTGCGGCCCGTGCCGGATGATGGCGCCGCAATTTGAGGCGGCTGCAGTGGCGCTCGAACCTGCGGTTCGGCTGGCCAAGGTCGATATCGAAGCGGAGCAGGCGCTCGCGGCGCGCTATGCGATCCAGTCGATCCCCACCATCGCCTTGTTCAGGGGCGGGCGCGAACTCGGCCGACAGTCAGGGCTAGTGGATCGCGCAGCGCTGGTGCGCTGGGTTCAGTCGATACTGGCCTAGCGCCCGGCGCTTATTCCTCGTCCGGGACCGAATGTACTTCGTGCCAGAGCCCGTTGAGAATGGCGAAGGCGACCGCGAGGCCGAGGCCGAGGACCCAGGAAAAATACCACATCGCAATAGCCCTCAATAAAAGTCCGGGTTGCTGCGCACGTCACCGAGCGTGACCCGGCCGAACATCACCTTGAATGCCCAACTCGTGTAGATGAGCACGATCGGCAGCAGCACGAGCGTGACCAGCAGCATGATCCACAAGGTCATGTGGCTCGACGAGGCGTTCCACACCGTGAGGCTCGAGGCAGCGTCGATCGAGCTCGGCAGGATGAACGGGAACATCGACGCGCCAACGCTGGCAATGATCCCGATCGTCGCGACGCTGGACCCGGCGAAGACCAGCAGGTCCCGGCGCTGCGCCATCCCGAGCCAGGCAATTACCGGGCCGAGGAATCCGAGCAGCGGCGCCACCCAAAGCCACGGACAGGCGGCGTAATTGGCAAGCCAGCCGCCAGCAACCTGCGCGGTAGTCGTGTCGAGCGGATTGGAGGGGCCTGAAGGGTCGATCGCACCCGTGATGCGATACCCGATATTGCCCCAGGCGAGCATCGCAAAGCCCGCGGCGTAGAGCAGGATCGCGAGCACCGCCGCCACCGCGCCGAAGCGCTGCGCGCGGTCGAGCACCACGCCTTTCTCGACTTTGAGCGAGAGCCAGCCGGCACCGTGAAGGACGAGCATTGCCACCGACAGCAGCCCGGCGATCAGCGTGAACGGCGTGAACAGGCCAAGCAGCCCGCCCTCGTAATGGAGGCGAAGGTCGCTGTCGAAGCGGAAGGGGGCGCCCACCAGCACATTGCCAACAGCGACGCCGAACACCAATGCCGGGACGAGGCCGCCGACGAACAATGCCCAGTCCCATCCGCTGCGCCAGCGCGGGCTGCTGTGTTTGGAGCGATATTTGAACCCCACCGGGCGAAGGATCAGCGCTGAGAGCACCAGGAACATCGCGAGGTAGAAGCCGGAGAAACTAACCGCATAGACGAATGGCCATGCCGCGAAGATCGCGCCGGCGCCAAGGATCAGCCAGACCTGATTGCCCTCCCAGGTCGGCGCGATCGTGTTGATCACCAGCCGGCGCTCCTCGTCGCCCTTTGCCACCCAAGGTAGCAATGCGGTGACCCCGAGGTCGAAGCCGTCGGTGAGCGCGAAGCCGATCAGCAGCACACCCATCAGCGCCCACCAGATCACCCGCAGCACCTCGTAATCGAGCGGGATTGTCATCTCACAATCTCCTTATTCGGCTGCGAGCGGTGCATAACCGCCCGGATCGCGTGGTGTTTCTTCAGTGTCAGTGTTGACCGGCTCCGGTCCTTTGCGGATCGCCTCGAGCATCAGCCGTACCTCGATCACCGCAAGCGCGCCGTAGAGCGCAGTGAACCCGGCGATCGTCGTCCAGAGCTGCGGTGCGGTGAGGTCGGACGCGCCGAGGAAGGTGGGCAGCACCCCGTCGATCGCCCAGGGCTGACGCCCGATTTCGGCAAGGATCCAGCCAAACTCGATCGCGATCCAGGGAAGCGGAATGACCCACAATGCCACGCGCAGGAACCAGCGCCGATCAAACTCCCGCCTGGTGGCGAAAACGAAAGCCAGGCCGAAGAAGGCGACGAGGAAAAAGCCGAGCCCGGCCATGACGCGGAATATCCAGAACATCGCCGGCACATTGGGCACCGTGGTCCAAGCCGCCTTTTCGATCGTCGCGCGATCGGCGCGGCGCGGATCAGCAACGAACCGCTTCAACAGCAGTGCATAGCCAAGATTGTCCTTGTTCTGCTCAAAGCTCGCGCGGGCCGCCGGATCGACGCGATTGAGCTTGAGGCGCTCGACCGCATCATAAGCGATAATGCCGCTGCCGATCTTGGCCTTGGCGTCCTCGACCAGTTCGGTAATGCCGGTTACCTCGCCGGTGACGCTGCGTGTCGCGATCAGGCCGAGCACATAGGGGATCTTGATCTCGAACGCGGTCTCGCGTGCCTTGTTGCTCGGCACGCCGAAGGCAGCGAAGCCGGCCGGAGCGGGCTCGGTGTGCCACATCGCCTCGATCGCGGCGAGCTTCATCTTCTGGTTGTCGGTCAGCGCATAGCCGCTTTCGTCTCCGAGCACGACGACCGACAGCGATGAGGCCAGCCCGAAGGCCGCGGCGACGGTGAACGAACGGCGTGCGAGCGGCAGCCATTGCCCGCGCAGCAGGAACAGCGCGGAAATGCCAAGGACGAACACCGATCCGGCGACATAGCCGGCGCTGACGGTATGGACGAACTTCGCCTGCGCGACGGGATTGAAGATCACCGCTGTGAAGTCGGTCACCTCCATGCGCATCGTCGCAGGGTTGAACGCCGCGCCGGCGGGATGTTGCATCCAGCCGTTGGCAATCAGAATCCACAACGCAGAGAGGTTCGTCCCCAGCGCGACCATGAAGGTCACGAAAAGATGCGCCTGCTTGGACAATTTGCCCCAGCCGAAGAACATCAGGCCAACGAACGTCGCCTCAAGGAAAAAGGCCATCAGCCCTTCGATCGCGAGCGGCGCACCAAAGATATCGCCGACGTAATGCGAATAATAAGCCCAGTTTGTGCCGAACTGAAACTCCATGGTGAGGCCGGTCGCGACCCCCAGCACGAAGTTGATGCCGAATAACTTCCCCCAGAATCGGGTGACCTGTCGCCAAACCGGACGATCGGTCATCACATAGAGACTTTCCATGATGACCAAAAGGAACGATAGGCCGAGCGTCAACGGCACAAACAGGAAGTGATACAATGCGGTAAGCGCGAACTGGAGCCGCGACAGCTCGATGACGGCCATATCCATGGCAAGATCCTTCTTTGAGGCTCAGCATTGCCGTCAGGCGAAACGCTGGATATTTGTAATCCCGTATTTATGCAAGCAAATGAAGGAACTGTGACGCTTCCGATCCCGCGGCGAGGTGCCTTCGCACCCTCGCTGTGGTGGTTATTCGACGCCGCCGCGGCAGCGCTGTTCGCCGCGGCTCTTGCGCTATCGCTTGGGACGCTGCTCACGGGATATACGTATTGGACCGTAGTTGGTGTGGCGGCCATGGTCGCCGCGATATTGGTCCGCTCGGTCATGCAGTGGCAGGCGGAGCTGGCTGGGATCGGCGTGGCGAATCGCACCAAATCGCGGATTCGCGCGACGCTGTTTCCGCAATTGCTGCGTTCCCGGCGTGCGGCGAAGCGGCTGGTTGGCGAAGAGCTGGCGGTCGCAGTCGATCAGGTCTCCGCGCTCACCGGCTATTATGGTCGTTTCGAGCCGATCAAACGCGCGGCCGCGATAGCGCCGTTGGTCATTGCGGCGCTGGTTGCGCTGGCAAGCCCGGTCTCGGCCGCGATCCTGATTGCGACGCTCGTTCCCTTTGCGTTTGGCATGGCGCTGGCCGGTGGTGCGGCAAGGCGCGCCGCTGACGCGCAGGTGGCGGCGCTTTCACGGCTCTCGGGGTTGTTCGTTGATCGGGTGCGCGCGCTGCCGATCATCCTGGCATTCGGCGCGGAGGATCGCGTCGCGCGCCAGGTCGATACCGCAACCCATGACGTCGCGGACCGCACCTATGCCGTGCTTAGAATCGCCTTTCTGTCGTCGGGCACGATCGAGTTTTTTTCCGCGATTTCGGTCGCGCTGGTCGCGGTCTATTGCGGCTTCAACCTGCTCGGCCTGCTGCCTTTCCCGGTTCCCGAACATCTCGATTTGCCGCGCGCATTCTTCGCGCTCGCGCTCGCCCCGGAATTCTATCTGCCGCTACGGCGCCTCGCCGCTGCCTATCATGAAAAGCAGCTCGGCGAGGCGGCGGAGGCGGCAATTAACGAACGCGCCACACAGGCGCCTCCGGAGGCGACTTGCCTTGTCGGCGCGATCGGTGCGTTCGAGATCGAGGACGCGATCATCGATTATGGCGGCGGCCGGCAGGTCGGGCCGTTCAGTCTTTCGGTCGAACGCGGCGAACTGGTTGCGCTGACCGGGCCGACGGGCAGTGGCAAATCCTCGCTCTTGCAGATGATCGTCGGGCTCGCGCCGCTCTCCGCCGGCACATTGTCGGCCGAGGGCGTGGCGCTCCAGTCCGGCTCGGCCAATGCGTCGATCGGCTGGGCCGGCCAGCATGTCGTCCTGCTTCCCGGAACGATCGCCGACAATATCGCGCTCGCCAACCCGAACGCGGATCGCGCGGCGATTGCCGCTGCCGCGCATCGGGCCGGGCTCGAGTCATTGTTCGCCACGCGCCGCGACGGACTCGACACCTGGATCGATCCGCGCGGCTCGGGACTGTCGGGAGGTGAGCGGCGGCGCCTGGCCCTGGCGCGGGTGCTTCTTGCGCACCGCCCGATATTGCTGCTCGACGAACCCACCGCCGATCTCGACGCGGCGACGGCAGCCTCGATCATTGCGCTGTTGCAGGCGCTCAGCGACTCGCATGCGATTGTCGCGGCGACACATGATCCGGCGCTGATCGCTGCCGCGACGCGCAGGGTGGCGATCGCATGAGCAAGGCAAGCCTTCAGGCGATGCTGGCGGCAAGCGCTGCGCCGTGGCGTCGCACCCGTCGGCTCGCTTTGTTGAGCGGCATCGTCGTCGCGATCGCGACCATCGCGCTGCTTGCGCTATCGGGCTGGTTCATCACCGCCGCCGCGATCGCCGGCGCCGCCGGACCGGGGGTGGCGCGCGGGTTCAATTATCTCATTCCCGCCGCCACGATCCGGCTGCTCGCGATCCTGCGGACGGTCGGGCGTTATTTCGAGCGGTTGCTCAGCCACCGGACAGCGCTGGCCACGCTGGCGGCGCTTCGCACGACGCTCTTCGGTCGTGCGGCCGCGGCGGAGGCGAGCGGGCGATTGCGACTGTCGGGCGGGGAGGGGGCGAGCCTGCTCGGCCGCGACGTCGATCAGCTTGAGGACAGGTTCATTCGCGGGCCGCAGATCGCCGCCGCGTTTGCCGGCGTGTCGGTCGCCGTCGGATCGGCGGCGATTGCCGGGATCGTCCCCGCCCTATGCGTCATGTTGTGCCTCGCCGGGGCGTGCGTGATGACTATGTGGCTTGCGAAGCGGATACTGCCGGGTCGGGCGCGTCTCGCGGCCACCGCGCTTGTCGAGCTCAAGGTCGCGCTTGCCGAATATGCCGCCGGTGCTGGCGAGATCGCCGTCTACGATCTCACCGCGCGTGTCTCGGCAGAACTCGAGCGTCTCGCGGCGCGTTACGACGATGCGCAATTCAAGCTCGCGCGGGCGGAAGCGGCGCTCGCGACAATCCCGTCGGCCGCTGCCGGCATCGCCGGCGCACTGGCGGTTGCGACCGCGCAAGGCGGGGCTTCGCTCGCGGCGATGGCGGCGCTGGCTGCGGTTGCGGCGGGCGAGACCGTGGCTGGCTATTCGCGCGCGCAAATCCGCGCGCCGTCGATCCATGAAGCGAGCGCGCGAC
>APMI01017940.1_pt1 | contig 23562 bp, 14 predicted proteins | sample 667938 | NCBI WGS metagenome assembly APMI01 (sample SAMN01084076, study PRJNA167559) | wastewater metagenome | biome: Wastewater | place: Denmark: Ejby Moelle, Odense | collected 2011-11-28
GTATCGGGATACCTGACCGGTTGCTGTGCAGACTATGGGATGCTCGAACGAGGCCGGCGAACAAGTCGCCGCATCCTTCCGTTCCGGATCTCTCCAGTGGTAGCGGCATATCTAGCCTACGAGCTGCACTTTTCCTGCGTCGGCGACAACGCCCTGCTTACACACGATGACTGGCAGCTGTTTGGTCTGGCGCGCGAAGACGTGCTGGAAGAGATCAAACGGCTTTCGCTGAAGGGGCTTCTCATCGTCCAGGCGGCTGGCGATGTGATCCGGATCAGCTGGAAACAACAAGACATGGAGGCGCTCTGCGATGTCCTCACTCAAAGCTGATTTCGACGAGTTGCGCGAGCGCATTAGGCACGGACGCGAGCTCGGTCACGCGAGCTTCGAGCCGATTTACTACCTCGTCTTCCCTCCAGAGCAGATCCTCGAGGTGAAGCGACAGACGCCCGCATGGGTAGCCAAGCTCCACCAGGAAGGGTGGGACGTGCACACCTTCTCCATTGCAGAGCAGATCTGGGCCTTGCTCAAAGACGACCCGTTCTGGTCGCTCTGCGTGATGGAAGACAAGTCAGCGCCGCTGGATTGGCCCCGTACCAACAAGGCCCTGGCGGACATCCTAACGGCAGACAACAGCCTTCTGAAACGCATCGAGGATGCCCTGCAGCCACTCGAAGGTCAGCAGAACGCACTGCTTTTGGTGACGGACCTCGAGGCGCTGCATCCGTTTCTACGCATTGGAGCCATCGAAAGCCAGCTCCAAGGCAAGTTTCACGTGCCGACGATCTTTCTGTACCCCGGCGTACGAACCGGCAAGACGCGGCTGAAGTTTCTCGGCTTCTACCCAGAAGACGGCAACTACCGCTCCGTCCACGTCGGCGGCTAAAGCAGACATAAGAACCCAGGGACAAACCTATGACCATCCGATCACTCTTCGACCCTAGCAAGGACATCTACCGAACCATCGAAAAGGTCATCACCTATGGCGCCTCGCAAGAAGGCCGCCTCAAGGCTGAGATCTCCGAGTACGTGGTCACCGAGAGTATTGAGGAGCAGTTCCGCAAGCTCCTCGATCGCATGCAACTGGCGATGGAGTCCGGCGGAGAGAATGAGGTCGGTGTCTGGGTCTCCGGCTTCTACGGTTCAGGTAAGAGCTCGTTCACCAAGTATCTCGGCCTGGCGTTTGATGACCAGCGCACCATCGACGGCACTCCGTTCATCAAGTATCTGCAGGACCGCCTGCAGAAGCCGCAGACCAAGGCGCTGCTGAACACCGTAGCGCAACGGTTCCCGGCAGCCGTGGTCATGCTGGATCTCGCTAGCGAAATGCTCGCTGGCGCCACGATGGAAGACGTCTCCACCGTCCTCTACTTCAAAGTGCTCCAGTGGGCCGGCTACTCACGAAATCTCAAGGTTGCTGCCTTCGAACGCATGATCGAGAAGGATGGCCGCACCGCCGAGCTGCATGAGCGCATCGCCAAGGCGCTGCCGGGTGCCACCTGGACGCGCGTGCAAAACAACCCGCTAGCCATTGACGGACTGATCCCGAAAATCGCCCATGAGATGTATCCGGCACTCTTCCCGGAGGCCAAGTCCTTCTCTTCCAGCACCGAAGGCTTCTTTCAGTTCGAGGACCAGCGCGTGCAAGAGATGATCGACATCGTCCGCGAGAAAAGTGGCAAGCAGAACATCATCTTTATCGTCGATGAAGTGGGCCAGTACGTTGCCTCGCGTGACAACCTGATCCTCAACCTCGACGGCCTGGCCAAGAACCTCAAGCGGCTCGGCGACGGCAAGGCATGGATCATCTCCACCGCCCAACAGACACTCACCCAAGATGACCCACGCGCAGCGCTGAATTCGGACAAGCTCTACAAGCTGAAGGATCGCTTTCCGATCCAAATCGACCTCGAATCGAGCGACATTAAAGAGATCTGCTACCGCCGTTTGCTCGGCAAATCACCGGCTGGTGAGACGGAGCTGGGCAAGCTGTTCGATGCCCACGGCCAGGCGCTGCGGCACAACACCAAACTGCAAGACGCCAAGTATTACGACGCGGACTTCAGCAAAGAGAGCTTCACCAATCTCTACCCGTTCCTGCCGGCTCACTTCGACATCCTGCTGCACCTGCTGGGAGCCCTGGCTAAGTCCACTGGTGGCATCGGCCTACGCTCGGCGATCAAGGTGATCCAGGACGTCCTGAAAGGTGAAGGCGGCTCCAAGGCGATGGCCGATCAGCCCGTGGGCTGGCTCGCCACCACCGTCACGCTGTACGACGAGCTTGAGAAGGACATCCGCCGTGCCTTCACCTCTATTCATCAGGCGGTCGGCAAGGTTCAGATTCGCTTCCCAGATTCGCAGCTCCATCAGGACATTGCCAAGTCCGTCGCAGTGTTGCAGATCCTCGGCAACTTGCCGGTGTCCGTACAGAACGTCGCCAGCCTGATGCACCCATCCGTCACTTCACCGTCGCAGCTCGACACGGTGCGCAAGGCCGTGGAAGAGATGCTTGGTGACGTGCATGTGCCGCTCGGTGAGAAGGACGGCAACCTTGTTTTCCTCAGCGAGAAGCTGCGTGACATCGAACAAGAGCGCGGCGCCATTGCGCTGCGTACCGTGGATGTGAAGCGCATCTTCAATGACGCCCTGCGCGAATCCTTCGACCCGCTGCCCCGCGTCAGTCTCCACGGCACGATGGCCGTCGCGACGGGCCTGAAGGTCCAGGCCGGCAGCGCCATCACCAGCTTGGCCGGTGATCAGAGCACCATCCAAACCGTCGTGGAGCTGGTGCCTGCCAGCGACTACGACGCCGCCAAGAACCGCATGCTGGACGACTCCCGCAGTCGCGCAGGGCGGAACATCATCGGGTTGCTTGCCCGGTCCAATCCCGAGCTGGACGACCTGGCCAACGAAATCTATCGCTGCCAGCGCATCGCCGAACTGCACCGCAACGAGCCCGATCAGGAGGTCAAGGACTACTGCACTGGGCAGCTCGACCGCGCAGCCAAACTCGCGACTCAACTCAAGAGCAAGATCAAGCAAACCCTGCAGGCCGGATCGTTCGTTTTCCGTGGCCAAGCCACTGCGGTATCGGCACTGGATGCCGACCTGCTGGAGGCAGCCAAGAAGCTGCTCTCCGATGTGGCTGACCAAGTGTTTGACCGTTATGTCGAAGCACCGGTGCGCGCCGGCACCGACACCGCCGAGAAATTCCTGAAAGTCGCCAACCCCGCCGCCATTGGCAGCAGTCTTGACCCGCTCGGCCTGGTGCAGACCGTTGCAGGTCGCGCCTCGTTCAAGACCGATCACAAAGCGATGATCAGCATCCGCGACTACATCGACAAGCGCGGTACGGTCGATGGCAAGCGCCTGCTCGACGATTTCAGCAGCGATCCGTTCGGCTGGTCGCCCGATACGACGCGCTACATCGTGGCTGCCATGCTGATGGCCGGCGAAATCAAGCTCAAGGTCTCGGGGCGCGAAGTCACAGCTGCAGGTCAGCAGGCAATCGATGCCCTGAAGACCAACAACTCCTTCAAGCAGATCGGTGTCGCACTGCGCGACGAGCGCCCGTCCATCGAAACCCTGGGCCGGGCGGCCGAGCGGCTTACCGAATTGGTCGGGGACATGGTCATTCCGCTGGAGCAGGAGATCAGCAAGGCGGCGGCGAAGCACTTCCCGCGCTTCCAACACGACTACGGCTCCTTGGCCGAGAAACTCAGTGGCCTCGGGTTGGCAGGCAGCGACCGCATCCGCACTTTGAACCAGGATATTGCTGACGTCCTGTTCACAGATGCGTCGGACGCACCCCAGCGCCTGGGCGCCGAAACGTCCGCCATTTACGACAACCTCAAGTGGGCGCTGGAAGTGAAGCGCGTGCTCGACAACGGGCTCGACGCTACTTTGCGGGACCTTCAAGCTCACCGCCGCGACATCGAGGCCTTGCCCGACACCGGCGTACCGGGTGAGCTGCGCCGCGAACTCGCGGAAGACCTGGGAACCCTGTCTGAGCGCCTGGGTAAAGAGGACTTCTACAAACACACCGCCGACTTCAATTCGCAACTAACCCACCTGAAGAGCCGCGTGCGCGACGCGGTCATCACCCTCTCCGAGCAACAGAAGCTGCGCCTGAAGGAAGGTGTTGAAGACCTGCAGCGCATCCCCGAGTGGGAAGAGCTCACCCAGGAAGAGCGCGGCAACGCCGTGAACAGGCTGGATGGCCTCGTCTTGGCAGCCACACAGGACTTGGCCGGACTCAAAAAGCTCCTGGCCCGCGACTACGACATCAATAGCACCCTGGAAGAGCTCAAGCGCTTTATTCAACGGCAGGGACAGGAGCGGATGCGGCAGCGCGTGGAAGAAGAACGCGCCAAATATGGTGATAAAGGTCCTGCCAAACTCACCAAGTCGATTTCGGTGCCCTTGAAGATGACATCGGCTGCAGACATCGACTCGCTGATCCAGCAGCTCCATGAAATCAAGGCACAGCTCGGCCTCTATGCCGAGATCGAAGTGTCGTTTTGCGTTGGCAATCAACTCGGAACGGATGGGAGTTAAAGATGGAGCTGACAACGGAATCCAGGCAACAGATTGAGAACATCGCTGACGAGGCGCTAACGCAGCTCGCGGGCATCGCGACTGCTGCCAATGACAAGCTTCACGACGGACGAACGCTGGGCTCCGACGCCTTGGCGAGCATCAACACGATGACGTCCAGTTCCACTATCCAGAAGCTGGATCAGATTAGCCGGGCAAACCGAGAGAGCTATCAGGTATTGGCAGACGAGCCCGCTATTGCGCGGGTCGCGTTTGTCGACAAAACCGGCAAGATGGCACTCTACTATTTTTGCCGTGCCGACCAGGGCATGGTCAGCATGGGCGTCATCAGCTATCTGGCGCCGATTGGCCGCATGGCCTCCTTGTCGGTCGGAGACAAATTCAAGCTTCCGAATGGTTCGACAGTCGAAGTCATCGAGAGCGCCAAATTCCGCCCTTTCCAGACAAAGCAGGGTTGGGATTCACGGGACAGCATCGTTGAAGTCGAACAAGGTCGGCCGCTCACCATCGAATCACTGCGCGCCCTTCTCCACAACGTTGTGGGCGAAGAGGGGGCGGAAGACCTGCTGGGGCAATTGTTCGCCGATGAGAGCCAGGCCGCTAATGTTTTCCAAGGCATCCGTCGCAGCGTCATTACAAAGATGGAGCTGCGTGATCAGCCGATTCTCGACAAGTATCAGGATGAAATCTTCCGACTGCCGCTGGACAAGCGCCTTTTGATCTTGGGCCCACCAGGAACTGGCAAGACCACGACGCTTATTCGTCGTCTTGGCCAGAAGCTTAATGCCGCCTTCCTGGAGGAAGACGAACTGAACGTTGTAGAACGCCTGGCGGCAGCGAATGGCGTCTCTCATGACAGCAGCTGGTTAATGTTCACTCCCACGGAACTCTTAAAGCAGTATCTGAAAGAAGCCTTTAACCGTGAGGGGGTGCCCGCATCCGATTTACGCATCCGAACCTGGTTCGATTACCGCAGAGAGCTCGCCAGAAACACCTTCGGCGTACTCAAAACTTCTATGGGCGGAGGTTCCTTCGTACTCAAAGACACCATCGAACCTCTCACCTCCGACGCACTGGATCACCCCATTACGTGGTTCTCAGATTTCGACGACTGGCAACGCACCGCCTTTATCAATGAACTCCGCCAATCGGCCCAGGCACTGGGCGAAAACCGGTCATCTCACATCACCTCTGTTGGCAAACGCCTGCAGGCAATCCTTCAAAGTGCCACCAATAACTCACTCGCGGCCACCTTCTCGTCCCTCGTGGCAGAGATCAGCGGCATCCAATCGATTGTAGGCGGCTTGAAGGAGGTTACGGACAAGAAGATTCATGATGCGCTCAATCTTCAGCTCAACCGCAACAAGGATGTCTTCATTGATGAGCTGGCGAAATTAATTGATGCGCTCCAGCAAACCCCCGAGGCCGAAGTGGATGACCTTGACGATCAGGATGCTGACGACGAGGAAGCGAACACCGCACGCACTGGACGCGCGGCCGCCGCTGCAGCATACATGCAAGCTGTTCGAGCCCAAGCCAGGGCCCAGGCTGGCAAGCGAAGTCTGGGAAAGAACACCCGGAACGGCAAGATCATCGAATGGCTCGGCGATCGCGGGTTGAATGAAGGGGATCGTGCCGAAGTCGGTGCCAGCCTCCTGGTTCAGGCCAGTGGTCGGCGCTTTATGAATCCACTCAAACGTTACCTGGATGGCATTCCCCGACGCTACAGAACCTTCCGGCGCCTGCGTCAGGAAGAAGGTAAGTGGTACCGCAAAGAGAGGTTTACCGCGACAGACCTGCACCCTCTGGAGTTGGATGGTGTGCTACTGGCCATTCTCAGAGGGGCGAACGAACTTCTCAGCCGCTCGACCATAGTGCGGGATCTCGATCAGCCCGCGTGGACGTACCTCAAACCCGTTCTGAATCTCTATAAAAACCAGATCCTCGTGGATGAGGCGACCGACTTTTCCCCCATTCAGCTTGCCTGCATGGCCGCCCTGGCCCACCCCCGCATCCGTTCCTTCTTTGCGTGCGGCGACTTCAATCAGCGCCTGACGACCTGGGGAAGCCGCTCGATGGACGAAATGCGGTGGGTGTCCCCCGAGATCGAGGTCAAGGAAATAACGATGTCTTATCGCCAGAGTCGCCTGCTCAATGAGCTGGCGCGGGCGATCATCTTGGCCTCTGGAGGGACGGGCCAGATTGCGTCGCTGCCGGAGCACGTCAAGAACGACGGCGTTGCGCCCACCCTATTGGAGGGAGTGTCGGAACTTGATCAGGTGGTCGACTGGTTGGCACAGCGCATTCGCGAGATCGAACGCTTCCTCGGTCAGTTACCCTCCATCGCCATCTTTGTGGAAAGCGAAGCCGAGGTGCAGCCCATCGCCGACGCCTTGAACGTAGCGCTGGCCGAGGAGAACGCTCAGGTCGTTGCCTGCCCCAAAGGCCAGGTCATGGGCCAAGACAATGATGTACGGGTGTTCGATGTGCAACACATCAAGGGTCTGGAGTTCGAAGCGGTTTTCTTTATCGGCATTGACCGCTTGGCAAATATGCATCCGCGGCTTTTCGACAAGTATCTGTACGTCGGCACCACGCGCGCGGCGACCTATCTGGGCGTCACCTGCGATAACGCACTACCGGCTGCCATCTCAACGCTTCGTCCGATGTTTGTCCCCGACTGGAAAACTCACTAATGCTATGCCTGGACATTCATGATGGCCTTTGATCAAACAACAAGAAACCGCCTGCAGCGCTTCGTCAACGACGCGCGCCGCGTGCTGGAAGAGGAGTTCACCCGCCAACTCCAGAACGATTACGGCATGGACCCGAACGCAGGCAGCGTTGCGGAGCTGGCCAGCCTGCGCCACATCAATGACGCACAGCGCGAATCCGCGCGCATTTTGCGCGACACCCTGGCGCACTACTGCGCCGGTGGCGACATGAATGCCAAGCAGGGGCTGGACCGTATCGTCCGTGAGCAGGCCTTTACCGTGCTCAACCGCTTGGCCGCATTGCGCATGGCCGAGGCGCGTGGGCTGCTGGTTGAGTCGGTCGCAAATTGTGGAATGAATGCGGGCTTCCAGGCCAAGGGCTTTCAGCTCTACGCCCGGCTGGCCGGCACCGGCCTGGGCGAAACCGGCGATGCCTACCGCACGTACCTGTTCAGCGTGTTCGATGAGCTGAGCCAGGACTTGCCGGGGCTATTCGATCGCTACTCGCCGCAGGGCCGTCTGTTCCCGCGGGAAGCTGCGCTGCTGCAAGTGCTCAACCTGATCAACGATGCCGACATCGCCCCGCTGTGGAGCGAGGACGAAACCATCGGCTGGATCTATCAGTACTTCAACTCCAAGGAAGAGCGCAAGGCCATGCGCGATGCATCGCAGGCGCCGCGCAACAGCCGCGAGTTGGCCGTGCGCAACCAGTTTTTCACGCCGCGCTACGTGGTCGAGTTTCTGGTGGACAACACCCTGGGGCGCCTCTGGTTCAATGCCACCGGCGGGGTCACCGGTCTTAGGGAGCGCTGCCAGTACTTGCTGGTGAAGCCCGACGAAACGCCCCAGGCCTCTACGAAGTTGCGTGACCCGCGCACCCTCAAGCTCCTGGACCCGGCCTGCGGCTCCATGCACTTCGGCCTATATGCCTTCGATCTGTTCGCTGAAATCTATCGCGAGGCCTGGGCTTGGGAGAAAGAACACGGCCCAGGCTCACTGGATGTTTCCACCCAGCCCCAGGCTGCGCTAAAGCCACTGAGTCAGACCTACGAAGATGAGGCGGCATTTCTGCGGGACGTGCCGCGTCTGATCATCGAGCACAACATCTATGGCGTAGACATCGACCCACGCGCCGCCCAGATCGCCTCGTTGGCGTTGTGGCTGCGGGCCCAGCGTGCCTGGCACGATGCTGGTGTCAAAGCCAAAGACCGCCCGCTGATCGGGCGGGGCCATGTGATCGCAGCCGTTGCGCCCCCGGCAGAGCGTGAGTTGCGCCAACAGTTCGTGGCCAACCTCGATCAGCGCGACGCCGAGCTGTTCGAGAAAACGCTGCAACTGCTCAAGGGTCTGCCGGAGCTGGGTGTGCTGCTCCAGGTCGAGCGCGAGTTGCCGCACTTGATTCGCCAGGTCTATGTGGGCAAAGGCACCGGCCTGTTTGCTGCGCAGGAGCAGGAGAACTGGCAGCAAGCGGAGGCACGACTGCGAGAGGCACTTACTGAGTTTGCCCATGCGGCGAAGTCCACCTACCAAGGGCGCCTATTTGCACAGGATGCACTGCAGGGATTGCGGCTCATCGACCTGTGCCGTGAAGTGTTCGATGTTGTCGTGATGAATCCACCGTTTGGCGCACTGGCTTCAAACACCAAGGATCAACTCGCCAAAGCCTATCCGCGCAGCAAGAACGATCTGCTGGCGATCATGGTGGAGCGGGGTTTGGAATTGCTACGTAAGGGCGGGCGCATTGGCGCGATCACCTCGCGCACCTGCTTTTTCCTCTCCAGCTTTCAAAAGTGGCGTGAACAGGTTGTTTTGGGCATAGCCAAGCCAGAAGTCATGGCGGACCTGGGGCATGGCGTAATGGACGACGCGATGGTGGAAGCAGCGGCATACGTGTTGGAGAAACAGGCATGACTACCTTCTTGCGACTGCTAACAGACAAAGATAAATCCAGCTGCTTAGCGGCCAGTTGTACTGCTGTACGTTTAGGCGAAGTAGATACTCGGGTGTTTCAAGTTGAGCCACAATCCTTTCGCTCGGTGCCAGGGGCACCGTTTGCATATTGGGTAAGTGAAGCAGTTCGCCAAACCTTCCGACTTTTCCCGGCCTTTGAGGGTGGCGACAGAACGGTAAGACAAGGACTTGCTACCGCGGATGACTTTCGGTTCGTACGCGGATGGTGGGAAGTCGGAGCGGGGGGCGATCGTTGGTTTGGGTTCACCAAAGGCGGGAGCTTCTCAAGGTTTTATGCGGACATACCAGTCACCGTTAATTGGCACAGAGATGGTGAAGAAATTAAGGCCGGCATTTGCAAACGCTACCCATACTTAAATGGCAATGCTGAATTTGTAGCAAAAAATCCACAATACTATTTCCGTCCAGGCATAACGTGGCCTCTCAGGGGAATCGTTTATTCTGCCCAAGCTGTGCCGAGAAATTGTGTATTTAGTGTGGCTGGAAAGATGGCATTTGCGCCAGAGAGGGATTTACACACCTGGCTAGCAATCTTTAACAGTCGTGCCTTTGACTATCTTGTTCGTCTATTTGCAGGAAAGGTTGGTGGTGTCCAGTACGAGGCAGGGCTAATTGGCGGGATTCCTGTTGCTGATATGAGTGGCGATCAATCTCTTCAACTGTCCAGGCTTGCTCGACGTGGATGGTCGATTAAACGCAGGCTTGCATCAATCGAAGAGCGGTCTCATGCATTCCTGTTGCCCGCTGCTTTGCGATCACGCATTGGTGACTTCGACCCGCAGGCGATTGATACGGAACTTGCCAGCATACAAGCGCAAATCGACGACACCGCATTCTCACTATACGGTTTTTCAGAGGCCGACCGCCAGGCAGCAACTGCGCAAAGCGCTGGCGAGCCGGCCACTGACGAGGCCAACGAGGACGAAGATGCGGAAGATACTGAACCTGAAGCGCCGCCCATCGATGCTCTGCTGTCCTGGGCGGTCGGCGTGGCTTTTAGTCTCTTCGATTGGCGCCTGGCCACCGGCGAGCGCGCCGCACCACCCGAACCCGAGCCCTTCGACCCGCTGCCCGCTAAAAGTCCTGGCATGTTGCCGGACGGTGCTGAGCCTTTTCACGCCCACGCCGGCATCCTGGCGGACGACCAAGGACACCCGCACGACCTCGCGCGCCTTGCTGAAGAAGTTCTTGCACGTGTCGAAGTGACCGTACCGGATGATGTGCGCCGCTGGCTGCAGCGTGACTTCTTTGCCTTCCATCTGCAGCGCTATTCCAAGAGCCGCCGCAAAGCGCCTATCTACTGGCCGCTGTCGACGACGTCCGGCAGCTACACACTGTGGGTTTATTACCCCAGCCTCACTAGCCAGACGCTGTACACCGCCATCAATGACTTCGTTGAGCCCAAGCTCAAACAAGTCGGTGGCGACGTGACGGTGCTGCGCAATAAGGGTTCTGTCCGCACTCGTGACGACGAGAAGCAGTTCGAGGCGCTGCAAGCATTCGAGTTGGAACTGATCGAGCTGCGCGACACCCTGCTCAAACTCGCACCCACCTACAAGCCCAGCCACGACGATGGCGTGCAGATCAGCGCCGCGCCGCTGTGGCCACTGTTCCGCCACAAGCCCTGGCAGAAGGTGCTCAAGGACACCTGGGCAAAGCTGGAGAAAGGCGACTACGACTGGGCGCACCTGGCCATGAACTACTGGCCCGAGCGTGTGCGTGAGAATTGCAAGACGGACAAGTCGCTGGCCATCGCGCACGGCTTGGAGGATCGCTACATCGAGCCCGAGCCCAAACAGAGGAAGGCACGCGGCAAGAAGAAGGCCGGGGGTGATGCATGAGTATTGCTGAATTTATCCGAGAGAGCGTGCTGCGGCCGCGCTTGAAGCAAGCTGGCGCCCTGGTGGTATACGACGCCGATAAGCGCTACCGCGAGCAGTGCTTCGACTTGGCGGCCGACAAGGTGCGCGTCATTGACACATCTGAAAGCAGCATTGAAAGCCGGGAGGCGGCACTGCTCGCTCTGCGCGAGGTGGGGCAACCCAAGGCAACGCTGGGAGGTGTGCTGATCTATGTGCCCACCAAGCGACCCGAAACCGACGAGCAGAAGCAGGCTGACCCGTTCGCCCTGTACGCAGAATGCGGCGCGGTGTTCCCACAAGACGATGGCGACGAGTACCTAAGCCTTTGTCTGCGTGCCAGGCCGGATCACGCTACTGAGATCCGCCAGGTGTTCGCCGGGTCACCTGCGGGGCCGACCTTTGCGGTGATCGATGCTATTGGTGGCGGCGTGAGCTGGCCGCAACTGCGAGCCACTTTGCGGGTCGAGTCTGGCCGGGAGATTCTGGCCGCATTGTTGGCGCCAAGCGCCAGCCAAACCGATGCGCTGAAGGGGCAGGAAGGCTGGGTGCAAGAGGCACGCGACTTCCTACGCGCCACCTTGGGCCTGAGCGTGAAGACGCGCGGTAAGACTTGGTCCGCCCTGGCGGATGAGCTGTGGCGCTACGTGCTGTTCAGCGAGTTCGTGTTTGATTTGCCCGTGGCGCTGCCAGACACCCTCAAGGGGGTTCCGCACGCACCGATGGAAGCCAGGCCTATCGTCGAGGATGTGTGCGACCGTCTGCGCAGCGACCCGAAATCACGCGCGGTATACATCGAGAGGGCGGAAGCCATCGAGGCGGAGCTCAACCTGACCGATCTGTGCGGGGCGATTGAAGACCTGGGTGAGCGCGATACCTTCCCCTTCGAGGAGCGTACCTTCCTGCGCACGGCGATCAAGGGCGTCGTCACCGGCGACACCGATGCCACACGCCGGGTGCTGACTCGGCACAAGAGTTCTGTGTGGCTGGGCAAAGGCGAAAGCCAAGCACAGTGGGAGTTGGTGCGCTCCGGGCTGAGTCTGGTTGAGGCCTGCGAAGACTTTGAGCGCCAATTGCCAGATCACGCCCGCTCTCAGGCGAAGCTGATCGATTTCTACCTGGGCAGCCTGCGTGAAGCAGATCGCTTGCAGCGTGAGTTCGAGCAAGCCGCAGGCGACTTCCTCGACCAGCACGGCTTGATGCATGAAGTGATCAGCCAAGCTCGGGCGCGCTATCGGCGCCTGGCCGAAAAGGTCCAGGGCGTGTTCGTGAAGCACGTCGAGACTACGGGATGGCCGCCCACCGGGCGCCTGGCCAATGCCGATGCCTTTGATCGCCTGGTGGCGGATCGGCTCAAGGAAAGCGGGCGCAAGGTGGCCTACCTGATGGTGGACGCTCTGCGCTATGAGTTGGGTGTGGCCCTCGAAAAACTGCTGGCTGAGGATGGGCCGGTCGAGCTGCAAGCGGCCTATGCGCAGCTGCCGACCATCACCCTGGTGGGCATGGCGAGCTTGTTGCCTGGTGCCCGCACGGGTTTGACCCTGTCACTGGAGAACGACTCGCTAGCGCCCAAGTTGGCTGGGGCGCCAGTAGGCAATGTCCCGCAGCGCATGAACGTGCTGGCCAAGCGGTATGGGGATCGCTTCGCGGAAATGCCGCTCAACGATTTTGTGCGTGGTAAGCCGAAGATCGCGGAGACCGTCGACCTGCTGGTGCTGCGCTCGACCGAAATCGACAGCCAACTGGAAAGCAATCCCGAGACGACGCTCGGGCTGATCCCTGGCACGCTGAAGCTGATCCGTGTCGCGCTCCACAAGCTGCGCGGCATGGGTTTCAAGGAAGCGGTCATCGTGACCGACCATGGCTTCTTCCTGAACGCACAAGCGGAGGCAGGCGATGTGTGCGTCAAGCCGCAGGGGAAGTGGCCCGTAAATGCGCATGACCGCATGATGCTGGGCGATGGCACGGCAGATGGTCACAGCCTGGTCGTTAGCGCAGAGAAGGTCGGCATTCGCGGCGATTTCACTCAAGTGGCGCTACCCCGCAGCATGGCGCCCTATCGGTCGGGGCATCTGTATTTCCACGGCGGGGCATCCCTGGCGGAGGCCGTTGTACCGGTGCTGGTTGCGCGCCTGGATACTGCCGCCCATGGGGAATTGCGCAAGGTCGTGGTGGAGCTGAACTACAAGAATGGCGCCAAACGAATTACCACGAGGTTGCCGGTCATCGAAGTGATACTGGTTGCAGACGATATGTTCTCGCAGGACATCAGTGTTGAGATCTTGCTGGAAGCGCAGGACAGCAAGGCCAATGTGGTCGGTGAGCCACGACCCGGTGGCGATGTGAATCCCGCCACCCGAACCGTGACCTTGATGCCGGGCCAGCGCAAACAAATCGCGTTGCGCATGGACGATGAGTTCAGGGGCAAGTTCTCGGTCAAGGCGCTGAATCCGACCACGCTCGCGGCATACAGCGCTCTTGCGATTGAAACCGACTATACGGAATGAGCCCTATGGACGAACTCGACCAAAAGCTGAACGCAACCTTCGACGGCAAAGTGCTGCGCAAGGACTTGCTGCATCGGATCAAGAAGGGCACCAACGTCCCGACGTTCGTCCTGGAGTTTCTGCTCGCCAAGTATTGCGCCAGCAATGACCAGGCGGAGATGGATGCAGGCATGGAGGCGGTGCTGTCTTCGTTGCAGGAAAACTACGTGCGACCGGACGAGGCCAATGCGGCCCAATCGAAGGTGGCTACCAAGGGCAAGCACCGCTTCATCGACAAGGTCCACGTTCGCTATGTCGAGAAGGAGAAGCGCCACTGGGCATCGCTGGAAAACTTCAACTCGCAGCGGATTGCGATTGGCGAGAAGTTCTACCGAGACAATGATCGGCTGCTCGAAGGTGGCATCTGGGCCGAAGTGACTCTGGCTCACAACGACATCGAGGAAGACGACTACGCGTTTTCGATCGAGGATCTGCGACCGATTCAACTCTCGCGCTTCGACTTCGAACGCTACACCGAAGGCCGTGCTGCGTTCACGCGTGACGAGTGGATCGCGGCGGTTTTGAGGTCGGTTGGTTTGGAGCCAAGCAAGCTGTCCGAGCGTGTGAAGATGCATTTCATCGCCCGACTGGCTGCCTTGGTGGAGCCGAACTACAACTACATCGAACTGGGCCCCCGCGGCACTGGCAAGTCATACTTCTTCAGCGAATTTTCGCCCTACGCCACCCTTATCTCGGGCGGCCAGGCAACCAAGGCCACGCTGTTCTACAACAACGCGCGCCGCAAGGTGGGCCTGGTCGGTTATTGGGACACAGTTGCCTTTGACGAAGTGGGTGGGATCAAGGTGCGTGATCCGGACACCATCCAGATCATGAAGGACTTCATGGCCAATGGCCGCTTCTCGCGCGGCGCCGAGGTCATCGCAGATGCCAGTTTGAGCTTCGTTGGCAATATCGATGTATCCGTGCAGCAGGTCGTGAACTCCAACGAGTACGACTTGTTCCAGCCGCTGCCCCCTGAACTCGACCTGGCTGTAATGGATCGCTTTGCGGCTTATATCCCGGGCTGGGAAATGCCCAAGAACAGCAGTGAGTTCCTGACCAGCCGCTATGGATTCATCACCGACTACTTGGCCGAGGCCTTCCATTACCAGTTCAAACACACCAACCGGTATGAAGAAGTCAGCAAGCGCATTCACCTTGGCAAATCGATCGAGGGGCGCGATGAGAAAGGCATCAAAAAAACCGTCTGCGCCTTCTTGAAGATCCTGCACCCGCACGGGCCGCCGACCGATGACGAGTTCGAAGAGTACGTGGCCTACGCAACCGAGTGCCGCCGCCGCGTCAAGGAGCAGATGAACAAGCGCAAGCCAGATGACGAGTTCGCGCGCATCAATCTGTCCTATTTCAAGGTCAGCGGTGAGGAGGTGGTGGTCTTCTGCCCGGAGTCGAAGGACGCGCCTGCGACGCAAGAGCCTGCTCGTCGTCGTTTGAATCAGGCGGATGGCCAAACCAGCGGGACAGTCGAAGCGCAGTCAGCCGTTCAGCCCGCGCCTGCCGCTGCGGTGGAACCTTCCGTGGCCCCGCCGCCAATCGCTCCACCACCTGTGGTGGTTGCGCCCACACCGGTGGAGATCAAGGAACAGCACTTCAGCATCCTCTATGGCGACACCGGTTACAGCTATGAGTCAATCCTTGGCCCCTACTTGCAGGGCGCGAAGACCGTTGTCATCGAGGACCCGTACATCCGGCTGCAACATCAGATTCAAAATTTCGTGCGCTTTTGCGAGACGGTCCTGAAGGCCGGTACCGTGAAGAAGATCAGCCTGATCACTGGCTACGACGACAAAACCCAGTTGACCGACATTGCCGAAAAGCTCGAAGAGCTCAAACAGAGTCTGTTGGAGCTGGATGTCGAGCTTGAGGTGAAACTCAACCCCAACATCCATGACCGCGAGATCCGTCTCGACAATGGCTGGATCATCAAGATCGGTCGCGGGCTGGATTTCTATCAGAAGCCTGGCGGTTGGTTCGAGGTCGGGGCGAACGATCTCAGCCTTCGTAAGTGCCTTGAAACCAAGGTGGATATTTTTCGAGCGTGAGATTGGGGGCCTGGAGTGAGTTTGTCGACAAGGATTGAAACTGCCGGACGCCCAGCGACTGCGTCGCGTCCTACACAAGAAAATCAAGGGATACGCGATGTGGCATGACAACGAGACTACTGTTGACTACGTCAACTTCCGCCTTGTAGCGAAGGCCTGTGCCGAGCTCATTCGAGACGCCGGAGGCGAGCCAATCTCGATTGGTATTTCTGGCGGTTGGGGCGTAGGCAAATCATCTCTCGTTCGAATGGTTGCGTCCGAGCTATCGTCCGAGCGGGAGGCCGGTGAAAAAACTCCGGAGACGGAAAAGTCTAAGCACGTGGTAGTAACCTTTAATCCATGGCTCTACCAAGGCTTTGAGGATGCACGCACAGCGCTGCTGCAGACGGTTGGGGACGCAGTACTCGAGGCCGCATCCCAGAATGCTGGACTTGTCGATAAGGCCAAGTCGCTTGTTAAGCGTATAAATTTCCTGCGTTTGGCTCAGCTCGGTGGCGAGGTCGCTGCCACTCTGATTACGGGTGTTCCGGTCGGTCTGATTGGAAAAGTTGTAGACGCCGGTGCTGACGCGTGGAAGAGCGAGTCAGTTAAAGATGGCGTTGCCGCTGTGAAGGATGCGTCGGAAAGCACCAAGGGCCTATTGAATGAAGCTAAACCCATTTCGCTGCCGAAGGAAATTCAGTCCTTCCGCGAGGCGCTAGAGGATCTTCTCGACGAGCTTGGCATCACGTTGGTGGTTTTTGTAGATGACCTCGACAGATGCTTGCCCAAGACAGCCATTTCAACGCTCGAGGCTATCCGTCTGCTGCTGTTTTTGCGTCGAAGTGCTTTCGTCATTGCTGCGGACGATGTGTTCATCCGTGGTGCCGTCCGCGTACATTTTGCGGGCACCGGTTTGGATGATGACATCGCAACCAACTACTTCGACAAGTTGATTCAAGTTCCACTGCGCGTACCGAGGCTTGGCTCCAATGAAACCAAGGCATATACGGCGCTGCTGTTTTTGGAGCGAGCACATCGCAGCGGTCAGCTAAATACCGCGAATTTCGAGAAGGCTAAAGCCAGCGTGGAAGCCCGGTTGCGGGAAACCTGGACCGGAAAAGCCGTTGATCTTGCATTTCTCGAAACCTTGGTGCCGAGGGGCGAAACAGAGTTGCTCGGTCTGATGGGTTTGGCGGAGAGGCTGGCACCACTGCTTTTTAGTGCAAGCACGGTTCAAGCCAATCCACGGCTGATCAAGCGATTCCTCAATACAGTGTTTCTGCGCAAGGCATTAGCTAAACCGCAAAACATCGATGTGGACGTTCAAGTGCTGGCCAAGTGGCATTTGCTTGAGCGGTGTGACGAAACCACTGCGAATGCGTTGGCAGAAAAAGTCTCCGCCGAAAGCGAAGGACGAGTCAGCATCCTTCATGATGCAGAAGCGGCTGCGAGAGATCCGGAAGGCTCGCTTCCGTCACCCTTCGGAGACAAATCGTTTGTGCGCGAGTGGCTGCAGCTTGAGCCGCTGCTTGGCGACATGGATATGCGGCCTATTTTGCATCTCAGTCGTGACAGCACCGTAAGGGATTTTGGTGCTGATGATCTGAATACAGCAGGAAAGGCTTTGCGCGATGCATTGGTGGCCGCCCGAAATTCGAATGAAGCGTTGAAGCAGCAAATCCGGGATGCTGGTGACTTCCAATCTGGTCTTGCCATGGCTCGTGCATGGGAACTCCGGCGGTCTACCCGCACTTGGCAGAAAGCTGAAGAAGTATTGATGCTGGTTGAGGTTTCTCGCATTCATCCAAGTGCCGGAGTTCGTGCCGCAACGCTTGTGAGCCAGGCCCCCATAACTCAGCTCGCACCAGGATTGGTATCGGCACTTATAGATTTTGATTGGATGAAAGACGTTCTGTCGAAGTGGGAGAAGGATGAACAGTTGCCACAGCCGGTCAAGCGTGCGATTGAAAATGCGAGGAAGAAATAAATGGGCACTTCGACCTCAAGTGCCGGAGCGGGTTCAGGCGCTTCTTTTGATCCGCCATGGTTAGGCGATGCCGAAGGCAGCATTGATTCTGGCCACGCGGATAAACCTATATCGCCCAGTGCTGCACCGGCGGACGCCCCTGACGAGGCAGGCACACAGGATCAGGATGGTATCCAAGCTACACCCCCCGAGACTGGGCCGACTGTTGCGCCGTCGGGCCGTTATCAGGAAGCGCGTAGAGCTCTGACTGGGTTCGTGCGCTCCGGCAGCGGCTCGGACCTGAAGCGGGGCATATCGAGTTTTGTCAAAAAGGGAATGGGCGGTTCAGCGAAGGCTGCGAGCCGCATGCGCACGAGTGCTGTAGCAGCCTCTTCATTGGGGGGCTTTCTGGCGACAGCCCGTGAGGGGACAGACCCAGGTATCAATGCCTGGGTTGCTTCGGTAAAACAACGCGGCCTCTCAGCTCGGGATGCAGCACTTGAGGTTGTGCAGAAGCTGGTGCCAACAGGGGGAAGCATTGACGAGGAATCAGCCAAGCATGCGATGAGCCAGGCTATTGCTCATCTCTACGAGGTGGACCCCAATGCAGACATCTTAAATCTTGCAGACGACCAAATTGCCAACGTAATGGCGTACACGATGGCGTTCGATGTTTTCAACCGTGTTCAGCTTGAGCTTGGCAGAGTTTTTGAAAAACTGAAATACGCACCCAGACTTATCCAAGAGCGTCTGGCACAAGCGCTCGATTACATCATGGTTGTTGTCAATCGGTCGATGGAAAAGGTGCGCTCTGGCAGCGTGCAGCGCTCCATGCGAGAGATTGCTGCCTCGGCGTTACAAGACGCGCTTACGGTGTTTGCAGAATCATGAAGATCCTTTGCTCAAGTATTGATGCGCTGCCCAATAACTTGCCAGCAGGCACTCGCGCATTCACGTTTTTGGAGGCGTCATCGCGAGCTGACGTCGGGCGCATCGCCTGTGGTTGGAACCGTGAACTGGAAAATGCTGGTTATGCTCCGTCCGTCCCCGTGTGGGATTTCGTGCTCTTCTGCTTCGCCGTCTATGCGGCCGATGTGGCAGTCCTTCGCAAGGGCAGTGCCGATGGCTGGACGCGCCAGATTGAGCTCGATATCACACTCAATGACCCTGGCCCATGGGAGGCAAACAGAGCGACTGCCGAGGCGATGCTTCGGGTGCTATCCGGCGACTTCTGGACGCTTCGATTCTTGCCTGGTGGTCCTACGCCACCGAGGGGGCAGCGTCAGCTTTGTGACCGGGACTGCGTTGCATTGCTTTCCGGGGGGCTCGATAGCCTGATAGGCGGAATAGATGCTACAGCTCAGGGCCGCAGACCGATATTTGTGTCGCAACTTGCTTTCGAGGACTCAGCCCGACAGATTGCCTATGCCCACGCATTAGGCGGGGGTGAGTGGCACCAGCAATGGAGTCACAAGGTGGTTTTCGGCGGCAAAAAGGAGACTTCGACCAGAGCCCGCTCTATGGCGTTCTATGGCCTGGCCGTGCTGGCTACTTCGCTTCTAACGGTCAACCGGCCGGAAATTTTGGTGCCGGAGAACGGATTCATAAGCATCAACCCTCCGTTGCTTCCGGGGCGGATGGCCAGCCTCAGCACACGAACAACACACCCTCAGTTCATGGGGCTGGTCCAGAAACTGATAGATGCTATCGGCGTCGGCGCTCACTTGTCTATGCCCTATCGGTTTAAGACAAAAGGAGAGATGCTGGAACAGTGTGCAGATCAGGTGCTGCTGGCCAAGTATGGTTGCGATACGACCAGTTGCGGTCGCTTTCGCACCTACAATCGAATGCACTGCGGTCGTTGTGTGCCATGTATGGTTCGCAAGGCCGCTTTCCTGCGTTGGGGGGTGACTGATACAACGACGTACAAGTTTTCGTCGCTCTCGACTGCTGGCAAGACGAGTGCGGACGATCCCATGGCGGTGGCCTGTGCGGTACTGGCCGCCGAGCAGCGGGGAGTCGATTCGTTCCTGGGGGCCACACTTTCTTTTGCTTCCGATGCCGATCGTCAACACTATCGGCGCGTTGCTGAGAATGGCTTGGCTGAGTTGGCAGCATTACTTCGAAGAGATGGCGTGCTGTGATGGATTTTCATTGCCACTTGGATCTCTACCCTGATGCCCGGCAGGTCTACGCCGAAGCGTTGCAGCGCAACGAGTTTGTCTGGCTTGTGACGACGAGTCCAAAGGCTTTCGCAGCAACGTCTAGAGTTCTTCCTGCCACACAGGGGCTCTTCATCTCACCTGGGCTCCACCCAGAGGTTGCAGACAAGAAATCCGGCGAATTGGAGATGTTGCTGTCTCAGATTGAGATTTGCACCGGGGTGGGTGAAGTTGGTCTCGATGGCTCGGCACGGTACAGCCGGTACTTCGATCTTCAGCGGCACATCTTCAAGTCTGTAGTGCAAAGGTGCGCCAGACTGGGTGGACGAGTGCTCAGCATTCACTCCCGGGCCGCAGCAAGAGAGGTCCTAAACACCCTCGAGGAGAATCCCGAATTCGGTGTAGCAGTTTTGCATTGGTTCACAGACTCTCCCTCTCAGCTTCGCCGAGCGGTGGAATCAGGATGCTGGTTCAGTGTCGGACCAGCAATGCTAGAAACTGCCAACGGACGAAAGCTCGCTGCGGCGATGCCACGCGACCGCGTGGTACCCGAAAGTGACGGACCATTTGCCAAGGTGGGCGGCGCGCCCTTGATGCCGTGGGATGCCAACGCTGTGACGGTCAAGCTGGCTGAGATATGGGGGGTACAGCAAGAGGCGGTGTTGAAGGGGCTTCGATCAAATGGGTTATGTTTAGCCAGGATCCTGACTGGTGGGGATCTTGATCTATGAAGGCTGGCGCACGGAGTCAGTGGAGAGCGATAGAGACAGGTACGGGTTGTTCGGTGGTAAGTCGATGAACAGAACACGCGGATCTTCCAGCAGGTAGCCGTGTAGTCTCCGTGACTTTCGTTGCCCCGTCACCGTGCACGTCCAGATGTTTAAACCGTTTTGCTGCTTGCGGTGGAGTTGCAATTTCTCGAAGCGTTTCTGCACCCATTGCCAGTCGGCTAACTGGTCCTGCTTAGCAAGGACGGCGGTCTCGGGATGTTCCTGAGCGTAGCGCTGGAATACTCCGGGACTGACCAGATAAGCGGAGTCGTCGACCGTATGCACCAGCGCTTTGGCGTCGTTGATGATGAGCCGACGCTCTTCCATACATCGACGCAGCCAGGCGACAAAATGCTCACCTGACGGCGTTTCCTCCAATCCTGGAGTCGTTGTGAGAGCCGGCGTCATCGAGTCGACTGGCGCCCTTGACTCAACGGATTCGAGGAGCGGCTCTTTCATGGTTGGCGGAAGTAGTTTGGTGGTTGACGAGAGAACCGCCGGCGCCATGTCGGAAGTGCCGAGCAGATCCAGAAGTGCTTCGACGCCATCGCCGGCCGACTGCACCGGCAAAGGCTCGGATGCGGCCGAATCCGCCGCGGCTGGCGAGGGCACAGGAACGGTTGGCTCCCCATCTTCCTGCACTACCGCCACCGTGCCGGCGAACGGCGCAGGCCGCTCATTGCCTTCCCAGATCAGGGAGGGGGCGAGACGCAGGAGCGTGAAGGTATGGGACCAGCCCGCGTCGCTGGTGATGGTGGCCTTCCAGATCGCCTTGCCGTCCGGCGTGGCCAGCGCGATGCCATGCTCCTGCAGCACGTTGAAGACCGCGGTATTGCTGGATGGGATGCCGTCGATGCCCTGGGCCAGCAGATGGGCGCGTAGTTTGTCCGAGACCGTTTTGCTCACCAGCCACAGCGCATCCTGGGTCAGCCATCCGTCCGAGGCTTGCGGCTGGTTCAGCTTGAGTTCCTCCCGAAGCAAGTAGCGCAGGCCGTCCAGCAGTTTGCGTTGCAGCGCGTGCCGGGGCGCTGCCAGAGCCTTGCTTGGATCACCGCCGAGTTCCTGGGCCACGGATGCCCGGTCTGCCTGCACCACCAGTTCGCCCAGTACCCCGGCGTGCTCATATTGCCCAGCCAGCACATACAGGAGCGCAGACCACAGCGGCGGGTATTGACTGAGCCAGTCCAGGATCGCCGGAGAGAGAACCTGGCGATAGAGCAAGCAGGTGGCCGCGCTGTGCAGCCTGTACTCCCGATCCTCTCGGTAGCGGAAGCGGTATGGCTGCGTCAGCGGGCCATGCCACGGATGCCATACGGCGCCATTCACGCACTCGATATGCAGATCGACCGCGATTTTGCCCAGGTCGTGCAGGAGCGCGGCGTAGGCAACCGCTGCTGTCCAGGCTTCGGCTTGGGCGGCCTGGTCTTCGGGTGTGGCCCCAGCCGGGAGCAGATGGGACTGCCGCAGCTTGAGCGCGTAGACGACGATTTCCAGGCCATGATCCAGCATCCCGCCTGGATAGGCGTGGTGGTGGGCTTCTGATGCTGGAAACTGCTGCACCAGTTCGGCATAGTGCTCGAGTGGAGCTTGGTACAGCAGCGCGAACTGCTTGCGCGACAGCGAGGTGCGCTGCCAGATGTGTTCCAGCAGCTTCGTGCGCCGTGGTGTCGCCAGCAGTGATGCGGCCCGCTCGGGCCGCATCATCCCTTTGGGCGCTTCGGCGGTGGGGGCGAGTGTCGCGATGGTAGGCAACACCCGTTTGCGCTGGAACAGCGAGAGCATGGGCAATCCCGAATGGTGAGCGGGCCGGGGGAGCCTTTTGGCCTTTTCAGGTAGGGCCTTTCCCCTTGTGCCCCATTCCCTTGCCCTTTGCCCCCGTCCAGCCCTTTGGCCTTTGGAAGCCCTTGGATATAGGGCAACGGGCACCGGCCGTCCACAGTCAATGCGGGATGGGCCAAGGTCGGATTGTTGCGGGAAGACTGGCTGTTCCGGCCCTACGATGGGCCGCTTGTTGGATTCGGGAGGACGCTATGATGCCCCACATTGACGAGGTAAGGGAGTTTCCTTACCATGTGGGCGTTGCTATCTGGAGAATGGCCATGCCTGCCATCCGCGAAGTTGCCACGCTGACCTCCAAAGGCCAGATCACGTTGCCCAAGTCCATCCGGCAGGCGCTAGGGGTGGATACCGGCGGCAAAGTTGCGTTCGACTTGCGCGGCGGCGAAGTTGTCGTCAGCCGTGCCGATGCCGAACATGAAGACCCTGCCATTGCAGCGTTCTTGACCCTGTTGGCTCGCGATATCGAGGCTGGCCGGAACATTCGGGGTCTGCCGGAAGACTTGGCTCGCACGATGCTGGAGCATGCGGGCCACCAGGTGAACCTGGGCGACGACTTCGATGAGGACGTGGAAATCTGATGCAACAGCATGGCTGGACGCTGCTGTTCCACGACAACCTGATCGAACAGTTGATGAAACTGCGCGCCGCCGTGCTGCGTGCGCAAGAGAACGACTCGGAGGGTTTCGAATCCAACGCCAACGTCAAGTTCTTCCGGGCCTTGGTCCAGTTGATGAGAGACGTTGTGCCGAGCGACCCAGCGCGGGACGAATACCGCCAGGGCAACACGCTGGGGACGGCCTACCGCCACTGGCGTCGGGCCAAGCTCGGAAAGCGGTACCGGCTGTTCTTCCGCTATGACTCGAAGGCCAAGGTGATCGTCTATGCTTGGGTCAACGATGAACAGACGCTGCGCTCGGCAGGCAGCAAATCCGACCCGTATGCGGTATTCGAGAAGATGCTGGGCCGGGGCAACCCGCCCGATGACTGGAACGCACTGATGCTGGCCAGCAAGCAGGATTGGAGCAAACTGGAATAGGTATTCCTCATGTAGCATGAGAGAGCCATGAACACGACAACCCAAATCAGCACCGCAGAACGCCTGGGCCGCTGGCTCGGCCGCGGCTGGCGGGGCTACG
>APMI01000975.1_pt1 | contig 23560 bp, 21 predicted proteins | sample 667938 | NCBI WGS metagenome assembly APMI01 (sample SAMN01084076, study PRJNA167559) | wastewater metagenome | biome: Wastewater | place: Denmark: Ejby Moelle, Odense | collected 2011-11-28
ATTTTGCAAAAAATAAAGTGTTTGAATCAATTTTGCTTTGTTTAAGGGTAAATTATAATTTAACTAAGCCAAAAATGATATTTTTTGAACATATTTGCCAATATTATGGCTTATTATTTGTTTTCAGGCAAATTTTTAGATTACACCAACATAATAAAAAGGGGGCATAGCCCCCATTTACTTAAATGCAATTAATCAAATTTGATTATTCACCTTTTCCAGGGTTTGGTGAAAAGTATTTTTCATATTTGTCTTTTTCACCGTCAAATTTTTCACGGTCAGCAGGCGGAGTACCTTTAACACTAATGTTAGGCCAAATTTTTGCGTATTTGGTGTTTACTTCCAACCATTTGCCATCTGGCTCGTCGTCGGTATCAGGGCGAATTGCATCCGCCGGGCATTCAGGTTCGCAAACACCGCAATCAATACATTCATCGGGGTGAATTACGAGAAAATTCTCACCTTCATAGAAGCAATCAACCGGACAAACTTCTACGCAATCCATATATTTGCACTTGATGCAATTATCAGTAACGATATAGGTCATATTTACTTAGATTCCCTACAAGAAATGAACGTTGGCTTGTTGCATCAAAAATACAACAAAATCAAGTTTGATATTGTCGCACCCCGTGATTTAAACTGCTTTATACAGCAAGCCTTATTTCGTGGCGGCTATTAGCGCATTTTTAAACAGAAAACAATTGCTTAAAACTTCTTCAGATTTAAGTCTTTTAAATTTAGCATATAGACGTTAATAGGGGCTTATGAAAACCACAATTATTCAAAATTTTTCCGAAATTTCCTCAAATTATGATGTACTATTGTGCGATGTATGGGGTGTTATTCATAATGGCCGCGAAGGATTTGGCCCTGCGCTTGATGCGTTACGTGCGGCAAAGGCAAAAGGGCTTACAATAGTTCTGATTTCAAACTCACCACGCCCATGTGAACAGATTGGCCCACAGATGGCCTCAATCGGTATTGAAAATGATTTTTATGATGCAATCGTAACCTCTGGCGACGCGATACTTGACGCCATGGAAAAACGTGGATCAAAAGCCTATCCAATTCTTACCGGTAAAGATAACAGCTTAATTGAGAAAATGAATGCCTCATTGGTTGATAATCCAAAAGATGCAGATTTCATTATTTGTACTGGCCCGCGTAATGATTTGGTTGAAACCGCAGAGGATTATCGTAAAGAGCTTGAGATGCTTGCGGATGTTGGCCTGCCATTTTTCTGTGCCAACCCTGACCGTGTGGTGCAATTTGGTGGCAGGCTTATAACCTGCGCTGGTGCATTGGCCGATATTTATGAAGAATTGGGCGGCGAAGTTATTATGGCCGGCAAACCAAATCCGCCAATTTACGAACTTGCCTTTGATAAAATCCGTCAAATTCGCGGTGATTTTTACCCTTCCCGCGTTTTATGTATTGGCGATGGTATTCAAACCGATGTTGAAGGGGCGTTCCATCAAAAACTTGATTGTCTATTCATAACTGGTGGTATTCATATGGCGGAACTAAGTGGTCCTAATGGTCTTGATGAAGAACGCACCGCTGCATTCTTGTCGTCACGTGGGCTTCATGCCAAATATGCGATGGTGGATTTGATTTAGCGGGCTATCTTGCCACCATATTGCCGTTTCCTGATGCAAATAAACCAGCCCCCACAATTCGATGTGGGGTGACAGGCTTTTGATGGCGGTATGGTAAATAACTTTAATTTTGCAATAATACCGGGCTGTCGCCATGGAAGCCAAGCCAAACTTCGTCATTAAAGGTGAAGTCTTCTTGATCCCAACGCGATAAATTAGGGCGCGAAACCTGCATGCGGCGACCATTTTCAAGAGTGATTTCATAAATGGATTCTGACCCAAGATATGAAATGTTATCAATGACGCCGGCAAAAACATTGCAGTCTTCGGGGCTGTCTTCCATTTGTGGTTTCTTCATATCCTTGGTGCGTTTAATAAGTTCGATTTTTTCAGGGCGAATGCCAACAAAAATTTGACCGCCTTCTGCACCCAAAACACCGTGATCAAAGAATACTTTTCCGCCTAATTCCTCAACTTCAACAATTGCTTTGTCTGGCTCATCAAGGATTAGTTTGCCTTCAAACATATTTACAGAGCCAATGAAGTCAGCAACGAATTTATTGGCGGGGAATTCATAAAGCGTTGAAGGTGTCGCAAGCTGCATCAAACGACCACGATCCATAACCGCACAACGGCACGCCATCGCCAATGCCTCGTCTTGGTCATGTGTAACCATGATAAAGGTTACACCAACACGGTCTTGAAGTTCGGTAAGTTCAAATCGCATTGCCTCACGCAATTTTGCATCAAGTGCGGACAATGGCTCATCAAGTAAAAGAACTTTTGGGCGCTTTACCAATGCACGTGCCAAGGCAACGCGTTGTCTTTGACCGCCAGACATTTGGTCAGGTTTGCGTTCGGCAAGGTGTTCAAGTTTAACATCTTCTAAAGCCGCCATAACGCGTTCGCGCTGTTCGGATTTTGAAACATTGTCAAATTGCAGACCATAAGCAACATTGTCAAAAACGCTAAGGTGCGGGAAAACCGCATATGATTGAAACACCGTGTTTACTGGTCTTTTGTTGGGCGGGATGTTGGAAACATCAACGCCATCCAAAAATATTTTGCCCTCTGTTGGAACTTCAAAACCCGCAATCATGCGCAAAAGTGTGGTTTTGCCACAACCAGATGGGCCAAGAAGTGCAAAAAACTCCCCCCGCTTGATTTCAAGGTTTATGTCATCTACCGCCGCAACCTTGCCAAAACGTTTGGTAAGGTTTTCAATTTTGATAATGGTTTCATCTTTTACGACAGATGATTTCTTATTTACTGTTGAATTATCTGGCACTAAGCATTCTCCTTGTTCGGGGAGGTATCCTGAAACTTCATGGCAACCGCGGTTGCAATCAGGGTTAAAACGATAATGATGGTCGATGCGGCATTAACTTCTGGTGTAACCGAGAAGCGCACCATTGAATAAACCTTAATCGGGAATGTGATTGTCCCTGGACCAGAGGCAAAGAAAGTAATCACAAAGTCATCAAGCGATAGTGTGAATGCCAATAATGCACCCGCAATCAGACCCGGTGTCATATGTGGAACGATTACATCGGTAAAGGCACGCCATTGTGATGCGCCCAAATCAAGTGCCGCTGCCTCAAGCTCTTTATTAAAGCTTTCAAGCCTTGCCCGAACTACAACCGCAACAAATGGGAAAGAGAAGGTGATATGGGCAATAATAATCTGTGATAATGATATGGGCCAAGGTAAATCATTTGGCCAATGGATTTTGTTGAAAAACATCAAAACCCCAACACCCATGCAAATTTCTGGCACAACGATCGGTAAGTTAAGGCCGCTTTCTAATAATCCCTTCATTGGGAATTTAAAGCGCCACAAAACAAATGCCGCCAATGCACCAAGTATTACCGAGAAGATAGTGCAGAGCACCGCGATTATCAAAGAGTTGAACAATGCCTCACGCAGGGCATCATTTTCAAAAACTTTGACATACCATTTAAAAGTAAAGCCCTTCCACACGATGTTGCGTTTGGAATCGTTGAAGCTAAAAGCAATCAGAATTAATAATGGCGCATAAAGAAATAATAATACGCCAAAAATCCAGGCCCGAAGGCGGAACGATTTTGAATATTCTAAAGGCGCGCGCTGTGGTTTCTTGCTCATCATATTCCCCCTAATGCGCCGAAACTTTACCGCCACGAGCCTCAAAGAAGGTTCTAAGCGCAAAGAATATAAGGGTTACATACATCAAAATAAACGACAATGCCGAACCAAATGGCCAGTCATTGGCACGTTTAAACTGTCTCTCGATTAATGTGGCAATCATTAAGTCGTTTGGACCGCCAAGCAAATCTGGGGTAAGGTATGCACCCATTGCCGGAATAAAGGTAATAACCAACCCCGCCGCAATTCCCGGCAATGCAAGTGGAACCACAATCTTCCACATGGTTGTTAAATGCCCTGCGCCTAAATCAAGTGATGCCTCGATTAAAGAGCGATCAAGTTTATCAAGCGCGGCATAAAGCGGCAAAACCATAAACGGTAAATGCACATATACAAGACCGATTACAATCGCCGATTTATTGTAAAGCAATTCCATCGGTACATAATCGCCAAGATTAAACCCAAGTGAGACCGCGATATTATGGAAAAATGCAAAGGTGAAATTGATAAAGCCTTCGGTGCGCATCATCGCAATAAGGGCATAAGTTCGAATAAGCAAATTCGTCCAAAACGGTAGCATTATTAAAAGCAAAAGCCATGACTTTGTTTTGTCATCGGCAAATGTCATTGCAATTGCCACCGGAAATGCCAAAACCAAACATATTAACGTGGCAATGAGTGCCAAAACCACACTGTCGCTTAAAACTTGAAGAATTTCTGGGCGAAATGCCTTGGCATAATTCCCAAAAGTGCCAGTTATGGCGATATTTACTGGCCCCGCGTTCTCACCAAAAGAATATGCCCAAACCAACGCCATTGGGGCAACAAAAAACGCAAGAAACCAAACGGTGGGCGCAAGCATTGTTGCCCAAAAGAAACGCTTATTTTCGAACCAGTTTTGCATATTCTTCCCTGATTTTATTTTGGCATTATTTATAAAGAAAGGGAGGCGAAAATCACCCCCCTTGACTGCTTAATATTTTATTTTGCCGCACGGACACGGTTCATTGCAGATTCAATTGACTGCGCATACTCCTGCCCCAAGAATTTACCATATTCACACTTTGCAAGTTTATCAGCAGGTGGGAAAATAATTGGGTTATTTTTATAGGCGTCATCCATAAGTGCCTTTGCCGCAGCATTTGGAGTTGGGTAAAGAATGGTTTTGGAAATCGCCGCGCCAACCTTTGCATCAAGAATATAGTTTATGAAAGCGTGTGCGTTATTCGGACTTGGTGCACCTTTTGGAATACACATACAATCAGAGTTTAGCAAAGAACCTTCTTTAGGGATTAGGAAATCAAGATCGTCATCTTCTTTTTTCACTTGGGCAATATCACCATTGTATTCAATAACGATGTCAACTTCTTTGGATAATAACAAATCTTGACCGTTATCGTCATGGAAGTTTTTAACAAAGGCTTTTTGTTTAACCAAAATCGCCTCGGCCTGTTTTAAAAGTTCTGGGGTATAGTCATTTACTGAATGACCAAGATATTTAAAGGTAAGACGGAATAAATCCATCGATTCACCCAAAAGCGAAATCTTGCCTTTATATTGGTCTGAATCAAGGACATATTTCCAAGAATCGGGTGCAGCGCCATCTTTCATCGCTGATTTACGATAGCCGATGCCAAGCACCAACCATGTATATGGCATAGAGAATTTACGACCCTTGTCAAAATCAGGATCCAAAAACTCTGGTGCAATATTTTTCATATTTGGAATTTTTGAGTGGTCTAGTGGTTGCAACATGCCGGCTTCTGCCATGCGGGTAACGTATTCGTTTGATGGCATGATAACATCATAACCAGGGTTGCCAGCACGGAATTTCGCAAATAATTCGTCATTAGAGGCAAAAAGCGTCATTTCAACCGGAACATCGGATGCGGCTTTAAAGTCGTCCAATGTAGTTTCGCCAATATAGGTGTCCCAATTATAAAACTTCAAAGGCGCTTTTTCTGATCCTTCAATTACAATCTTGCCGTCATCTTTTGCTGCCGGCGCAGAACCTTTTGAACATGCCGCAATAGAGAATGCCGCAGCAGTTGCACCAAATGCCGCCATGAATGCGCGCCTTGAACGCGAATTGCCCTTAAGAAATAATGCGGTTTCTTCCGGTGTTAATTTAATTTCAGCCATTGTCTCACCCTTACTCATACTTCAAAAATTGTCATAACAATTCTGTGCGTAATGAAATATCAACCACAAACTTTAACTAGAATCGATGGGGAGAAACGATTCTATTTGCAATGTTTGACGTTTCCATCCAAAATTTGGGTTCTTTTGCCCTTTTATGCTTAATCATTGTGCAAATTGGCAATTTGTCAAATGAAAAACACGATTTCAGCAGTATTTAACACACAAAAACACTAATGCGCGGCAAAAAATCACCGCGCATTAGTGTTAGTAATAAGTGTTACAACAAATTTTGCTTAATTAGCTGGCACGCACGCGGTTCATTGCCGCTTCAATATCTTGTGCATATTTATCACCGAGATATTTGCCATATTCACAATTCTTCATCTGATCAGCCGGTGGGAAGATGATAGTATTGGTTTTATAGCCGTCATCCATCAATGCTTTTGCGGCATCGTTCGGGGTTGGATAAAGGATGGTTTTGGTAATTTCGGCACCAACTTTGCCATCAAGAATATAATTAATGAAGGCATGGGCATTGTTTGGGCTTGGTGCGCCTTTAGGAATACACATGCAATCAGTGTTTAATAGTGAGCCTTCTTTGGGAACGATGAAATCAATATCATCATCTTCATTTCGAACCTGTGCAATATCGCCATTTAATTCGACAACCAAATCAACTTCTTTAGAAAGCAATAAATCCTGTCCATTATCATCATGGAAATTTTTGATGTTGGCTTTTTGTTTGATAAGAATTTCTTCTGCCTGCTTAATAAGTTCCGGCGTATAATCATTCACAGAATGACCAAGATATTTAAATGTAAGGCGGAATAAATCCATTGATTCCCCAGGAAGTGAAATTCGTCCTTTATATTCATCAGAATCAAAAATGGTTTTCCATGAATCCGGTGCAACCCCATTTTTCATTGCCGACTTACGATAACCAACCCCAACCACAAGCCATGTGTATGTTGCTGAATATTTGCTGCCACGGTCATATTCAGGGTCAAGGAATTGTGGTGCCAGGTTTTTAAGGTTTGGAATTTTTGAATGATCCAATGGCTCTAGCATGCCGGCCTGTGCCATGCGGGTAACATATTCGTTTGATGGCATAATCACGTCATAACCAGGGTTGCCGGCACGAAATTTCGCAAATAATTCGTCATTATTGGCAAAAAGCGTCATTTCAACCGGAACATCAGATGCGGCTTTAAAATCATCAAGTGTGGTTTCACCGATATAAGTATCCCAATTATAGAATTTAAGCGGTTGCTTTTCCGAATTTGGAATTACAATTTTGGCAGTTTCACCACTCTTTGCGCCGCCTTTTGAACATGCAGAAACCGTAAATGCCGCCGCAGTCGCACCAAATGCCGCCATAAATGCGCGTCTTGAACGCGCATTACCATTCAAGAAACGCGCAACTTCTTGTGCCGAAAGCTTTATCTCGCTCATGATATAACCCCATATTCGCAAAAATAATAAAATTATTTGCCCTTTATATCAGGCGTTGCGAAAATACCAGTCATAATCTTCAAGTGAGATGGCGCTAAAGAATCTATTTTGCTCTGTATGTTTGATAATTGAATACATTTTCTGGAATCTTTGACCCAGATATTGTCCCACAAGTGGACAGCTTTCAAATTTATCAACCGCGCTAAACCAATTTAATGGCAGTTGGTTTGGCGCTTTTTCCATTTGCGAATAGCCATCACCAACCACCATTTCACTTGGTTCGAGTTTATTTTTAATGCCATGATAAACCCCTGCTAACATTGCTGCTAAACCTAAATAAGGGCTGGCATCGGCGCCGGAGATTCGGTGTTCAATATGGCGGGTGTTGGGTGCGCCCGCAGTGATTCTTAGACCCACTGTGCGGTTATTTACACCCCATGTTGAGGCAATTGGCGCATATGAGTTGCCAACAAAACGTCGGTATGAATTGGCATTTGGCGCAAATATCGCCATTGATGACGGCATCATTGCCTGCATACCAGCAATGGCATGTTTCACAAGTGGTGAGCCAGTAACATCTTCGGACGCAAAAACATTTTCACCTTTTTCATTCAAAAGACTAACGTGAAGGTGTTGTCCGTTGCCGGCAAGCCCAGCAAAAGGTTTTGCCATAAAGGTGGCCTCAAAACCATGTTTAACGGCAACCCCTTTAACAAGTCTTTTAAACATCATTGCCTCATCGGCAACCCGCAAAGCATCTGCGCGATGTTCAAGACCGATTTCAAGTTGCCCAGGAGAGAATTCGGAAATTGCCGCCTCAATCGGTAATCCTTGGGCTTCTGCGGCATCATTAATGTCGCGCAAAAAATCCATATAATCATCAAGCTCGCGCAGGCCATAAACCTCGTGACCGATTGGTGTGTGGTTGGTTACCGTTGATTTACCAATTCGTGGTCTTTCACCATATTCACGCTTTGCACAAAGGAAAAATTCAAATTCGCACGCGACATCGGGTGTCAGGCCTTCGGCGGCAAATAAATCAATCACGTGTTGCAGGATATAACGTGGGTCAAGGTCGTTTTGTTTGCCATCAAGCTCATAAAGCGACAAAACACATTGTGCGACATCGTCCCCAAGCCAAGGTGCTTTGAAAATGGTGTTGGTTGCAGGTTTACCAAGGCGGTCGGCGTCACCATCTTCCCAAACAAGACCGGTATCTTCACAATCTGCGCCCATTGTATCAACCACGGCAATAGAGCCCGGTAAATAGCGACCATGATTATAAACCGATTTCAGTTCATGCGCGCGGATACGTTTACCGCGTGGAACATCGGTAAGGGGGGAATAAATAATGTCAATATATTTAATTTGTGGATTGGCGTTTAAAAAGCTTTCCGCTTCTGCCCAGTTTGCGATTTGTGCTGTGTGACCTTTAGTCAATCAATCTTCCCCTACACTTTTAATAACAGGTGTTCACGTTCCCATGCCGAAACCACACCTTCAAAATGATCCAATTCCATTTCTTTAACCGCAAAGAATGTTTTGCAGAAATCTTCGCCCAAAACTTCGCGCACTGGGCCGCAAATTGCAAATCTGTCTAATGCCTCATCAAGGGTGCGCGGTAAAGAGCGTGGTAATTTATATGCCGAACCTTGTAATGGTGCGGTGGGCTCAAGACCCATTTCAATCCCAACATAACCACATGCAAGCGAAGCGGCAATTGCCAAATATGGGTTACAATCCGCCCCAGGAAGGCGGTTTTCAACGCGGCGGTTTTGGCCATCAGATAAAGGAACCCGTAATCCACATGAACGGTTATCGCGACCCCATTGAACGTTAATTGGCGCATCATATTGCGGGCGCATCCTGCGGAAACTATTTACGTTTGGTGCAAATAATGGTGCGCATTCAGGTAAGAACCGCTGCAATCCGGCTATAAAAGAGCGGAAAATCGGCGAATCTTCGCCATTTTCAAGTGCGAACAGGTTTTTGCCGCTTTCCATATCCACTAACGATTGGTGGATATGCATTGCGGAACCCGGTTGGTTATCCATCGGCTTTGCCATGAAGGTTCCATAAACGCCGTTTTGCATCGCCACTTGGCGGAAAATACGTTTGAACATTAACACTTGGTCGGCAAGCATCATCGAGCCGCCGTGATTAAAGTTCACCTCAAGCTGCGCTGCGCCCGCTTCGTGAATCATGGTGTCGATGTCAATATCGGCGACTTCACAATACTCGTAAACCTGTTCAATTAGGTCTTCATATTCGTTGATTGCCTCTAGCCCATATGGTTGGGAAACGGTTTCGGCGCGCCCTGAACGTCCGATTGGTGTTTCAAGTGGTAAATCGGGGTCAATATTGCGGGCGGTTAAAAAGAACTCAAGCTCTGGCGCAACAATTGGCTCCCATCCTTTTGCTTCGTAAAGTGCAAGAACACGGCGTAAAACTTGGCGTGGCGCAATATCAATTGGTGTGCCGTCATTTTTTAATGCATCAGTCATAACAAAGGCGGTGGGGGTCGAATAACCAGGGGCAACACGAATTGAAATTGGGTCGGGTTGCAATACGCAATCGGGGTCTTGTACCGACTCATCTTCGCCGTTTGGTAAGGTTGGGTAATCACCCGTCATCGTAACGGTCAAAATTGATGAAGCAATTCGCAAGGTGCGCCGTGAAACCCCGTGCAAAAAGCGCGATGCCGGAACAACTTTACCACGTACAATTCCGTTCATATCGGGCAAAATTAATTCAATCTCACTAACACCCTTTTCGCGGATGAAGTTTTCTAGGATTTTATGGTCGTCCTGATATTCAGTCATGATATCCCTGTTAATCGCAAATTTGCCCGATTATTTGTCGCACAGATTGGGCATAATTCAAAATGTTTTCTTTGGTTAAATCTGGTCCTGCCAAAAGCATGTTGTGAAATGGCGTAACCAAAAAGCCGAGATTAAGTAACCCAAGGTGCAACGCCTCCTCAAGTTCATGGTCGAAGATAGCCCGCATTTCTTCGGCATTTTGCGGGATTGTTTTTGAGAATATAATTTCCATTCGCGCGCCAATACGAATAACCGACCAATCAAGCGAGAATTCAGAAATTATTTTGTTTAGTTCATCTTCAAGTATTTGCGCGGTGGCAAGCATCTTGTCGTAGGTTTCTGGGGTGACAAGTTGGTTTAAGGAGCCATAAAGCGCAGACAATTGTAACAATGATCCGCCCAATGTTGTGCCAATGCCCGAATGACCAATTGGCAAAACCGCGCGTGCATCATCAAGACGTTGTTTTACGTCTTCGTTTATGCCCCAAATTGCGGTAGGAACACCGCCCGCCACCGCCTTGCCGGCAACAAATAAATCAGGGACAAGATTGTTAATTCGGCAATAGCCGCCATAACCACTTGATAGTGTGTGTGTCTCATCAAATAAGACATAGGTTCCAAATTTGTGTGCGGTTTCCACCACAAATTCCAAAAAGCCTGGCTTTGGTGGCACAATGCCACAATTGGTAAGTGCAGGTTCCATAATTACACATGCAACATCTTCACCCATTAATGTGGCATAGATTTCTTCTTTGTCATTAAACGGAACACAATAGGTATTTATTGCGGGATCAAACGCAGACCCCCATAAAGACGGCTTGGCACTGGTTTTGCCGCGCCCATCAAGATAGACGGTGGTTTCATCAACCGCACCATGGTAGCAGCCATCAAAAACAAGTATTTTTTGACGGCCGGTGGCAAGGCGCGCCACACGAAGTGCAAAGCGGTTGGCATCCGAAGCCGAAAGCGCCAATTGCCAATATGGAAGGCCAAAAATCTCTACCAATTTCTGCCCAACTTCGGCGCAATACTGGCTTGGCAACATGGTGGTAAGGCCATTTTCTGCGGCATCTTTTAACGCGCTTGCGATAATTTCCGGCGAATGCCCAAACATTGCCCCCGTATCGCCAAGGCATAAATCAATTAATTCATTTTCATCAATATCAGTGACTTTACAGCCTTTGGCCGATTTTATCTGAAGCGGGAATGGGGTGGACCAATCAAGCATCCAATGTTGCGGGACACCACCCATAAATCCGGTTGCATTGCCAGATTTGCCAGCTATTTCATGGGCGGCAAAGCACTTGGGGCGGGCGGCAATATAATCAGCACGTGCCGAGGCAATGAATTTTTTCAATAAGTCGCGATTTACCCTTTTTACCAAGGGCTTATTAGATTCGGTTACACTATCGCTAATTCCACTCACAAAACACCCTGATGTTCTTTGTATTTGTTATAACAAATATAAGGCGTTAATTCTGTCACTGTCAAGTGGGGACAGAATTTATTCCATTTCATGTAACAAAAATTGTTCACCATCGCCAATATCGGCTTTAATAGCGCGTTTAAGGGCAATTGCATCGCGCTTTTCCAATGCATCTAATGCTTGCGCATGATGATCTTCAACGCCTTCCATACCTGCAACATCTGGATAAGCATGGCGCATATAAGGACCAAAGCGCACCCAAATACTTTCAATAAGAGGTATTAAAACATCTGAATTTGATGCCGCATAAAGTGTAAAATGGAAGGCGTGGTTATTTGCCATATATTCCTGCACATTGCCTTCCATTGCCGCCTTGTTAAGTTCGGCATCATAGGCGCGCATTTGCGATATAATTTCAGGTGTAATATTATCAAGCGCCAAAATCGCCGCTTCTGGCTCAAGCAGGGCACGAACACGCATTAATTCACGCACCTGATTCCTGCTTAGAGTTGGAACAGAAATACGGCGGGTTGGGCCAATATATAATGCCCCCTCTGCGGCAAGACGCCAAACCGCATCGCGAACCGGCGTAACCGAGCCTTCAAACGAATGCGCCAAATTTCGTAATGACAATGCCTGCCCGGGGGCTAATGCTCCCGTTTCCAATAGTAAGCGCAATTTTTTATAAATTGCTTCGTGCAGTGGAGGCTTATTTTCAACGTCTTCAATTGTTTCTGTCATTAATTATTTCCGTGATTGCGTCTTCAAAATAAATCATAAAGAACAATCATTGACATCTTTGCGGAAATAAATGATTGTTATAACGAATTTTACATTACATTTTTATTTATGAAACAGAATATGCAACCTTACAATAGCTAAAATGGTATTACAAAATAATCTATCTGAAAAAACTTTTAAAGCACCTATGACTTATTATCATAATAGTGCCAAACGCCCATTTGCTGTGCAAGAATTGGGTGAAAATGCTGATTTTTCAGTTGCTGTTGTTGGCGGTGGGCTAACCGGACTTGGTGCCGCACTTGCATTGGCGGAAAATGGTGTGAATGTCTGCTTATTGGAGGCCAATGAAATTGGTTATGGCGCGTCTGGCCGTAATGGTGGTTTGGTTTGTAGCGGTTATAGACATGATCAAAAATGGTTTGAAGAAAAAATTGGTGTAACAGCTGCCCATGATTTATGGAATATTGCCGAGGCCGCAAAAACCAACCTTCATGCGCTTATGGCGAAATATGAAATCAATGCCGATTATAAAAACGGCTTGGTATTTGCGGCGCATCGCCCCTCATTACTTGAATGGCTTAAAAGCGATGCCGAATTTATGGCGGCGCAGTATGATTATGATAAATTTGAAATCTTGGACAAGAATGAATGTGCCAATGCCTTGGGCAGCGATGTTTATTATGGCGGTATAAAAGATAATGGTGCGGGGAAAATTCACCCGTTGAAATTATTGTATGGCATTGCCTCTGCGGCAGTTAAAAATGGTGCGAAAATCTATGAAAACACACGGGTTTTAAGTGTTGAAGGTAATATTATAAAAACCACTAAAGCACAAATAAGAGCCGATAAAATCCTTTTATGTGGCGATGGCTATATTGAGGGGATCAATAAAAAAATTGACGCCAAAATAATGCCGATTGGTAATTTCGTTATTGCCACTGAACCATTGGGTGATGAAATTTTGCCAAATGCTGCGGGTGGTATGGATACACGATTTGTCGTTAATTATTTTCACAAAACCGCGGATAGTCGGCTGCTTTTCGGTGGCGGCGAAAAATATTCCGATGCCATGCCAAGGGATATTGCGGGATTTGTGCGCAATAATCTTGTTAAAATTTATCCTAACCTTGCAAATACCAAAATTGATTTTGCATGGGGTGGGCGTGTTGGCATAACCCCAACCAGACTTCCATTTGTTAATAAGGTTGGGAAAAATACATTCATTAGCGCTGGATATTCGGGGCAGGGTGTTTTACTTGCACCTTTTTTTGGTAAAATTTTGGGAATCGCATTATTGGGGGATGATAAATATTTCAAAGCTCTAAGTGCCTTAAAAATCCCTGATTTCCCTGGCGGTCGTTTTTTACGTTTCCCGCTATTAACTGCGGCACTTTCATATTATTCAGTGCTTGATAAATTACCATAAGGGCAAAAAGATGAATTTAAAAGATAAAACCCTTTTTAAAACCCAAAACCTTATTAATGGCGAATGGTGCGGCAAAATCGGTGGTATTGTAACTAATCCTGGTACGGGTGAGAAAATCGCAGATGTGGCGTTCGAAGGTGGCGATGCCGCTCAAGATGCTTTGAATGCCGCAAATTCTGCCCTTAAGGCATGGGGTGCAAAGACAGCTAAAGAACGCGCAACAATCCTTAGAAATTGGTATGATTTAATGATTGCCAATTTGGATGATTTGGCACTTATCCTAACTACTGAACAAGGAAAACCATTGGCCGAAGCCAAGGGGGAAATCCTTTACGCTGCAAGTTTTGTTGAATTTTTTGCCGAAGAGGCAAAGCGCATTTATGGTGAAACTATACCTTCGCCAAAAGCGGACGCAAGAATTTTGGTTTTGCGTCAACCACTTGGGGTTGTTGCGGCTATAACTCCATGGAATTTTCCTGCGGCAATGATAACCCGCAAAGTTTCACCTGCACTGGCGGCTGGTTGCACAGTGGTTTGTAAGCCGGCGTCGGAAACCCCATTAACCGCCTTTGCACTTGGCGAGTTAGCAATTCGCGCGGGTATTCCAAATGGCGTTTTGAATATTGTAAACGGTAATGCGCAGGAAATTGGCAAGGTTTGGTGCGATAGCGAAATTGTGCGCGGGCTTTCATTTACCGGCTCTACGGCGGTTGGGAAAATATTGATGAAGCAATGCGCCGATACGGTTAAAAAATTAGCGCTTGAACTTGGCGGCAATGCAGCATTCATAGTGTTTGATGATGCTGATTTAGAGGCGGCCGCAGAAGGTTTAATGGCATCCAAATTCCGTAACACTGGGCAAACATGTGTCTGTGCTAATCGGGTATTTGTTCAAGATAGCATCTATGATGAATTTGTTGGCATTTTGCGTGGAAAAATTGCGGCCTTAAAAGTTGGTGTCGGAACTGATGATGGCGTTACACAAGGGCCTTTGATTGATGAGAAGGCGGTCAAAAAAGTGCAATCCCATATTGATGATGCGCTTTCAAAAGGTGCAAAGTTGGAATTGGGCGGCAAGCCCCATGCGCTAGGTGGAACTTTTTTTGAGCCAACACTATTAACCGGCGTCACAACCGAAATGCTTTGTGCGCAGGAGGAAACCTTTGGCCCACTTGCCCCTGTGTTTAAGTTCACAACCGAAGAAGACGTTTTAAAAATGGTGAATGATACACCATTTGGTCTGTCATCATATTTTTATGCCCGTGATTTGGGCCGGGTTTTCCGTGTTGCCGAGGCGATAGAGGCAGGGATTGTTGCGGTTAATTCTGGTCTTGCATCAAATGAGCTTGCGCCGTTTGGCGGCATTAAACAATCAGGATTGGGACGTGAAGGATCTTCGCATGGCATCGAAGAATATGTCGAGCTTAAATATATTTATTTGGGGCTTGGCGCTTGATATCTAACGTCTTGGGTTTAGACTTGGGTTCGGGAGTAAAGGGGTAAATTAATTGCCCCAATAGTGTCTTGGGAACATAATCTTCGTGAATTCCAGTCTTGCCCGGAAGTTTGTCTTCGGGAAGGAAATAGGTCCCGAATAGAAGATCAAATATCGGAAAGGTTGCGGCAAAATTCATATTGCCACCCTCATCAGGGTCGGTATGATGCCAGCGGTGATATATAGGTGAAACCAAAATATATTTTAAAATTCCGTCAAATTTTAAATTCAGATTTGAATGCACAAAGCACGAATAAAGTGTGTTAAAAGGTGCAAGCACGGCAATTGATAATGGCGAAAACCCTATCCATAAACAAATCGAATTGGCAACCAAAGTATGGAAGATAATGTTTATGGGGTGAAACCGTGCTGCGATTAAAAAGTCCATTTGCTGCGCACCGTGATGCACGGCATGAAACTTCCATAATTTTGCGTGATGAAATAGTCGATGTGTCCAATATAATGAAAAATCACTGATTATAAGCACCATTATTGCCTGTAACCAGATTGGTATTTTATTAGCCCAATTTGCACCATCATTCAAAAATTGCCATGCGGCATCCATATTGCCTGCAAATAACAAGTAAAAACCTGCGACAAGCATAACCCAAGCAATTGATGAATAAAGTAATGGTGCAACAACCCAATATATAACATCAATATAAGCATCTTTTCGCAATTTTTTTTGCGCGCGTTCATAGGGAAAAAGTTTTTCAAGGATACCGAAAAAAGTCAGACAAATTAATAGCCACACCAGTGCATAGCCAGATGGGTGATTATAGATATTATCAAAGCCCGCTATTGACATGTTTTCGACTTGCCCGCTTAATTCCTAAAATATAATTTAATTACTCGTGGTAGGAATAACATAAAATGAATAGCACCAAAAATATTAAGCCTGAGTATAAGGAATTAAAAATTTCAGATATTCCTGATGGAAAGGGTGTTGTGGTTGATATTTATCCAGAAGACCGTCTGATTTCTGTGATTATAACCCGGGTGGGGGAACAGATAAGTGGGTTTCATAATATTTGCTCGCACGCCGGTTGGCGTCTTGATACGGATGATGGAGTTCTTCTTTTTGATGATGCCGGCGACATCATTTGTTCGGGGCATTGTGCGGCATTTTCAGGGAAAGATGGAAGTTTTTTGGGTGGTCCTGGAAAAGGTAAGCCATTGCGGAAATACCCTCTTGTAATTGAAGGTGAAACCATAATAGTTAGATGATATGGAAAATACCAGCCACATAGCCACGACAATTAGCTTGCGCGAGGTGATGATTATCCTCTCGGCGGCGGCGATTATTGTGCCACTATTTTACCGCTTTAAAATTTCACCGATTATTGGTTATATCTTGTGCGGGATTATGCTTGGACCATATGGTCTTGGCTCTTATTCAAAAGACTATCCTTTTTTAGCGCCACTAACAATTAAAGACCCAAATACAATCCATACAATGGCGGAATTGGGGGTTATGTTCCTGCTCTTTGCCATTGGCCTTGAATTATCATTTGAGCGTTTGAAAAAAATGCGCAAACTGATTTTTACTTTGGGTGGTCTGCAGGTTTTTGGCTGCGCCTTGGGCATATTCCTAATTTCGTGGCAAGTTTTTGGGGTTTCTGCAACTGCATCGGCTATTTTGGGCGTTGCGCTTTCAATGTCTTCAACTGCAATCGTGATGCAGGTTTTGTCTGATAAAAAGCGCTTAAATACACCAGAGGGTCGGGCAGGTTTTGGCATCTTGTTGTTTCAAGATATTATCGTAATCCCGTTAATGTTCGCTTTGCCATTTTTGGCGCCAACTAAATTGGGTCTTGGGTTTTTTCCATTAATAAAGGCTTTGGCAATATCAACTGTTGCAATCGTAGCGGTGATTTTTATTGGTCGGATTATTTTGCGCCCCATTTTCAAAATGGCTTCGGCCATCGAAAGCACAGAAGTTTTCATGGCAGCAAGTATTCTGGTGGTTATCCTAACTGGTCTTGCGACATCTGCGGCAGGGTTATCAATGACGTTGGGTGCTTTTTTGGCGGGATTATTGCTTGCCGAAACAGAATATCGACGTGAGGTTGAGGCAACCATACAACCGTTCAAGGGTTTATTGCTTGGGGTGTTCTTGGTTTCTGTCGGCATGGGAGTAAATGTCGCAAAAATTATTGAATCACCATTTTTAACTATTGGTTCTGCGCTACTTTTGATTGGCGTAAAGGCGGCAATTATTGCGGCCATCGGCCCATATATGGGGTTAAAAACCCGCAATGCGATTTATGCCGGTCTTTTGCTAGGTGGCGCAGGGGAATTCGCGTTCGTTTTGATTGGCATCGCAAAAACCTATTATATTGTTGGTCCACGTTCTAGTGACTTTGCGCTTACGGTGGCGGCTTTATCAATGTGTATTGTTCCCGTTCTTTCTGAAATTTTGGAAGCAATTAAACCAAAACCTAAAAGCCCCGGAAGTGAAATTGAAAAAGCCTCTAGTGAAACACTTGGCGATGATGGGCATGTAATTGTTGCGGGGCTTGGACGTTCTGGTGAGTTGATATCAAATCTCTTACGGGCGCAAAATGTAAACTATATCGCCACCGATATTGATATTAATATGGTGACACAGGCCCGCGATAATGGAATTCGTGCTTATTATGGCGATGTTTCGCGGCCTGAATTTCTTCATGCTTGTGCAATTGATCGCGCCAAGGCGGTCGTTATTTCTATTCAAAACTATTTGAATACAGTCACAATCGTAAATGCCATTCGCAAAGTTCGCCCTGATATTCCAATTGTTGCCCGCGCGCGCGATACACAACATGCTCGCAAGCTTTATGAATTAGGTGTCAGTGAGGCTGTACCGGCAACCTTGGAATCAAGTTTGCAACTAGCAGAATCCATCATGGTTGAGGCTGGTGTGCCAATGGCGCACATTTTGGTGGCAATCCATACCAAGCGTGCCGAATTACGTGATGAGATTTTGGATGCCGCAACCTCAACCACGCCGTCAGAGCGGATGCGAAGAATAAAAGATAGTCGTGAAGGTTAGTTTAAATTATAACCAAGGTGTAAGGGTTTTGCGCTTTTCTTGATAGCGTTCAATTTCTACTTTGTGTGTCAGGCTATCGGCAATATCATCAAGACCAAGTAAAAGCGCGCGCTTCATGCTTGGCTCAATTTCAAAATGATATTCTTTGCCAGATGGCGCGGTAACGGTTTGGGTTTCCAAATCGACGTCAAAGCGGAAATTGTGCCCTTTGGCATCTTGCATTAATTCATCAACTTGGGCTTGTGGCAATTTGATTGGCAAAATGCCGTTTTTAAAGCAATTATTATAGAAAATATCGGCAAAAGACGGTGCAATAACGCAACGAATTCCAAAATCCAACAATGCCCATGGGGCGTGTTCGCGTGAAGAGCCACAGCCAAAATTATCGCCCGCCACAATCATTTTTGTGCCTTTATAACGTTCTTGGTTAAGAACAAAATCAGGTTTTGGATTGCCATTTTCATCAAAGCGAAAATCATAAAACAAGCCATTACCCAACCCCTTACGCTCAATAGTGGTGAGGAATTGTTTTGGAATAATTTGGTCGGTATCAATATTCGCCAAATTAAGAGGTGCGGCATGGGTTGAAAGATGGGTAAAGGCTTCCATTTTTATCTCTTATTTAATCATTGATTTTGTAAGTTTGTCGTGGGCGCGGATTGATTGCACCAATTCTTCAAGTTCATCAAAACGAACCATATTTGGCCCGTCTGATGGTGCATTATCAGGATCTGGATGCGATTCGATAAATATCATTGCCACGCCAACTGCTGCTGCTGCGCGTGCAAGATATGGAACCATTGTACGATCACCGCCAGAGGAATCACCTTTGCCGCCTGGTTGTTGCACGCTGTGGGTGGCATCAAAAACAACTGGCGCGCCAATTTTACCCATTATTGGTAAAGCGCGGAAATCGGTAACAAGGGTGTTGTAGCCAAAACTTACGCCACGTTCAGTAACCAAAACATTTGGGTTGCCGCTATCGGTGATTTTTTTTACCACATTTGCCATGTCCCAAGGGGCAAGGAATTGACCCTTTTTAACATTGATGGTTTTGCCGGTTTTTGCCGCCGCAACCAACAAGTCTGTTTGGCGGCACAAAAACGCCGGAATTTGCATAACATCAACGTGTGGGGCAACGATTTGGCACTGCTCCTCATTATGGATATCAGTAAGGGTTAAAAGGCCAAGCTTTTCACGAATTTCATCAAAAACTTCGAGTGACTTTTCAAGTCCAAGACCACGTTTTCCACCGATTGAAGAACGGTTCGCCTTGTCAAAACTGGTTTTATAGATGAAATCAGCGCCGATTTTTGCGAACATTTCTTTTAGAAATTGCGCAGTTTCAAGTGCATGTTCGCGGCTTTCCATTTGGCATGGGCCACAGATAAAGCTGATGGGAAGGTCATTACCAACCGCGATTTGTGCTGCGCCGTCACCGATTTTTACTATCTTATTTGCTTCTGACATTTTGATACCTCAAGTGCCTCATATAGTGCCAATCAAAAGCTATTGCAAAAAAATTTATGCACAATCTGCAGGAAAAAGAAAAAGACCCCACATTATTCATGCGGGGTCAGTTTTTAGAAGGGGAATTTATATTTTAGAATTTGTAATTAACGCCCATGTAGAATGTTCGACCTGCGCCTGGGATTTTCTGCCCGATTGCAAGATTGCCACCCAATGCAGCGTCATTAACGCGGTTAATGCCAGACAAATGGTCATAATAGAATTTGTCAAACACGTTCTCGACACCAAAGTTTAAACCTGCATTTTCATTTAATTTCAAACGACCGCGCAGATTTACCAAAGTATAAGATGGGGTAACTTGTTCGCCATTATATGCCGAAACCTTGTCTTGTTTTGCGACCATTTTGGTTTCTAGCATTGCTTCTATATGTTTGCTGTCATATTTTACCCCTGCAATCCCACGAAGTGGTGACAGACGGTAAAGGTTGTCGTTATGGGTGGTATCTTCACCATGAACGTATGATGCCGCACCAAATAATGCCCAATTATCAGTTAAGGCATAATCAGCAGAGAATTCAGCACCATAAATTTCTGCGTCAATATTTTGGAATTTAAGTGTTGCACCAGGTGTAGCAGTCATGGCAACACCCTGAATATAATCACTTACTTTATTGTAGAATACGCTTGGATTTAGTTTTAAATTGCCAAGCGTGATATAAGCATCCGCAGAAATTTGGCGCGAAGTTTCAGAATCTAAATCCTGATTACCCATATAGTTTCTTCCATCGGCAGAGCCGTATGTTGCAGATGGCTTATAAAGATATAGTTCAACAATACTTGGCGCACGCATTTTTTGTGCTGCCATAAATTCGAATACCAGTGCATCGACCACATGCCATCTTAGACCCGCACTTAGTTCATAATTGTCAAAAGTACGCTCGTGATTAGTGCCATTGAAAGCCGGAAGGTATGGGGCATCCGACATCATGCTTTTAGTAATATCATGAGTGTCAGCTTTGATATTATCATAACGAACGCCGAATTTTGCGTGGATGTGTTGGTTTAATTTACCATCAAGTTCGGCAAAAACCCCATAACGGTCACGTGATGCTTCGTTGAAAGATTGTGAAATCATGCCATTGGCAATGTTTTGCATATAAACATCAAAATCATTCAAATGCCCATCAGAGCCAATTTTTAGGTTAAAGGCAGAAAGCGGCATATCAAGGCTTACGAAATAGCCGTTATCGGTACTGGTTGCCGGTGCATTCATGCGGCTTGTAGTGTTATATGTGCGCATGCCATAATTATCCATAATGTGATCAATGTCATTATGGAAAATGCGGGCAGTTAGTTTACCAAATGAATAGTCTCCGATTAAGCCAATACGGTAAGTTTCGGCGTGGTCATATACCATATCCATTGCAAGTGCAGGTGTGCCAACATTTCGGGAATCATCACCACCTGCGCCAAAGCCGATTTGACCGATTGGTGTCAAAAACTCGCCTTCGAATTTGTAATGGTTCATTTTATAACCAGTTACGCTGGCGGTGCCGCCTTTATATTCAAGGTCGCCGCCATTTTGAAAACCACCAGATAGGCGGAATGCCGCTTTTGCAAAACCAAGGTTTAGGCCAAGGTCGCCATTTGTGCCGCGATTGGCATCAGAATAATTAAAGTTTAAATCGCCTGATAATTCTTCTTTATCGCCAGAGGCAAATTCAGGTGACTTTGTATTAACGGTAATGGTTCCGGCAATTGAATCACCGCTGTCCGCAATAGAAGTTGCGCCATTGGCAATTGAAATTGCGCCAATGTCATTTGTTCCAACATAATGGAATGGTGGGTCCATATGGTTAGGGCAGGCGGGAACAATTTCCACACCATCAATACGAACCTTTACACGGTCTTGTGAAAGGCCACGAAGCTGTATCAAACCAGTTTGTGCGCCATGGCGAATAATTGCAACGCCTTTTTGGTTTTCAATTAATGCCCCCGCATCGCGTGCACCGTCATTTTCAATCGGATTACCGGCAACTACATTAAGTGTCGGTAAAACAGGTTTTGACGCAGTGACCACAACCACGGTCGTATCTTTGTCTGTATTTGCTAAATCATCTGCAAAACTTAAGGCTGGCATAAGCATCAATGCAAACGAAACACTATATAAAAGTTTGGATTTCATAATTCCCCTCCAGAAGAACCCAAAGAACTAGATTTAATGGGTGCTTTAATCTTCTGGGTGGGACGTTAAATTGGACATTTTGTCCAACCCGCAAATTATAATGTACTTATAATTCCGGTGAATCCTTTGTTTATAATGACTTTAGCTGCGACAATATGCTTATTCAAATTGACCGCATATTATTTGTTTGCAAGTTTTTTGGCGAAATTTTCGAATGCATATTCGGCATCATCCCATGTCCATTTATATCTGGTCATTGGATCCATTGTTGAATAATATTGATAATCAACAGTTTTAATTACTTTTCCGCTATTGTCATAAAGCGTACCTTTAAGGTTTGCGCCGCCAATTCCAAAGCTTTGGAATGAAAGGCCGCCAACTTTACCCATTTCTTCGAATGTTGGTCTATTTGCTGTCGCGTCAACAATTTCAACATCAATCTTTGCCGCATCTTTGCCCACGAGTGGATAGGTTTCTTTGATGATTAAATCTTCCAAAGTTTCTTTTTCGCGATTACCGTAGCGGTCATCGATTTTCTTTTGCATATCTCTTGAATATGTGAAATTATATTTCGCTTTTATCTCGTTATTTTGTGCAACCGGTTCAGCCATTGCCACGCTAAAAGATCCGAAAGCAATTGCACCAAAAACAAATGAAGCTGTTGCCAAAGTAGGAATTTTTTTCATCGTATTCTCCATTGGTTGAAGCATATTGTGCCATCAAAACATATTTTGGCAAATTAAAACCAGTTCATGTCTTTTAGGCTTTTTACAAAGCTGCGGCTTATTGGGGCTTTAACTTGATTTTTAAGAATAAAATATTTTTTGCCATATTCGTTTTCGTTACTCTCTACGGCCATTTTGGCAACCCACCAAGATCGGTGGCATTGCGTACCCTCGATACCCTCTAATTCTTTTATGGCATCATAAAGCCGCATTAATAACAAAAACTCACCGCTAGAAGTGTAAAAACGTAAATAGTGATCTTCGGATTTTATTGCATAAATCTCGGCATTGCGGAATTTTGGTTCAAAGCGATTATAAATCTCCGGTCTCTTATTTTCTGAAACTTCCAAAATATTGTTTAAACCATGGCTTTGCATAGGTTTTTGATAAAGCAAAACATGGATAATGGTTATAAAAAGTGAGACGATAAAAACCGGCATTAACAGGTAAAAATAATTGTTGAAATCAAAGGTTTTTCTTCGAAAATATGACGTTGAAAGACTAATGCAGGCGTCAATCAAAAGGGTCATAATTGCAATATATATAATGTGGTAAGCGATAGGTCGATTAATAAGGAATTTAACCCTATCAAGGGCAAAGCCAACCAAAATTGCAATAATATAGCCAAGGGTAATTGAAACAAACCAATATGCAATTCGTTTCATTAGTGGAAAGTAAGAAGTTCCAAATGCCCCCGAAAATCCAAGCAGCATGATTATTGCAAATCCGACAAGCAAATATTGTGCAACGCTGTTTTTAAGTGAAAGACTTTTGACGTTTAAAAATTGCAATAAAAACCCCAATAATTATAAGGTATTTGTGTTATCCGTATGTTCTTTTGACATGATAATAGGCAAAAATAAAGTTTCGCTTTGCGCATTAGGCAGTTGTTGCAATTTTTTTGCAAACTATGT
>APMI01018441.1_pt1 | contig 23558 bp, 31 predicted proteins | sample 667938 | NCBI WGS metagenome assembly APMI01 (sample SAMN01084076, study PRJNA167559) | wastewater metagenome | biome: Wastewater | place: Denmark: Ejby Moelle, Odense | collected 2011-11-28
TTCGGGTACTAAGTAGCATCGACCGCACCGGGACTTCGCGGCTTAGCCAGTTTGAATAGAAGTCATGGACGGATGCTTCGATACGAAGCATCCAGTCGTTAGCAAGTTCATACTCCTTATCTACCGCAAAACGCGAGAGGATGGGCAAACAGAGCAGCTTTTCCCGGTCAAAGGGGAGTTGGCTCCGACTATCAACAATTCGTGTTGCACTTGATATCGCGCCGTCCAAGCTTTGGTGGTTTGCAGTGAATAGAAAAACCAACTGATCGGGGAGATGAATGGTGCAGATACCAGACAGGTCGGAGATTCCGGTGCGACTATCAACAAGGACGAAATCGTAGTGAGATTTCCACTTTGAACGCATTCCTTCCAGGAATCCTCCAAAGCCACGCTCGTCGTAAAGAAGATCCCAATCGATTGCCTGTGCTCGCTTCAAATATTGATCAGCGCGGCCAGCCGAGATGAAATCGAACTTTGCTCGGAATGATGCGATTTGGACTCGGCTCAAAAATTGAACCCAATTGGGTACTTGGGGGTTATCTGCAAAATCGCTCACCAAATCGACAATGCCGGGCTTCTCCGAAGTGATCCATGGTCTGAAATAATGGCCTAGGCCCGGCGCCTCAAGATCCCAGTCGATACAAAGTACTCGGTAGCCCCAACGAGCCAATAGGGCGGCAACATTAGCCAGCAAGAAGCTGCGGCCTACCCCGCCCTTGTACGAATAGAAGGTGATGATTTTTCCGGCCACGCTATCGAATCCTTGGAAGTGGGATATTTGGCCCGGAGGGTGGAACGTCTGGGAAGTGGACTGGCCATACCTGGAAATCAGGTGGGTTGGTGATGATACCCGTCGCGTCGTCAGTCAGTTCGATCGCAAGTTTTTGCACTGCCTTTTGGAAGTCAAGGAAGTCATCCGAGTCGACAAACGCCGGGCCGGTAAGCGCCCAAGGTGTCATGTCCAGCACCTGTTTGGCCTTGGCGCTATTGTGATAATGCTGCCCATCGAAGAATCGAATCGGAACTATCAACCCTTCCGGTTTCCCGGGTTGGCCACAGCCGAGAATCTCTTCCCGCCCGATGAATGAAAACCATTCAGCCGCGCAATAGTCACTTGAGAAATAAGGACCGTTCAACACTGCGATCAGGCATTTCGATCGTTGGATTGCATCCTGGAGCTTGATTTTCCAATTTAGTGACGCGCGGATGCTCTCTGAATCGAGAAAAATGTTGGGGTCATTAGGTAGTATGTTCGATAGCCATTTTTTGAGTTCCGGCACAAATATTTGGCGTACCCAATCTTTCGCACCGGTCGTGTGCCGATAGCTCACAAAAGCGTCATATTCATAGCTCAACCCTAGCTCCTTCCCTATGTTCGGGATGGCAATTTGTCACCCTGCAGAAAATGTTTCTTTGGCTGACAGGCTCATGGTCCCATACGGTAATTATGCGTATACGGTATGTCAATAGTTATTGGTGACCGCTTCTGAGTGCGGTCACCTAGTCAATGGACTTGGCGAACCGGTCATGGCATGGGTTTGCCTCCTGGTGTGCTTTCGCGAAAATAGCCTTCTGATCCCTACCCAGGCATCAACTGCCGATCACCGGCGATATGGTTGCAGTTGGCGCCATCGGCTACATTCGGACGACCAATGCGTCCTTCTGCAGCGGTGCACGAACAGCAAAATGAATTCTCTGCCCCCACAACTTGTAAGTTGTGTCAGTATGTTGCAACAACGTTATCAGTCAATATTCATACTCATTTGGCTTGGCTCTAGGTTAGCACCGGCGCAGCGCCCCCTGTGGAAAGGGAAAGACAACATGCGATTTGCAATTGTAGGGGCGGCGGAAGATCGCCCTCAGCAGGATCCGCCGATCGATATCCAGAAGGCAAGGGATGCTGCGAAACACATTGGGGTCGCCCTAGCCAAACGAGGGCACGGGCTGGTGGTCTACGATGCCAAGTACATCGAGGCAGATGTCGTGGCGGCATACATTGCTGCCGGCCCTAGGATGCCGGAGCGCGGTGTGCCGATCATGGTGCGGCAGTCTCCAGCTCCCTCAAACGTTCGGTTTGCCGAAGAACAGACAGGTCCCGCGATGTTTGACCGGGTATTCGACCCGTCAGCACAGTGGGAAGTGTCGTTCTATCGATCATTGGCCAATGCAGATGGCGTGGTATTGATTGGAGGCGGTAACACCACATTGATCGCCGGCCAGGTTGCCATCGGAGCCCGCATCCCCGTCTTGCCGTTGCTTCGCTCTGGCGGCGCCGCCGCCACCGTGTGGCAGACGATCTCCCCGGGTGTCGACCTCCCGGTTGGGCCAGAAACGGCCCGCATGGCTGACGAACCTAGCGAATCGGCTGCGGAACGATGGGTCGACGTGCTCGAGTCCCAGTCGAAACGGCGCTACGCCGTCGAGAGCGGGCCCATTGTGCGCCATGCGGTAATTGCGTCAATACTCTTCGTGATGGCGCTGCTCTGCGCATTCGGCGGGCAACTGATACTCGGGACGCCGTCTAAAGCATGGCCGATCGCAATGCTGTTTTTAGGAACGCTCTTCGCTGGTGTAGCGGGCGCCGCTGTACGCATGGTGTTCGAGCGGCGCTACGGCAGTGGCCCTCTCGTGCCACCATCAATGGCGGTGACAATTGCACTCGGACTCATGGCCGGGGCCCTGGCAGGTATGCTGTATATCGTCGCACAGCCAGGTGAAATCAATGTCACACCAGATACCGCTGGGCTGCGATTGGTGTCGCTCGTGCTGGTAGTCGCGAGTGTTGGCGGTCTCACCGCCGAGGCGATATTCCGTAAGCTACTGGGCATCGACGTGTTACATACCGGCGGTCTTTCGGTGACCTCTGAGCGAACTGGCAAGTAGCTTCGTGGGTTCAGCTAAGACAACCCACCAGAATCTGCGGGGAGCGATCAGTTGGTCAACTCAGCCCGAAAGCTGATCATTGTCTGACCTGCATTCTTGTAACACCATGGCTGCGTCCATGGCAATGTAATTGCAGCCTATTCAACCTGCGATGTAGGAGACACCCGATGCCCTACGATTTTGATAATGTTCCCCGCTTCGATTTGGGCTTGACCATGGCCGGTGCAATCTCCGCAGGCGCCTATACTGCCGGCGTGCTGGATTTCCTTGTCGAGGCGCTCGACGCATGGGAGGCCGGCAAGCTCGCGGGCGACCCAGGCGCGCCGTTGCATGCGGTTGGCCTCCGGGTGGTGAGTGGCGCGTCGGCCGGCAGCATCTGCGGGGCAATCCTCGCAGCCGCCTTACGCTACGATTTCCCCCATGTTCGGCTCAGCGACAAGTCCCGATGTGCAGCCAACCCGCTCTTCGATAGTTGGGTGAACATGATTGACATCCGCTACCTGCTGGAGGACCGGGACATCCTCAAGGGTCAGGAACCGGTCTCGCTGCTCGACTCCACACGACTCCTCGAAATCGCGCGCAAGGCTATTGACTACGGCGAAGGCATTCCCACAATACAGCGCGCCTATCTGGGTGAGCCTACGCGCTTCATTTTCACGCTGACCAATCTCCGTGGTGTTCCATTCCGCCTCACCCTATCCTCAGGAGGCAGCTACGGCCAGGATATGTCGAAGCATGGCGACTGCATGCGCTTTGCTGTGACCGGCGTCGGTCGCGCCGGACCTTCAGCCATTCGGCCCGATGAGTATCCGCTGTCTTTTCCAGCCACCGGGACCCCCAAATGGAGTACCTGGGGACCACAGTTCGCTACCGCAGCGCTCGCTTCGGCCGCCTTCCCCGTCGGCCTCGCGCCTCGCGAACTGGCACGCCAGGTTACCGACTATGAACATATCCAGGTGGTAGTACCCGAGGGCGGCGGCCAACCGGCACAACTACGGACTCTTCAACCCGCCTGGAACACAGTCAATCCGAAGCCTGCTGGTGCCTACCGTTTTGCTAACGTGGATGGCGGGACTATCGACAACGAGCCCATGGAGCTCGCGCGGATCGAACTCTGTGATGGTGACCCGCGGGAACGGAGCCCAAGAGATGGTAAGGAAGCAATACGCGCGGTCGTCATGATCGATCCTTTTGTGGGTCCTGAAAAGGCTGGCCCGCATGACCTTTCTGAATTAAACGTTCTGAAGTCGGCACTTTCCATGTTTTCGGCTTTGAAAAACCAAGCTCGCTTCAAGCCCGAGGACGTGGCCATGGCAGCGGACGACACCATCTATAGCCGTTTCCTAATCGCTCCGGCCCGCGATGGCGCACTTGCCGACAATTCGGCCTATTCGATCGCCTGTGGGAGCCTCGGCGGTTTCGGCGGCTTCCTAAGTCAAGCCTTTCGGGAGCACGATTATTTCCTCGGCCGTCGCAATTGCCAGCGCTTTCTAGAACGACACTTGACCCTGCCTGAGGAAAACAAGTTATTCAAGGGCTGGAATGCGGACCAACGGAACCTGTTCCGTCTGGTGAAGACTAGGCAGGATGGCATGGGTTCAGTTGAACTTCCGATCATTCCCCTAATGCGGCACCTTCACCCGGAGACGGGACAGGTGGAGGCGTCGCCCGTCTGGCCTAAGGGTAGCTGCGACCCCGCAAAGCTGGAAGAACCCATTCGGTTTCGCCTAAATGCCCTCTACGATGGGTTCGTAAGCGGAGCGCGCGGCTTGCTAATGACATTGGGTTGGTACTTCTACCTGCGTCCAAAAATTATGAAATTTACCAATGAGGCTATCAGGAAGCAGCTTGGTGACCATGGGTTGCTTTGAGGGTGTGCGAAGCGAGTCACCCTTACGCTAGCGTTTCCACATCACAACGCCTTCTGGCTATTCGACTAATAGATTCGTGGCTTCTGCTTCATTGGCCACACTCCTTCTGCATACGCAGTTGCTAGTGTGTTGCATCCACCGGTTGAATCCGTACCGAAGAGCAGAAATAGGATCAACTCCCCTGCCCCGCTTAGTTTGACATTACCCCCCGTAGGTCATTCCGCCGAGAGCTTTCTTCGGCCTCTCGTCGTTGTATTTCCGTTGCAAAGCTTCGATGACGACCTGTGCGTGGCGCAAGCTCGTGATCTGACGCTCGTCACGAAAATGTCCGTTGAACAATTCGATATAGGCATTCTGGTTCGGGTTACAGGGCTCAATGAGGAATAGCTGAACATCGCTAACATGTACCTAGGTATGCATGACTTAGATACAGAATTCCCTACCATTAGCCCCGCCCATTTCAGGGCTTTCTCACGAGAGCAGAAGCTACTCAACTCCGGGGAGTTGTTGCTACCTCGACACTTGAAATGCGGCCCAGGGATATCGAGGCCAGTGCTTCAACATGGCTTAATACCGTATCCACAATTGGCACCTGGATGGCGCCTATAGGTATAGAAGGTTTCCTGGGCCCATTATTCTCATCAATATAGGGGGAAAAAAGTATCGGCAACTCAGTACAGGCCAAGATGACCGAATCACTACCTCGAGCCGTAACCGATCTGTTAATGATCGAATAACAATACTCCCTTGCCCGATCAGAAAAAATCTGTCGCGGAAATTCTTCAAATATGATCTGGTCAAGTTTGATTCGCTCATCAGGTGTCGGCAATATCACCTCAATGCCATGCTTCTTTAGATATCGCACATAAAAGCCGTCTTCCTGTAATACGACGGATCCCCCTAGCAACAGGGGACGCTTCAAGCCTTGTCGATTCAATGCAGAAACCGCACAGGCTCGAATATCAACGAACGGAACCGATACAGCTGCCTCGACTGCATCGGCAACGCGATGCATCGTGTTGACCGCCATCGCGATCATTTCAGCTCCAGCATCCTGTAATCGCCGTGCATGCTCTCCGAGAAGACGTCCAGCTCCGCTCCAATTCTCGGTGATTTGTAACTGTCTTATTGTGTGAAACTCAAGGCTGTCTATCAAAACCGGTGCAGAATGAACACCACCAAGCTTGCGATTGAACAGTTGATTGAGCTTGCTGTAATAAAGGGACGTCGACTCCCAACTCATTCCACCCAGGATTCCAATTGTTAGCGGTGTGTTCACAAGTTACCTCCTTCGATCACAATCAATCCCTTGGGTGTCTGGAGCTCCAAGTGCATGCTTGGAATACTTCCTGTCTCAAACTGAACCATCTGGTTTGGAGGTGCTTCCGTCTTCCATCCCAGGAATTGCATCCGTGAATGGATTCCACTCATTTCCGGGTGAGAAAGGCTAAGCTTCCGTAGGGTAATTCCAACTTCCAGCATTCGGCTGGCAGGGCTAATATCCCCCCATTCGATCAGGGCAGGAAAAACCCCACCTGCTTCTGCTTCGCGGTCTTTGCGCAGGCAGAAACTCCATCGCACCTCCCCCCGCGTGATGCTCATCTTTTCCATCTCGGTGAGACTGCTCACCTTGGCCTCCAAGTCATTGAGGCTGGCAACCCAGCTGTAGAGCCTTGGTTCAGCATTCAACTTACCCTCCGCCTCTAACCTATCCAGGGCAAACCAGCGCTTCCCATTCGGCGGAATTGCCTCCGGGTCGATTGCGATAAATTCCAGAAAAACATCGGGCGCGATCTTGGTCAGAAGGTTATGAGTGCCCATCATTGGATGGCGTCCTCCCACAGGAAGAGCAACCCCAAACCTTTCCTCTGCGTAACGTTGAGCTTGGTCGAGTGTCTTTGCGACAAAAGTAATGTGATCAATTTTCATGGGTTCCCCCTGTTTCCAACCATGAAAAATTTTACGGTGTAACACCTGAAAAAAATTATAAAAACAACCGTAAAATACCCATAAATTCGATACAACTTTTCGCCATGGATAATATTGACGCTAGATTGTTGCAAATCATCCAAGCTGACGCCTCCAGTACCAACGAATCGATCGGAGAACTGGTTGGCCTAAGCCCAATGGCTGTTTGGCGCAGGATCAAAAGGCTTGAAGAAGAAGGGGTAATTAAAAAGCGGGTTGCCTTGCTTGATGCCAAAAAGTTGGGGAGACCGATTACGGCATTTGTGATGCTTCGCACACAGCAGCACAGCACGGCATGGTTCAAACGGCTTCAGGAAGCTGTCGTGGGTATGCCAGAAGTGATGGAGTTCCATCGCTTGAGTGGCGAAATCGACTTTATGCTGAAGGTTAGCCTGAGGGATATTGAAGACTACCAGTCGTTCTACAAGAAATTGACGTCACAGGTTGAACTGATGGATGTTTCAACTTCATTTGCTTTTGAGCAGGTAAAGTGCACTCATGAACTACCCATTTGTTCAATCTGACTAAGGCGGTAGATAAGACAATAGCAGCGGCAATCATAAATATGGTTGCTGCAAGCAAAGTGCTTCATTTCATGTAAAAACCCTAGGCATTGTGCAAGCTGTGTTCCAAAAACACTTCCTTGGCTGCAAACAACCCATTCAAGGCAGCCGGAAAGCCTGCATATACTGCCATTTGCATGATGATCTCAACCACCTCCTCACGTGTACAACCGACGTTGAGTGCTCCGTGAATATGCACCTTTAACTGAGGAGTCGCATTGCCAAGCGCAGTCAATGCAGCGACGACGGCGATCTCCCTGGACTTTAGATCGAGTTGAGTCCGTGAATAGATATCCCCAAATGGAAATTCAATCAGATATTTTGCAAAATCAGGCGCTATATCAGCTAATGATTCAATAACACGCTCTCCTGCACTTCCATCAATTTCGCGTAGTTTTTCCCAACCGCGTGAAAAGCGAACTGATTGCTGTGAGACGTCTTGAGATGAATTCATGGGGCAACCTCATTGCTTGGCGCTTACTGCTTGGCAAGCATCTCGATGTAGAGGTGAATCTTGCTGTCCAAAGCTTCTGCGCATGTCGAAAGCTCTTCGATCATCGTGGCCAAGCGTTTCCGATGGAGCTCAAGCATCGATAGCCGTGTTTGCAATGTCACCTCCCCTTGAGCACGAAGCGCTGCGTATTCACGAATTTCCGCAAGGGGCATTCCTGTCTGCTTGAGTCGTAAAACAAACTCGAGCCAAAGAACATCATCATTGAGATAACGACGATGGCCGTTTGCCCCCCTCCTCGCTGGCTTCAAAATCCCTTCGGATTCATAAAAGCGCAGTGTGTGGGGAGAAACACCACTGAGGTGCGACAACTCGCCGATAGAGATGAAATTGCTGGTCACGGGAGACATGCTAGAAGTTAGAGCGCACTTGAAGTCAAGCACATAAATTACGACAACAACCCGCGTTAGGTTGGTTCAACTACAGCACCACGAGTGGTTCGGCTTTCAAAGGTGCCTGCGGCATTTTTACCCAAACGCCTGGAAAACAGTACCCGATCCTCCCCTTTGCCATCGTACCCCTCCAACACCTGCACGCCATCAATGACCCGGTCACCGGGAAGCATGTGAAAGCCCAAACCGACATGAAAGGCGATGGAGCTCTGGTTGATCGGTGAGGTTACACAGTGCACGGTATGCGCTCCCAATTGCATCACTGAGGCAAAAAAATGCTCATACAACGCGCGGCCGAGTTTCCGACTGCGGTGATCAGGATGGACACCAACAAAGTGGATATAGGCTTCGTCGGGAAAGGTTTGCGAGATGAAGCCGACGATAAAGCCCAGCAACTCACCCGCACGTTCGGCAACAAAACTGGTGGTGCGAAAATGCACGAAGAACAGCTTAGGCAACATGTCAGCCATATGGCGACCTCCCCACCAATGATCAACCACCTCAATCACTCTCGGATAGTCGTCTGGAGTTGCCTGGCGGATGGTGATTTTTACCTTAGAATGTTCTTCTGACTGTTGGGTCTCGATCGGCTCACTCATAGCTCCGCCTTTAACTTCCGCCCACCACTGATCGCAAATCCTTCGCGCTCATAAAAAGCAAGTGTTCGGTCAAACTGAGGTAATGGTGGTGTAGTAACCTCCAGGCGCGTCCAGTTGCGAATGGCACCGAATGATTTGGCGGCATCGACCAATTGCAATCCTATGTTCTGTTCACGATATTCCGGACGGACGTAGAGTTCCGGAATCGTCCCGAAAGCCCCTTCGGCATAAAGTGCATAGCTTTCATAGAGTGCGATGAAACCCACCGTAGCCCCCTCATCGGTTCGGGCAACAAAAACAAAATATTTCTCCTGATTTAGAAACTGCTGAAGTCGGATGGCTGTTTCTTCAAAATCGAAATTGAACACCATAATGCCAATGGCATTCATGATTTCTGCTAGGAGCTCTCCAACCATCACCGCAACTTCTTTCGCCTCCTTGGCAGTGGCCCTGGAGATCGTGATTTGACCCATCGTCGAGTTATGTGAGATAGACATAAGGTGGTCCCTGTAACGAACTGTTCTGTATAAAAAGTCTGGCGAAGCCCCTCCTCGCCAGACTTAGCTCCCATCCTGCCGGCTCTACGGCGCCTAAATTGCCTTCTGCCGGTGAATAACTGCCAATTTAGCGGGCATTCAGGTAAGACTGATACAAGCCTTCGCGTGGCGCTCACAAAACAAAATCCAGGAATGGCTTTAACGACATTCGAATAAGGTCGTTAATTTATGGTAAGTGGAGCGCAGTAGTGCTTGACTGTATGCATGATGAAAGCCATGGAGCGCGTGAAATGCGCACCCAAAGACAGGCTTTCCATCAGTTGAGTGCCTCTTCGGGAGAACAGCTGAACCGAAGTAAAGTCGGGTTCCTTTACTTGGATCGGGGGACTGCCGACACATCAGCCAGGATCGGGTACGCTGGAAAACATCGCAAAGCAAAAGCTGTTCATCGTCTCGCATTTCGACTGTCCAGATCGAAAATTGACTGACCTCACCGCGCCCCAAGCAACCGGCCAATTCGTCGTTGGCATAGCAATTGAATAAACAATTCAAAAGCCACCGCTCAATCTTGAACACCTTGCTCGAGTAAAAGGCCTCAACATATTGAGACAAGGTCACACCATGCGAAAAATCAAGGGCATAACTGTCGGTGTAAGCCCCTTGCTGACGGTAGACGTTGAGAAAGGAGTCCTCCAGCGTTGGGACATGTTGAAGGAGCAACATTTAGGCAGAAGCAACGATACCCTGCCCCTGATAACGCTGCATCGTCGAAAGCGCTGATTGAAGTAACTTGAGCGTATTTGGGTCGTTGTTTTGCTGGGCCCAAGTGATGCCATTACGTGCCAATTGCATGAAATCTACATACTCTTGGTTGTCCACGCCAGCGGAGACTCCCGATACCGGCATCTTCAAGGTGAGCGCCAGTAGCGGTGATGTGTCGTCCAAGGATAGTTCCCCACTTTTGATCTTCGGATTCATCCAGTCCAGAAGGCCTTGACGGGTCATGTGGGTAAAGTCGGCAGGCTCGACAGTATTACCGGCTGTGTTTTGATGAACCGTTGCACTTGACTTGGTCGCCGCCTCCAAAACCGATGTAAATGACCGATCCGACGCCTTCTTCACATTCGTCATCGTTGCATGCTGAGAAACTTGGTCAATTGAAATTTTCATCATTTTCTCCTTCAACACTGCATCGTCCACGCAAGTGAGCGAGATAAGCTGCCATTTCACATTGAAAAAATGTCAGCGAGCCAAAGTTTTCCTAAACAGGACATGCATGGATCTTGTCAAATTGCGTATTCCTCCGCCTCTCATGGGAGGACGATTTGCCGGTACGAGTCGAGGCCCCTCCTCTAACCTGTGTGCTGAACAACACAACCATCAGGGCTCCGAGATGGTATGCACTTACAACTGTAGCGCCCACTACAGCCTACAGTGTTAACCACCCCAAAATACCCCGCCAAGGCAACCGATCCCACATCGAATACAGAATATATCTGGCATCTCCCTCGGCAATGACTAATCTCTTGGCGGGAAGCCTGAGCATCTGCCCAGGACCCAATTCATAATCCTGAACATCCCCTTCGATAGTCACCAGCAACCATCCGCTCTGGCAGTACAGGCGGGTCGACGAGGCCAGTTTGAGGCACTTGAATTCGCCGATTCCGATTTTCTCCGGGATATGCGCTGCGTTTTGCATGATGACGATTTGGGCGTATGAAAAAACAAGATCTACTGTAATCGGGGCAATAAAGGCAAAATAGCGCTATTACGTTGAAAAACTGCCATATTGCTAAAAGCATACGATGCCCTCGCTCCATACGCTCTTTGTGCTGCTCTATCCCGGATTCGTGCTGCTCGATGCGACCGGGCCGATTCAGGTGTTTTCCACGACCAACAATCAGTGCCACGACGAGGGGCGGCCAGAGACTTACCGCATTCGTCTTATCTCCGAACAAGGCGGCCTAATCAGTTCGGCCTCGGGCGTCAGCCTGGATTCGGAGCCGCTGCCCGAGCCGTCCGAACTGGCTGGCAACACCCTGCTGGTACCGGGTACACAAACGCTCGACATTCTCGATGCCGCCCCGGTGCTGTGTGACTGGATCAAGGATGCCCACGCGCTCACCCAACGCACCACCTCGGTGTGCACCGGAGCCTTCCTGCTCGCCAAAGCCGGCCTGCTCGACAATTGTCGGGCGACGACACACTGGATGGACGTCGCGGAATTGCGCCGCCGCTTCCCCCATATCGAGGTCGATGAAGATGCCATCTACGTGCAAGCCGGCCGAATATGGACCTCGGCGGGGATCAGCGCCGGGATTGACCTCGCCCTGGCGCTGGTCGAGGCCGATCAGGGCAAGGCGCTGGCCATGCGGGTAGCACACCGTCTGGTGGTTTACCTCAAGCGTTCCGGTGGTCAACGTCAGTACAGCGCCGAATTGCACGCCCAGACCGAGGAAAGCGCCTTCAATGGACGGCTGACCCGCTGGCTGATGCCGCGCCTGGGCAAGGCATTGTCCGTCGAGCAGATGGCCGAGGCGATGGCCGTTTCGCCGCGCACCCTGCACCGGCAACTACTGAAGGAAACCGGGCTCTCTCCGGCCGCCTGGCTACGGCGTCTGCGTGTCGAATCCGCCTGTCGCCTGCTGGCGCATCCAACGCTATCGATCAAGCAGATCGCCCAGCGCAGCGGTTTCGGGGATGAATACAACCTGCGGCGCGCCTTCAATATCGAGCTAGGTATCTCGCCGTCTCAGTACCGTGCCCGGTTGGTGTAATGCCTTGGCCTGACTGGCCGATTCTCAATCCTAAATGGCATTTTCCAAGGAGGAAGTAATGGCACAGTAATCGCCTGTGGCAATGTGAAAAACCAAGGAAAATTGAATGCAAAAAGGTTGCTGGATTGTTCGTGCGGATGTCACTGATCAAGAGCAATTCAAGGCATATGCCGCCGCAAATACAGAGGCACTCAAGAAATACGGTGCTCGTTTTTTGGCTCGGGCTGGACGATGTGAGGCTCCAGAGGGAATCCCTCGTGCTCGTAACACCATCGTCGAATTCCCTTCTTATCAAGCTGCTCTCGATTGCTGGAATTCCCCGGAATACCAAACTGCTCTAAAACTTCGGCTTCCCGTCTCGACAATGGACCTTGTAATTATCGAGGGCTACGACGGCCCACAACTGTCCTAAACCATATCCGTCATGAGATGGCCAATTACAGCAATGAAGTTCTGCCCGCAATGCCAGGCCACCCTGGCCCCCCGTCATATCGATGGCAGTGAGCGGCTAGCCTGTTCATCGACGAACTGCGGATTTGTGTTCTGGGCGAATCCAACGCCGGTTGCCGCCGGATTGGTGATTCACGATGGCAAGTTCCTGCTCGCCCGCAATGCTCAATGGCCCTTGGGTATGTACTCCGTCATTACGGGATTCGTGGAAAAGGGCGAATTGCCAGAGGAAACAATGATTCGGGAAGTCGCAGAAGAACTGGGCCTGACCGTTGCCAGCCTGAATTTCATCGGCCATTTCTCTCTTGATCAGTCCAACCAACTCCTCGTTGCTTATGTCGTTCAGGCCAATGGCCAGCTCGCCTTGAGTGACGAAATTATCGAAACATTGTGCCTTTCGAAGGCGAAACTTGCTGAATTCGACTTTGGGCCCATGGGGTTAACGGCTGAAATCGTCTCCCGTGCGCTCCAGATGCCCGCGCTGCACCATGCATGAAACCCGGATGAGCCCCTTAGACGAACAGGCCACACTCGACGACCAACTCGCGAGCTTGCACAGCATGGGTCAGCCCTGGGTCGGGCCGATGGCCAAGGCGCTGTTTGTGCTACCCGCCCTGATCCTCCTTTACCGGGCCTTCGCGTTTCGCGAGTATCCGTTGATTGTTTTCGTCGTTTTCTTTGCTTTCTTTGCGGGGCTTATTTCTCAGGGGATGCCTCATATTCGCCGGGCTATTGCCGGCATCGAAGCCAGCGACCGCGTACCGGGCAAGGCAAAAATCCGGATCGAGGAAGGCATGGAAACCGAACGTTACGTGCTGGAAGTGGTGGTGGCGGGACGAGGCGCCTGGACTTTCGATTTCAGACCGCAACACTGGGCACCGGAAGACGGTGAGGCTGACGTCGAATGCCGATTCATCCCCGAAGTCGGCTGGCCGGTTCTGGTTCTCTCGGACAAGGGCATCATGTATCCCACCCAAGCGCTGAAGACGCTACACCACTCCACCTTCACCAACACCTTCCAATAGAAATTCAAGCTCACCATGAACAGCACTTACGAAATTCGCACAGCGCATGAAAGCGATGCCGCAGCTATCGCCGACTTGATTTATTCGACCTCGCTGGCGTGTTGCTTTTCCGTCGAGCAGCCATGCCCGGACTGGTACGCCTCCACGCTGAAGGCCGAGCCGCTGCTCAAGCTGCTTCGGCAGGAGAAAATGATCTGGTTGCTAGCCGAGGAAGGCGGCACGGTAGTGGGTGTTCTGGCTCTTCTGGACGACAACCATGTGAAGTATTTTTTTGTCCATCAGGATCATCAACGGCGGGGTGTTGGCAAGCGCCTTTGGGCTTTCGCCTTGGCTGCCCGGATGCTGCCCCCCTCCCTGAGCGTGCGTTCGTCGCTGTTTGCAGTTCCCGTCTACGAGTGTCTTGGCTTCACTGCCACCGAGCCGCCGCTGGTATTCAAGGGAATGCACTATCAGACCATGGAGGCACAGCTTGCTGAAATCCAGCGTTCCCTTGCGGCCTCATGAATTAGAGATTTTCCATGCAACAACACCTCGATCCGCGTTCTTCGATGACGCCAACCCAAATGATGTTCCTGCCCGGCGCACTGGGTCGTACCCAGCTTTGGAAGCCGGTTGCCGACCTGATATCCCTTCCGGCCCGGAAAGTTCTCGTCGGCTGGCCCGGCTTCGGCACAACGCCGCCCGACCCGGCGATTTCCGGTATCGATGGTCTGGTGGCCTGTGTCGTCGCACGGATCGACCAACCAACTGCCCTGATCGCCCAGTCGATGGGCGGCGTGGTGGCTATCCGGGTGGCGCTTCAGAAACCAGATCTGGTCACGCATCTGGTGCTGGCGGTTACCTCAGGCGGTATCGATGTTACAAGTCACGGCAGGCAGGATTGGCGCGCCGCTTTCCAGCAAGCCAACCCGCAGCTGCCTCGCTGGTTCGCAGACGACCAGGAGGATTTGACGCAGCGCCTCCGTGAACTGGCGATGCCGGTGCTGCTGCTCTGGGGAGATGCAGACCCGATCAGCCCGGTCAGTGTGGGGGAGCGCCTGGCGGCATTGCTGCCTAGTGCCCGCTTGCATGTTGTTGCGGGCGGCGACCACGACCTGGTCGAGACCCATGCGATACGGATTGCACCGCTGATCCAAACCCATCTTTCAACCACCGAGCAGAAATAGCCCATGTATTCATCGACATTCGTCTTTGCCAAAAAACAGTATGACGAGGCTTTTTACCGCCTGGACGAAGCCATCGCCGAGGCAGTCAAGGAGATCCCCGGCTACCTTGGCGAGGAGGCTTGGGAAAATCCGGCAACAGGCTTGATTTCAACGGTGTACTACTGGGAATCCCTGGAGGCACTGCAGGCGCTGATTCACCATCCGAAGCATCTCGAAGCGAAGGCAAAGCAGGCACAGTGGCTGGATGGGTATCAGGTGGTGATTTCCCAAGTCATCAAGGTTTATGGGGATGGCAAGCTGGGCAAGTCGGTCGTCGCCCATTGCGAAAAGGACGGGGAGCTATGTTCAAAATTGTCCTGATGAGGCATGGAAACCCATGCTCGACAGGCGTTTCCGACTGAATGCAGCGGAATTTGGTGCTTGGTTTGGGGAATACGATGTGAAGCGGGCAGATCAACAGGCTGCTTCTTGTCCGCCGGAACTGTGAAACTGCCCCTCGATCAACCTGTAGAACCAGAATGCTTCCTCAGTCTCGATGAGCTGCCGGAAGCGCCCCGGCGGGAGGCCCGTGACGCGCCGCACTTCGCGGCCCATGTGCGATTGATCGGCAAAACCGGCGCTGAGCGCTAGTTCGGCAAGATTGTCGGCTGCCGCGCAGCCGGGAGCGCCCGACTGCACGAAGGCGGTTTCGACGCGGGCGTAAATTTGCAGGTCGCGGTAACTTTGCCCGGCCCAGGACTTGATGCGACGCTGGAGTTGCCGGGCGCCGCACCCGGTTTTGGAAAAGGCGGCGCGTGTTACTAGCGTGCGTAACCATTCACCCACCAAAGGCGCCGGGCTGCGCCCATGAACGCCAGCCCAGAATGGATGAAGGCGCGCTTCGATCTCCCCGAACAGGGCGGGTGCGGCGGCCTGTTCGAAGATCGCCTCGGAAGAGGCCAGCAGCGCTGCCTCCAGCACCTCAGCGGCGGGGAGAATCGTGTCGATGAACGGCTCTATGGGCTTGCCGATGAGTTGCGCCAGCGCATCTGGGTAGAACGCCACGGAGAGGGCGTGTACCGGACCGGGTGACCAACTGGCGCTGGGGCGGCGTTGCGGACCGGAGAACACCAGACGCGGTAGCGCCGGATCAAGTCGCCCATGCCCCGATCCGGCTTGCGCGTCAGCCACCATGTGTACTTCCCCTTCGAAAATCCAGGAAATCATGGCCAGCGGCGTCGCCGGGTAGTAGTTAAAGCGTTGTGCATCGCTCAACATTGCACCGCGCGTATCGCGCTCGACGGCCGCAAAGATGCAGCCACCCATGGGCGATCCGGGCAAGAAAAAGCGGGCGATGGTGGCGGGGTTCATGGATGTCGCTTGCGTTCTAGAGAGAGAGCCGAGGGTCCCGCAGAATAAGAAAACCTGATGACTAGAGCAAGTTTTCATGCCTAAAATCGTTTTACAAGGGCGTATCGCCCACAAGATGCGTGGATTATCGAATCTGCTGGGTATCTCCTGCCAGGTGCTGGCCCGGCGCGCCATCGGTAAACCCCTGGTGCGCGAATGGCCGGTCATTTTCGAGATGGCAACCCTATTCTGGCGCGCCCAGTTCAACCACGCTTTTTCGTTGGCGGACATCAAGGAGGCACGCGCCTACTTCGACAGCGTCATTTCGCTACCGGATACCCTCCCGGCAGTCGATGTCATTCCTTCGTCGCCTGGCGAACCCGCCGGCGCCTGGTATGTCCCGCGATGCAGCAAGGGTGAGGCGACCGTACTTTATTTTCATGGTGGCGGCTACACCTATTACGCCGAGGTTTCCCGGCTATTCATCGCCCTGCTGGCCGATTGGCTCGGCTTGCGCATCTTTGCGCCCGACTACCGCCTGACCCCGGAGCATCCGCACCCGGCACAGCAGGAGGACGGGCTGGCGGCCTATCGTTTTCTGCTCACGCGAGGCATCGCCCCGGAAAAACTTGTCGTCTGCGGCGACTCCGCCGGCGGGCATCTGACGCTGATGACGTTGATCCGCCTACGCGAAACCGGCCTGGCGCAACCCGCACTGGCCATCGCCCTCAGCCCGTGGACGGATACCGGCCTGCGCGGCGCCAGCCAGTTCGGCAATGATGTGTATGACATGGTGCAAGGCTACATGACCCTGCAGTTCTCCGAATGGCTAAAGGGCGGGCAAGCCTACGACGATCACGCGCTCTCCCCGATCTACCAGGATCTGCGGGGACTGGCGCCGATTTACTTGCAAGCGGGCGGCAAGGAAATCCTAGTAGACATGATACGAGATTTTGCCCGCACCGTTGCTGAGCAAGGTGGCCGGGTACGTCTCGATGTCTGGGAACACATGACCCACGAATTCCATGCCTACGGCGCACTGATCCCGGAAAGCGCCCAGGCGCTGGACCAGATGCGGCGGGTGATCGACTGTGCGACCTTGGGGTTGTCGCCCGCCGCGCTGCCATCGTTGAAGCAAACAGAAGTGGATACGCTGGCTGTTTATCAATGCTAAATGACATTCAATTGGGCTGACGTCGCGCCATCATAGGGCGCCTGACGGCGATGCCGGCTTTTCCTCAAGGAGTGCTTTTGATGCCCTGCCCCAACTTCTTCATCTTTTTCGTCAATGACCCGCAAGCCAGTGCGCGCTTCTACAGCGACCTTCTGGGCAGACCACCCATTGAAGCCTCGCCGACCTTCGCCATGTTTGCGCTTGATTCCGGCGTGATGCTCGGTCTGTGGTCCCGCCATACCGCCGAACCCAGCCCGGCAGCGGCGGCCGGGGGCTGCGAACTCGCGTTTTCCCTCGACAGCGATGAGGAAGTCGATCACACACTCAGCGCGTGGAAGCAGCGCGGCCTGTCCATTCTGCAGGCGCCGACGCGGATGGATTTCGGCTATACCTTCGTCGCCCTCGATCCGGACGCCCATCGTCTGCGCGTTTTTTCGCCGGTTCGGGACTGATCGGATAGCCCCTAGATCGCCACTCACTTGTATTTCGCACCGCCATGCCAACATTTACCTCCCCCGAAGTTGTAGTTCAGCGCCAACTCGATGCCTATAACGCCAAGAACATTGAGGCATGGCTTGCCACATATGCGCCAGATGCAAAACAATTTGAACACCCCGCCAAATTGCTCGCCTCCGGCCATATTGAGATTCGCGCTCGCACGGCCCCTCGCATGAGCGAGCCCAACATTCACGCCAAACTCATCAGCCGTGCTGTCGCAGGTAACGTTGTCATCGATCATGAAGACGTTACACGTACGTTCCCGGAGGGGCCAGGTAATGTCGAGCTTGTGTGTATCTACGTCGTAGAAAATGGCCTGATCCAAAGCACGTCTTTCATCTTCGGGCCATCTGTTCTTGCCCCAAAGCTGAATACATCTCACCAATGAATATCCTCATCTCCACCGCCGGTAGCCACGGCGATGTGCTGCCCTTCATCGCGCTTGGCCGGGAGTTTTCCCGGCGGTGGCATGCCGTAACGCTGTACGCTAATCCCGTCTTTCAGGGCCATGCCCAGGATGCCGGACTGAGGTTCGTGCCGGTCGGCACGCTGGCCGACTACCAGGCACTGGGCCAACAGCCCGACAATAACCCGACCAAGGCCTTCGAGCGGGTGGCCCGGTATTTTGCCTCGCTCTGGGGCGAGTGCTATCGCTCCATGCAGGCTGATATCGTGCCGGGGCAAACGCTCCTCATCGGCAATTCGCTGATGTTCGCCCATCGCCTCCTGCGGGAAACGGATGGCATTCCTTGCGCGACTGTACATCTGGCTCCGTCGGTCTTTCGTTCGAACAAAAGACCGGCGCGCCTCCTTCCAAACTGGATCAAACCCCAAACGCCCGAGCTATTCAAAAGTCTGGCCTGGTGGATGCTGGATAAGAGCTTCTATGATCGTCATTTGACCGAACCCTTGAATGCGCTGCGTACGAAACTCGGCTTGCCGCCGGTCGAGCGAATCTTCCGTTCTTGGCTGCACGAAGCCGATTGCGTCGTCGGCATGTTCCCCGAGTGGTTCGCCAACCGGGCATCCGACTGGCCAATCGAAGCTGAATTGACGGGATTTCCTCTATACGATCATGGAGAGGTATTTCCGTTGCCGGAGTCGCTGGCGGCCTTTATTGATGCAGGCCCGCCGCCTGTCGCCTTCTCCGCTGGTACGGCGACAGCAACGGCCCATCGGTTTTTCGAGTCCTCCGTCGCCGCTTGCCAACGGGCCGGTGTGCGCGGCATTCTGCTGTCGCACGTCACCGACCAGGTGCCGGCCAACTTGCCGGACAGCATCAGGCATGTGCCTTACGCACCTTTCGGTGCTCTGCTGCCGAAGCTGGCGGCTTTTGTGCATCATGGCGGCATCGGCTCGACCGCGCAGGCCTTACGCGCCGGTGTGCCTCAGCTTATCCGGCCAACGGCTTATGACCAGTTTGACAATGCCGCGCGGGCCGTGCAATTGGGCGTGGGCATCGAGGTGCTGGAGAAACGTTACCGTCCTGAGCACGTCGCGTCAGTTCTGCAGCAACTCATCGGGGATGAGGCCTTGCACGCCCGTTGCGCAGAAATCGCCGGAAAACTGCAGAACAACCAGGCCATCCAGCGTGCCTGTACTCACATCCTGCAGCACCTCGAACCACTCGCCTATCACTCGCTTGGCAGGCAACAGGCATGATCGTCATTCGCGACTTTCTTCCCGACAAGGCCAAGCAGGTTGATGCACTGGCACTGCAGGCGTTCGCGCAGTATCAGAAGGCCTATCAAGACTGGCCCGTATTTCAGGCAAAGCTTGGCAAGCTATCCGCGTTGGCTAACGTTGGGGAACTTGTCGTGGCAGAAGTCGGAGGGCAAGTAGTTGGTGCTGTCGTCTATATCGGCCCAAACGCACCCAAGGCGGATTTCTTCCGCCCCGAATGGTCGATCATGCGCATGCTGGTCGTTACCCCGGAAATGCGTGGCCGGGGGATTGGTCGGTTACTGGCAGAGGAATGCCTGCATCGGGCGCAGCGGGATGGTGCAACCACGGTTGCCTTGCACACCAGCGACTTGATGCAGGTTGCACTGCAAATGTACCAACGCATGGGATTCAAGCTGGTGGCAAAGGCGCCACTCATTCATGGCGTGGCCTACGGCATTTATGTCAAGGAACTTGCCGCCGATGAGCACTGAATAGTTAATCGCCTTTGTCGTCATAGACGTAAATTGACTACTTGAGGTTCTGATGCGGGACTCAACACTAGAAGAACAGTTCGAAACACTGCGGGGCATGGGCAAGTCGTGGGTGGGCTTGGCAGCCCAAGGGATTTTCCTCGTACCCGCCCTGGTCATTTTTTACAAGGCTTTCATCCTGCGTGAATACGGACTGGTCCCCATTGGTGCGGGACTACTTCTGTTTGCCGCAGTTGTTTCTCAGGGCATGCCTCACATTCGGAGGGCCATTCAGGGCATTGATAGCAATGATCGATGGGAAGGCAGAGCTGAAATCTCGATCGAAGAATCTTCGGAAACAACCTATTACAAAGCGGACGTTAGGATTCCGCAACGCGGTCGCTGGGTATTCCATTTCCAGCCACAAGGCTGGACGCCGGAAGGGGCTGTACTAATGGTGGATTGTCGTTTCATTAGTGGTGTTGATTGGCCTGTTCTGTTGGTAGCTGAATCGGGGCTGATTTCTCCGCGTGAAGTACCCAAAGTCCTGACCTTGGATACATGAACGAAACCCCTCTCTCACCCCGGAAAGCTACGATCGCCTTGCCGTGAATGATTAGACTCTAAAGTTGGGCGCTACTCAATTCCGGGGGGACGTCGCTTGGATCACTTCGCTGGAGCAAGGCCGCGAAGTAAAAGCCTCGGTTACTGCCCTTTCTCGCCTTGCCGAAGCACTGCAACTGTCCGCGGCGGAGCGAGCATCGCTTTTTGATTTAGCCGGGAAGAAGGATCCGAAGTTAAAAAATGAGAACGTTGACGACCTTTTGCCTTCACTGGTCGAGTTTCCCGGATTAATTTCTGCACCAGCGTATCTGCTTGACCACACCTAGACTGCCAGGGCCTGGAATCAGGCCGCAGCAGATCTGTTTGTCGGCTGGCTGGATGAGGTATCAGAGGATCGGAGTTTGCTCAGATATGTGTTTCTCTCCCCGGTCGCAAGAAAAATTATCGCCGATTGGGAAATCCGAGCCCAGCGGCTCGTCGCCGAATTTCGAGCTGACTTCAATCGCCGTCCGGGTGATGCAGCCATGAAGTCTCTAGTAGAGCGGTTGTGCCGGGATAGTGAGTCGTTTGTCTTTTATTGGCGAAAGCACGATGTGTTGCATTGAGAGGGTGGGGAACGTCAGTTCAACCACCCTTTGCTGGGCGAATTGAAATTCAAGCAAACAACCCTGCTGGTTGCTTTGCAACAGGATATCACGCTGGTCTGCCTAGCCCCGAACTGACTGGCACAGATATACGCAGCTTGCTTAACCGCGTTGTGCTAGCTGTAAATCAGGAGCGGCGGGCAACGGCCCTGTTAAGGACTTAGCATACTGACCGGGTGAGTTTCCGAAAAACAACTGAAACTGGGCAGAAAATCGACTAAGGCTACAAAACCCAATTTTTTCCGCAACATCTGAGACGCGAGCCCGTGGCTGCGCAAGCAATGCCGCTGCACGAATCATCCGGCTCTGAATTAAGTATTGCTGCCAAGTCATTCCAACCGCACTCAAGAAATGCCGGCGAAAGGAGCGCTCAGACATCGCAGCAGCGCTAGAAGCCCCAGCCACAGTTGCATCAGCGAGTTCTGTTTGCGTATATGCCATCGCCTTGATCAGTGCCGGATGATCAGTCTGAGGCAAAAATAGGGGGAGCGGTTCTCGCAACCAGTCCGAACATAATCGAATAAATGTCTGAAAGAAGCTTTCGGCCAAGTCGTTCGGTCTGGGGTAGGTAGCGGGCCAACGAATGGCGTAAAGAATCATTTCGCGCATCAACGGGGTTGCCGAAAGAATGGCAACCTGGTTACCAAAATTTTCAACACTATCGTTGGGCAGAAAAACGGATGCCGACTGCACGTCTTCGAGCCAAGTCCGGTGCATGACCCCCGCGGGAATCCACACAGCTCGTTGGGGAGGAAGCAGATAACGCGTATCAGCTGTTTCTAAATGTAATACGCCTGACAAAGCGTAGAGCAACTGGTGCACCTCATGTGCATGCCAGTCATAGCTCTGCGTCAGTCGCTGCGTGTCACAAAGTGCAAACGGGTATAGAGGAGGCTGATTGAGCCCGAGACGAAGAATTTCTGCCTGTGTTTGTACTTGGGAGAGATGTCGCATAACCGGTTTAGCCAAATGAAGTTTGGCCGATTAAAGCATGTTTGTGGCCAACAGGTGTTATTCGGCCGAGCGTTGTCACGAATACACTTGCGACTTACATTCAGGAGAATCCTATGGCAAACACACATACCGAAACAGTTATTGACCAGTTCACTCGCCAGGCGGCGGCCTTTACGGCACTGCCGATACATTCCGATGGCGAAGCAATGGAGCTTTGTCTTTCGCTTGTCAAGTTGAGTCGTGATGACATAGTCCTGGATGTGGCCTGCGGTCCGGGAATCCTGGCTTGCAGCATGGCCCATACTGCGCATCAGGTTGACGGTTTGGATGTCACTCCCGCCATGCTCGAACAAGCCAGGCTTCGGCAACAAAATGAAGGGGTAACCAACGTAAGCTGGTATCTGGGCAATGGGCTCAATCTCCCATTTAGTGATAGCAGCTATTCTCTGGTGACGAGCCGTTACGCTTTTCATCACATGCCGGAGCCGGGCGCTATCCTCGCAGAAATGCGTCGGGTTTGTACTGAAGATGGTCGCATCATGATCATTGATGTGACACCAACAGAAGCGGCTCAAACTGACTACGACAATCTGGAACGACTCCGTGACCCATCCCATGTCCGAGCACTTACAGAGCAGCAACTGCTCCAACTCGCTTCCTCTCAGGAGCTCACCCTGATGTCACAAGCGAAATACCGTCTGGATGTAGGACTGGAGCAACAGATTGCAGCTTCAGCAATGACCCCGAATGAAATAGCGAAAATTCGCCAGCTGTTAACCAAAGATGCTGATCTGGGTGTCGACAGTCACGGCCTTTCAGCTCGCTACGAAGGTCCGGCTATTTACGTAAGCTACCCAATTTCAGTATTTATCTTTTCACTTGATGCTCGGAAGTAGTGAAGTATCTCGTTGCTGCTATGGAGGCCGGATCAGCGGATCCTAGAAGATTGCTTAGCACTGGCTGAGGACCGCTTGAATCGGGTAGAGCCTTGAAGTGGGGTTTCATATAGCAGCCCGCAGGGATTTCAATGGGGGGGCAAACGTGCCTGCACTATATGTGCATTGAGTATGGGGCATATTTAAGACAGTTTGAAGGAAGAGAACTAATGAACGGAAAAATACAAATCACTGACCGTTGCACGATTCGCTCCGCATATGAGTCGGATGCACCTGCAATCGCCGATTTAATTCTATTAACTTCCCTGGCATGTTGTTTTAATTCTGCGAGTCCCTTTCCAGACTGGTATGAAGCAACAGTGACAAGGACTCAAATTCTGAGTCTGCTCCAGAACGAAGAAATGACATGGGCGTTGGCGATTCAGGAAAATAAGTTAGCGGGGGTTCTTGCCATCCAGGCATGCAGCCATGTGAAGTACTTTTTCGTTCATCCTGACCATCATCGGCAGGGCATCGGGAAAAACCTTTGGGCATTCGCGTTGCGTGCCAATGCCTTGGGAGAATCGATCTCCGTTCGCTCTTCATTATTTGCCGTCCCTGTATATGAACGTCTTGGATTTACCGCCATCGAGCCTCAGCAGGAATTCAAAGGCATGCACTTT
>APMI01047974.1_pt1 | contig 23554 bp, 15 predicted proteins | sample 667938 | NCBI WGS metagenome assembly APMI01 (sample SAMN01084076, study PRJNA167559) | wastewater metagenome | biome: Wastewater | place: Denmark: Ejby Moelle, Odense | collected 2011-11-28
GATAGCAAAAGAACATTAAATTTTTGTGAACACCATGCACAATTGCAGAATCATTTTAAATGTGGGAATGCTCAAAAAGAAAAGGGCTGCCGTTCGGCAGCCCTTTATAAAAAATCAACTAAATATTAGTTCTTCACCGGTGCAGCAATACCTGAAGGTGCATTAAAGTCAAGTTCATTTAAAGGAACATCAAAATAATCGATGTAGCTGTAGTCCATTACACATGGTCTAACATCAGGCTGTGTAGCGCCACCACCGATCAAAGAAGCCGGCAGGTAAACAGAACCGTCCTGGCGTCCACCACCCTGTGCTAGTGGTTTTGTTCTGCCCCAGCGGCGTGCATCATAAAATGCAGTACCACGGAGATACAAAGCAACCCTTCTTTCCCTGCGCAATTCATCGGTCGCCTGGGCCAGCGTTAAGCCTGTACCTGAAACGGCGGCAATGCCTGCACCCTGGTAATTACGGATTGCATCAACAATTGCCAAACCTGCGTCAATTGAACCGGTATGGATCAATGCTTCGGCTTTCATTAATTCATTTTCTTCGTAAGATCCTGCAATAGCCAATAAACCCTCATTGGTGTTGCTCGCAAACTTGCCTCCGTCTTCAATATTGATTACGGTCCACCTGGTTCCAAACTGTAAGCCACGGCTACGAATATTTGGTGGATACCTATTGTTTAATGGCTCAAGATTGAAATTTGCAGCCAAACGTGCATCACCCGTTTTAAACTCCTGGATCAGTCTTTCGCTAACAAAATCAAACTCCTGTGCAGTTCCATGCAGTGTGTAAGGATGGAAAAAAGAACCTGAAACATCGTTTAACCCATCGCTGGTAGAACCTTGCTGGAATACAAAATCACTTGACTGTATACCCTGGTCTGCAAGGGCTTTAATGGCAGCCCAGTCAGCAGCAGTTTTATCTGCATCTTTTTTGCTAACCAAAAGATTTCTTGCCTCCATGGTTTTTATTGACCTGATCCACATTGCAGGCTCGATCACGTTATCAGGGGCATTGTAAGAAGGTGTGATTTTCTTAAACAGGTCAACATAGTCAGCGTTAGCGCTAATACCACTAAGCACGGTTGCTGCAGCTTCAAGTGTTTTGTTCGCTTCAACAATCATTGCATCATGTGTTACATAGTCGCCATTAGTTAACCCAGCCTCGTTAACTACAAGACCACCAATATACATTGATCCAATTCTACTGTAAGCATAACCTTTCCACCAAAGAGCCCAGGCTTTCAGTAAAGCCTTTTTTGTGGCAGCGTCCCCAGAAAGCGATAATTCAGGATCTTCAATTGAAGAAAGTATTTGATTGCTTGCAGCGATATAATTATATGCCCAGTACCACTCATACAGAAAGGCATTGCGATCACCAGCCTGGCGGCTGTTAAAGCCTAACAACGATTCGTACTGCGTTACTCCAAATGGATTGATGACCGGTGCACTCGCTCCCGGAGGAGTTATTGAATAAACCTGGTTTGACCATCTTACGCCAAAATTACCGTAAGGCTGAAACTCTTCATCTCCCATACAACTGTGGTGTGTGAGTGCCTCAACAAATAAATTTACCGTTCCGGCATTAAGCACATTTCCTAACTGCGTATTAATGATGCCCAACGAAAAATCTGTAATGCCCGCTTCGCTTTTAAGTGAAGCCACTGTAGGAGAGTTGGGATTAACAATATTCAAGGATTCCTTTTTACAGCCCGAGCCTGCCAGTAAAAAGAAACCTGAAGTGATTATAAATATTTTTTTCATGATTAGTGTAATTTTTATTTAAAAATTAGAACCCGAGATTCAATGTAATGATAAAAGATTTAAGGTTTGGAACGCCAAAATAATCCACACCATTGTTTACACCGATAGCAGGAGCAGCATTACCCTGTGCATCACTTGTATTGGTTGCTTCAGGATCGAGGCCACTGTATTTAGTTACTGTAAACAGGTTTCGGGCTGCAACTGTTAAGGAAGCTGCTCTCAGGAATTTCGGTCTCCATTTATTATCCAGAGAATAAGAAAGGGAAACATCTCTTAAACGCAACATTGAACCACTTTCTGCAAACCAGCTTATTGGGCTCACATTATTGTAAAGGCTATTATAGTACTGAACATAAGCGCCGCTCTGGCCCCCGATTGTTACAGCTTTATCATAGTCAGCAGACAACCTGTCCCTGTATAACCATTGGCGGGTAAGATTGTATATCTTATTGCCATAGCGCCAGTCTAACTGTATACCAATATTAAAATTGTTAAAGATGGTAAAGTTGTGTATAAAACTTGCATTGAATTTAGGATATGCCGAACCAATTATTTTTGTATCGTCCGCAGAAGTTACTACTACACGCTTTGTAGCTGTATCAACCACCATTCCATTTACCAATTCATATTTGCCCCTGTCTGCTTCAGCTATATAAGGCGTTTTATCAGCTTTCAACTGATCAAGGCTTGTTAAAGGAGCCTGTGCAGCCAATGTACCTAAACTCTGACCTTCCTGCAATGTGAATATACCTGCAACTACTGCAGCACTATTTGCAATTTTCTCAACTTTACCGGTGAATTGTGCGAAGCGAATTCCAAAATTCCATATAAAGTTTTGACTTTGATATACATCTGCATCAATTGAAACATCAAACCCTCTTAAAGATAACGTTGATAAATTATCCCATTTTTTTGCAGATCCAGTTGACAGAGGCTGGTCTGCCTCCTGGTAAAGGTCATTTGATTTTCTTTTCCAATAGCTCGCACTTAAGTTAATTCTGGAAAACCAACTTTTAGAAGATGTTTTAAAAGTTAAATCAGTACCAATTTCTGTTTCAGCACTTGTTTCAAGAATTAATTTAGGATTACTGCTTACAGAAGGCAGTGAAATTCCAGTTCCTCCGATACCAGTAGTAGTTACATCAAGAGTTGCCTGTCTCAGAAACCTTGTGGGCTGATTTCCCGCTTTTCCATAAGCAGCCCTTATTTTCCAGTCGGTAAGAATATTGCTTTTCAACAATTCTGAAGGGCGGAAATAAGCACTTCCCCTGTAAAAAGTTTGAGCATTTTTACCTTCACCAAATTCAGAAGAATAATCACTACGAACGCCTCCGGAAATGCCAAATAAATTACCGTAGTCAAATGTTTGGTTAACTAAAACGCCGTAGGTCACGAATGCATCGCTGTAATCGCCACTTGTTTTGTTTGCTGCAAGGTTGATATTGGCTGGTGGAAAAGGAGGCAGGTCTGAGCCAGTAGAAAAATATTGTTTTTTCTCTGCTTTTCTCCAATCATAACTAACCTGAGTAGTTGAATTCAAAGGAATTTTCAGTCCAAAATCTTTGGCAAAATCAAACCTTAAGAAAGCAGAAGCCAAAGAGTTTTGATAAATATTTCTAGTATAAGTATTTGTTATTATGCCTGTTTGGTTGGTACCCCAATATAATTCAGGCTGGGCTACATTATTCTGATTTTTGTAATAGTTAAAATCATCATCGTTTGTTATTTCAATACCATATTTATAATCAAGCTCCAGGAAACGTGGGAATTTGTAGTTCAGGTTTGCATTTTGCAAAATCCTGTACGTTTTGGCAGTACGGGTACGCCATTCTCTTTCACTTAAAGGATTGAGTTGGTTTTCTGCAGATTTAGGTTTAACCACGGTATTGCCCAAGGTATCTTTTGCGGTAAAATCAACGAATCTCCATGAGTTGGTAAGGTTGAACCGGCTTCCACCTGCTAAAAGGTCCTCGTTTGTGTAGATAAGCTGTGTATTAGAACGTAAAGTAAGCCCCTTCGCCAATGTTAAACCTAGATTACTTCCAAGGTTCAATCTTTTATAGCCATTGTACAACACATTTTCCTGGTTAAGGTATCCAAGTGAAAAAGCATAGTCAGAATTTTCACCACCACCTGAAATATTCAGGTTGGTATTAGATGTCATCGCCTTACGGTAAGCCTGGCTAAGGTGATCGTACAATGTTTCTTTGTAAGACTTATCATTTTTGATGTTCGCTGCATCATATCCACTCAAACCGGCATCAGCAAAAGAAGGATCTTCCCATGAATTATTCGCATCGGGTAAAAGCCGGGTGCCGGAACTATTGGTGATATAACCGTTGGCATCTGTAACGAAATGATGGTGATTGGCAAGTAATTCTTTACCTCTTAAAATTTGATCTGTACTTAACTGAGATTGAATGGTAATGGCAGGCCTTTTACCACGTTGTCCTTTCTTTGTAAAAATCTGAATAACCCCATTAGCACCCTGAGCACCATAAAGCGTACCACCCGCAGCACCTTTTACAACTTCAACCTTTTCTACACTACTAAGATCAAGACCTGTTACCCCCCCCTGTATTTCTACGCCATCCACCATGATCAACGGCCCCTTGGCTCCAAGAGTGTTAACACCTCTTAAAACAATTTGTGCTGCCGAACCTGGAACACCACTTGTAAACTGAACATTTGCACCGGCAATCTTACCCTGCAAAGCCTGTTCAACACTTGCTACAGCGCTTTTTCCTGCGTCCTTAATGTTTAAAGACGACACATCAATAGCAACTTTCCTTTTAGATGTGGCAACACCCACACCGGTTACCACCACTTCAGAAAGTGATTTGGTATCTACCGCCAGGCTCACTTCGATATTGCCAGTTCCACTGTATTTCAGGGTCTGGGTCTGGTGACCTACTTCAGATACTTCTATCACACTTCCTGCCAGGGCGGTTACTTCAAAAGTACCGTCGGCATTGGTGACAGCAATGTTTTTTTGTCCTTTTACTTTAACAGTGGCTCCGGCGACGGGAGCTCCACTAGTGGCATCAAGTACTTTTCCCTTTACCTGGGTTTGAGCCAACAAAGAGAGGGAGCTGCATATAAATGCAACACACAGTAATGCAATTTTTCTCATAATTGTAGTTTAGTTTTCAAAAAATGTTGAACGACTATAGATCTTGCGATCCGTGATCTATGACAAAGAAATGTTAAAATGCGCTGCTTTACAAGAAAAAAAATAAAAATATGTTGTTACCGCTTAAAATATTGACAATTTTTAATGTAAATCCTTAATAATTAGATATCTTTTATTTATTTCTACGGTTAAATTTCTAAAAATCCTGATCGCTGTGTTAACTTATTATTAAGCTTTTTAATATCCCTGCTCCCGGTGTGAATACGGCTATTTTTGCAAAAATTTCAATTATGGGTTTTAATTCAATTCTTAAAATATTTTTACCTAAAGACAGGGTATTCTTCCAGCTTTTTGAAAACGTTGCAGAGGAACTAGTAAAAATGGGAGAAAAACTGAAAGAGGTAGTGAACGAACCCGACTTTGATAAAAGAGCCCAGCTGATCCAGGAAATTGAGGACATGGAACATGTGAATGACGATTTTACCCATAATATTTTTACGGAATTGGGCAAAAACTTTATCACGCCTTTTGACAGGGAAGATATTCACTACCTGGCCAGCGCACTGGATGATATTGCCGATTACATTTACGCATCTGCAAAAAAGATCAACTTTTACCGGGTAAACCCTAATGATACCGGTATGCAGAAAATGGCCGATCTTATCGCTAATGGCTGTGTGCAGGTACACAAGGCCGTTACCGAGCTACGCAATATGAAGAACATGCGCCAGATAACAGATGCACTGGTTGCCATTAACAGTGTAGAGAACCAGGCCGATGATATTTTTGATATGAGCATTGAACGCCTTTTTGCCACCGAACCCGATGCAAAAGAAGTGATCAAAAAAAGAGAGATCTACCAGGTAATGGAGATCGTGACCGACAAATGTGAAGATGCTGCCAACGTGATAGAATCAATCATTGTAAAATATGCTTAAGTCCCCCATCCTCCAAAGGGGCGTTATTCCAATATTTGAAATCTATACTTATACCCTTTAGGGGGATAGGGGTAAATTAATCTTATGACACTGCTTATCGTTATCATTGTACTGGCCCTCATTTTCGATTATATCAATGGATTTCATGATGCGGCAAATTCCATCGCCACGATTGTTTCCACCAAAGTACTCACCCCCTTCCAGGCTGTAATATGGGCCGCCTTTTTCAATTTCGTTGCCTATTTTATTTTTAAAGATCATGCAGTTGCCAATACCATTGGTAAAACAGTACATGCAGATTATATTACCCTCCCGGTTATTCTTGCAGGATTGATCGCGGCCATTTTCTGGAATCTCCTCACCTGGTGGTATGGTATTCCTTCCTCTTCCTCACATACGCTTATTGGTGGTTTTGCCGGTGCCGCACTTACCCATGCTTTTTTAACGAAAGGGTTTCAGCCGGTAGGCGCCATCGTTGAAGTAAAAAAAATAACAGAGATCATTCTTTTCATCTTCCTGGCCCCCATCATTGGTATGATCATTTCTATTTTTATAACCGTGATCACCATCATGAGGAACGTATGGGCAAGGGTTGGGATGATACTCTTATCTACTATTTTTACCTGGTTCCTGTTCGCCCATTTTGAGCAAAATAAACTGCATGACAATTTGGGTAAATATTACAAAATAGAAAGCCTGAAAAAAAATGCAGATAAGAGTGAAGCAGATAAAGCGGCCTATGAAAAGGCAGCTGGTTTTGTAACGGCCGCTACTCCGTTGCTGGCTGATTATAAAAGGCTTGGAGCAGATAAATTAGCCGAGAACATTAAAACCCAGGTAGATGCCACCGCAGACAGCACTGTGCTTGCCAAAAATCTTAAAAAAGCAGATAACTCCATCATCGTGTATGGTATTCTCAGCATGATATTCATCTTTATCTGTGCCTATATCTATTCGGAAAAAATAAGAACTCCTAATGCCTATCGCACGGCCAAGATGTTCAAACGCCTGCAGCTCCTTTCTTCCGGCGCATTCAGCATTGGTCATGGTGGAAATGATGCCCAAAAGGTAATGGGGATCATTGGCGCCGCATTTGTTGCTTATAACACAGCTAAATATCCTGATGTGGGTGCTGCATTAAAAGAACTTACCTGGGTGCCGCTTGCCTGCTACACTGCCATTGGCCTGGGTACCATGAGCGGCGGATGGAAGATCGTAAAAACTATGGGTACAAAGATCACAAAGGTTACCCCACTGGAAGGGGTTGCGGCCGAAACTTCCGGCGCTCTTACCCTGTTCATGACAGAACAAATGGGCATACCGGTAAGTACTACGCATACCATCACTGGTTCCATCATTGGTGTAGGTGCTACCAAAAGGCTGAGCGCTGTTCGCTGGGGAGTTACCGTAAATCTTTTATGGGCATGGGTGCTTACCATCCCTGTTAGCGCAATACTGGCTGGTATTGTTTATTACATTACTTCGTTTTTTGTAAAATAAACATTTCAAATAACCGTTTTCAAAATCACTCAACCGTTTGTTGGGTGATTTTTTATTTCAGGCTGCTGTACTTGCCGTAATTTGCAGTTGCACCGGCATTTTAAACCAGTCGCTAATAACACACGATGAAAAAAATACTTGTAACCGGGGGATGTGGCTATATCGGGGTTCACACCATTGTTGACCTGATACAGCACGGCTTTGATGTAATTTCTGTAGATAATAATTCCAGGAGTACCACTGACATCCTTGCCAATGCAGAAACCATCACCGGTAAAAAAATAAAAAACTATGTGACCGATCTTTGCGACCTGGCCGCAACCCGTACTATTTTTAAAGAAAATGGAGATATTTCGGGTATCATTCATTTTGCTGCTTATAAAGCCGTTGGTGAATCGGTGGATCAACCGCTGCTGTATTATCATAACAATCTTGCTTCGCTGGTGAATATCTTACAATGTGCCGCCGAATTTAAGGTGCCTCATTTTGTATTTTCTTCCTCCTGCACCGTGTATGGTAACCCCGACAGTATTCCTGTTACAGAACAAACACCGCAAAAACCTGCGGAATCGCCCTATGGCGCCACCAAGCAAATGGGAGAAGTGATCGTAAGAGATGCAGTAAAAAGCAATGGGATGCAGGCTATACTGCTTCGGTATTTTAATCCGGTGGGTGCACATCCTTCTATCCTGCTGGGAGAAATTCCCCTGGGAAGACCGGCCAATTTAGTGCCGGCCATCACGCAGACCGCCATTGGTAAATTGCCCACTATGCAGGTGTTTGGCGATGATTATGATACACGGGACGGAAGCTGTGTGAGAGATTATATTCATGTAAGCGATATCGCTCATGCCCATACGTTAGCACTGAACTACCTGATCGATAAAAAAAATGAATCCGGCACAGAGGTGTTCAACCTCGGCACGGGCGACGGCTATACCGTACTTGAAGTGATCAGGGCTTTTGAGAAAGTGAGTGGTGTAAAATTGAATTACGCCATTGGTCCACGCCGTGGCGGTGATGTGATCGCCATCTATGCCAATAACTCAAAAGCCAAAAATGAGCTGGGCTGGATACCAAAATATAACCTCGATGATATGATGGATACCGCCTGGCAATGGGAGTTAAAATTGAAGGCGGCACAAAAAGATCCTGCTGCATAAAAAGCGTTTCCCTGTCTGTTCATCATGCCTTATCTTGCGCTCTCAAAACAACATTTATTTTATGCTGAAAGCGATAGAAGTAACAGGCAATAAAGATACCCGTAGCGGTTTTGGTGATGGCATTGCGGAAGCAGCCAGGACCAACGAGAACATTGTGGCCCTTACCGCCGACCTGTTGGGTTCTATGAAGCTGAATACATTTGTTAAAGAATTTCCCAATCGTTTTATACAATGCGGCATCGCAGAGGCCAACATGATCGGTGTGGCAGCAGGGCTCACCATCGGGGGCAAAATTCCTTACACCACCACATTTGCCAACTTCAGCACCGGCCGTGTGTACGACCAGATACGGCAATCGGTAGCTTACAGCAATAAGAATGTGAAGATCTGTGCTTCCCATGCAGGATTGACACTGGGTGAAGACGGCGCTACCCACCAGATATTAGAAGACATCGGGTTAATGAAAATGTTGCCGGGCATGACGGTGGTAGTACCTGCTGATTACAATCAAACCAAGGCTGCTACAAAAGCCATTGCTGATTATAACGGTCCCGTGTACCTTCGTTTTGGTCGTCCTGTCTGGCCAATATTCACAAAGGAAACAGACTTTATACTGGGCAAAGCACAAAAACTTTCCGATGGAAAAGATGTGAGCATTTTTGCCTGTGGTCACCTGGTTTGGAAAGCTGTAGAAGCCGGCCGGATCCTGGAAGAAAAAGGCATCAGCGTTGAAGTGATCAATATTCATACAATAAAACCACTGGATACAGAAGCCGTGATCGCTTCCATCAGCAAAACTAAGTGTGCTGTTACCTGCGAAGAGCATAACATCATTGGAGGATTGGGCGACAGCATTGCACAGGTGGCTGCAAAATATCTTCCCATACCAATTGAATACATTGGCACCAATGATACATTTGGCGAAAGCGGTAAACCTTCGGAATTGCTTACCAAGTACGGACTTGATGCACCCAATATTGTGGCTGCGGCAGAAAAGGTGATGGCCCGGAAAAATGCCTGATCAATTTAATTTTACCAGTTCCAGGTAATCAAGCATCGCTTCATTGATCGTTTCATTCATATTGTCGTTGGCACTGCTGAATGATAAAGTGATGATATGTTTACCAGGGGTTAGCTTTGCCTGCACATCATTACTCAATCCCCAGTTACTCCATTCCTCTTTGCCTCTTTGTGGAAAAACAACAGTACCTGCAAAATGCTGGTCAACCGATAATGTACGGATAGCGCATTTGTTTTCTGTATTTACGGGACCGTTTCCATTGGCATAACGGAAACGGATAGCGTATAAACCGGGTTGTTTCAATGTTACAGGAATATCCACTGTTCTTTTCTCTTTTGCATTGATCTCTACAAATCCTTCACCGGAAAAACCTTTATAAGCAAGCATAGAACGCTGCTTTACTGTTTCCATTTCGTACCGGGTGATATCGGTGGCTTTGCTGAACAAAACAGGTTCGCTTGCAAAAGAAGGAACGCCGGTTTTATCCAGCGCAATTACCTGGTATTCGGCACAATCAGCAGTTGCAATTGAAAAACTGGTGGCGCTGGTCTTTTGTATTTCCTTTCCATTTTTCAGCACTGAATATTGTTCAGCCTTTTCAACCTGCTGCCAGTTTAGCTTGTTGCCGGAAAGCGTGACTACAGGATTTGCAGGCGCCGTAACATTTTGTACCTTATTTATTTTACCGCCAGCAACAAATTCATTTGACAACACAATTTTAATATTGTGCTCACCTTTCAAAGTTGCTGTTACTTCATGTGACATTACAGGCTTACCATCTATTAAAAATGACTTGACCCGGTCACCAAATCCTTCCATCGAAATATTCAATACTGCATTCCTGTAACGGAAATTGGTTAATGAACGCACACCTGCCAAAGGCTTCGGCACAAAAGGATGAAGCAGCAATTTATCTACCTGGAATTCGATTCCAAAGAGCAGTTTTTGCACCATGGCAAGATTGCCCGATAAACTCCAGAGCATATTGCTGGAATTGATCACTGTACCGGCAAAATCACCATTGTCTGCCACATAGTTTTCCTTATTGGTAAGAAACAAAGCGGCCGGCCGGTAGATAGATGCAATGGATTCCATTACCGATTGCTCATTACCAGCTTTGGCTGATGCCAGTGCCCAGTAAGATTGAACAAATGGCCATACCGCATTATTGTGATACGGTGGTATATTGGGTATCTGCGGATAAATGCAGGATATCCCGTAATCCGTTACCGGTGTTTTGGCAATTACCGATTGTTGTTTGGCATCGGCAATGCCAAACAGGATGCACAGGGCTTCTCCCAATGCTTCTGATCTTGGTGAAATTATCTTATAGTTTCTTCCATAGAGGTATTGTGCATAGTATCCTTTGCCGGGCATCCATAAATACCGGTTGATACCGGCTTTTATTTTATTGGCGGCGGTAGTGTAACGGGCAGCGTCGGCAGGCTTTTTTAAAATTTGGGCCATCTGCGCCAGCACCCTGTTGGCATTGTAATGCACTGCATTTGTTCCCAGGTTTTCTGATTCGTAAATATCTGCAGGCTGCATCCATTTAGGATAAGTTTGTTCACGCCAGTCGAGGAAGGAAGATTCGCCTTTTACGAGGCCGGTAACTGCATCATAAGCATTGCTCCTGTCATCTTCCACGGAGTTTTTTATGATTATATACGACTGCTGCAGCCAGTCTTTATCACCGGTTGCCTTGTAAATTTCAAAGGCTGCAGTTGCCCATATCATCCTGTCTGTTGAACAGGGGTAGGCGCCACCGGTACCAGTATCCTGGATGATCTTTTTCTTCTTATTTACTTTGCGCAACAGGCTTTTCTTTGCCACCTCCGGCTGCAGGTGCGCCATTGATAAAATGATGCTGTAGCTGATATCCCTCGTCCACACGCCTGCCCATTCTTTTCCTGTACGGAAGGTACTGTCGGGTTCTACTGCTTTGATCATTTCTTCAACGCTCATATTGTAAACCGCATCGGCCATGTTATTGCCGGAATGGTATTGCGGAAATGCAGCAATATCTTTTGATAATTTCCAGTTGGCATCCGTTTGCTTTTCATCTTTCTGGGCGTTGAGCGTTAAAGTTGTTTCATAGATACCATCGCCATCTGCATCTTTTAATTCAAGACCTTCTTTATTGTGGAGGTTATCAAAGTCCCAATCCATGGGCAAGGTGTTACCAGCCACAAAAAGTCCTTTAAAATCTTCTTTATAAATTTTATCGCCTTTAAACGTAGTGAAGTACCCCTTCGTTTTAAAATCATTCAATACAGCATTCATATCTACTTTTATCCTGAGCCTGGTATCGGGTTTCAAATAAGTATTTGTTTCACCGGTATTGTCCTTAAGCTGCTCGCCAAACTTTATCAGCGGCGTTTCCGCTACTCCATCCACTACATTAAAATGGTGATCAACTCCTGGGAGCATTTCATTGTCCTTTCCATTCAGGCTGAACTTAAATGCAATCCTGGTACTCTGTAAAAGGTTGGCCGGGCTTTTATAATCCGAAACAATTTCTTTGTCCGACAATGCCTGTGCTGTATAAGGACCCTGCACTACGCTGTCAGCGTAAATACTGTATGCATTGGTGTGCCAGATAAGTGCCGGATCTTTTTGAGCAGACGCCTGCATACCAAACAGCATGGCAAAAATGGAGAATGGGAGTATCGATTTCATATAAGCTGATTTTGGAATTATTGTACACATTAATAAGCAGGGAAGGATCTACTTTTTGGGATCAGATTCATCCACATTGGTTACACCGCCACTTACTGCAAATTTCATTGTTTGTGTAGCACTGATATTGGTGATGGGCCTTACCCTTGACTTCGGGATGATATACACATTGCCAGCCACAGAGTATGCCATAGGAACATACACGGCGATGTACTCTTTTAAACCGAACTCTTCCATGTTTTCCTGTGTTATAAATCCAACCCTCCACACATCATTGTCATCTACATTGGCCAGTACATTTTGGGTGAACTTCTTTTTTTCACCGGCAAAGGCCTCAAAAAAATCTTTCAGGGTAGAATAGATGAATTTGATACCGGGCGTTTTTTCCAGCAACTGTTCAAAAACATCCACCACTTTACTGAAAATATAGGATGAGGAAATATACCCGATCAGCAATACAAATGCTATTACGATGATAAAGCCCACCCCGGGTATGCGCCGGATATGGCCTTCCGCATCTTCCATCAAAGAAGGAACGATACTGTGTACCGCATTGGGCAGGATGCCGTCAATAAAATTAAAGACAGCTGTAATGGCCCATATCGTGATGGTGATGGGAGCCAGTACCAATATGCCCTGCAGGAAATACTGAAACAGCTTGCGGTAATTAAAGGTGGTTTTCATAATTACTCTTTTTACCGGTCAAAGATAACTCATTCAGAACAGCAGTACCACAATGAACAGATTGTTATGAATGGCAAAAATAATGGATGGAAACTTTGGCAACGATAAAAGTTTCTGTAGTTTTGTGCCCGATATTTGATGTTATGGAAATCACAGACAGAATAAAACTGAAAGCGCACGACCTGGTGATGCAATATGGCATCCGCAGCGTAAGCATGGATGATATTGCCGGCGCCCTGGGCATGAGCAAAAAAACCATCTACCAATATTTTGCCGATAAGGATGAACTGGTGGAAGCAGTGATTGCAGACAAAATCAACGTGAACCAGGATTGCTGTATGCACGACCGGGCGAGCGCCAGGGACGCCGTTCATGAAGTATTCCTGGCGATAGAAATGATGCAGGACATGTTTGAGAATATGAACCCGGCGGTGCTGTACGACATGGAGAAATTTCACCCCAGGGCCTATGCCCATTTTACGCAGCACAAATCCACCTTCCTGTATAAGATCCTTAAGGAAAACCTTGAAAGAGGTATTAAAGAAGAACTCTACAGGCCGGATATTGACATTGATGTAATGGTGCGGTTGCGGCTCGAAAGTATGATGCTTGCATTTAACCAACATGTATTTCCGCAGAACAAATACAACATGGTGCATGTGGAAACGGAATTAACCGAACATTTTCTTTTTGGAGTTGCATCACAAAAAGGACACAAATTGATCTTAAAATACCAACAAGAGCGAATAAAAAAGAACACGAATGAGAAAAGAAACTAATGCCGTATTAACTGCTGCTATGGCTTTATTGCTGATAGCGGCAAAACAAACTTCCGCACAGGGCAAACATGATTTTTCATTAAAGCAAACAGTGGATTACGGACTGAAAAATGCAGTGCAGGTAAAAAATGCATTGCTGGATGTTAAAATTCAGCAGCAAATAAACCGGGAAATTACAGCGGCGGCATACCCGCAACTGAACGGCAGCATTGGAGCCACACACTACTTTAATATCGCCGTAACAACTCTACCAAACTTTATTAGTCCGGCCACTTACCAGGTACTGATCGATCAGGGTGTAAAAGATGGCAATGGACAGCCTATTACAACGCCTGCCGGTGGTTTTGGAAATATAGCAGCACAGTTTGGTGTACCCTGGACAGCAAATGGTGGCTTAGATATGTCCCAGATATTATTTGACGGGCAGGTTTTCGTGGGGCTGCAGGCGAGGACTACGGCAATGGATGTGGCCAACAAAACTGCCGCCGTAACTACAGAGCAAATCAATGCCAACATTCAGAAAATTTATTACCAACTGGTGGTAGGTCAGAAACAACTGGGCAGTATCCAGGCCAACATCGACCGATTGGAAAAACTGTTGCACGACACAAAAGAGATCTACAAAAATGGTTTCGCAGAAAAACTGGATGTAGATAAAGTGCAGGTACAATTAAATAACCTGAATACAGAGAAAGAAAAAATACTCAACCAGTTGAATGCGGGCAATGCAGGACTGAAATTCCTAATCAACATGCCGCAGAAAGATACGTTGACATTAACGGATGGATTAACCGATGATGATGTAAAGGCAAACATATTGGATAGTTCATATAATTACGGCGACCGCAAAGACATTCAGTTGCTGACTGCTGTAAGTAAACTCAATGGTTTTAATGTGAAGCGTTACCAGTTGAGCAGAATCCCAACCATTGCGGCCTTCGGTTCTTACTCAAAAAACGCACAGCGAAACAAGTTTGATTTCTTTGGAGCAGGTGATTGGTTTACAACATCACTTGTGGGAGTAAAAATTTCAGTGCCCATTTTTGATGGCTTTGCCAGGAGGGCAAAAATTGAAAATGCCAGGCTGACGCTGGAAAAATCGAACAACAATTTGCAGCAGGCAAAAGAAAACATGGATTACGAGGCTGCTACCATCAGGATGAAGATAAAGACGGCTATACTTACGCTGGATAATCAAAAACAAAATATAAAACTCGCAGAAGAAGTTTATAACAGTACCAGGAAAAAATATGAACAGGGACTCGGCAGCAACCAGGAAATTTATACCGCACAGGCAGAATTAACAGTGGCTCAAAATAATTATTACAACGCCCTGTATGATGCCATCGTAGCCAGGATCGATTACCTGAAAGCTACCGGAAAACTATAATCAACATTACTATCAACCAATTAACAATACAACAATGAAATTATATTTAACAACAGGCCTGGCAGCAATACTATTATTGTCATCCTGCGGCAGCAGTAAGAAAGATGACAACGCCGTTTTGAATGATAAAAAAGTGAAGCTGGAAAAATTAAAAAAACAGCAGGACGATATCAACAAACAGGTCTCTGCCCTTGAAACCGAAATAACAAAACTTGACACCAGCGCCGCCAACTCACACAAAACTAAACTGGTGGCCGTACAAACATTGGTGGCCGGTGACTTTACGCACTACATAGAATTACAGGGCAAGATAGATGGTGAAAATATTTCTTACATCGCTCCCAGGGGACAGGGTGGATTGGTAAAATCAGTTCTGGTAAAACAGGGCGATCATGTAAACAAGGGACAGTTATTGTTAAGACTGGATGATGCAGTGCTTAGGCAGCAGGTTGCTGCAGTCCGCCAGCAGATGGAGGGCGTTAAAACCCAGCTCACGCTGGCAAAAAGTATCTACCAGCGACAAAGTAACCTGTGGGCACAGGGCATTGGTTCCGAAGTGCAGCTACTTACTTATAAAACAAATGCTGCTGCATTGGAAGACCAGTTGTCTGCGATAGCAGAACAGGTAAAACTGGCACAGGAGCAGTTAAACACTACTAATGTGTACAGCGATGTAAGTGGTGTGGCAGATATCGTAAACATCAGGGTAGGTGAACAGTTTGTAGGACAAACAACCGCCGGGCCACAAATAAAAATTGTAAACAATACTGCTCTTAAAGTGGTAGGGAATATCCCGGAAAATTACCTGGGAACAGTGAGTAAAGGCAGTCCTGTAATTGTACAGCTACCAGACGTAAATAAAACATTCAATGTGTCGGTAAGTTTTGTAGGCGCATCAATTGATGCCATCAACAGGGGCTTCGTTGTTGAATCGAAATTGCCCGGCGACCCGGCTTTAAAACCTAACCAGATCGCTTTGATGAAGATCAAAGATTATGCAGCGGCCAATGCCATTTCTGTTCCGCTGAACACATTGCAAAACGATGATAAGGGAAAATTCGTAATGGTAGCCAGCACTGAAAATGGCAAGCTGGTCGCAAGAAAACGGCCGGTTACCATCGGCCAACTCAACGGCGATGTGCTCGAGATCAAATCTGGTTTAAAAGCAGGTGATGTGTTGGTGACAGAAGGTTTTGCAAGTTTGTATGAAGGCCAGTTCCTTACATTGAAATAACCTCCATTAGAAATCTTAAGAGGCAGGAATGGCCTGGCTGAAAATGATTTTCACGGCTGTTAAGCCTGCGATAAAACTAACCGCATCTCCGCATCATTTTTAAGGAGCGGAAACAGATAAAACTATTGTATGAGTGTACTAGAAAACATAACCGAAAAATTTAAGGAGTTTAAACCAACCTCCTGGAGCATCAGCAACAAAACCTCTATTTACCTGGTGATGTTATTTGTGTCGCTGGCGGGTATTTACCAGTTCATGACCCTGCCCAAGGAGCAGTTTCCTGATATTGTGATACCCACCATATATGTGCAAACCATTTATGTTGGTAATTCACCAAAGGATATCGAGAACCTGGTAACAAGACCTATAGAAAAGCAGATCAAGGGAATTACCGGTGCCAAGATCAAAAAATTTACCAGCACCTCACAGCAGGACTATTCAGCGATCGTGGTTGAATTTGACACAAAAGTAAAAACAGACATTGCGCTGCAAAAAGTTAAAGATGCGATCGACAAGGCCAAGCAGGATTTGCCGACCGATCTTACGCAGGAGCCCACAGCGCTGGAAGTAAACCTGAGCGACCAGCCCATCATGTATGTGAACCTGAGCGGCGATTATGATATGGTGCGGCTGAAAACATTTGCAGATGATCTGAAAGATAAGCTGGAAGATCTTCCGCAGATCAACAGGATCGATATTGTGGGTGCACCGGAAAGAGAGTTCCAGATAAATGTAGACAATTACAGGATGCAGACAGCGGGCATTACATTCGATGATATCGCCAATGCAGTAGCAAGAGAGAACATGGATATTTCCGGTGGATTGCTGGATGTAGGTTCAATGAAACGAAACCTGCAGTTAAAAGGACAATTTCACACTTCTTATGATATTGAAAAAGTACTGGTCCGCAATACCGGCGGCGCTCCCATTTATTTAAAAGACATTGCAGAAATCAAAGACACTACCAAAGCTGCCGAAAGTTTTGCCAGGCTCGACGGCAAGAACGTTGTTACGCTGAACATCATCAAACGCAGTGGTGAAAACCTGATAGAAACAAGTGAAGGTGTTAAAAAAACGGTAGAAGAAGGTAAAGGTGTATTGTATCCAACCAACCTTAAAACAGTGATCACCGGCGACCAGAGTATTAAAACAAAAAGCTCTTTTACCGACCTGGTGAATTCTATCGTGATCGGGTTTATACTGGTATTGATCGTACTCATGTTTTTTATGGGTGTAACCAATGCCTTCTTTGTGGCCCTGTCTGTTCCGCTGAGCATGTTTGTAGCCTTCGTTTTTTTGCCTGGTGCCGACCTCATCGTTGGTACGCATGTAACGCTCAACTTTATTGTGTTGTTTGCCCTGCTGTTTGGGCTGGGTATTATTGTAGATGATGCCATTGTGGTGATAGAAAATACCCATCGCATTTTCGTAGATGGTAAAGGAAAGATCCCCATCAATACGGCCACCAAAATGGCGGCAGGGGAAGTGTTTGTGCCGGTGCTTGCCGGAACACTCACTACGCTGGCACCCTTTTTCCCGCTGTTATTCTGGCCGGGCATCATTGGGCGTTTTATGGTGTATCTCCCTACCATGCTTATTTTTACCCTGGCAGCTTCATTGGTAGTTGCATTCATCATGAACCCGGTATTTGCGGTTGACTTTATGAATCACCCCGAATCGGATAAGAAAGAGCCCAAATCTGCCATCTTTAAAAAACCTGGTTTCTGGATACCCATCGCTGCCGGTATTTTACTCGACCTGTCAGGCGCCACCTTCCTGGGGAACCTGCTTATTTTCTTTATGTTTTTGGTATTGCTGAACAGGTATTTTATCAACGATGCCATTCACTATTTTCAAAATCATGCATTGCCGTGGATCATGGGGCATTATGAAAGTTTGCTTCGCTGGGCCTTAAAAGGGTGGAGACCTGTTCATTTATTACTCGGTATTGTTGGTGTGCTTATATTATCGGTAGTTATATTTGGTATCTCAATGAATAGCGGCCGTGTGGGGGTTGTTTTCTTTCCACAGGGTGATCCCAACCAATTGTACGTATACCTCAAACTGCCTGTAGGAACAAGCGTTGAGTATACCGACTCTGTAACCAGGCTGCTGGAAAAAAGAGTGAATAAGGTATTGGGGGTTGATCCTGAAACAGGCAAGACAAACCCGGTTGTAGAAAGTGTGATCAGCAATGTGGCCATCGGGGCCAGCGATCCTGCATCAGGTGATAGAAGTACCAGGAGCGAACTGGGCAGGGTGCAGGTATCGTTTGTAGAATACGAGAAAAGACATGGTGTATCTACCAGGCCTTATCTCGACCAGATCAGGGCAGAGATGAAGGGCATACCGGGGGCAGAGATCAGTGTGGCGCAGGAAAGCAGTGGCCCACCAACCGATCCTCCCATCAATATCGAAATTGCAAGTGAAGATTTTGACGGGCTGGTTAAAACAGCGGTGAATCTTAAAAATTACCTCGACTCGATACAGGTGCCGGGTGTGGAAGAATTAAAAATGGATGTAGACCTCAATAACCCGGAGATCACCTTAACGGTTGACAGGGAAAGAGCATTGATACAGGGCGTATCTTCTGCACAGATCGGCCAAACCATCCGTACCGGGTTATTTGGAAGGGAAGTTTCAAAAATAAAGGAAGGAAAAGATGAATATAAAATTCAGTTGCGCAATAATGAGATGCAACGGAAAGATTTGAGTAACCTGCTCAATATGCGGGTGAGTTTCCGTGATATGGCAACCGGGTCTACAAAGAATATTCCTATCAGTGCACTGGTAAAAATTGAACCTACCAGCACTTTCGGAAGTGTAAAACGTAAAAATCAAAAACGGTTGATCACCCTCCGCTCCAATGTACTCACCACAAAGGGATACAATGCTACCGGGGTAAACCTGGTGATCGCCAACCACATTGCGGCATTTAAAAATACAGCCGATGGTGTTACCATCAAGCAAACCGGCGAGGGTGAACAGCAGGCAGAAACCGGCGCCTTCCTTTTATCTGCCCTTGTGATTGCATTGATGATCATTTTGTTTGTACTGGTGATACAATTCAATAGCGTAAGTAAACCTATCATCATTCTCACAGAGATCATTTTTAGTGTGATCGGTGTACTACTGGGTTTTTCAATATCGGGTATGCAGGTATCTGTATTGATGACAGGATTGGGTATTGTAGGATTGGCCGGTATCGTAGTAAAGAACGGTATCCTGGTAATTGAATTTGCAGATGAGTTGAGGAGCCGCGGTATGAAAACCAGGGAAGCTGTGATACAGGCGGGTAAAACACGTATCATACCGGTACTGCTTACAGCCCTTGCAGCAATACTGGCCTTTATCCCGATCGCAGTTGGTTTCAATATCAATTTCGTTACACTATTCTCTGAACTTGATCCGAAAATTTTCTTCGGCGGCGATAACGTGGCATTCTGGAAACCATTGAGCTGGACGATCATTTTTGGTTTGGCCTTTGCGTTCTTTATGACGCTGGTATTGGTGCCCGCCATGTACCTGATCGCTGAAAGACTGAAAAGACCAATGCGGAATATGTTTGGTGGCAAGTGGATCAGCTTTATGGGCATTCCGCCATTGATCTTCCTTTTCATGCCACTGATGATCGTTACTTATTTCCGCCACGGAGCAGATGTAAAACGCAGAAGAAGAAGGTTAAAAGATGATGCTGCTGCCAGCGAAAGCTGGTTTGGAAGCTGGTTGTAAAACAAAACAACTCTCTCATAGAGGTGCCGTTTCAAAACAAACCGATTGGTAACACTGGGTTTCTGTCCGAATGTTTCCCCTGATCTGTTTTTGAAACGGCACTTTTTTATTTTCCGGCAAAAGGAAGACAGCTCCATTAAATAGATTCCTGGCTGTAAATATCGCAGATAATCAACTGTTTATCAACTATTTAAAAAATGGCACAATTCAGGCTCCCCTTATCTGAGACAGGAAATGGGCAGTGGAAAAGAACAGTTAATTCAGCTTAAAAAAAACAAGCGATTTAAAAAAATTAGCTGAACTTTGCAACGGAAAGCAGTTAAAAAGCTTCTTGTAAAAGAAACAACAAACTGAACCACCAGCAATTAAAGCTACCTGACATTCAGGGCTTTTCTTCTCATTAATCCCATTCCTGTAAAAGCATTTTTCCAGTATCCATCGAAAGCCAGGATTTTAAAAAAATTCTCAGGCAAGTTTTTAACCGTACCGGAAAATGAAAACAGGAATTATGAAAAAAGCTATTTACATCGCCGCATTTATCGCATCCGTTGGTTCTGCCAATGCACAGATCGCTGCAGGTATGGTAGCGGCTTCTTTAGTTAACAACAGTATTGTTGCACCGGATGTAAATCTTAAAGCGGCATTCAATAATAATGTAGGAGAGATCAGTTGGAATGCACTGGAACAGATCAAAGTCCGCCGTTATGAACTTGAAAAAAGTGCTGACGGAGAAAATTTCAGCTATATCACTGCTGTTGCAGGCAGTAACAACAGCTATCATATTGCAGATGCGAATGTGCTGGAAAGCAGGAATTATTACAGGATCAGGATCGTGGATGCAGAAGGCAATTCCATTTACAGCAGGATCACTTTGCTTGATGCCAGGACCAGTGCAAATGAAATAAAAGTGTTGCCTACGCAATTGAATCAGCAGTTATTTATCTGGGTACCAGTTAATACAACCATCAGCAAGGCTGTAATTGCCGATGCAAGTGGCAGAACAGTGATCGGTAATGCAGCGGTTCGCAATACCACCAATCTTTCTTCCATTGAAACTGCCGGTTTGCCGGCAGGCCTGTATAATATCAACCTGCAAACCAGCAAGGGGGAGGTGATCAAACTGAAATTCAACAAACAGCCTTAACCTGGTACCACACAAATATATTTTTAGCCTTGTGAAATAATCGCAGGGCTTTTTTGTTTCGCATAACAGCTAATATATATTTTTACAAAAAAATTGCCATGATACAAAACCATGAAATTGACTACCGCATTTACGGTGAAGAATTACAATTTGTAGAAATTGAACTGGATCCGAATGAAACAGTGATCGGAGAGCCGGGTGGCTTTATGATGATGGATAACGATATTCAAATGCAAACCATTTTTGGGGATGGCAGCCAGCAACAGCAACAGGGTGGCTTGCTGGGCAAATTGCTGAGCGCCGGCAAACGGTTACTGGTGGGTGAAAATTTATTTATGACAGCTTTTACCCATACCGGCCAGGGAAAAAAGCATGTAAGTTTTGCAGCACCTTATACAGGAAAGATCATTCCGCTTGACCTTTCAAAACTTGGAGGCAAGATCATTGCACAAAAGGATGCCTTCTTATGCGCTGCCAAAGGTGTGAGTATTGGGATAGAGTTCCAGCGCAGACTTGGAACGGGGATATTTGGGGGAGAAGGATTTATTATGGAAAAACTGGAGGGAGACGGGATGGCATTTGTACATGCCGGAGGTTATGTGATCGAAAGAGAATTGCAGCCCGGTGAGATCCTGAAAATTGATACCGGCTGCGTGGTAGCTTACACAGCAGGTGTTGATTTTGACATCGAATTTATCCGTGGTATCAAAAACTGGATGTTTGGGGGAGAAGGGTTGTTCTTTGCGATACTGCGTGGTCCGGGTAAAGTGTGGATACAATCATTGCCCATCAGCAGGCTGGCTGGCAGGCTGCAGCAATATGCTGCGGTTGGCGGCAGAAAAGAAGAAGGAAGTATCTTAGGCGGACTTGGGAACTTACTTGATGGAAGAGAATAAACTATGAATTGTTCTCATCCGGCTTAGGGTTGTATAAACCGGATCCGTTTCCTTGAACTTAAAAAATCAGTTCCCATTGATCATTGTGTTTTGCTTGGCTTAACAGGTGGTTAATGGGATTTTTTATTCACCTGTATTTTATGAAAACATCGCTATAAAATTATCTGCATTAGACAGCAGGCTGTATTCCCTGGATATTTTTTTTCTCCCTTCCCTACCCATTCTTTTTCTTAATGCTTTATCCAGGATCAGTTTCTCCATGGCGTTGTACCACTCTTCTGCTGAGTTGCACAGATATCCGTTGATATTATTCTCAATGATCTTTTTGTTTACGCCAACAGGTGAGGAAACCGAGGGTATCTCCAGCGCCAGGTATTGAATTAATTTAAAGCCGCATTTTCCTTCGCTCCATTCATCCTGGGATAATGGCATCAATCCCACCTGGCAGGTGGCCAGTTCGGCTACTTCGTTTTCTGCTGTCCATTCTACGTATTGCACATTCTTCAAACCCAGCAAAGGTTGCTGGTTACAGATAACCTTGATATTGAAATCATATTTCTCCTGTAGTCTTTTAAGTACGGGCTGTACCATGTAGAGGTATTTTAAAGTGGAGAAACTGCCTGTCCAGCCGATCGTTACCTTATCAACATCGTGGTTGGCTAGTATATTATGATGCTGTTCTGTATCCACACAGGTTGGATTGTACACTACCGTTTGATTGTATTGCCTGGCATAATTGCATAAAAATTCATTACCACAACTCACTTTATACGACCATTTACAGATCAGCGGCACTTTATCTACATTTCGAAGTACACGGGGCACATGGTTCTTTTCCGACTCCTGGTGCAACCAGATGGCACCGTCAAAATCATAGACCAATTTTTTTTTCAGGAGCTTTGCCAGTATCCATTCAAATACCGGCGGACCCACCGGCGTGGCACCAAGTTGCAGGAATATGAAATCATATTTTTTAACCCGGAACAATAAAAAGAACCTGCGAAAGAAGCCCTTGAGTACGGACAGGGTTTTTTGAAATACAAAGCCAGACCTGAATATATATTTATAGTCATGGCTGTCGATAAATGAATGCGTGGTGACTTTAAAGCCATTTTTTTTTAACAGGCCTTCATACAATTCAAACCGGAAACGCTGACCCGGAGATACATTTTCGGGGTACTGGACCATGAATAAAATTTCTTTTTTGTCTGCTTGCATGATGTGGGTTGCGAAGATAAATTTATTTTAAAACCTTTTAAATGAATTAAAAATGGCATTTTGAGTATATCACTTTATTTTTGTCCAAATTGAACAAGTTAATAATGGTTTCATATAAGCAAGAACCACTAACTACTGTAGCAGGAAAAAACAGGGAGATAGCAGTATTCACAACAGAGGGGGAAAACATTGATAGTGAGGTAGTAAAATCATTTGGTGAGGAGTGGCTTAAATTTCAGCATTTTTCTGATGAGATGATAGTAAGGTGCGGAGAGGA
>APMI01026899.1_pt1 | contig 23550 bp, 13 predicted proteins | sample 667938 | NCBI WGS metagenome assembly APMI01 (sample SAMN01084076, study PRJNA167559) | wastewater metagenome | biome: Wastewater | place: Denmark: Ejby Moelle, Odense | collected 2011-11-28
CGTGGACCTCGGTGGTGCATTTGATGTGGGCGGTTTCCGCACCGGCGCCCAGGCACGTGATGGCCTGGCAAAATTTAACTGCCACTCTATAGTAATAGAAGTGCCAATATCTACCCTGCAGAAAACAGGACTGAATACAACAGCCGCTACCAGCATACTGGATGGCAACTTCGTAATCGGTGTTTGGGCATCAGCCAGCAGGCCAAAGATCACTACCTTAAGTAACGTGGGTGATGAGCCTGCTACTTCAGGCAGCTGGGTACAGGTATCGCGCATAGGCATGCCGCTTACCAACGAGGTGATCAATCCTATAGGTGTTAAAGATGCCTGGAACAGGGCGAATCCTTACGCAAGTGATTTTAACTACCTGTCTTATTTCCAGAACCCTGAGCTGGCACTGTATATGGACAACTCACAGTATGGCGGTGCTGTACCGGGCCTTGATTCATTGCGCATACAGAGCAATTCACTGGGTGCTTACGATTTCCGGAACACACACCAGGGACTGTACCCACTTAAAAATTCTCCTGCCGTATCTGGTACGGCGCTTGCGGATGTAGGCGGTTTCGGTACTTACCTGCTGCCCAATAACTTCAGCCCCCGTGCTGTGGACATCATGCCTATCTTCCTGATGGGTGTACCTAACCTGAACCCATATCAACTGGCTACCGGAAAGAATGGCAATCCACTGGCGAACGGAAAGCCTTTTGTGAATAACTTCTTACTGTATTCACCATTGCTGGGTACACCGGAGTTCGCTGACCTGCTGCGTCTTAATATGGCAGTTCCCGTAACTCCGCGTAATGATCCTAAATTCAGTTCTTTAGGCCTTGTGTATGCAGCAGTGCTTGGTCTTACCGACCCTGCTTACAATGCAAATGCAAACCTGCAGTTCATTCCCAATATGGATGGTTTCCCCAATGGCCGCAGGCTGGAGGATGATGTGACAACGATCGAATTACAGGCTGTATCGGGCGTAGTGCTGGCAGCAATAGGCCTGTGGTATGACGACTATACTACCAATCCGGTTACTCCTGACTTGTTGCATGTACTGGACTTCAATGCAGGTGTAACACATAATGACACCACCTTCCAGGCGTGCATGCCATACCTGCAGCAACCATGGAGGGGCTTTACAGGCACAGAATATGCCGGTCCTACCAGTGTAGCCCAGTTAGGCCTTTCTACCCCGGCGGGAGCAATGTCTGCATATCCTAACCCATTTGCAGGCGAGGTAACGCTTAAGTACAAGCTTGCTACCCGTGCAAATATCCAATTACAGGTCGTTGACCTTAATGGCAGGGTGGTACAGGTAATAGCTAACGAACAAAAGGAAGCAGGCGAATACACCGCAACATGGAACAGCGGCAACCTTGCTTCGGGTGTTTACTTTGCGCAGCTGAGTGTAGGTGGTAACACCGTACAATCGGTAAAGCTGGTGAAAGCCAATTAAGTAGGTTAAATGGTTAGATTAGGTAAGGGGATGCTTCGGCACCCCTTTACTTTTTTAAAACCATTTGCGCCACTATTGCGTATATACCCTAAAATACACACTCATGAAGAGATATTTCACACTATTCACAGGCCTTTTGCTCCTTTCAATGAGCATCGGTACATTTTCTTCCTGCACATCCACAGAGGGCAAGGAGAGCGAAAAGATAAACGGCGAGTTAAGTGTGCCGGCATTGCTTACCAGCCAAAAGCAGGTTTCCAATCCTGCGGAGGCTGCTTTGATAAAGGAAACTTACAACAAAGCTATCGCAGCTCTGAAAGCTAACCCGGATGATCTGAAACAGTTTATATCGCTGGCGTCCGTTTATATTACGGAAGGCCGTATTACGGGTAATAGTGGTTATTACAGCAATGCAGCGATTAATGTGCTGGACCGGGTTACAAATGAAAAGGCCTCAAATAAGGAATTAGCTTTTGAAGCACTGAGCCTGAAATCGGCAGTATTGCTTAATATGCACCAGTTCAAAGATGCGCTGGCTGTGGCAAACGAGGGCCTTGCGCTTAATAGCTCCACCTCCGCAATATATGGGGCGCTGGTGGATGCTAATGTAGAAATGGGCAATTACGAAGAAGCAGTTGCAGATTGCGATAGAATGCTGAGCATCCGCCCGGACCTGCGTTCTTACTCGAGGGCATCTTACCTGAGGCAGATACATGGCGATAATAAAGGGGCTATTGCAGCCATGCAAATGGCGGTCGAAGCAGGTGGTCCCGGAGATGAAAGTACAGAGTGGGCGAGGGTGACTTTGGGAGACCTGTACCTGAATACAGGCAACGTTGATAGTGCTTCATTTGAATATATGACCGCTCTTTCTTATCGTCCTGATTATCCTTATGCGCAAATAGGACTTGCGAAGGTGCAAAAGACGATGAAGAATTATGATTCCGCGATCGCGTTGACAAAGCAAGCGATTAATACCATGAGCCAGCCTGCATTTGTATCTATGCTTGCCGACCTGTATGAACTGAAGAATGATAAATCCAAGGCAGCTGAGATAAGGAACGAAGTAGTGAAATTGCTGGAAGAAGGGGAGACGGAGCAAGCAAAAGAAAACGTAAAGCATAATGCAAGCCGCGAAATGGCTATGGCTTACCTGGACACCAAACAAATGGACAAGGCGCTGGAGTATGCGCAAAAAGACCTGGCCATGCGCCCCGGGAATATAGATGCAAACGAATTGATGGCCTGGGTATACTATAAGAAAGGCGATTATGCCAATGCAAAAGTACACGCTGCAAAAGCACTGAAGACAAACAGTAAAAACGCTACAACGCTTTATAAAGCAGGTATGGTATATGCCGCCGCCGGTGATGTTGTGAAAGGAAATGAACTGATGCAGGAAGCTAAGCAGGTATCTCCGTATATAGATCAAAGGATATTACTGGCCGCTAAATAATAAGTATGAAAAAGTATTTTTTCCTGCTGCTGTTATTGCTGGTTGCCGTTCTGCCGATGTCTGCGCATACCATAAATTATGTACTGGATAAAGAAGATGCAGGATCGGTGTTCTGGAAATATTTGGTATTAGGATACGAGCATATCATTCCGCTGGGCTTCGACCATATACTATTCATACTCTGTGTATTCTTTTTGAACACGAACATTAAGCAGATCATATTGCAGGCGTCTATGTTCACGGTAGCGCATTCTATAACACTCGGGCTTGCAATGTACGGGATCATTAAGCCGCCAACGAATATTGTAGAGCCATTAATCGCGCTTTCAATAGTATTTCTTGCCGTCGAAAATATCTACTCAAACAAGGTAAAACCATGGCGTATGGTTATGGTATTCTTGTTCGGTATGGTGCATGGTATGGGCTTCGCGGGAGCATTAGCGGGACTTGGGATGCCGCAAAATGCTTTTGCTACTGCACTGATTAGTTTTAATGTTGGGGTGGAGTTGGGGCAGTTGAGCATTATTCTACTCATGTATTTCTGTGTATCGAAGGTGTTTTCAAGGCAGTTGTGGTACCGTAGTCGGGTAGTTATCCCTGCTTCCCTGATAATAGCCATGGTAGCGGCTTACTGGACAATTGAGCGCATCTTTTTTCTGGCTTGATCCGGTTCATGCACAGCCACGGCGGCTCTTAATCATACGGCCCATGGGGTAAATATTCAATGTTTTTTATTAATATAACATAGTGGGATTGGCTTTCACGGGAAAAAAGATATCCACAACTGTTGATAGTATTTGACCCTAAATATTTTATTAAGATTCAGGATTTTTGTATTATCGTGGTCTAAACGTAATCCATTTATGAACAAAGCAGAATTAATTGACCAGATCGCGAAAGATTCTGGCATTACAAAAACACAGGCAAATGATGCTCTCGAAGCTTTTACAGGTGCAGTAGTTTCTACCTTGAAAAAAGGTGACACCGTAACATTAGTAGGCTTTGGTACATTCTCAGTTTCTCAAAGGGCAGCGCGCAATGGCCGTAACCCACAGACAGGTGAAACAATAAAAATTAAAGCAAGTAAAGTTGCTAAGTTTAAACCTGGTAAAGATTTTAAAGACAAGATCGCCGGCGTAAAAGCAAAAAAATAATTTGAGGATGAATAATAAAAAAGGCAAGAGATATTCTCTTGCCTTTTTTATTTGTGCTAAGTGCTAAGCTAAATCCACAGTGCTGGTTGTTTCGTATATGATACAGCAAATGCTTAGCAATGCATAACATGATACGAACACTGAGGCTAAACACACTTACTACTTTTTTGCTCTGCTGCATATCATTTGTAGCAGCCGCCCACACAGGCAGTTTAAAGGGCACTGTGTACGATGGCGATTCAAAAAAGCCGCTTGATGGTGTTGGCATTTACATGCCCTCCACAAACAATGCAGCAATAACCGATGCTTTCGGCCATTTCTTCCTGAAGGGAATCGCGGAAGGCAATTACAAGATCACAATCAGCCATGTTGGTTATGAAACAATTGAAAAGGAGACCAAAATAACCGATGGTGAAACTACCGAGCTTTCTTTCAATCTCATATCCTCGGCAGTAAAGATGAGTGAAGTAGCCATCAACTCTAAGAAAGACCTTAACCTAAGTGCCATAAGTGGTATAGACCTCAAACAACGTCCTGTGAATACTACACAAGACCTTATGCGCCTTGTGCCGGGTCTATTCACATCGCAGCACCAGGGTGGGGGCAAGGCAGAGCAAATATTCCTTCGAGGTTTTGACTGTGATCACGGCACCGATATACATGTAGGTGTAGACGGCACACCGGTCAACATGGTATCGCATGCACACGGACAAGGCTTCGCTGATGCGCACTTTATCATTCCCGAATTGGTAAACGAAGTCGATTTTGGCAAAGGGCCTTACTGTATCGACAAGGGTAACCTTGCTACTGCAGGTTGGGTAGAGTTTAAAACGAAGGAATACCTCGACAACAGCTTCGTAAAGATGGAAGGCGGCACCTATGGATACTTCCGCACGGCTGCCGGTCTTAGCTTGCTGGACAAGAATACAGCATCAGGACATCAAACAGCATACATAGCCGGGGAGTATGGCTACAATCGCGGCTACTTTGATAAGTCGCAGGATTTTAAGCGCTTCAACCTCACCGGCAAATACACCAATTATTTATCAGATCATAAGAAACTAACGCTCACACTCTCGGCTTTCAATTCAAAATGGAATGCGTCAGGTCAGATCCCTGAGCGTGCCGTAGCCGACGGAACTATAGATCGCTTTGGCGAGCTGGATGCAGAGAGCGGGCTTACAAGCAGATATAGTGCCAATGTGCAGTACGCACAATCTATTGGCAACAATAGCTATATCAAAACCAACATTTACCTCGGCTATTATGACTTCAGCCTCTATTCCGACTTTACATATTTCGCTATTGACTCTGTAAATGGCGACCAAATACATCAAGCTGAGAAGAGAGTATTTGGCGGATACAATAGCGACTACAATACCAACTATGTAGCCGCAGGGCTAAAGATGAAAACACAAGTGGGTATCGGTATGCGATACGATGATGTCAGCAACAACGAGTTGAGCCATACGATAGGTATGAATACCATCCTTAACCGCACAGTGCTCGGCGACATTAACGAGGCCAACCTCTTTGGCTACCTGAACCAAACAATTTATCTGCTGCCCCAGTTGGTATTGACAGCGGGTACTCGTTTCGATTACTTTGTACAAGACTACCAGGATAAAATGCCGAATGTAGAGCAGCGCGATTATTCCTACAATAATCATGCGTTCAGTCCTAAGGCAGGTATCTACTACAACTTTGGTAATAAAGCAAGACTCTATTACAATTACGGCATCGGCTTCCATTCAAACGATACAAGGACACTGGCAATAGGTGTGCAGCAAAGCGAGAGTGGCGTAGTTGGTCATGTATTGCCACTGGCTAACTCAATGGACCTTGGTCTTGTAATAAAGCCATATAACAAGCTGTTGGTATCGGTAGCCATCTGGCAGCTTGATATGCAACAGGAATTCACCTACAGCGGCGATGGCGGGGTTGTGGAACCCTCAGGCCGTACCCGCCGTAAGGGAATAGACCTTTCCCTGCGTTATGAGCTGCTAAAATGGCTCTATATCGACGGGGATGCCAATTATACCCACGCCCGCTATCGCGACGATGCGAAGGGCCAGGATTACATCCCGCTCGCAGCCGGTTTTACCTCCATAGGCGGACTAACGTTTAAAATAAATAAAGATCTGAGCGCCGGCATCCGCTACAGGTACATGGCCGACAGGCCAGCTATTGAGGACAATTCGCTTGTGGCCAAAGGCTACACCGTTTGCGACGCTGTCATCAACTACATCCGTCCGCGGTACGAATTTGGTATACAAATACAAAACCTCTTCAATGCAGAGTGGAGGGAGGCACAGTTTGCGACAGAAACGAGACTAAGAACAGAGCTCGCGCAACATATACCCGCACAAACAGATATTTGTTATACACCCGGTACGCCCTTCTTTTTAAAGGTAAGCGCTACCTACAAATTTTAGTTTTTTCATAAGGTGAAAAAGAAAACCCCGCAGTCGTGCCGGGTTTTCACTATGTAAAAATGTAGTCGTCTAATTGCCTAAATATGATTTTAAAAGATTACAGCGTGTGGCTGTGCGAAGTTTAGTAATGGCTTTGTCTTTGATCTGGCGAACGCGCTCGCGGGTAAGGGAGAATTTCTCGCCTATATCCTCAAGGCTCATCGGGTGCTCAACACCTATACCAAAGTACAGTTTGATCACATCACGCTGGCGGTCGGTAAGCGTGCTTAAAGAGCGCTCAATTTCGCAACGCAGTGAATCGTAATGTTCCAGTTCCGAATCCGCTGATTCTGAATTGGGGTTTTCAAGCACATCAAGGAGGGTATTGTCCTCGCTGTCAACAAAAGGCGCATCAACCGATACGTGACGGGCAGCAACGCCCAGTGTAGTTTCCACCTCTTCCGTACCTATTTCCAGCAGTTCTGCCAGCTCTTCGGTAGATGGTTCGCGCTCATACTCCTGCTCCAGTTGAGAATAGGCCTTGCTGATCTTGTTCGAAAGGCCCACCTTGTTAAGGGGCAACCTTACGATACGCGACTGCTCTGCAAGTGCCTGCAGGATAGATTGACGGATCCACCATACGGCGTAAGAAATGAACTTAAAGCCCCTCGTTTCATCGAAACGCTGAGCTGCCTTAATGAGGCCGAGATTGCCCTCATTGATCAGGTCACTCAAAGACAGTCCCTGGTTTTGGTACTGCTTGGCTACCGATACCACGAAGCGGAGGTTGGCTTTGGTAAGCTTTTCCAGTGCACGTTGGTCGCCCTGCTTAATGCGGATGGCGAGCTGCACTTCCTCTTCCGGGGTGATCAGATCTACTTTACCGATCTCCTGCAGGTATTTCTCAAGAGACTGGCTTTCACGATTGGTAATTGATTTCGTGATCTTTAGCTGACGCATGGACATAGGCAAAGCATTAAATAGTTAATAAAGAGGATGAACTTTTGTAACAGGCAAATGCCAAAGGGTGACATTTGTATGGCAAATCTAAGCTTCTGAGCAATTCAACCCAAAAAAAATTATGAAACTGTTAACAGCGCCTACACAATACTTTAGCGGATATTGAGACCGATTGGTGAATTATCTTGATTAAAAATTTTGATTGTTCAACCATTTTTTTATTATTGCAGCCTCGGAACTATAAAATAGAACAAAAATTGAGTCAATCTACGATGAGTAAGAAAAAGACAATGTATTCGCTGGAATTTCCTGTAAGATGCTCCCCGACCATACTATACGAATTTTTATCAACCCCCGTTGGCCTTCAGGAGTGGTTTGCTGACAAGGTGGACCAACGTGAAAACATGTTTTACTTCAGCTGGAACGGATCTACAGACACTGCAGAAATGCTGGAACACGTGGAAAATGAGTTTATAAGGTATCGCTGGGAACATTTACCCCAGGATGAATTCTTTGAATTTGGAATAGAACAAAGCCCGATAACCAACGAAACCATCCTTAAGATCACCGATTTTGCCGATAAAAACGATATAAAAGACCAGGAAAGGCTTTGGAACTCACAGGTTAGTGACCTGAAGCACAGGATTGGCAGCTAATTCACACCATCAATAAAAAACCAAGACAGGAGCTCCGCTTTTGCGGGGCTCCTGTTTATATGGCTTAAATAAAGGTTAAACGACTGCTATTTATAGTATTAGCAGCCGTTTTTATGTAGGTTTGCAGCAAATCAGCCGGGGAATTTTGACCAAAAAACTGGACATACTCATAATCCGCAGTTTCATAGGGCCTTTTATCATTACCTTTTTCGTTACGCTCTTCGTACTGGTGATGCAGTTCTTCTGGCTATATATGGATGAGCTGATAGGTAAAGGCCTCGGCATCTGGATGATCGTTCAGCTCCTGCTGTATATGTCGGCTACTTTGGTTCCCATGGCGCTGCCCCTGGGTATACTGCTGGCATCTATAATGACCTTCGGCAATATGGGCGAAAATTTTGAGCTCGTAGCCATCAAGGCCTCGGGTATCTCATTACTCAGGTTTATGCGTCCCCTGCTCTTGTTCATAACGCTCATTGGTGGATTAGCCTTCTTGTTTAATAACAACATAATCCCGGTGGCCAACCTGAAGGCGCTTTCTCTGCTATACGACCTTCGCAACTCCAAACCAACATTTAATATCCGTGCCGGCCAGTTCAATAATGACATTAAAGACTACTCGATAAGGGTAGGCAGTAAAGATAAAGATGGCCGGACTATTTACGACATCATCATCTACAACCAGACCTCAGGCAAGGGCAATGACAACGTGGTGCTGGCAAGAAAAGGCGAGATGAAGGCCAGTCCCGATAAACAGTTTATCATCTTTAGCCTCGAGGACGGCTGGCGTTACGAAGAAGGTGACGATGCAAAAACAGGTAAGCAGAATAATGCCCTCACCAGGATGCACTTCAAGAAATGGGACAAAGTATTCGATCTTTCTTCTTTCCGCCTGGCCCGCACAAATGAGGACCTGTTCAAAGGCGCCTACCAGATGATGAATGTTACCCAACTGGGTGAGAGTATCGACAGCCTGGAAAAGGTGCAGAAAAAACTGCCCGTCGCCATAGGCAATTTCATAGCGCCTTATGTTACCTACGCAGGTAACGAAAAAGAACGCGGCCTGCTTTTGAAAAAAATGGAGACACAAAAAACAGGCTTGCGAAAATACCGCAATTCATTTTTTGAGCTGGTGAATGATACCCTGCACCAAAAGGCACTTGAGCTCGCCCTCAGTAATGTACGCAATATAAAGAGCCAACTGGATTTCCCTTCCTTCGACAGCAACATTCAGAACGAGAACTACCGCAAATACCAGATAGAATGGCACAGGAAGTTAACCCTGTCTTTTGCCTGCATATTGCTGTTCCTAATAGGCGCGCCGCTTGGTGCCATCATACGGAAGGGTGGCCTTGGTATGCCCCTGGTAATTGCCATCATATTCTTTGTGATATTCCATATCACTTCCGTAATTGGCGAGAAGCTGGCTAAGGGTGGGGCAGTGCCTGCATGGACAGGCATGTGGATGTCTACCCTTATGCTATTGCCCATTGCCTTCCTGCTCATCAACCAGGCACGTAACGATTCGCAGATATTCTCAAGGGAGTGGTATACCCGCCGCTGGTTTGGCCTGCTTAGATTGCTGTCCATAAAAAAGACCACCGGATGATAGGGCCGCTCTATACCTCATTCAACAAGTATTTCCTTGTGCCATTTTCTATATGGATCATTGCCGGGGGGATAGCACTGTTTTTTTTTGATAAACAGGTACTTTTTGCAATATTCAATACGCACCATAGTTCCTTTGGTGATGTGTGCATGTATTACATTTCCATGCTGGGCGAGGGCCCCTTTAGCGCCATATTGTTATTGTTGCTTTTAGGCATGCGTAAGTTGCGCAATTGGTGGTACTTTATAGCTGCAGCCTGTTGTAATATATTGTCTGCATTTCTTACACAAGGAGTTAAATATTTAGTAAAAGCGCCACGTCCGCTCCAGTACTTCAATAATGCGCCCTGGATACACGCTTTACCCGAATGGCCGCATCTTTACAATCATAGCTTCCCCTCGGGGCACACCTGCGCAGGCTTTGCATTATTTTCATTCCTTGCCTTCCTGCTGCCACCAAGGCATAAAAGCTGGGGAATACCTTTATTCATCGTAGCTTTGCTTATAGCTTATTCGCGTATCTACCTTGCAGCCCACTTTTTTCTCGATGTATACGTAGGTAGCATTTTAGGCACCTGTTTTACTATCATGCTCCTTGCTATAATGCGCTATATCGGCCGTTACTTTAAAAAACTGATGCAGCCACAAGCAATTTATAATGCAAAATCTCATACGCTATAGTATTATCGTGCTGCTGGGCGCCCTGCTGTTCATTCCCTTCCTCGGGCATGTGCACCTGTTCGACTGGGATGAGATAAACTTTGCAGAGTGCGCCCGGGAGATGATCTCTGGCAAAGACTACCTGCGTGTACAAATAGACTTCCAGCCCTTCTGGGAGAAACCACCCTTGTTCATATGGATGCAGGTCTTGTCCATGAAGCTTTTTGGCATTAATGAGTTTGCGGCCCGGTTCCCAAATGCCCTTACCGGTATACTTACGCTCTGCAGTATTTACTATGCAGGCAGACGCGTTATAAATGAAAAGATGGCTACGTGGTGGGTATTGATATATGCCGCCACCTGGTTGCCGCATTTCTACTTCAAGTCGGGTATTATCGACCCGATGTTTAACCTGCTTATCTTTCTTTCATTTTTCCAGGTCCACCTCGTTCGCTACGCAGAAAAGAAGATATTGCATGCGGGCCTTGCAGGCCTCTTCTTAGGTCTTGCTGTTCTTACCAAGGGGCCTGTAGCTATACTGGTTGCCTTGCTTGCTTTTCTTGTATACCTTATCGTGAACAAAGGGCTCTGGGGCTATAAGATCAAACACTTGTTGTTGGTTGGTCTTGCGGCTTTCCTCACCACTTGTTTGTGGTTCGGGCTCGAGGTACTCAATCATGGCTGGTGGTTCGTGCACGAATTTATCACTTATCAAATACGGCTATTCACTACCGAGGATGCAGATCATGGCGGTCCTTTTATTTATCATTTCATCATACTACTTATCGGTTGTTTCCCCGCATCCATATTCCTTTTTCAGTATAACCGTAAGCGCAGCACCGACAACGAACCCGCACGGGCATTCACGCGCTGGATGTGGATATTGTTTTGGGTAGTGCTCATTTTGTTCTCAATTGTAAAGACCAAGATCGTTCACTATTCATCGCTTTGCTATTTCCCGCTCACATACCTTGCGGCTTTGCAGATATACCGCATCAGTGAAAAGGAAGTGAAGATAAAAACCAGGGTAGTTGTATTGCTCATGGTAATTGGCACATTGTTATCTATTGTTGTTACCGCCTTTCCTTTGATAGGGCTTTATAAAAATGAGCTCATACCCTATATCAATGATCCTTTTGCAGTAGGCAACCTGCAAGCAAATGTTTCCTGGAACCTGTCCGAGTGCATATGGGGTGTAGTCTACTTCCTGGGTATTGCGGCGGCGCTCATCTTTATGCGCAAAAGCTTTATGAGGGGCATGCTGGTGCTATGCGTAGTCCAGGTATTCATTATCCAAATTGCGGTCTTGCATTTTACGCCCAAAATAGAAGCCTATTCGCAGGGTGCAGCAATCGAATATTTCAAAGGCCTTGAGGGACAAGATGTCTATGTACATGTACTGGGTTATAAAAGCTATGCACAACTATTTTACACTAAGAAAGCAAAACCCCAACATCCCGAGTCTTATAAAGAAGATTGGCTGCTTTATGGTAAGATAGATAAACCTGTATATTTTATTTGCAAGGTAACCAATGCTCCCGCCTACCGCACATTGCCCGACCTGCTGGATCTGGGTACAAAAAATGGTTTCGTATTTTTCAAAAGGAATCCCCTTAAGTAAACGCTTTATTTCTGCTTCCCCCTGTAAGATACTGCCAGGTTGGCTTTTATGTTTGCATTGTGTGGATTATACTCCAGCCCTTTTTTCCCCGCTTCTATCGCTTTGTCCCATTCATGCAGCTCATTGTAAGCAGCGCATATATTACTATAGGCAAGGTCATAGCCCGGTCTTATTGCTATTGATCGCTCTGCTGCCTTTATACTTTGCTCAAATTGTTTGGCATTATAATAGTCAAGGCTAAGGGTAAGATAATTTTCGGCCGAGGGGTGGGCTTCCGTCCATTTCGCAATTTGCTGTAGCCTGTCGTTACTTTCGGGTATGGTCACTGTAATGGTATTGTTAGTTGGCACTGTTTTGATCTGTTTTGCCAGTTGGTTCATTTTCTCATGTGCTGGGCTAAGTGCAAGTCCTTTGTCCAGAACAGGTGCAGCCTCGGCCCTCCTGCCATTTTGCATCAGGAATTCCGCATAGTAGGCATAGCATTCCGGGTTTGTGGGGTCCAGTTCCAGGGCCTTTTTAAAATAGGGCTCTGCGCTATCATGGTCACCTCGTGCAGCTTTTAACACGCCCATATTGATGTTGGCATATGAATAATTGGGCGTAATGGATAAGGCTTTTGCAAAACACTGTTCTGCTATATCAAAATGTCCCTGCGACATTTGCGTATTGCCATAGTTCATCCAGGCACGCGAATTGCCGGGGGCTTTAATAGTAGCATCCTTCCACAGCGACTCTTCTGTATGCCATACATTATTGCGTTCATGGGTGCCATACGCATATACAGAAAGAAAAACTACCGCAAACAAAATAATAGCCGTTTTGCCTGCAGTTGTAATGCCTGGCATCCTGGCCTGCAGGATATTTCTGCCGGCAGCAGCCACAGCAATAAATAAGCCTAAATATGGAAAGAAAGTACGGTGATCATTCAGTACTTCCGCAAAGGGGAATATGCTTGATGTTGGTACCAATGCAATAAAGAACCAGAGGACACCAAAGGCCACAGGCCGCCATTCTTTTTTTGCCGAGCTAATAAAGGCCAGCGTCAGCAAGGCCAGCACAAATGCCAGCCCTATGATCACCTTCTCGTCTGTATACGAAGGCACAAGCGTCCAGTCTGTATCTACAACAAGGTTTAAAGGCAGTATGAAATTATTGAAGTAGTGAAAGACAACGATAGGTTGCGTGAACAGGTAGCGCCATTTATCATAACCTCCCGGCACCCATGTATCAGGCGCCATATGCCGCGAGAAAACGAAAAGGCCCACGGCGATAAGTAGTGGAATGATTAATGGTATAAATGACCGCAATGATCTTAATGGCTTTGATACGGCCTCCCACAACGACAATTCCTGCTCAAAGAACAACTTGTAGAAAAACAGCAGTGGCACGAACATAATAGCAGGTTCCTTCACGAAAAAACCAATGATCATAGGCAGCAGGTACAAATAATACTTCCGCTGCGCCGGCAGTTTTATATATATGATGAATGATAAGATCACACACAATGTGGAAAATGAGTCGCCGCGTGCTATGATGTAATTTATCGTTTCCGCATTGGCAGGATGTAGCCAGAACCAGCCCGTAACAAAGAGCGCCAGCCATTTGTTATATACCGATGCAGCACTGGTATTAAGGATGTGATAAAGGAACAGGTAAAATAGTATACCTGCTAAGATAAAACTGCAGAATATCGAGACATGAAATACAAAAGGCTCAGGTGTGCTTTTGCCTGACAAATAGAAATCTATAGCATTAAGTGTCGTGAGCCCGGGCCTGTAGTCCTGGTTGGCCGGTAATGAGCTCATAGTGCGGCCATCAGTAAAAAATTTTCCGACGTTGTGTATATCGCGTATGCTTAGGTTGCCCGATATAGTGTGCGCATCGTCAAAATGAAATGAATTGTTGAAATGGTTGGAGTAGCTGAATGTAGCAGCTGTTATCAGGATGATAAGGATAATAAAAGCAGTTTGCCTGTTGCTTAACGACATCTCGCAAAAATAATTGTAAATACCAGTTCCGTGTAACAAATGATAATTAATAGACCCACGGGGATTACAGACAAGGCCATGATTGCCAATTTCCAATTTAACTGTTGGTTAAAACGGCTCGTTCCTGCATTTTCCTGCCTCAGTTAATATTATTCCTTATTAAACGTAAATATTTTCACTATATGGATAGAATAAATATACTTTTATGACAGTACAAAAAAAACGATAAAACAAACTTTTTGTATCCATTTTTAACTGAAATACCATTTTTTCTGCTCTGCGGGCTATTTTGTTAACGCTAAATCGACATTTTTTTAAGAAATAAATAATAGGATTTGGTCAATAACAGCGCGTGTTTTATCAACTTGTGTATAATAAAATGAAAAATAGTTAAGCGTGATTTTGTTTTTTTTAACAAAAGATTTATAAATTTACTCCAACTGTATTTTAACAAAAAACCAGAAAGTGTATGCGAAAGTTATTTACGTACCGTATTCTTACTTGCATTTTCCTACTTACGCCATTGCTGCTTAACGCGCAGACTAACAAGAATGTAGGTATCGGAACAACTACGCCTGACCCCTCAGCCGTATTAGACATCACATCTACAGATAAAGGTGTGTTGATCCCCCGCATGAGCTCTGTTCAGAGAACAGCCATCAACACACCTGCTTCGGGTTTGATGGTGTATGATACAGACTCGCTCTGCTTTTTCTATTACAACAATTTCGTTTGGACGTCGTTATGCGATCCTAACACTGCCAGCAATGGTGTGACTAAGGTGAAGATAAATGGTAAGAACGATTACGAGCTGGGCAGCCCGCTCAACAGGTATACAGATATACCTTTGGCTGGCAACACGCTTACCTTCTCCGCTACTTCCACCGGTGGTAACGTAGGTATTGGTAACGCGCACCCCCACGCATCGGCTATACTCGATCTTAATAATGATAATGGCAAGGGTTTCCTTGTTCCTAAAATGACGCTTACCAGTACTGCGGTAGCGGCTCCCGTTAGTAATCCTACCGTGGGTTTGCTGGTGTTTAACACCAACATCGTAAATGATGTGTTCCCCGGTTTCTATTTTTGGGATGGTAATGTATGGGTGCGTTTGTACTCGTCCAACCTGCCTGCCGTATCTAAAATAAATGTGATTGCGCCCGTATTTAATACAGGTACTGCAACCAATCCTATTTTAGGTGTTACTACCGGCGACCTGAATGGTAGCTCTGTAGTAAGCGTTACCAATGGTAGCGGTCGCGTTACAGGTGGTAGCTCTAAGGTAGACGTAGTCGGTGCATCCGGTAGCGTATTATATGGTACAGGTACCTCTTCTGCATTCTCTGTTCCAGGTAACACTGGCGAACTGCTGCAGTCAAACGGTAGCAATCCTCCTTCATGGGTTAATCCTGCTTCACTCATCACTTCATCCGATCTGTTAGGTAGCTCTGTGATCAATGTTACAAATGGTGCTAACAAGGTGCTCGGTCTTGGTGGTGCAAGCATTGATGTAACTGGTCCTTCCGGTACAGTTATGTATGGTACAGGCACTTCTGCAAACTTTACATCTCAGGGTGCTCCGGGTCAGTTCCTCCAGTCTAATGGTACAGGTGCTCCAACATGGGCATCTATTACAAATACAACTTCTGATCTTCAGGGTAGCGGTGTAGTATCCGTTAGCAACGGTACAGGTAAAGTATACGGTGTTGGCAATGCAGTGCTTGATGTGACAGGTACAGCAGGTGGTTTATTATATGGTACAGGTACTTCCTCTGCATTTACCAGTGCAGGTGCTCCTGGCCAGTTCCTCCAGGCCAATGGCGCAGGTGCTCCTGTTTGGACAAGCAGTTCCAATGTAAATGGTAGCTCTACAGTTAATGTTACCAATGGCAGCGGACAGGTTGTAGGCGGTACCAACATGGATATCGATGTGATCGGCGCTGCAGGTACAGTATTATATGGTACAGGTACTTCATCGGCATTCACGCCTCAGGGTCAACCAGGTTATTTACTTCAGTCGAACGGTTCTAACCCTCCAACATGGGTGCTGCCTAGTGCAATAGTTGCTTCTTCTGATCTGAATGGTAGCTCAGTGTTACAGGTAACTAATGGTGCGAATAGGGTAGTTGGCCTCGGTGGTGCAAGCCTTGATGTTGTAGGTACTACAATAGGTTCAGTACTTTACGGTACCGGTGCTTCATCAGCATTTACCGGTGCAGGTACTTCAGGACAATATTTAAAATCAAATGGTGCCGCTGCGCCAACATGGTCAAACGGTGCTAACGTTACAGGTAGCACTACCGTTGCCATAACTAATGGAACAGGCCAGGTAGTTAACGGCCCAATGAGTGTTGACGTGGTGGGTACAAATGGTGGTATCATGTACGGTACAGGTACCTCATCTAACTTTACAGCAGCAGGTCTTGCTGGGCAGGTTATGGTTTCAAATGGTGCCGGTGCTCCTACTTGGGGTAACGTAAGCGCCAATAGCGGTCTGCACGTAAACACACCTAACGTTCAGCTGGGTGGTACGCTCCTTTTTGATACAGACATTCCGTTAAATGGCAAGAAAATGACTTTCTCTGGTACTACAGGTAATGTAGGTATCGGTACTAACGCTCCTGCAGTAGGTGCGATACTTGATCTTACATCAACTAACAAAGCTTTCGCTCCTCCGCGTATGACAACTATACAGCGTGATGCGATACCTTCACCAAGTTCAGGTATGGTAATATTCAATCTCGATTGCGACATGCTTAACTATTATAGCACAGGTGGCTACTGGAAGGGTGTTGTCTCTCCGGGTGGTGCTCCTACAGCTCTTGCTGCTACACTTTCTACTACTACTTCTTTCCAGGCCAATTGGACCGCAGTTACAGGTTCTTCAGGCTATAGGTTGGATGTTTCAACCAGCAATACTTTTGCAAGTTTCGTTCCCGGGTATAACAACCTTTTTGTAGCAGGTACTTCTTCTCCGGTTACCGGGCTTACCAATTGCGTTACATATTATTACAGGGTTCGTGCAGTATTCTGCTCAGGCCCTAGCGATAACTCAAATACTGTTTCTGCAGCACCACATACTGCAGGTAGCCAAACTTTTGCAGCAACCGGTGCAACACAAACATTTACTGTGCCTTGCGGTGTATATTCCCTTACTGTTAAGATGTGGGGTGCAGGTGGTAGCGAAGGTTACTATGCTGCAGGTGGTTCAGGCGGTTATGTTGAAGGTGTGCTGGCTGTAACGCCTAGCCAGGTAATTACACTTGTAGTAGGTAAAGGCGGTGGCGGTAACTCGCAGGCAGCATCTATTGTCGGCGGTTTTGGCGGCGGCGGCACTGCTTTTAATGATAATACCTGCTACGGTATCAATGGCGGCGGCGGCAGCGGCCGATCTTCAATTCAGTTTACAGCAGGTACTGATATTGTAACAGCAGGCGGTGGTGCCGGCGGCGGTAGCTACTCTTACAACTATTATCCTAATGGTGGTGGTGCAGGCAAAGATGGTTGGCACAACTTATCGCCAATGGATGTTGTTGGCCCGGGTTCTGGTCGTGCAGGTACTGCAGTAGCAGGCGGTGCAGCCGGTGTAGGTGCACCAAGTGGTACCGCAGGTACACAATACCAGGGTGGCAACGGTGGTGGCCAGGTTTGTAACTATCCCGGCGGTGCAGGTGGTGGTGGCTACTATGGCGGCGGCGGCGGTGCCGGCAATAGCTATGGTTCTACAGAAGGCGGCGGTGGCGGCGGTAGCAACTACACAGGCAACCCGGCATTTACTGTTATTTCAGCATTGAATGGTAACACTATATCAAGCGGTACTTACTATCCTAATATCGCTCCTCCTAATACTGCTGCTCCTTATGTAGCTGGCGTTGGTGAAGGTGCACGTGGATATATTTACAATTATACCTGGATACCGGGTGGTAATGGTCAAATAAGTCTTTCTTGGTAATTGAATAGTCTGTCAGCACGGTTTTCAAAACCGTGCTGACACTTATAAAAACATTTCATAAAATTTTTAAAGACTATTCTTATGAGCATGCTCAAAAAAGGTTTTTTAAGAATCAATAAACAGTACCTTCTGGGTGTATTGGGTATGGGATTGGCGTTTGGCGCTGGCAATGCAAAAGCACAAATTTTGAACATACAGGGTGCTACGGTCTTCAGTGATCAGCAGTCTATGATATATGTTGACGGCGATGTTAGTTTCATTGATGGTAATATCGTACATAATGGTGTAATGGAAATTACAGGTAACTGGAGCAATAATAACCCCGGCAAGAACGAAGCATTCGACGCTATATCCAATGGCGATGTAAAGCTGATAACCGGCCACCAGGAGATACAGGGTTATACTACTACGGCATTTCCTAATTTAAGTCTCGAGGGCTGGGATAAAAAGGTACTAAGGGTAAATACTAAAGTAACACGTCACCTTAATCTTAATAAGGACGAGTTGGATGTGTATGGCAACGATATGTGGGTTACTAATTCCTCTACCGATGCTATCACCCGTACTTCAGGTTATGTAAATACCAGCAATGCTCCATTAGGCAGGCTTATCAGGTCGGTGAATGGCGGTGCTTCTTATGATTATCCCCTGGCTGCTAATGCACCATACAGGTACAGGCCCATAAACGCAGTAGCAACCGATGACGGTGTACTCGGAGCTCAATTCCAGAACTACGATGCCAACAACGATGGCTTCGACCGTAATCGCATTATTGTCGAGAACTACAACAAGATAAACGACAGGTTTTACCATGTGGTACATTCTATCTCTGGCGTTACAAGTGCCAATATCAAAATCGCGTACGACACTACCGAAGATGGCGGTGAATATACCGGGCTTGCCCGTTGGATAGTGGACGATAATCATTGGATAGATGCAGGTAATGCTCAGAGCGTTCCGGAAAGCGGTGAAGGTACCAACCGCTCTATGCGTATCGGTTTCAGTGATGCCGGTTCACACGTATTAGCCCTGATGGACACTGTTTCAGCCGAGCCTGTGATATTCGTGACAAGCGGCTTTACGCCAAACAATGATGGCAAGAACGATTACTTTGCAATAAAAGGTTTGGAAAACTATCGCACCAACGAAGTGAAGATATTCGACCGTTGGGGTAAATTGGTTTATACTGCTTTGGATTACAGAAATGATTGGGCTGGTAATGGCCTTGATATGGATACCTACATGTATTGGATTCGCGTTAAAGATCTGCATAATAAAGTACGCATCATAAAAGGCGATGTAACACTGATCAGGTAAGAATCTGATAGATAATATTTCTTTGGCCGGGAAGCATATGCTTCCCGGCTTTTTTATGCTCTCTTGGCCGTCTATATATAATTTTCTGTAGCAATTGACTTAAAGTAGCGCTTTTTATTCCCGTTCCTATTTTCAATCGATTATAGTTTATCAATAAAAAATATTTTTGTTGGTTGAGGATTATTGAGTTAGATTTAACATAACTTTTTAATTTAGCCAGAACTCAACTGTGATGGTTTATAAATAAATAATTAGTTGCAATTTGTAATATTATTAATTAAAAGTTAAAAATTTATAGTTGACCACTGCAAAATAGCAAATAGTATGAAAAAAGCCTGCCTCCTCCTCATTGCGCTTATTGTACTTTGTTTGTCTTTTTCTTCTAAGGCGCAAAACAATAAGAACATCGGTATCGGTACGAGTACTCCCGATCCGTCTGCCATACTGGATATCACATCAGCCGATAAAGGTATCCTTGTCCCGCGACTTAACAGCGCACAGATTAATGCCATCAACACCCCCGCGGAAGGCCTGATGGTGTATAACCTCGATTCCAACTGCTATTATTACTATAATAATTTTCAGTGGGTATCGCTCTGCCATGTAGGTACTGCAAGCAACGGTGTGCATATAGCCGTAGTAGGCGGTGTCGCAGATTATGAATTGGGCGGCCCCTTAACCCAAAATACGGACATCCCGCTTGCCGGAAAGAAACTTACTTTCTCCACCACAGGTACAGGTGGCAACATAGGCATCGGTAATAATAATCCCGACCCCTCCTCAATACTCGATCTGACTAACAATAACAACACAGGTTTACTGGTGCCTAAAGTAACATTTACAAAAACAAGTATTGCCGCACCGGTAGCTCTTCCTGCAACAGGCCTTATGGTATTTAATACAAATACGCAAAACGATGTTACACCCGGGTACTACTTCTGGGACGGCACGCAATGGATGCGTTTGTTTTCATCCAACCTTCCTGTGGTGTCAACTGTATCTGTAACCACCCCCATTATTAATAGTGGCACTGCACAAGATCCTAACATCGGTATCACCACAAGCGATCTCACTGGCAGCACTGTGATCGCAGTATCAAACGGTGCAAACAGGCTCACAGGCGCGGGCGGTGCTTCGCTCGATGTAACAGGTACTAATGGCGGAGTGTTATACGGTACAGGCACATCATCCTCATTCACACCCGCAGGGGCCAGTGGCGAGATATTGAAATCGAATGGCGCTGCAGCGCCAACCTGGGTTGCACCCAACTCAACATTGACTACAACCAACATTACAGGCAGCCCCGTAGTTGCAATTACCAACGGCGCTAATCAGGTGGTAGGTGTCGGCAATGTAAGCATCGATATAAGCGGTGCCAACGGTGGCCTCTTGTATGGTACAGGTACATCAGCATTATTTACACCTGCAGGTATTGCAGGACAATATTTAAGATCCACAGGCGCTGCTGCCCCGGCCTGGACCACAGGTTCAAATGTTACTGGCGGAACGGTAGTAAGTATTACTAATGGTACACAGCAAACGATCGGTGCTGCAAACATGAATGTAGACGTGGTCGGCCCGCAAGGTACAGTGCTGTACGGTACCGGTACATCGTCAGATTTTACAGTGCAGGGCAATCCCGGCGAAATACTGAAATCAAACGGTACCGCAGCTCCTTCATGGGTTTCTCCAAATGCCGCTTTGGCTACTTCAAACCTTACAGGCGGCTCTGTGGTCACGGTCACAAATGGTACGGGCAAACTGGTGGGCCTTGGCGGTTCAAATGTGGATATAACAGGTGCTAACGGTGGGGTACTCTACGGTACAGGTACTTCATCAAACTTTACACCCGCAGGCTCTGCAGGCCAGGTATTGCAGTCCACCGGTGCAGGTGCTCCTGTATGGGCTTCGCCAAATGCAACACTGACAACTAATAACGTGACTGGCGGAACTGTAGTAAATATCACTAATGGTACCAACCAGGTAGTGGGCGGTACCAATATGAATGTGGACGTGAGTGGCGCCAATGGCGGAGTGCTATATGGTACCGGTACATCTTCAAACTTCACACCCGCAGGGTCTTCAGGACAAATATTGAAATCAAATGGTGCTGCCGCACCTACTTGGGTCAGCCCCAATTCTACGCTCTCAACTGCTAATGTAACGGGTGGCACTGTAATGAGTATCACAAACGGTACAGATCAGCTCGTTGGTGGATCTAACATGAACATTGATGTGGCAGGTGCCAATGGCGGTGTAATGTATGGCACAGGTACATCATCTGCCTTCACACCCGCAGGTACCGCAGGCCAGGTATTAAAATCAACAGGGGCAGGCGCGCCCATATGGTCATCGCCCAATGCTACACTTACTACCAATAATGTCGTTCCCGGCGCATCATCTGCCGTAGTGGTCACAAACGGTACAGGACAAGTAGTTGGCGGTACAAATATGAGCCTCGATGTGCAGGGTACAAGTGGCGGCGTGTTTTATGGTAAAGGTGCCGGCACTGCTGCTGCCTTTAGTGCCGTTGGTACAACAGGGCAAATTCTGCAGTCGAACGGTGCATCAACACCCACATGGGTGAATCCTAATACAGCGCTCACAACAAAAAACCTTACAAATGCGGGTAATGGCGTAATAACTGTCACTAGTGGCGCCAACCAATTAGTTGGTGCTTCGAATTCCACTATCGACGTAGTTGGTACAAGTGGTGGTATTCTTTATGGTACGGGCGCATCCTCCGCATTTAGCTCTGTGGGCACAGCCGGTCAATATTTACAATCAAACGGTGCAGGAGCTCCTACTTGGGCGACTATTAATACAACAACATCCAATCTTACCGGCAGTTCCGTTGTAACTATTACCAACGGTACCAACAAAGTGTTTGGTGTTGGTAATGCCGGCGTAGATGTCGCAGGTACTGCCGGTGGCGTCTTGTATGGTACAGGTGCTTCTTCTGGTTTTACTGCCGTAGGTACTTCCGGGCAGGTATTAAAGTCCAACGGTGCAGCAGCACCCACATGGGTAGCTCCTGCCAGCATCGTCAATGTCGACAACGGGCTTTATTACAATGCTGTGTCTCAAACCCACAGGCTGGGGACAAATCCTTTGGTCGAAAATACCACTATCACCCAGGCAGGTTTTAACTTTTCCGTCGCAGGTGGTACAATTAATTTGAACGATGCATCAAGCAATGCGGTAAATATTGCAACCAATGCTTCCGCCGGAACCGTAAGCATAGGTACTGGTGCAAGTACTCAAACGGTGAGCATTGCCAACGGAGCTGGTCCAAAAACACTCGCATTGGGTAGTACAAATACCACCAGTGCAACAAACATAAGCGCTGGTTCGGGTGCTATAAATATGAATGTGAATAACAGCCAACCCACAAATATTAATAATGGTACCAACTCAGGCGCTGTGAATATTTCTAACAGCGCAGCCAGCACAGGAACTGTAAATATTGGTACGAACAATACGGTACAGGTAACCGGTTCAAAGGTTGGTGTTAACGTCAATCCATCGCAGGCGCTAGATGTTGCAGGTAATGTAAAATTCAGTAATGCCTTAATGCCGAATAATCTTCCTGGCTCTGCCCCGGTGCCAAGCTTCACTAGTAGTACCAGTAATTATCTTCAATCGCAGGGAGCCGGTGTTGCACCCACCTGGGTGCAGCCTGTAAACAGGGTACAGGTGCCGCTTAATACTATGGCTGTAAATATGACCAGCGCATCAGCTGTTACACCAAGTAATTCTTATTTCGTTTACCAGAACGGGGCCTCATTTTCACAAACATCTTTTGCAGCACCTATTACTCCTGCGGCAGGTTTGGCCCTTGGCCCAACATGGATGTCGGCCGGCCCCGGTATTGCTATAACCTCAAATGGTACATTTTCGAAAGTATATGGTTGGGTATTCAGTACTACAGCTTCCCGCAATTTCCAGGTCTATGTTTATAAGTATACACCGGTCGACGGCTCACTGGCGCTTGTGACCCCGGTTGCTATTGGCAATACCTCTCTTACCTTAACTACGGCAACTGCGGTATATCATTGGGAAATAGATGCTGCTGTCTCTCTTACGAAAGGAGATCAGATAGTAGTGTTCTACGGTACAACAAATACAAGCTCAGCTGCTTACTATTTCTCGGGCCAAATGGAATACACAACCAACATTCAATAACACAAAAATTAAAAGATGAAAAAAGTTATCCTCGGTTTTGTCTGTTTATGTTGTTGGTATGAATCCCCATGTCAGGATCTCGTCGGACGAACAAACAAAGTTGCTGCAGATGCACTACCCGCCGAT
>APMI01009851.1_pt1 | contig 23542 bp, 14 predicted proteins | sample 667938 | NCBI WGS metagenome assembly APMI01 (sample SAMN01084076, study PRJNA167559) | wastewater metagenome | biome: Wastewater | place: Denmark: Ejby Moelle, Odense | collected 2011-11-28
CTGTATCCCGATCACAGGTTCGGGTACGCTCACGCAGGGGAGTCTCTCGGCGGCTGTGTTTGAAGGGGTGAGCGCGATGCAGAAGGTGTCCACCGCCACGGGCAGCATCAGCGGCAACGGTATTTCCGTGCCGCTGTCGACCTCCATAATCGAGTACGTGGACGGCAACTACTACCCGCTGGGCAGCAGTGGCGATGAATACACCGTGGTCAATGGCACGGCCACCATTCCGCAGACGGCCATGGTCAATGATACGGGGACCCTGTTTACCGAGAACCGCTACCAGACCAGCGTCAAGGCCGCACTGCTGGGCACGAACACAATGACTTATGTCGTGCAGGCGGATAGCGCCACGACGGCCTTGCTCAAACTCATCGAGGTCGAGAAGAGCACCGCCGGTACGACGACCGGCACGACGACGATCACTTACCGGATGACCCCGTCCGGCGGGCTGACGCGTCTGTCCGAGGTCTTCACTGACGCCACCGATGCCCTCACCATCACTTATTGAGCGACGCTCCGGCAGCCGGGCCGTGTGGCCCGGCTAGACAAGTTCCACCGCTTGCAGCTCGGCCTTGATGTAGGCGTACAGCACCGGCGCGATGGCTACGCCACCAAAGCCGAAGAGGGCTTCCATCAGCACCATCGACAGCAGGATTTCCCAGGCTTTGGCGTTGATCTCGCCACCGACGATGCGTGCGTTCAAAAAGTACTCGGCCTTTTATCCCCACCTAATAAAAATTTGTAACTATCTTAGTGCTTTTGCCTGTAAACAGGCAACTTTTCGCCAGTTGCATTTCATGGACATAAGAGTATAGTAATTATTATGTAAGTTTTTTTTGAAATGTAAACAGATGGCGTACCTCAAAGTTAGGCAGCTGGTGCTAGAGACAGGAGAGCGACTGCCAATTCTCGTTGATTCGCGCAATGGCATCCCGCTCTTTGAGCCCCTTTCGTATTCCTTGAACTACCTACGCATGCCGGGTCAGGCAGCAAACACGATAGAGCAGTTCTGTCGTGTAATGGCCCTGTTTTGCTGTTGGTTGGAATCAACCGGGATTAGGCTTGATGAACGGTTTAGGCAGGGCGTCATCCTTGAGCAATCGGAGATTGCTGAACTAAATACGCTTTACCGGAAACAGTCGGCCGACTTCTTCGCAGCATGCGCCAGGCGCTCAACCCGTCCCAATTTGAACTCGTCGCCCAGCCTCGAAAAAGTCAGAATGCTTCGACCGGGACCTGATGCCACGAGAGAGGTGTCACCGCAAACCGCTGTTATACGGCTTCACTACACCAGGGAATATGTGCTGGCTCTAGCAAGGGAAACTCTGTTGCGGGTTTCCATTCCGGAACGCACCCGTGAAGCACTTCGTCATGCAGCTGCACTGACAGAACGGCAGTTTAGGGCCATGGCCCCCGTCATTCCGATTTCATCGGACTCGCCAGCCCCCAAAGGACTCCCCGAATCACAATTGCAGCTCCTGTACGCCATCATCCACCCAGACTCACAAAACAACCCTTGGCACAACATCTTCGTTAGAGAGAGAAATTTTTTAATTATCTCTACGCTTCATGCGCTAGGGGTTCGTGGTGGCGAGTTGCTTAAGCTGAAAACAACCGACCTTATGCCTGGGAAAGCTTTGCTTCAAATCACACGAAGCGCTGACGACCCTGAGGACCCTCGCCTCTTTCCTCCGCAGGCAAAAACGAGAGCAAGAGACTTAGGTATCTCTGACGACTTATCCCAACGGCTGATGCACTTCATCACGTCCCAGCGTAGAAAAATCCCTGCTCCTATGCGACGCCATCCATTCATCTTTACAGCCATCGACGGGAAGCCGCTGTCGCTCAACTCCCTGTACAAAATCTTCAGAACACTGAGAAATGCGCATCCAGAGCTAGATGAAAACCTGACGGCTCACCTGCTGCGATACACAGCGAGTTCTGAGTTTATGGACCAACTCGAACAGTCCAACGTGGACGTCGAGAAACATGGCGACGAACTTCGTTATGTCATGGGCTGGTCAGAGAAGTCAAAGATGCCTTTCAAGTATGCCCGGCGCCACATCGTGGATAAAGCAAACGAAGCGCTACTTGAACGTCAGCGAACCTTGGGCAAAGGAGGCAAGTATGGGAAGTAACGATTTCGTGCCGGGTTCTGCTCTACCAGCTCACTCACGAATAGTTAGAACGAAGAACGGCGGCACCTTCAATCCTGACCTTGACATCTGGTTGCTTGCCGCTGGTGTCGAGGGCGGGCAGCTCGACTTCACCGAACTGCGGCCCCGTGTGTCTTCAAGGGTTTATCATTCTTACAAGGCTCTCCTTGTCTGGCTGGCAGAAAACAAGTCCATCAGGCTCGTGATGAAGACCGCCCGGGCTTTCGAAATTGCAATCGCTTTGGCATGGAAGCAGCAGGACCAAAGTCCTTCAGTCATCAACGAAATTGACGAGACCCTTGTTCTCAACTATCGGGCGCTCCCTGATTCTGGAAAAACTGAGGGTTGGCCTCAGCTAAAGAAGCTTCTTGAACGCTGGTTCGAACAAGGCTATCCCGGCGTCTCCCAGAATACACATGAGCTATTGAAGCGCCTTCCGGCCACACTGGGGCCCGCCAACGAATACACGGCTGTCGCAACATTGTGCCCATACTTGGGTCCCTTTTCCTCGATGGAAAGAGATGCCTTCGACCAAGCCTATAACCGTGCTTTTGCCGACGGCGCCCTGTCCGAGGCTGAATACGTTTTACTTTCGCTTATGCATATTTTTGGCGTTCGCCCAGTACAAATTGCATTGCTGAAAGTGAAAGACGTCCTTCGTGACACTGGTAGCGACGGAGCGCCGCAGTACGCCATTAGGATTCCTTCGGCCAAAAAGCGAACGAAGGCCAGAACCCAGTTCAAGACACGGATGTTAACTCCCGATTTTGGAGAGTTCCTCTACTCATATGGTCAGCGAATAGCGGAGCGCTATAGTGACCGCATCATGATGCCAGGCGAGTGTCCACTGTACCCCGTGACGAAAGTTTATCGTGACTGGGCTCCGGGTTTTGAGTACCACCACAAAGGGACAGGCATTTCGAACGCATTACTCAACATGAAAGACAAGGTGAATTGTGTTTCTGAACGGACAGAGGAACTAATGAATCTTGCCGGCATTCGCTTCCGTTATACGCTAGGGACGACACTCGCTGAACAAGGACACTCTGCGGCCATAATTGCCGAAGCACTAGACCATGCAAGCATTAACCATGTGAAATGCTACACCGCCGTCACAGGCAAGCTCCATCAGCGACTAGACAAGGCAATGGCGTTACAACTAGCCCCTATCGCCCAAGCCTTCGTCGGCGTCCTGGTAGACCGAACGTTTGAGGATGCAACCCTTCCTACGATTCGTGATATTCGTGTCAATGGAACATATGAGCCGGTAGGAAATTGCGGAAAATTCGGTTTCTGCAAATACTCGGCCCCGCTGGCCTGTTACACCTGCGCTTCGTTTCGGCCGTTCCGGGATGCGCCTCATCAAGCACTACTCGAATTCTTGCTCGCGGAGCGAGAGAGGCTACTAGCCAACTCCGGACAAACAATGGCGGTCATTGAGGACCGAACCATCATTGCCGTAGCTGAGGTGCTGAGGCTTTGCGGGGACGAATAATGAGCGACGAAATTTTCGTATTCAAGCCATTGGCTGAACTCACCGGCGAAGGAAATATTCAGAAATTTATCTCCCTTTGCCGAAAGCGGAGCACCGCCCTGAATGCATGCCATCAATTCGAAAAGGACACCTGGGACGTCAGCGACTTTCTTGCGGAGGGTCGCAAGAACTACAATTTATTGTTCCTTAGGGAGAAATCGCCATTCATTGAGCCTTTGGGTTCATTTGCAAAAGCCTTTGTTGCATATGCTTATGCTCGCCGCCCAATGGCTGCAAGCCCCATCGAGGATTACATCCGGGCCTTCCGTGCGCTCGATGCGGCCTGTGCACAACAAATAAAGCCCTTCAGAATGGCAACCATTTCGGGCGCCACATTCAACGCGGCGGCCCAACGGTTACAGACTCAAGGCTTGAAAGACAGCACCCTGGGAAAAATTTACGGGAAGTTGGCCAAGATTGCGGAATTCCTTAATTCAAATTTAATGGTTGCGGCCCCCTTTGTATGGAAAGCACCAAAGGTTACCAACCGCCCTGAAAATATATTGGTCGGGCAGGCTGGAGATGAGGCCAGAGCAAAAAAGCTACCTTCAAAGGCAGCACTTGAAGCCATCCCTCATATTTTCCACGCTGCCAATACTGACCCAGAGTCCACAGTCTCCGTAAGAGTGGCGAGTGCCTACTGTGCGTTATTGATGTGCAATCCGAGTAGGTCTGCTGAACTACTATCTCAGCCCGCTGACATGGCGATTGAAGCCTTCTCCGAATCCAATTCAGGCTTTGGTTTACGGTGGTGGCCCAAAAAAGGAGGCGCACCAATTGTCAAACCAATTCTTACGCCGCTTGTCGATGTTGCGAAATTAGCAATAGAGAGCGTCCGGAAAGCGACGGAGCCTGCGCGACAATTAGCCCGCTGGTATGAGGAAAATCCGGGGAGAATGTATTTACCCCCAGACCTAGAAGACCTAAGAGCCAAGGAATTCTTGTCTTACCGAGATATAGCCTTGATTTTTTTTGGAGAGTACAACCATACCGCTCGCACGTTGATTGCGTATTGGGTTGCTAAACATTCAGTCCCCCACGTTCCAATCGAACTGATTCAAAACCCAAGTTACAACAAGAATTTCATTCGGTTCACGGATATTGAGAAAGCTATTCTAGCTCAGCTTCCGCGGGGCTTTCCCTACCTCACCCCTCTTCGGCGTTACAGTGAATTATTGTTCTTGAATCTAGGAAGGTCGCTCCGAGAACGACGGATGGGCATCCGCATTTTGTTCAGCCCGGTTACCTATTACCAGCTTATATCGGCACTTGGGGGTTCCGATAAAATTGTATCTATCTTTGACGAGTATGGATTTACGGAAACTGATGGTTCCCGCATTACTGTGCGCAGTCACCAATTTAGGCATTGGCTCAACACATTGGCTCAGCTGTCTGGGGTGTCTCAATTAGACATTGCACTCTGGTCTGGAAGAAAGGATGTCTCTCAGAATGCTGCCTATAACCATGTGACGGCTGAGCAGCGAATTGAAATGATGCGCGCAGTTATTGGCGATGCCAAGCGGGCTACAGGCTCTATGGCACTTACTCCCAAGGCCATCCCAATCGAGCGAGCCGAGTACGTTGCCCAAAAAATCCCGACCGCACATGTCACGGATTTTGGCTATTGCGTCCACGATTTTTCTTTGCTGCCCTGCCAGCTCCATCGTGATTGCATGTTTTGTAATGACCATATCTGCGTCAAAGGAGATATAGCGGCGGAGGAGCGCCTCCTGGCTAAACTTGAAGAGTCTAGAAGACTCCTTGATGCTTCACGAGTGGCACTAAACGAGAAGGAATACGGTGCTGATAGGTGGGTTCAGCATAATCAGGAAATAGCGGCACGGATGCAATCGCTTGTCGATTTGTTGCAAGACCCGAAACTCCCCGCTGGCGCCCTTATTCAAATGGCCAACCCGGAGGCACCTTCACGGCTGAAATCCGCTCTCGAAAGCCGCGTCAAGCTCGAAGTTTCCTATCCCTACGGAAAGCCAAAAGATGCCGAGAAAAATGCAAAACACATCGAAACTCTCCAAAGCCGCCACCCCAAGGGCACCTAACCTATCCGACGAACTTATCTTGGCCATAGTCCGAATATTGGACAGTTGGGTTGAGAAGTTGACCTGGGAGGCCTTGGCAGAGCAAATCGAGAAACAGCTAGGGGTACGCTACACCCGGCAAGCACTGGACCGCCATGCACGCATCAAGCTCGCTTACCAAGCGACTAAAGAGCGTTTATCGGCAGTCCCCTCGTCAAATAAGCCACTTACAAAAATTCAAATACAGAAGCGGTTAGCAGATTACTACAAGCTTCTCGCGGAAGTTGCGAGGCTTGAAAAGGAAAATGAAGCATTGCTTAATCAATTTGTTCGATGGACCTATAACGCCAGCATTCGAGGCTTGACTGTGAACGAGCTAAATGCGCCGATGCCCAGAGCCGAGCGCCGGCAAACACAACTTTAACCGGTCAAATAAGCCCCTTAGCTAGGAGAGGGATGCCAATGACAAACGGCAGGCAACGAGCGGACGAAAACCTGGAGACATTTTCGACATGGGCAGCTTCGAAAACCGAGGATGATTTTGTTCAGATAGTTAGTAGAGGAGCGCTGAACAGGCGAGAAATCGCTACGGAGTGCGGATTTGCGCGTTCCGTGCTCAACCAGAATCCAAGGGTAAGGCAAGCGCTGGCAATCTTAGAAGACCATCTACGTGAAAAGGGTGTTCTACCCCAGCGAGTTGCAGACGCTGGCAATGGTCCCACCAAGACATCGAACAGGGCGTTTCAACTCGATGCTGAACGCCTACGACGGCTCGAACAAGAAAACGCACTTCTCCGCGCAGAAAATCATGAGTTAAAGGCACAAATCTGTCGGTTTGCCGTGCTTTCCGAGGTTCTTGCTGAGACAGGTCGATTACCCAGATGAACACTAAATCCAGGTATGCCTTACGGGTCTCTACTATTCGGTCTACTCGAGGTGGCGGCTGTATCTTTGTTGGGGTGCCCATCGACACGACTTCCGGTTCAGTGACGGATGCCAAGACCTTTGCAGTTGTTGTCGCATCGAGGAAAGCGCTTTCCGGTTTCGCTTTGCAAATTGGGGTGTGGCTAGAAGTCACCGGTGACAGCACGGAATCGACAAAGGACTTTGACGGATTCCGTCGCAAGGAAATTAGGGTTGAAGCGGAGGAAATCCGATTTCTGAGGCCGTCGGGAGAGCACCTTATTCGATTTCTGGCCGATTGCGAAGAGTTCCAAGGCATAGGCATCGCCAAGGCACGGCGACTGTGGGAGACCTTTGGCGATAGCCTTTATGGAATTTTGGATGGTGGCATTTCAAAGCCCCTACTATCCGTATTAACGCAAGATGCAGCTCATTCCTTGGTTGCCGCTTGGGGCCGCATCGCTTCCAGCGACACCCTCCGCTACCTACAGGCGAATGATTTCGACCTGAATGTTGCCAAGCGCATAGTCACTTTTTTTGGTAAGGATGCCAAGGAAAAATTGGAGGAGGACCCTTATCGGTTGCTCTCATTTTGCGCTTCGTGGTCCGTAACCGACCGATTTGCCCAGGAAAAACTCAAGGTAAAGCGCGATGACCCACGTCGACTATTGGCTGCTTGCGAAGAGGCGTTATATCGCCGTTTCTCTGATGGGCACACCTGCGTTCCCGTCTTGACACTCCGACGGACAGTTGGCACTATTCTGGAGTCCGACAACAAAGACGAGTGGCATAGCTATATAGAGCAATCCCTGGATAGCGGAAAGACCAATGGGGCCTTTTCTCTGACTCCAGACGGTTTGGCGCAAACTATCGGCGCCTCCGTAATGGAACGAATCGTGGCCAACGCAATCGTTTCGCGGATAACGAGCCCCGCCAGCCCGTTAATGCAGCCTCGCGCAGTGACGGAAGCCATTGTCAATTTCGAGCAAGCTGAAGGCTTTCGGCTTTCCCCTGAACAACTGCAAGCAGTACAGACAGTAGCCGCAAATAAAGTGGCCTGTATTTCTGGCGGCGCCGGGGTTGGTAAAACCACGGTCCTAAAAGCCATCCTTGCGATGCTTGATAAGGCAAGCGTCCCTGTACACCTAATTGCACTAGCAGGACGTGCTGCAAAACGCATGTCTGACGTTACTGGACACCCGGCCTCCACAATCGCCAGCTACCTAAAAAATGTAGGTCCAGAGGTACTGGCAAATAGCGTTCTGGTTATTGACGAGAGTTCCATGGTCGACCTCGTGTCGACGGCTGAAATCATGAAGCGACTCCCCGAAAGCAGCCGCCTTGTTTTCGTGGGAGACCATGCACAGCTCATGCCGGTCGGACCGGGCTTGGTCTTCCATGTTCTCCTCTCGCTGGAGGGAGTTCCAAAGGTCGAATTAACGACTGCGAAGCGCTTTGGCGATGGAATTGCCAAGGTGGCTAACGCCGTCCGTGCAGGGAACTTACCAAACCTTCCGAGCGATACCGCCGCGCCCGTATCGTTTGTACCTGCATCGACACCAGCAGCGATTGCCGAGATGGTCTTGGACCTATATGACCACGCATCGGGCAACACTCAAATCCTATGTGCCAAGAAAAGCGGACCGGACGGAACCGAAGCGCTTAATTCAGCAATTCAGGCGAAGGTAAATCCAGACGGGGCGCCTCTGATGGTATTTGCGCCAGAGTTTGGTCAATATGCCTACACCGGCTTGCGCCTAAGCGATTTAGTCCTTTGTACACGCAACATCTATGAGTTAGGTCTTAGGAATGGCTCTCTCGGACGTATCGTTGAGGTAGAGCCGCAACAGGAAATAACAAATGATGTGTCGTCCGCCGACAGCCCCCTCGCATGGATAGTCTGGGACGATGGCGAACGCCGGCCGCTATTCAATGAAATACTGAATGACATCGAGCTTGGCTATGCCCTGACGGTCCACAAAGCGCAAGGCTCTCAGTGGCAAAAAGTGATTGTGCCTATCTCAAAGAGCCGCAACCTCGACCGCAGTTTGATATATACCGCTATTACTAGAGCCCAAACGCAGGTGATTCTGATTGGTGACAACAATGCCGCAGCCAAATCGGTACGTGAACCCCCAAGTGCCGACAGGCGTTGTACCGGGCTCGGCCCTCTCATCTATAACGCGCTTGTAGCCTCTTGTGAGGCAACTACCTGTAGCGGCTGACGCACTACAAATGGAGTTTGTCCTTGCGCCCCACCGAAAGCCGACATTGCCGTTGACAGGCCCCAAAATACTGCTGGTGCGTGTTAGCCCAAGGACGACATAGCACACTAGATTCTGTGGCTTAGTGGCGATGGCTGCGATGGTGCTCATCCGGAATAGGAGCGAAGCGACACCATCCCACGACAGCAGCCTCACGGCGAGTGCGGGGACTGGGGCAGCGCCCCAGGGGCAAATGGTCAAAGGCCACACTGGAGGCTTACGTAGGAGCGAGTTTGGACTCGAAGGGCGTGGCAGCCTGATTAACATAGCAAGGTCTTTTGGTCCCTTTGAGCCCCTCGCCGCAGTGCAGCCCCAAAAGTGCCGACGCCTATTTAGCCATTTCAGGCTTTTCCCTCAATACCTTGAGTAAACCCTCTCCGCATCGCAGAGTTGCAAGCGGTCGCCGCTCAACGATGACGGCGCGTCGAAAAGCACCAGTCCATTTTCGAGGCAGTAGACATATTCATTATTAGGTGTTTTGAACGCCTGACTTACATTTTCAAAGACAAATCCCTTTTCCGCGACACGCGGCAATCTTGCGTACATCCGAAGACTGCTCCAGCGATTTCCCCGGAGGTCATATAGCAAGCGGCGCGCATGAATGAAATCGGTCGTGATGTATGTTTTCACGTTACTCGCCCCACCCAACCCTGAGCATGTTTCAATTTGAAACCAACGCTCCCCTGCCAGCTCAAGGGCAGACCAGTAGCGGACCCCCCTCTCGGGCTCGACGTGTTGAACTTCGTCGCGAACGCGTGACGCAACCACGAGCGTTGAGACTCGCATGGTAGTGGAATCCTAAATGAACAATATATTGTGTATATTCTAGCACTGCCGCACGGCTAATTTCCACGGAAAATCAACCAGCAGTGTCGATGGGGCGTTTAAAGGCTATCGGAGTCGTGGTTAGCCACCTCCACGCCAAAGCCCTAGAGCAAGCCCAGCGCTATCTTCAGGAGCTGTTGAATCGTGGAGAGCCTTGAGCGCTCGGGTAGAGGCGAACCAGGTTGCTGCTGTCGGAGGGGCGTGGAGGCGACAAGGAGTCTATTTCCACAATCTGTGGAGTAACCAATTGCGCAATGCGTCCGCCGTTCGGGCCGATTACGCACACAAGAGCAAGCCCGCGGGCTCATTTCTTGTTATGTTCTTTCTCACCGTCCGGCCATCGTTCGAGCCCCACTTCCTCCATATTTTCCCACGCGGCATCGATAGGAAAAATAGAAGCAGATTCATTATCCGTCATTTCGAACTGCCCTTTCGCAACACCGACTCGACGGCAAGAAGAATCGTCATCATCTCCAACGTCCGGCATCGCTGCCAGTGTTTCCACTAACGACGTCTCACACATCAGCAGCACCTTTGGAACAGGCACAAGTTCCAAGGTTTCCCCATATTCATCAGCGAACTTGACAAGCACAGTGTTCTCATCCAGTTCCTGGACAATTGTTCCTCTCGGCAAATCCTGCCTTAAACGGACTACAGTTAAGGGCTGCATTGAGGTCACAGGCGAGTTCGGCGGTACAGGCATTAAAAAGAGTGAAGTGAAATTCTGACGTCAGATAACGTATCACAAGATACTGCCGAGACCCCGGGTATCTGCATCAGTTCAAGTTCGCCCTGCTCATTGCCGGTCTCAGCGGAACGTCGAGCGTCCGCTTCCGTCAGCGACAAACCACCGCTGTGGGTCGGAACTTGTCTGTCCAAGGAGCAGTAGTCGGCCACAAACGGACGTTCATCCGTGCCGGATAGTTGCCATTCGGGTGGGCGTAGCTCACCGACATGTTTGCCTCCGCTTGACTGGAGAATACTCTTGACGGCCACACAGTCAGGCGGGAGTGCGACGTGGGCACCGCTGCGTAGGGCCTGACCACCTGGTTCTTTCTCATCCCTCAAGATTTCTCCCTCGCCTGTTCGGTGGCGCTACCGGATGGCCGATGTGGTCATCGCACTAACGGTGTCCCGTTCCTCGGGCTGGGGGAGTGCACCTGAGTGCTTTTTCCCCACGCGCCTGTAACGAATTGATACGATGTCTCAAAAGCGAAAATAGAAACAACAAGGGGGCCTACAAATGAATGTCGATAGCATCATCGACGTCGGAAAATTTCTTGCCGCGCAGGGGTTGCTAAGCCCAACGCTGGAAGTCTTACAGGCCACCGAAAAGAGCTATCGCGCGTTGCTGTTTCAACCGTCGGGTCCGTTCATCGGCAACACGACGCGAATCGGCCCGGCTGACTTGGAATTTGCGGACCGGCAAGCGTCCGCGCTGCTTGAGATGGCGACCAAGCAGGGCCACCATCTCGTCGTCACGCCCGAATACTACCTCCCCATCAAGACGCTCCTTGAGTGCGTACGGGGAGACAAGTTCCCTGCTGCTGATGCAATTTGGGTGCTTGGCTGCGAGAGCATGACGCCCGCGCAGCTGGCCGAGTTCAAGGCCAATGCAGAGAGCACTGGGAAGTGTCGCGTGTTCTATGAGAACGACGAAGCAGCTCCGGTACAGGGCAACTACTTCGACCCGGTGGCGTACTGCTTCCTGTCCAAGGACAAGGCGACGGGAGAAGAGCAGCGCGTCGTCCTCATCCAGTTCAAGACCATCTCATCGAAAGACCCTGGGTACTTCGAGAACGGTGTCCTCCGCACTGGGAAGCTCATCTATCAGTTCCGCGGACCCAATAATCGACTTGCGCTCGCGTCCATCATCTGCTCTGACGCCTTCAACATCACGGGGAACAGCGACGTCCTGCTGCAGCTCACTGAGGATGCGACGCTCCTCCACATCCAGCTGAACCAAAAGCCGCGTAACACCGACTACCTGAAGTACCGGGTGGACACCTTCCGCCGTCACGAGCGGACGAGCAACTGCGACATCGTGTGCCTCAACTGGGCGGAGAACATCATTTTCCTTGAGCAGGAAGGCGGTAAGGAATACAAGTGGGAAAACGAAGCTGGTTCGGCGTGGTACCTGCCGCATGACCGAGCTTCCTCAGACGACGCCTTGGTGGAACAGAACGAACGCAATGGCCTCTACTACTCGTGGCATCGGCGCAACAGGCATATCCTCCACTTCCACAACGCGCCGGCGGTCTTCGAGTTCAACGTTCCAAAGGTAGTGCACACGGGTCTGCAGCTCCACGCTGTTTCCACCGGCCCCAAGCTAGAGGGCCGCTACGTCTGGGATGACGCAGGTGGCTGGGTCGCCCCGGCCGCATGCGCAGATGCCGGACTCGCACAGCTGTTCGCGTGCGATGCGAAGGTCACTACGGCTTTCACCGCCCTGTCCAAGGACGATAGCAGACTTCGAATTGAGCGGGCCGTCGCTATCTCCTGCGGTCTCACCTCGGGTGCGGACGACTGGCATGCCGCCGGCACTTTGAAGTCTCTCAGCATGAGTGATGACGAGGTCACCAAGCGATTCACGGTACGCTTAGAGCGCAACGAGGATTCAGATGCTGCAAGGCAGGTGCAGCTGCGGAACGTGTCGCTATTGCACGAGATTCTGGCAACCGTGCAGCTTCCCCTTCAAATCCGCAACCTGAGCGGTGGAGGAGCCTCCGTCTATTGGTCGAAGCAGTCTCCGCACACGAACGTCATCAAGGACGGCGTTGAGCCTGCACACGTCGCGTTCCTAGGCCTCCAGCCAGACCAAAGGCGAATAGAGGACGCCTGCGATGCGGCATACGGCTTGCTCCATCGTGAGAACAAGCCAGGACGCCGGCATCGTGTCGCGGTCTGCTACATCACTCTAGCCGGCCCCGTGTTCCCAGAAATCAAACAGCTGACTCATATCGCCGATGACGGCAAGAGTCCAACCTCTGTCACCCGAGGATGACTATGCAAGTACTCGAAACTGCACGACAAAAAGTCGCTCAGCTGCTGGGGGGGGTCCAAGACGTAGAGGAGGCGGTCGTCCGCGGCGAGCGCCTGCACCAAGGCAAGTGCTTCGCGGTGGCCTATGTGGACCTTGCGGATGATGTTGTCGGCCGCGCGGAGGGCCTGCGTGAGTTCCAAGAGCGCGTCCTTGGCGAGGACTACTTCAACTTGCCTGGCAACCTTCGATGGAACAACTACATCTACATCGTCGCCGGCCCGAAGTCCATCGAGCAGCCTGACTTCCAGCGCGCGAAGGCAGTGATTGAGGCTGACGAGGACTTCGCCAGAAAGCGGGTCGTGTCGGAGGACGAGCTTGCCTCCGTGCTTGGGGCAGCCCAATACTTCACTCCCAGTGCGGACTCGCAGGAATTCGACATCGTCGGGGAGTGGGGCAAGCTCCTCGCTGAAGCACACATTGATGGCATCCTCGACCGCCCTGCGCGAACGGAGATGGTGGAACGAATCAGTTCCGGTCAAGCTGAGCGCGCGCCAGCGCCGAAGAAGGAGCTCAGCCTGCATGAATCTGACAAGCACCTACATGAGAAATGGCTTTCGAGCCTGAGGGTTGAAAGCTTTCGCCCCGTGCATGACGGCAAACCTCCCTTTGACTTCGGCCAGGTAACGCTCATCACCGGACCAAACGGAACCGGGAAAACCTCGCTTCTTGAGGCCATCGAATTCTTTTACTGCGGCCAAAACCGGCGCGCGCGCACCGGCACGGCAAAGGTGTCCGGCAAACTCCGGGGTAGTGACAAAGAACTTCTGGCGACGACCGTAGCCTCCCGGCTCCGAGCGAGGTGTTTGCATTGGTACAACCGGGAGGAGAAAAACTCAGCGGGTCTATTGAATGGCTTCGGTAGGTACAACTTCCTAGACACCGATGCTGCATTCCGCGTGGCTGCCGACCTGAACCCTCAAGAGCTACCTGAGGACCTCAGTCGGCTGATTGTTGGCTCGGATGCGTCGCAGGTTTGGTCTTACGTCGACAAGCTGACGCCGGAAGTTCAGACAGCAGCCGAGCGCGCGTTTCTCTACGTTCAAGACGCGCAGAAAACGCTCAAAGACCTGCAGACGAAACTCAAAGAGTTGCAAGAGCGTCCATCGGATGCCAAGGCGCTTAGCGAAGCGTTTCGGGCAAGCCTTCCGCTGATTGGTTATCGAGGCGTACTGCCGACGGCACCTTTCGTTTCGGCGGACGAGGCGAAGCCAATTCAATCGGCGTATTCTGCTTTGCAAGTACTGCTTGCGGCGGGACCCGCGTGCACGACGCTAGCATCCCTTGGAGCGCGGACCCGTGCCATCGATGACGTGCGCAGGACAGTTGAGCCGCTCGATACCCAAGCAAAGGCCTTCGATACGCAAATTGCGGAGATAGAGAGTCAGGCTGGCAACTTTGACGCCTGGGCAAAACTCCTAGCTCGTTGGGCCGAGTTTGTTCGAAGCCGATACGCACACGTTCGTGACGAATACCTTCGCTGTCGTAATTTGGTAACTGCCGCCAGCACCAAAATCGGCGCTTTTGCAAACTTCGAAGTGCCAACGGTGGACCAGGCATACAAATTCGTCCGCTTGGCAGACGCACTTAATGGTGCGATTCAGAGCATTCAATCGGCTTCAAGCGAGGTCACCTCTCTCGAACAATTGAGCGCTTCCTTTGGCAAAGCAGCGGCTGCACGAGCCCGGACCGCTCAAGAGCTCAAAACCGCCGTACTGGCTGCCTTGAAAGGCGGAGCACCTGCGACTACTTGCCCAGTCTGCAAAACAGTTCATGGTGAAGCAGCGTTGGCAGCGCACATTGAGCGAATCACCACTGAATTGGCACATCCAACCGAGTTGACGGAACTATCGGGAAAACTCAGCGCAGCACGAGAGGGGCATAAGCAATGGCTGGCCTGGAAGGCGTTTCTGGAGCAACTTCAGCAGATTGCTCTTCAGTTGTCACTGCCGTCCTCTAAAACTTGCAACGAAATCGTGGAAGCTTTCTCCCAAGCTCGCCGCGACTTCGAAGAAGCAAAGGCGAATCTGCAACCCGCATCCGAGGCGATGAACAGACTGCATCAAGCCGGAATGTCGGAAAAAGGGCATGACTTCCTACACTCGTCAGCAATTACTGTCCCAACGTTGACCCAGAATCCATACGATGTCGCCGCTGTAGAAGCTCAAAGCAAAACGTATCTTAATTCCGCAGCACAGACACGTGAACAAATCCCCTCACTTCGTGTGCAAAGCGAGCTGCTGTTGGGGCGTATTACTCAGCATATGGCACCACTATTCGATGGCGGTTGGCGCACCCACACGTCGACGTCAGCAGGTTTAGCGGCATTTTCCCAGCTGCAGCAAGAGACGCTTGCACTTGAAAGACAGCGCGATGAACTGCTTCATTACTTTGACGTCGGTCACGAGACAAGACTATCTAATGTCGAAGCAACACTCACTGGCACACTTAGAGCGCTGACCGAGGCCGTTCAGGCCGCAACCCGCGAGCAAACAGCGTCGGCAGATATGTCTCGACTTCAGCGCGACATTGCAAACCAAGGGAAACTTACTCGCGAGCTTCTGATGCGGAGTTTAAATCTCCAGGCTGCCTCGACGGCGTTGAGCAAGTTGCGCTCAGAGCTCTCGCTGGAAAGCGCAACAGCCAGGTCTCTGAACGCCATCGGGCAAGAAATAAACGAAGCATTTGTTCGAATTCACTCGCCAAGTGAGTACGAGTACGTGGGCAGCAACGGTGTACTACTCCGGTCTAAGGAAGACCAAGAGGATTGGTCGCTCGATAAGGTAAGTACTGGCCAGCGCGCTGCGTTTGCACTTTCAGTATTTCTTGCAGTGAATCGGACGGCCACAAAAGCTCCGCCAGTCATTTTGATTGACGACCCGGTGGCTCATGTCGACGACCTAAACGCACTTTCGTTCCTTGATTACCTGCGTGACCTCGCCGTGATGTCGAAGAAACAAGTGTTTTTCGCGACGGCGGATGCAAGAGTTGCCTCGCTGTTTGCCCGCAAATTCGGTTTCCTCGGCGACGACTTCAAGCGAATCGACTTGGTGCGCGACGTCCACGTGGGGGCTCCCTGCTGAGGTATCAGTTTCCGGATGGCCACGACCATGTTAACGAGAGCTGCAGGCGGGCTTGGGTGACGTTCACGCATAGGCCCAAAGCCTCTAACCCTCAGGGTAATGGCTCGCATGGCCAGCCAGATAGCCGCCGTTCGCCACTAACCGTTCGTGGCTGGCAACGGCCATTCTAGACCGACGTCATCAGCGTCCACTTAGGCCGATGAGTTCGTGTTCGGCAAACGTTCTTAAAGTCCGCAGCAGTCAGTTAGCTGCCGTTACGCAACTCAACTGGTGGAAGTCCGCTTTGGGTCGGAACTTGTCAGTCCGATGGGCAGTAGTCGGCCAGGAACGGACTTACACGAGTGTCTGTTTCAACATGGCAGTCGGGTTGGCGGCGCACTTCCGTAACGTCGTCTCATCAGGTGCAGAAGCGACTGTCCGTTTCGAATAAACGTTCCGGCCGCTTCGTTGGGCGATATACCGCCATAGCGGGGCAAGGTCCTCGGCAGTCCGGAACGTACCTGCATTGCTTCTACCGTGGCAATATGACAATGTGCAAGTGAAACGTCAGCCAACAATCAGAATGTCAACAACAGAGCGCGTGCCATATCGGACTTGGCGGAAGCGATGCACTGTAGTCGGTGCAAAGCAGACCTGGCTCACGTTGTGAGTCCCTTTTGAACAAATCTCGCGGACGCACATATAAGTGGTCCGACCGAACAGTTGGAGGGCGCAGCCACGCCTTCGCGACGCTCCAAAGGCAATCTCTCTGTCCTCATGAATTTGAAAACTACTACCGCTGGCGCTGCGACCACCGACTCTGACAAGGTACGAGCGAGCAGAGATGGCGACCAGTTCCACTACCACTGGGCCGCTCGCCACTGCCTCTCGCTATTGCCTGGCGCGAGCGACCTGGTCGCTATCTCCATTGAAGGCGCATCTGCCGCCGAAGGCCCCGGTTCAGCTAACGAAGGCGATGAACTCATTGATGTGGGGTTTTACTTCGGCAGCGAGACGCTGAAGGACGCTCGGCTCGTTCGCTATGTGCAGTTGAAGCACTCCACGAAGCGTGCGCAGAAGCCCTGGACAGCCAGCGCCCTGGACAACACGCTCAATGGATTCTCTAAACGATTTACGGAACTGCGCAAGGCATTCACCTGGGACGAGCTCAAGGACAAGTTGCGCTTCACCTTCACGACCAACCGTCCCTTTGACCAGAAAGTGACTGAGACGCTTGAGGACCTCGCAGCGGGGAACACCGCGAGGCATTCGTCGGTCGAGAAGACGCTGCTTGGGTATGTGAAGGGGCTAGGTAGGGAAAGTGCAAACTTCTTCAAGCTCTTCTCCGTTGAAGGGGGCGAGCCCGACCTCTGGAACCAGCGGAACTTACTGTTTAAGGACGTTAGAACATTCCTGGCCGAGGCTGATTCGGACGCGCCACTTCAGCTCAAGGAGCTGGTGGCGAAGAAGGCTACCTCTGAGCACACTTCGAGCCCATCCATCCGTCGCCTTGATGTACTTCGTGCGCTCGAGACTGATGAGGCAGACCTATGGCCTGCAAAGTGTCTGATTGCTGAGCCTGCCGACGGCGCACTTCCGCGGGAGCAGGAGCAAGAGATTCGCACGATTCTGGAGTCAGCGCCCCACCCCGTCGTCCTGCATGCGGAAGGTGGCGTAGGAAAGTCCATCCTCGCGTGGCAGCTATCCAGGTCTGTCTCCGAAGGTTCCGTTGCGGTGCTCTACGACTGTTTTGGCGACGGGCTGTACAGAAGCGCCCAACACTTCCGGCACCGGCAAAAGGACGCACTTCCGCAGATTGCAAACGAACTCGCTGCTCTGGGGCTCTGCCATCCCTTAATTCCAATTCGCGGGACGGATAGCAAGCAGTACATGCGCGCGTTTGTGGCAAGACTGACCCAGGCCGTCAGTCTGCTCCGGGCTAAAACACCCGTTGCCAATCTTTATTTGATAATTGACGCCGCGGACAACGCCGTCATGGCAGCCACGGAATTCGATGATGCAGCCTTCGTGCCCGACCTCATTCGCACGGCGATGCCGGACGGTGTCAAGCTTGTCTTCAGTTGCCGAACCCATCGGCGAGACTATCTGCAAGCACCGCCCGACGCGACTCACATTGAACTTCGCCCTTTCAGCCGTGCGGAGACAGCCAGGCACCTCAGGAAAACCTATCCGGACGCGACTGAAAGCGACGTCGCCGATTTCGATTTTCTAAGCAGCTCCAACCCGCGAGTTCAGGCGCTGGCACTGAGCCGCAAGCTGCCATTGGAAGACATGTTGAAGGCGCTAGGGCCTTCACCCTCTACAGTTGAGCGGGCTATCGCCGAACTGCTGGCGCGCGCGGTCGAAAAGCTGAAGTTTCGAGAAGGACATGTCGAAGCAGAGCAGATTAACCTAATCTGCCAAGGCTTAGCCGTGCTTCGGCCGCTCGTTCCAATCGCGGTGCTTGCTGAGATTTCAGGAACTACTGAAAGCGCGGTAAAAAGCTTTGCTTATGACTTGGGACGACCGCTACTCGTTAAAGGTGGCAGCCTTCACTTCCTGGATGAGCCTTCAGAGACTTGGTTCCGTGAGACCTTTCGGCCAGACAAGGCAAAGCTGGCGACATTCCTGGACCGATTGAAGCCCCTAACCGCCTCCAGCTCCTACGTCGCATCAACAATTCCTCAACTGCTGCTGGCAGCAGGGCGAATGGATGAGCTGGTCGACCTGGCCCTTTCTACTGAAGGCTTACCCACGGCGAATCCGCTCGAGCGTCGCGATGTAGAGGTGCAGCGCCTGACCTTCGCGCTAAAGGCTTGCCTGCAAGAGAAACGCTACGTGTCGGCGGCAAAGCTCGCGCTCAAGGTGGCCGGTGAACTCGCCGGCGTCGAGCGCCAGAATGACCTGATACAGGGGAACACCGACATAGCGTCTGCGCTTCTTTCTCCAGACCGCATCGACGAACTGGTGTCTCGGCGTGCATTCGCAGGAAACTGGACAGGCGCTCATCACGCCTATGAAGCCGGCTTGTTGGCGGGGCGTGCGGAGTTTCTTGCCGAAGCACGAAGTCGCTTGAGGATGGCAATAGATTGGCTCTATTCATGGGCATGCATGCCGAATGAAGAGCGCGAGAGAGCAAACGAGCGCGTCGGAACTGGCGATATGGCCGAACTGGCGATGGCCAAGTTGCTAGCGGAAGGACCGAAGGACGCCGTCAGATTTCTAAGTGGATGGCGGCCAAGGTCTCTCTCGATGGACGTCGGTGGCATCTTGGCGCGTAGGCTGGTGGACCTTGGGCGATACGACCTTCTTGACCAGTTGGCGGAACACGGCGCCCGAGATATCTGGCTAATGCTGGGCCTGTCAGCCGAAGCGTGCGAAGGCGGTCACTCGCTGCCGGCCAAGCCGGTGGAGACGCTCATGCGTGCATTGGGTGCCCGCCGAATTCAACTGCATGACCCGGGTGGGCCGGCCGCCAAATGGAACGTGCTCAATGGTGTCACGTCCGCTGTTCTACAAGCGCTACGAGTACTGCCCCGTGATGACGCTACATGGGCAAACGTCATACGCCGCTACCTGCCAGAGCATCCACCTAGAGAGCTGGCAGAGCGGCACGCCTCGGACAGGTCTACGCCACTGAGGGCATACACGCTTGAGGCCGCGTTGTTGGGTAGGCAACTCGTACTCATTGACCTGGCCCCAAAGGAAATCCGAGAGGAGCTGGAGAGGAAGGAGAGCCATTACAGCCGAAGCTCCGAAGCCGAAGCGTTTGATAGGTCGACGGGTGGTGTCTTGGCTTGGTTCCGCCTGAGCGCGGAGATTGCCTGTGGCAAGACTCCGCCAGAGTTCAGCGCGGCCGCCCAGGAAGCGCTCAATGCGACGAATGCCGCTAGGTCCAAAGATTACAGCAATGTCTTCAACCTCGACCAGGTCGCTGCACTGGAATGGCTACGGGCGATGCGTGACGCGTCGATTTCGGACGACACATCACTGACCGCATTTCGGAAGTGGTTTGAAGAGAAGGCAAACGGTTTCGGGCCCACTACGATGGCAGCTGTCTGTCGCTTGGCAGCCCGCGCAAAGCCCCTTGAGAGCCTTGCGCTCGAAGTGTCTGTCAGGGCCTACGAAGCCATCGAGCAACATCGTGAGCACGCTGAATCCAGAGTCGAGTCCTACCAAACTCTGGCGCGCGCCATCTTTCCGGCCAGCAGAGCGGAGGCCCGCTCCTATTTCGAGCGAGCGGTGGAGATGTCAAGCCGCATCGGGCAGGAGAACTTGGACCGCTGGAGCGCGCTCCTTTGTCTGGCAGAAGCAAGCGGTAAGAACAGCTCAGCCCGACCGGAGTCCGCCTACAGGCTGGCCCGAGGCGCAGAGCTGGCGTACGAATATGTCGAGAGAGACAAGCACTTCGACTGGGGCCACACCATTGATGGATTGTTGAGTTTGTGTCCGGCCTCAACAATAGCCACCCTCAGTCGGTGGAGAGACCGCAAAGTAGGCTACGCAGACAAACTGTTGAGAATCGCAATCGACCGCCTAGTGAAGCGCGGCTTGCTGCCGCCCATCGCGCCGATTGCACTGTGCCCGATTGGGGACGAGTGGGCGCGCGCCGAGGACCTAGCGAAAGCTGTCGAATACGAGTCCGCCAAGGACAAGCAGCGTAAAGCGCTCAGCGTTGGCTACCGCTACCTGAGGGTCAGCTCTCCGTCGAAGAACGAACTTGAGCGAATTTCGGAGTTGGCACGCTCCTGCGACTTCGTGGCTTCTGACATCGACAGGCTTCTCGCTGTTGTGAGGCAACCCAAGCGTGATGGCGAGAATTCTGTAAGGCAGTACGTGCCGGAGACGCCAGAGAAGCGCAACGACCCTGATTGGGATGTTCTATTCAAAGGCGTCGACTTCGCCAGCTCCATGGAGCTACGCACTGCCTACCTGCTCCTCAAGACTTTTGACCCACCTTATAAGACTGATGAGTTCTACCGAGAGGCACTGCACCGATGCGGTTTGGGCGGAGCCGCCGAGTTCTGTCTAGCGGTTTCGCAGTGGCCAGACATTGGAAACTATGAACTCACGCATCTCTTCGACGTCCTCGGAGAGCAAACTACGAAGCCGGTTGCTCTACGCAAGGCGATGGCAGAGCTTGCGTTAGCCGTATGTCGAAGAAGCCCAGAATGGGCTAGAAGACGGAGGTGGGGGAGTTCGTTTCCATACCATCAGCTCATCAGCGAAGGCATTGTTAGCGATGCGCAGATAGTGGACTCAACCCTTGAAGGGTTCCTTATCAAGGTCACAGCGCTTGACGCCGGTGAGCTCTTTCAGATGCTGGAGTCGTTGTCCTCTCGTTTGACGAGCGATGAGGCGGACGATGCGCTGCACTTTGGTTTGTCGCTCCTTGAGAGGGACATCCGCCCCGAGGATGGAGATGGCCCCTGGAACGATGCCATGAAGCCGCTCGGTAACTGCGAAGACGCGCTGGCCGGTTACCTCTGGGCCGCGTTAGGCTCACCAAGCACTTCTTTGCGTTGGGAGGCGGCGCACGCCGTTCGAGCGACCATCGAGCTTGGTTGGGTTCCAGTTTTGACTGCACTCGCGAAAGTGGCAGTCGACAGAGCACCGGGCGCTTTTGTAGATAAGCGTTTTGTCTTCTACGAATGGCACTCCCGTCTGTGGCTCAACATAGCGCTCGCTCGATGCGCGGCCGAGCATCGTGACATGGTGTGCCTCTTTGGCGAATACCTCTTGGCGTCAGCCAAGGAAGAGCACGTGCTCCTGCGTCATTTCGCAGCCTGCGCCTTGCACGAACTGCCTGAACTCTTGGGTGAGTCGACCACGCTGGGCATTCCGCAGAAAATCAACGCAAGTGAGCTTCCACTCGTCGAGTATGCTTCCTATAGGGTACCGGAGACAGAGACATCCAGTGACTCGTCTGGCGAGGTAGTGGACAAATACTACTTTGGTATCGACATCGGCCCAAATTGGTTTGACCCTCTAGGCCGAGTCTTCGGTATCTCGCCAAGTGGAATTACTAGACAGGCCATCCAGGCCATCCGCGAACGTATGGGCAGCCTCACCACCAAGGCTAATGACGACGCTCGCTACAGGAGCGCCGTGTTTCGACACGAGCAGACCAATCACTCGCACGGAACTATGCCGCGCGTTGACGACCTCGGAGCTTACCGTGCCTATCACGCAATGATGATAGTGGCGGCGAGGCTGCTTAAGACCCACTCAGTCGGCAAGGCGAGCTACAGCATCGAGAACGAATTTGACGAGTGGATTGAACATCGACTTCTGACGCGCAAGGACGGCAAATGGGCTGCCGATAGGCGCGACCCTCAACTTACAAAGGCTCCGCCACCGCCAGAGAAATACGGCGATAGGGAGTGGCGCTGGCAGGTGGCCATCGGGCATCTCGATAGTCTTATGGAGACCGACGAGGGACTGCAGGTTGTAGCCGGGGACTGGACAAGTGGTTTGAATGAGTCCGTAGAGGCCATTTCTGTAACCAGCGCGTTGGTGCCAAAGGTCTCTGCGGCAGCGTTTCTCTGTGCAGCGCAAACTACCTCGAACGCCCAAAATTACTTCTTCCGATTCGACGAAGACCAAGTAACTCTAGACGAAGACGAGGACCAGAAGTCTAATGGAGAAGCCCCTGAGCCGACATCGGAGGTGCGCCAGAACGGTCAGTTCAAGCTACGCCGGTGGAAATCTGACCGAGGAGAATCCTACGGAGTTGACGAATACGACCCCTGGGGTGAGCGCGTACGTGTTCCTGGCGATGAACCGAACGCGGCAACCATCTCGGCGATGGACCTGAGCTCCGTCGACGATGGGCGCAGATGGGTTACGAAGAGCGGTGCGCTCTTGCGAAGTGAGACATGGACCCAGTCAAACGGTTACGGTCGCGAGCAGGAAATGATTCCTGGTACCCGCTTGAGCGCTGACAGAGCGTTTTTGAAGGAGCTCCTCGCCGCCAATCCTGGACACTGCCTTGTCGTTGGCCTCAACCTGCATCGACGGACCCCGCGTTATAGCTCAGATAGCGATGAATATAGCTTGTACGCGCCACCCTACGTTCGCTACTACCTAATTGAAGAAGATGGAATCGCTCGAACGCTCAAAAGCAGTGATTGAACTCGGCAAGCGGCTTGTCGCACAGCTGACGCTTGGAGATGACGAACTTGCTCAGTGGATGGCGCACGTGCTCGCTGAGCGCATCCACAATGCCGAGAATGCGCCTCCTGAGGGCAGAGTCGCGGCACAGAACTCCTGTGCGGAATTGGTATTTCAGCTGTGGGAGCGGAGGTACAGCCTTCCAGCTCGACTTCGTCCCTTCAAGAAGTTGGAGCCACTCCTGCGGACGCTCGACACGCTTGATGTCAGCAACGGCTCGCGATTTCGCTTTATGCAGGAGCCGCCGGCAGACGTTGAAGTCGAAGAGGATGTCGAGAAGATGCTCAGCTTGGCCGTGAAACTCGACGATGCGGCGCGGATTTTGGTGCAGTACTTCCTAGCCACGGCGGCTGAGCAAGCCTCAGAAGAATTGAAGCCTTGGATTCAGAGCGCCGCCGATGCGGACGCGGATGTGACGCTCGAAGTCCGCATTGTTAACTTCGTGGACGGTGGCCTCGACTGCTCGTCTGACGACGCGAAATTCGCCCGTGAAATATTGAAGAACAAGATACAGAAGCTGGAGAAATTTGCGTCTCTCGCAGCTTC
>APMI01010237.1_pt1 | contig 23509 bp, 22 predicted proteins | sample 667938 | NCBI WGS metagenome assembly APMI01 (sample SAMN01084076, study PRJNA167559) | wastewater metagenome | biome: Wastewater | place: Denmark: Ejby Moelle, Odense | collected 2011-11-28
TGATGTGTGGCTCGATCAGCCGGGCGCCCCTGCCGGCGTGCATGCCTCATCGGCAACACGCCCCGCCGATACCTGCATCCTGTTGCCGGCGACGGAGCGACTGCACAGCCTGGAGGCCGATATTTTAGCCGCAGCATGGCAGCTTGGCGCTTGGGATGTCGCGCGCCTCGAGCGTGCACGGCTTGCCAATCCCGACGAGTACTTGCAAAGCCGCTACGGCTTATCCGAGGATTTTGGTGTTAACGCATACACTATCCTGGACCAGCCCATCACAACGGGCGACACGGCGCCGGATGCGCAAATACGCGAGGCGGCAAAACAAGGCTGGCTAATATGGCGCTTTATCCCGCTGGCCTTGTCTGCATCCTTGACGCGCAAGACATGGGGCGTCAAAGATCGCACCTTGACCGACCCCGAAAGCTGCCGGCGCACCCCGCGCGTGATTGAGCCGTATCGGCTATTTGGCCCGGTTACCGATCCCGGCACCGCACACGATCACATCTATACGCTTGGGCGGGGCAACCACGGAAATAGGTCAAAAAAATCTTCCGAAAGACGCGCCTAACACTTTACATAGGCCAAAACTTAATATGCCTGACCTTGTCGCCACCACCCTCGAAGCCCTTACACTCCCCAGAATGACGCCGGGGGATGCCGCTCGCGAATTATCGGACGGGCTGGAAATCGATCTGGGCGTCAAATACGGCGTCAATCGCATTGGCCAGTGGCGCCGGAGCGAGCGGGCCATACCGCAACCTGTGCAAGACTGGATGCTGCGGGCGTGCGTTGCTTATGCAATCAAGCAATGCGGTGGGATAGCGCCGGATGACGACGCCGATCTTGACCGCCTCGCCGCGATGCTCTGCCCCCCGGCGCGCTGAGCAGGGTCATGACGACATCTCCGGATCGGTAGCGCGCCGGGAGCGCGGGATTGTGCCGGGCCGATAAAAGGGATCGGGTACGCGATTGTGCCAATACCGATTTGTGACGTGCTGCACCGCGCAGATCGCGCCGGTGATCGAGAGGGAGTAAGCATCTGGCACATAGCCGATGACGATGGGTGCCGCGACGCCCCATAGCGCCGCGCAACCCAACCCCCAAAATACGACGCGGACACTCGCATATACGTCGGCGCTCATGAGCCGGCCCCGGTCAAACACGGTATATGCGAGGTGTGCACACAGCAGCACATGCACAACAGTGAGAGCGATGATCATTTGCGTCCCCCCGCTTGCTGATTGCCAATCCACCCGCGCACAACGACGGCAAACGCAGAAAAAACCGGGCGCCATCCGTTGCCCATCGCGCCGATAAATAAGGCGACCGGCGCCAAACCTTCGTTGACCGGCACCGCCCATACCCGCTCGATAAGCCCAGCAATGAGACCGGTGAGCACCAGCGCCGTGAGCGCGCAGCGCAGCAGCAGCCATGCCCCCTCGACCCGACTGGACGTCGGCGAGGCGGACAACGGCCACAGCGCACCGGCCAGTGCGGCAAGCGTGATGAGGATGTACGGACCAGCCAGCGGGCCGAGCAGCGCGATAAAAAGCACGGTTAGGCTGATACCTCCCGCTGTTGTAGTAGTCGGCTCTGCCACATTGATCTCCATAAAAAACCCGCCGAAGCTGGTTGGGTTGTGCAAACGTTTGCAGGGGTTAAGGGGTTTGGACCAGAGCGTCCAAGTCTTCGCTGGTTTGTGCCCCAAGGATGGCGGATGATCGTAGCCGGGCGGCGTCGATGCGGGCTTTGAGAGCATGAAATATGGCCATGTCGTCGGGGTTGGGCGGTAGGCCAGCCAGCTGCGCAGCGAGAATATCGCGTAGGGGTCGGGCTTGTGCCGTCTCGGCGCTCAAGATGATTTGATACTGTGCGCTGGCCATCACGCCTTGCCGCAGCCGCCAGTTTTCCGGAGGCGGCTCACACGACAGCACGTCGCCCGTTTCGGGGTCGACGACATGCGTGAGGTGGTCCCATGCGCCCGGCACAATCCCAATACCATCGGGCAATGTTTGTACGATCAGTTCCGATCGGGACGCCGCAATCCGTGCTCCGGTAAGACGGCCCGTTTCTATTTCATATATGCTGTATTCAGTCATTTTTTTGTCAACTCCGCTACAAGATATATTTTTTCTGCTTTAACCCACATCGCCCCTGATCCTGAATATATATGCGTTAAATGCTCAACGGCCATAGGCCACGATGCATTTGCGCCCGGATACGTTAGTGTTACTTCGGATGATGATCCAAGACGGGAGATTGTCGGCAAATAAATACGTCCATTATCCGTATCAATATAGGCGCGTAGAATTACGGTTGATGAATCTCCAATCCAATTTCCGATCTCTCCACTATTGACGCTCGATGCTGTAAACAATGCCGATACCGAAACGCGAAGGCTGCCAGGGTATGGCGATGAAAATAATCCGGAAGGTAGTGCCATAGATCACCCGTAATTTGCGTAATAGACACCGTCCGCATCGTAGAGTACGACGCGCTCTGTCGATGCAGATGTAGCAAGTTGGTCTGTATTCATTGCGCCGGAATTGACATATTGAGTAACGTTGTTCGGATCTATTTTATTATTGACTGAGACAGCGTCGAGGCGGTGAGGAATCCACGGGGTACGCTCCCATGATGCTTCGAGTTTTACGTCGACAATTGCAACCTGGGAGGCTTCGGGTCCGGCAAAAAAACGCAGCACTGCGTTATCAAGATCGGTTTGCGGCGTACCAATCGGTATGTCCCATGCGAATGAGTAGGTTTTCCAATCGATATCGAGCAGTACGGTAGATTCTGGGAGCGAATCCGGATAGAGATCGACATTGAGCGTGCGACGAAGCGCGCCGGGATTTGCGCGATAACTGACAATAAGATGCATGCCGGGATAAAGACCAAGGCCGATAGGGCTTGAAGAGGCTAACCAGACTGATCCATTCGGTATTACGAGTGCAGTGCCGTCCTCGCCATCTACCGCCCCGGTATGCACCCAATTTGTACCTGCGTTATTCCACGACCGGAAACCTCTGACAAGGTTGCGATTTGCCGTAACTTTGGAATTCAGAAGGGCGTCATCGGAAGGTTGATTGATGATATTTGCACCCCAGCTTGCACCGACTGTCGCATTATCAGCCGGCTTTCCCGTCCCGCTGATTGCCGACCACGAATTGACATTTTCGGCAGGGATATTATTGACTGTGCCCGTCACATTGCCTGCAAAGGCAACCAATGCACTGGGTCGATAAGGGTTTTCTTCGGAGCGAGACGACTTTACCAGTGCGCTTTTAATAACCCCTGCCGAATTGATGTCTTTATCGACAGATCGATAAGCCTGCACACCGAAAGTGTAATACTGATTTGCAGCAGTGCCGAATACGATAAATGCGCGTTTGCTGGCCGGCATCGAATAAACAGTTTCTTCGGCCGGCGAAGTGCCGAAAGTGTATGCGGCAGCACTGGACGATTTGCGGACGACGATCAAAAATCCGTCGATATCCCCCTCTGACCCTGCCCATGCCCACTCAAATGAAATGTCTGCCGAGCCGTCGGCTTGCAATACGTGATCGACGGCCGTACCGTCGTTGGCGATGGTGGGTGCCAAAACAGACGCCGAATTGCGGTCATTGGATGCGTTGAAATTGGCGATGGCTGTGGTGATCGACGTTGCCGTCACACCGTTGATGAGCACGCCACCGGGGTCGGAGAGCGTTGCAGTTACGCGTGGACCCGTTGTGCTGTTGATGCCCGATCCGTCGCGCAGGCGCGCCTCGAAGGTCCAGGTTCCGGCGCCCGGCGCGTTGCCCTCGACGCGGCCCGACTTGTAAAGTGTGGAACCGAGCAGGGTCATATCGTCCCAGGCAATGCTTGGGCTGGCTGAATAGCGCACGTCCAGATATGCGGTGTCGGGCGGCACGGCAGTAACGGACCATGTGAACACGCGGGTGCCGTCAGCCAGGGCAGATACCGCAAACCCTGTGACGGCAGGCGGTGGGGCGTAGCGCCCTGCAATGACGTGGCTGGCACTCGCCGTCGCCGATGCCGGCACTTGCCCGGCGCCGTCGTAACCCACGACGATGACCATCACGGTGCCGCTGTCCGGCACATCCAGCCGGATCGATGAGCCATCGACTAGGCCGCAGTCGATCCAGGGGTCCGAGTTCAGCCGGTATTTGATTTGACGGGATGAGACATAGCCGGTCTCCGTCCAGGATACATTGAGCCTAACGGCATATCCGGCGCCGGCGCGGACCAGTTCTTCGCCGAATGCGATACCGCTTATCACCGGGCTTGAGGATGTCCATTTTCGGGTTACAGGGGGCGTGTAAACACCGGTTTCGAATGCGTAGTATTCGTCCGGATCGTCCATTGCCGTGATGCGTAGCTCATGCATCGAGACGGGCTTGATATCGGTGATTTTGACGCGCTTGCCGGGTGTGGCCTGGTAGTCGGCGAGCCAACGCCAATCGATGGGGTTGTCGTCATCCGGTGCGCTGGGCAGTGCATCGAGCAATGTGACGGTAGCCACGTCGCCGGCAACGTACTGCACGCGGCAAGTATGCATCGTGCCGTGGGGCTCGACGACGGTGATCCAGTTGCCGCCCACATCGAGCGTGATTGTGCGGTCCAGGTAGAGGACTGTGGTAGTGCCGCTAATCAGGCGCCCGGAGGTGCCCCATTGCGTCAGATCGTGCGAGAGCGCGACGACATCGCCACGGGTGACGACGAGCCCCTCCATGTCGGTCACCCACGTGACTTGACGAGTGCGGTAAATCTGGTGCGCGACTTGCAATCGGCATTCGCGGATGGCCTGATCTCGGTTTGTGCAACCCCACAGCTCGATGCTGGCCGGCTTGAGGGGTGAGGTCACCCCCGGCGCGGCAACCCGGATTGTGTCGGCTTTGTAGTCTGCATCCGCATCGATAAACGACAGCGTGACCTCGTCGCAAATGGCCTCTGAACTGTAAGCCACCTCAAATGATCCGCGCTTGATGTTGCTCGGGCCGAACACGGCTACTGTGGGCATGTCGCCGGCATCCCATAGCACGCCGAGCTTGCCAGTGCTCCAGCTTGGTGAGGCACGGCCGCAACGGCACACGGCTTGCAGGATATCCCATACGCTTTTCGCGGAGTCTATGTGTAAATTGCATGACATGGATTTTGCGATGCACCATGTACGCCAGGCATCGATTGCCGCAAGATCGAGATCCGCATCGGCGAGGCCGGCGCCCCAGATCAGACGGCCAGCAACACGATATCCACGCGCAAAGAGCAGATATAAATCGGCGGGATTGGATGAGAGCAGATCGGGACCGGTGGGCTGATACACAATGCCGGACAGCGTTGAGAGCGTGCCGTTGAGTTGTCCGGACGCTTTGACTTTGACGGCCAGGAAGGTTTGTCCGACAAAGTCGCCGGGCTGGGACTGATAGCATTTGACGGCCACAAAGTTGATGTCCGACGTGGCTCGGCTGTCGGTTTCGTCCGGCGTGACGCGGCTACAGCGGACCTCATATTGCCCGCTTGCGACATCGATGCCATAGGTGCGGCGGAGGGGTGTTGCACTGGCGCCGGTCAGCGTGAGCACAGCGCCCCGGACTTGATCGTAAGCCGGAGGAGCCGGATCGCTGACCGGCTTTTCGGCATAGGGTCGCCACCGCCACCCACCAACGCCGTCGGTATGGGCAAGGGGATTGCGGGATGCATCGATAGCGGTTTGCTTCCAGACCGGCCCGGTATTGTCGTACTCGACGTAAGACCCCTGAGACCAATAATGTGTGTAGATATCGGGCCCAGCGACGTAGCCGATGGGCAACCATGTCGCCCCGCCGACCGGACGATATTCGAGTTGAAAAGTAACCGACCGGGGATCGAGGCCGGCGTTGCCGGTGTAGAACAGCACAAATTGCAGGTCGACTTCGATGCGGGTGGTGTCGGTGCTGGTGGTGCGCAGTACGGCGCCGTCGGCGACGGTAATTGCGGCGCCAGCGACAGTGTCGACGTTGTAAGGCATGAGCGTCGGCATGGTGTCCGTCGAAAACTCCGTGGTGACGTCCTGGTAGTTTTCGAGGGGCGTGGTGCCGATACGCAAATCTTCGACACGCAAGGGGCCGTAAGCGCCGTGCATGCCGACGTGGAAAACTTGGTAGAGATATTGATCGCCGTTTTCGAAGACGGCGTAGGGGTTGCTCGCGAGATCGAAAAACACGCGGTGCCGGCCCAGGGTAAGCCCCATCGGCTCATATGGGCGGGCGCGATTGCTACCACCCGACAGGCTGTATGTGGGGCTATCTTTTGCGCTCGATAGTGCCCGACCGAGATCTATTTTGGGCTTGGGCATGAGCGCGGAGATTGCCATGCTGCCGGCAATGGTTATGCCGGCCGTCATGGCCATGCCGACCATCGTGTTTGCTGCCCATACCGACGCTTGCGCCATGGTAAGCGCAGTGCCGGACGTGGCAAGGCCGTATGCGGCGCCAGCGAGATACGGCGCGACGATGCTGATAGCGATCATCGCGACAATTGCAACAACCTGCGAGCCGTCGCCCCCCGCCACGGCGGCCCGGACGCTGATGAGCGTGCCGGGCTTGGGGCGCACGCGGGTGAGCCACTCGCGGGGGATGACTGCACGATCGACGGCGACGATAACGGGACCGGACAGGTCGACGCCGAGGCGCGTGAGATAGGCGTGGAGGGTTTCGGCACCAGTCGGCGGAGCGAATGCGATGACACGCCCTTCGCCTGCGAGCAGCGGATGGGGTGACCAAACTAGCGAGGCTTGCCGGTGTGCAGACGTTTGCACAACACCCGGAGCAATCATATCCATGCGTAATACCCTTCAATCTGCAATCCGAAGCGCGGTAAATCGCGCACCCTCACGACGGTTGCCGCCCCCGCTGAACGCGTGGCGTGCAAAATCCAGGCCTCGCCAGACTGCTCGAAATAGGTGCCCACATGCCAGGGACGGGCGAGACTGCCGCGGCGCAGGAGCACAATGGCGCCCTCTACCGGTGCATCGAGGCGCACGGCATGATCGGCTTGCAGGCGGGCGATCATCTCCGCACCCTCCGCGAGATTATTGGGGCGCTCGGCGGGCAGCACGACAGCACGGCCAAAGACCTCGCGCTGCACAGTTGCGGCCAAAAACGCACAATCTTCGGCGCCGGGCACGTAGGGCCGGCCGACATAGGCATCGGTCCAGTGCATCAAAATATCCCCGGCATAGTTTGCGGGTCGGCTCGCATGGACACCGCAGGCATGTCGAGCAGGCGGGGAAAGCCCAGTTCGCCCACTACTTCGCCGGCCGTGCATTTGAGGTTGTTGAGGTACATGCTGATCTCCCACTCGACGTTATCCGGCGCAGAGCGCAGCACTTGCATAAAGCGGACCTTGGCATTGCGGCCGCCGGCGGATTGCTCGATCCACTGCATCAACTCCCGACCGATGTTGTCCACGGCGAGCTCGGCGCGGGGCTGTTGGCCCTGCGTCTCGTCGGGCAGGCGGACGCGGAAGCCCATGCCCGCAAAGACGTGGCCGTTGCTGACGATGTCTTGAGAGTCGCCGACCACGCGGACAGGTTGCGGCAAAGCCGAGTGTGTGATCTCAAGTAGCACAAGCGGCGGATCGTCCGCGGATGTGGCATGCAACTGTCGGCGGGCATTGAAGCTGTATGTACGGCTCATTGCCATGTCTCCAGCACGATGGAAAGCATCCATCCGGCATCAAAGCAAAATGGGGCGATGGGCTTGGCGTCGCCTAGTTCGCCTTTTGCGATACGTGCCTGACGGGTTACTTTGCGCACTGGGTCGAGCCAGTCAAACCAGAGTGAGCCGTTACCGACATCCGTCGCAAACCAGCTTAAGAATGCGTCGTAATCGGATATGTTTTTAAAGTAAACCGATACCGGGCGTTTGACGATGACGCGGCTTTTGATCTTTACGATCTTGCTTGGACCGGATTCCATTTCCGAATCGAGAGTGGCTTTTTCGCGCTGCTCGGCATAGCCGGGCCATTGGATTTCTGCATATGCGGGCCATGTGGGCATGGGTTAGCCTCCGAGGGTTTGGCGGATGGGGCCGTTATTGTTGAGATCCCGCAGGACGACGCGGACAACCATGCCCTCCGCATCAAAGCGGGGTGTCGCGCTGGCAACTTGAGATTGTTGGCTAGTTTGATTGATGATCTCTACGCGGACGTTGCCGACGCCGGATGAGCCGGTAGCAACAATGCCGAGGTCTCCCGCGGCGTTGCGGCGCAGAGGCATGATGGCTTCGGGACCGGCCTCACCCATGAGGCCGTTGGACATGGCGCCACCGGCTGAAAATCCGAAGGGGGTTGGGCGATTGACGATGCCGCCGCGGGCGAAAGCTTGATAGTCGCGATCGAAGGCGGCGCCGCGGGAAGCGTAAAGCAGTTGAGGGGTGGCAGATGCTGAGGCGGAGGGGTTTGCGGAGGGGGCGAAATAGCTCGATACAGCAGACCCGATAGTTGTTATCCAGCTGCTCATGGATTGGCGAATCTGGATGCGGATCATGTCTGAGATGATGCTGTCAGCCAAAGCCGAGAAGTTGAGTTTTCCGGTTTTGACGAAGGAAACCAGGGCATCTTCCATTCCCTGGAACGCACTGGAAAATGCTGACTTGGTTTGGCTGGCTACGTTGGCAGCATTGTCGACATAATCTTGCATGGCTTGTTCGGCGCCGTATTGCCAGGTGCTATTGAGGCGTTGCTGCTCTCGCCAAAGATCTGAAACAGCATCTTTTTGAATACCAATGGTATCGTTTAGATCGGACATCAAGCTGTCGAACTGGTCGGCATCGATCTTTCCGTCTTGCAGCAGCCTGCGCAGGGCATCGCCGGCAGTGCGGCCTTTTTCGTCGACTGCAATGAGCGACGTTGCAAGCTCACGGGCAGAGGCAGACATGATGGCCAGCTGGTTAGCACTGGCCTGATTGTCGCGGGCGAAGCTCAGGGAGAGATCGGCAATAGAGGTGCGGGCGTTTGTGGCGGCAAGAGCGCGGGCTTTTTGCTGCAGGAGGTCGGCATTGGCGAGGTATTCGGCCCATAGGCTTTGCGCTTGCCCAAGCTCTTGAGTGCTGAGCTTGATGTCGCCGTTTTTGATGCGGGACAAAAACTCTGCATACTCTTTTGATGCTCCCGTGACTTTGTCGGTCGTGGATAGCTCAAGTTCTTGAGCGGCGATCTTGCCGTGAATGGCTTTCGCCAAGGCATCGTAGTCGGAGGCTTCTACTTTCTCGGGTTTGGGCTTGAGTTTGGGCAACGCTTTGATGCCGTCAAACTTGAGCGCTGGCTTGGATTCTTCTGGGGTCGATGCCGCGCTACGTTTAGCTGCGAGCTGGTTATAGTTTTTGATGGCATTATTGAGGGTCGCAGTATATTTTTCGATGTCTTTTTGCGCCGACTCGATGCTGCTATCGATAATCCAGTTGCCCCAATACGATTTATTCCCGGCTTTGGCCGATTGGTTTTGCATGAGCCGGGATCGCGCGGTCTCAAGCTTTTTGTATGTTTCATCGATATCGTTTTGAGCGCGCTGGAGGTCGTCAAGCTCGACACCAAAGGTTTTCAGGACTCCGCCGCCAAGAATCCCGACAAACAAGCCCCCAAGCGTGCCGTACTCTTGCTGAGCCCGTTTGGTAAAGTTGATGAGTTCCAGCGTTGCCGGGATGAGCGTCTTGGAAATTTCAAGGGCGAATTCGTGACCGGCGTCTTTTACTTGATACCACTGCTTATTGAGTGTTTCGGCCTGTTCTGCCAGTTCTTTTGTCGCAGCACCTGACTCCAGTGTATTTTCTGCAAGATCTTTTAGGATCGGTGCTGCGGTTTTTGCATCCTTCCAAATTACGGATATTAGACGGGCTTTGTCGCCGTTGTCGGCATAACTGCCCAGGGCGTCGGCAACCTTTTTGACGGCATCGGCGGGGTCGAGGCGCCGGAGCTCTTCGGCGTTAAGTCCGATGGTTTCGAGTGCCTTGGCTATTCCCTTGCCCTCATCGTCACCCGCCTTGGTGAGTGATTTGTTGAGGGCCAGGACAACGTCGGTCATTTGATCGAGCGTCGCGCCAGTGCGGCGACCAACGCCGTCTAGTGCCGCCATTTTTTCGACGGTGCTGCCGGTGGCGTCGGCAGCGTCATTGAGGGCATCGAGCGAATCGACGATGGATGCCGTAAAGGCGGTAATACCGGCGACTGTAAGCGCACCGCCAAGTAGGCCGGTGAAGGCTGCCGCAACGGTTTTGGCGCTGGCAGCCGAGCCGCTTTCGAGGGCACTGAATGCATCCTGACCACGCCGCTTGTAGGACTCCCAGCCGGGGGCGCTACGGTCTTCGGACGTGAGGATGATTTTGGATTCTTGGGCCGGCATGATCAGTTTAGATGCGTGAGGGCAACGGTTTCGGCATGCCGAAGCAACTCAAAGCCGTCTGTATCCAGCGTGATATCGAGTGCCTTGAGGACGACGGGGAGCGCGCTTAAGTCGAGGCTGATCGATATGAGCGTTTTTGCACCGGCGACTACGTTCCAGCGGCGATCCATAGCTTGCATGATGCGGACGATGGGCCAGTTTTCGGGCCAGACATGGACAGGGGCGATAGGGTCGTAGTCGGCGGCAGTAAGGCCAAGCAGAGCCATGGAGGCGGCGGAGGGCCGTCGGGCGTAGAGCATGCCGACGGCCTCTGTCAGTTTCCCAGGCGGCTCTCGGTCAGCGCCTTGAGATACTGGCGCACGATCTCGCGGGCTGCGGCCGGGTAGTTGGTGACGAGTTGCCGGAGGGCCGCATCGGTGAATGCGACCGGCAGGCCGTCGGCCGTCTGGGGGCCTTCGGGCCAGCCGGCGACGATGTCGAGGACGATGCGGATATCGTCGGCGTCGGTAGCGTGGGACTCGATGAGGGCCAGTACGGACAGCAGGGTATCGACTTCGACGGGGGCACCCTCGATACCGGCCATGCATTTGACGACGCGACCCATGGTGCTGGGGTTGAGCGTTTTGGCCATGAGTGCCTTGATCTGATCTTTGTCGCGATGCCGGAATTGCAGTTTGAGGGAGGCCGGCTCATCGACGCCCGGCACAGTGATTTTTACCGGGGCGACAAAGGTGGGGTTGGGGCAGAGCAAGAGCATGATGAGTATCCCGTAGCCCGTTGGGTATGGGGCCACGGCCAGAGCGCGACGGGCGGCACGCTCGCGAGGGAGGAGGCCTCGCTGGCCGTGGCTTGATCGATCAGGTGTAAGCGACGGCGCGAGAGACCAGGGTGAGGCTACAGCCGTAAACCATGACTTCGTTGACGCTCATTTTTTCGACGTCGTCGAGGGCGACGTAAGCGTAGTAGTAGCGAGTGCCGCCGTTGGGCAGGAGCAGGTAGAGCGGTACGGGCTGGTGCGTCTGGTCGGCAGCGAGCAGGGCCGTGTAGTGCGCGGCGGCCGTGTCGTTGAGAATGTCGAAGCTGATATCGGACGGATCGCGGTAGGACGGGATCTTGACCGGGGATGAGGCGCCGGTGGCCTGACGTTGAGCGAACTGTTGCTGACCGACGTTGGTTGTGAAATTGGCATAGTCGAGAATCTCGACCCAATCGGATACCTCGCGCACGTTGCCAATACCGGACCCAGCCGGGAAGCGGATGGTGCTGGTAGCATCGATGCCGGCGAGGGGTATGTTGTCGCCGGCGACGGTGCCAGCCTTTACAACACGGTTGTTGAGATCGGACCAACCGGATTCGACGATCATGATGTCGCCGGAGGCGATGTTATGACCAGTGGCCAGGGCAGCAACTGCCGGGGTGGCGTTGCTCAGACTGATGATGGCCTTGGCAGTGCCGATGGTGGTGCCGATAAACAGCTTGGAGCCGTTGGGCAGCTGGGGGGTGGACATGGATTAACTCCTGTTACGCGAGGGGGGTTGTGAGATCTGCCGTCTGTACGAACAGGAGCAGTTCGTAGCGGGCGGTAAGGTGCCCCGCTTGGGTTTCGCCCGAGGCGCCGACGGTATCGACGCCCGTGCAGCCGATGAGGGCCGGGCGCAGGACTGAGTCGGCAAACAGGGCGACGTGTGCAGACATGTGCACAGCATCTGCGGCGGTTTCCCAGTCGGGTCCAGATGCCCAGATATCAAGCTCGACGGTGATCCGGAGTTGGCTGCTGCGGGTGCCGTATGCATCGACGGGGACGTTACCGCGGCGAATGTTGATAGCCGGCATTTCGTCGGGGCTGACTCCGTCCTCCCTACCCCGCTCGACGTTGTTGCCGGCAGCGGTGGCGGCGAGGAGCACTGTTTTGATGTGAGCGAGGGCTTGCTCAACGACAGAGGCGGGCATGGCGTCAGGCGATCCGGGTGAGAGGGGCGAGCATTTCTAGTCCGTCTTCCGTAGGCTGAGGGGCTTCAGAGACTTTCCAGGTTTGGGCGCTCAAGGTGAAGAGGTCGCCGCGCGAGACGTTCGGGAAAATTGCGGTCGGGTATTGAACTGTGGGGGCTGTCATGACCAGATCGCCGCCGAGGGCGGTTGCGCCGGGGAGGCTGAATAGCACCAGCTGCAATGCGGATGCAGTGCCGCCGGCCGGGGTGTGCTGGGCGGGCGTGCCGAAGTCGGCATAGAAGAGGGCAATGTCAGCAGCGAAGTCCATGCCGGGAGAATGGCCGGTGAGGGGGGAAATTTCTAGGCAAGGAATTTCCGGGGGGTAATGAAAAACCCCGGCGCGGGGCCGGGGCTGGGTGATGCTTGGCGGGCTAACCCCCGTGGTGTCTGCGGGGGTATTGGTTGTGTTGGTTTTAAGCAGCCGCAAGCCGCTTTTCTGCTACGTCCGCCCAACGTGGGTCTAATTCAATTCCAACAAACCGGACGCCCAACGCTTTGGCTGCAACTCCGGTAGAGCCAACACCCGCAAACGGATCAAGTACAACCCCCCCCTCTGGGACTAGCGCACTGATAAAACGCCTCGGTATTTCTACGGGGTACTGAGACGGATGCTCGGTTTTTTCGGGGTGATTGTGCTTCACATTCGTTATATCCCACCAGTCTCCGGGGTTTTTCCCAATCGGGTTGCAGCTCAGCTGACCGGCCTTCGGCCCCTTGTAGTGTTTCTTCCCGGGCCATTTTTGTGGGATGCGGACAGCATCAAGATCAAAGTGCGGGCTGTCGCCCTTGGCGTACCACATCGCTACTTCATAGCGGCCGGAAAACCGCTTTTTTGCATGCAAGCCGTGCTCGAATGCCCAGACAATTCGGTTCATGAAACGTAGCCCTGCGTCTGCAAACGCGGGGTATAGCAAGCAGTCCAGAGGAGCAATACCGCCATTTTCATACGTGTTTCCAACCTGCCAGACTAAGCTACCCGTCGATTTCGTGACTCTCGCCGCCTCTTTAATTACCTCCCGTTGCCAACAGAGATATTCAGCCAGGGAAAGTTTTTGTTCGAACGACTTGCCAACGTTGTAAGGCGGCGATGTCATTACAAGATCAACGCTTTCAGCCTCCATCCCCTTCAGCACATTCAGGCAATCTCCGACAACTATCATGCAACCTCCGACGTTTGATTAAATGCTAGTTTATCACTTATTGATTTACTAGCAAGCAATCAATGTTTAGACTCGCGTGCCATGTACGAACAGACAAAAAAGCGAGGCGGCGCAGGGCGCGGCCAAGGTCGGAAGCAGATCAATCCCGGCGAAGGGACGGTCATCATTCGGCCCTCGCTGTCCGAATCCCAGGCTGCGAAATATGAACGGCTTGGTGGGCATCCCTGGCTTCGGAGCAAGATCGACGAAGCCCCGGAGCCTGAAAAAGAAAACCCGGACTGATCCGGGCTTTCCTCTAATCCCCCTGTTTTGCATCTAACCTTCGCGCGCGGCGGGGGTTAGAAAGTCACCACTGGCCGGTGGCCACCAGGGCGTCGAAGTGGAGGTCGGACACATTTTTGTAGAGCTCGTCGGTCGGGTGATAGCCGTCGGTCTGCAGTTCCTGAATTCCCCGCACGCCATTCGCAGTCAGAACCCCCAGTGCTGTGCGCAGGTTGGCGCCGGGAAACACGGACGCGCTGCCCGAAAACTGCGCCAGCGCGTCGGCGAGGCCCGGCATCAGGTCGGACTGATACCACGCCTCAATCGTCCCGCCGCCTTGGGCGGTGTACGGAGCAAGGCCGAGCAGAACCTTCACACCGCGCGCGAGAAAGTAGTTCGCGACAGCGATATGTGCTGCAGCCCAGTCAGCGCGCGGGTTGTACATCGCCCCATCGTTTTGCCCGAACTCGATCAGCAGCCAGCGCTCCGAAAATCCCAGCAAGCTGGAGATGGCGAGCGCCGCGCTGGCAATCAAGCCACGCGGATCGAAACGCGGGTGGCCCTCGTACAGCACGCCGGGCACGTCGCTCGCAGATGGCGCTCCGAGATACGTCCAGGGGATCGCGTCCGCCCCCGTTGTATCCGCCGTTCCGGACGGTGCTACCGTCGATGCGATGATGTTGTTGTTGCCGAGACTGCACCGCCAGACCCCGCCGTTGGACAGAACGTAAGTGCCGATGCATACCTTCATGCTAGCCACCCAGTTGCGGATTCTGCCCACCCAGCTATCCACAATCGACGTGCCGCCTTGGGCGGAGTTGTAGGGTTTGACCCAATGCCCGCGCTTGCGAGCAAGCTGCTCGACCAAGCGCGGGAGCATCGACCTGTATTTCGGGTTGGCGGCTTGACTGATCGGAAGGATCGGGTCAGCGACATACGGCCCCCAAGCGACGGTTCTGTCGGGGGTCGGGCCGGCGCCGGCGAGAACAGACTGACCGATAGTGATGATCTGGCGCGCAGGCTTGAGGCGGCCGACAGGTAGGCCGTCGGGAATCAGTCCCGCCGGGTCGCGATACATCCGCTTTACCAGTTCCAGCCAGTTGAGCGGCAGACCGCCCTTCAGCACAGCGATATGCATGTTCTTGATGAGCATCTGCGTGGCAGTGCCATTGGAGGCTGCGTCCGAATTGCTGATGCCCCCACCAATCCCGGCCCGATACCCTACCGGGAACGTGATGTCGTTTCCCTTGACGATCCGATACGGATAAACGATATCAACGACGCCGTCGACGCAGATGTAGATGTCGTTCAACTCGCCGTCGATGCAGATCGTGACGTGATGGTCGGTACCGTCGAAAACCACGGCATTCGTGACGCCGGCTGTATTTGACCCGGCAGTATCCCGGTACGAAAACTTAAGCTTTCCGGCCGTTGTGGCGCCGACATACCACCCCTTCTGGCTAGATGATCCGAACGTCACGAGACTGAAAATCTCGCTTGCCGGCGCGGCCATCTTGAACGCCATGTGCACCATCTGCGACTGCGTAAGCAGATCGAAACGGGCGACCGACTCGGGGATCATTGCCCACTGGTCGCTCCCGTTTTTCGTGGTTCCGTACCCTGCGTTGCTCCAGATGCCGCTGCCGTCATCGGTATAGCCGGAGCGCAGGATTGCGTGATTGCCATTGCCGGAGCAATCGAGAGGTGATCCGCTGCCCACGGCCTGATCGAAACGGTACATCGCTTTGTACGCGGACCAGGGCTTGAAGCGCAGAATCGAATCCCCGCCGTAGCTCTCCACAAGCCCCTGGGCCGAGGTGGTTTCGACTTCGAGCGGGATACGGCGGTTGCCGACTGCAGGGCTACCCGCTGCCCACTTGGCTTTTCCAGCGGCGACCTGGTCGGCCTCGAAGGCGGCGTTATAGGTTTTGGTAGTGCCGTCCACTGGGACCAGGGCGCCGGCGATCATGATGGGTTCGGTGAGGATGATGGGCATGGCGGGCGGCTTTCAGGCGGGCGGCAGGAGGGTGGGTCAGGCTTCGGGCTTGGCTTCGGCGGCCGCGGCCTTCTCGGACTTTTCGCGCGTGAGGATGAAGGCCTTGGCGGCTTCGAGCATTTCGCGGGGCGCGGTGTTGCTACCGGACTTGTCGGGGTCGTCGGTCTTGACGACGTAGAGGGCACGGCCAGCACCAACGAGGACGGCGGCCGTATCTTTGGGGACGTCTACAAAAGTGGGGGCCGATTCGACAACGCCGCCACGATCGTCTTTGTAATTGACGAGGCAGGTTTCGGTGATGAGGACTTTCATGGGGAGCTCCGTAATTTTGGGTTTGCCCGGCTGGGCAATCCCGGCCGGGGGCGCTGCAGTTGCAGGGAGGGTTATCAGGTGGTGAGGGCGTCTTTCATGGCCGCGAAGGACGCGACGCGGCGGGCGCCGATGTCGAGATCCTGCAGGGCGACGACGCGCTTGGTGCCGCTGGTGGCGCCGGTGTAGGGATCGAGCATGATGTCAAGGCCGCCCCACATGGCGATGATGAGATCGGCCCAGTTGCCATAAGCAATGGCACTGCAAATGCTGGTCGCAGTACCCTTGGTGAGGTTGGAGGGGACAGCATTGGTGACATAGGCGTCGTAGCCAAGCAGATCGCCAATACCGGATTCGCGGCCGCGGGTCCAGACAGCTTTGCCGTTTGTGCTCGCGAATTCTTGCGTCTTGCGCAGCTTGCCGCGCACCTTGCTGTTGGTGAGGTAAGCCAGATTGCCGGCATCGGCGTTGGCGATGGAGACAGCCGTCTCAAGGTCAACGATGTTGTCGTAAGTGGGGGCTGCGCCATTGGTGCCACCGGCAACGGCCCCGATGCCGGACAGGTTGAGTATGCCGGTGGGTTCATTGCTGGCACCGGAGCCGTTGATGGCAGCCAGCTGGATGGCTTGGGCGAGGGTGGCGGCGAGGTCGGCCCGGACGAAAGCTTCGATGCTGATGCTCGACTGCAGCAGCAGACGGCGGGAGTAATCGGTGAACGCGCCGACCGTTTTGGGCGTGAACGGCACTTGGCCGATGGTCTGCTGACTTTCGGTAGGGGCACCGGATTCGGCGACCCAGTAGGCGGTAGCGCCGCCCGTCTGGCTGGGGATGGCGATGTTTCCGTTGAGATCGGTGAGCATGGTGGCGCCCATTTGCGACAATACCAGGGCATTGCGCAGGAGCTCGATAAAGCTGCTTCCCAGCAGCTGGGTGGCGACGAGGTTGCCGCCGGCGGTGGAGGTGCCGACGACGAGATCGCGATAGGCGTCATGGCTGCCCTGCTGAGCGCGCTGGATGAGCATGCTGGCGATGGCGCCGGCTTGGGCGGCATCGACTTGCAGACCGCGAGAGAGCACATCGACGGGGATGGTGATGGCGGTGTCACGGCCAGCGGCGCGGGAGTCGGAGCGCTTGTCTTGAGCGGCGCGACTGCACTCGTATTCAAACGGCGCGATGGCTTTGGCTTGCGCGGGATCGGCGGCAGCAAGCAGGGCGCGGACGAATGAGAACTGCTCGACATCGCGGCGGGACATGCCGATGTCGGGGGAGTCGGCCGGGCGCAGGGTGCCGGTGGTGCGAAGGTGGCGCGTGAGCTCGGTGCTGAAGGCCTCGACGGTGGTGCCGGCCTCGATGGCGCGTTCGGCCATCTGCTCAACCTCGGTGATTTGCGGGAAGGCGCGGGCGGTGGCGGTGATTTCGGTAATGCGGGCGCGTTCGGCGGTGGCGTAGTCGGCAGCGCTACGGGTGGGTTCGACGGGGGCGGTCGGGGTGGCCGCCGGGGCTTGGGTGGCAGTGGTCATGGTGCGTTCTCCGGGGATGGTGCCCGCGGCGGGCAGATCTATCACGCGGTATTGCGTGGTAGTGGGTTGGGTGGATTCGGGGGTGGCAGGGGTAGCAGAGCGGCCGAGGCCTACGGTGGGGTCGGCGGCAATATCGACGAGGCTGATTTCAAACGGCGTCCAGGCTGTGACGCGGTATTCGTCGGGCTGGCCTTCGGCGCTTTTGACGAGGGTGCGTTCGCCGATCTGGTAGCCGACGGAGATCTGCGTAACAAGGCCATCTGCAATGTCTTGCCGTAGATCGGCAAGGGCTTCGCGGCGGCTGATGGCGATTTCGGCCATGAGGCGATTATTTTCGAGCCATGCGCGTTCGACGGCACCGATGCCGGCCAGCGGGGTGTTTCCGACGGCGGTGTAGCGGTCGTGGTTGGCGAGGACAGCGGCGCGGGCATTGAGGCGAGAGAGGTCGACTTCGTTGCTGTCATGTCCTAGGACTTCGATCCATGGGCCATCGAACCAGGTATCGCGCAGGTAGGGGATTTCGGACGAGACGCTGATGCGGAGCCGGAACAGGACTTCTTCGGATACGGCCGGGTCGCCCGGCAGGATGGTGACATCGGCCGGGAGGGTACGGGTGAGCGTGCCCTCGATGCGGCTGCGGGCGCCGACAGTGCGGGTTGCGAGTGCGTTTGGCATGGGGGGAGTCTCGGATTAGGGAGGGGAAATTTCTAGGCAAGGAATTTCCGGGATTAGGGCTTGGGATCCTTGGTGGCGGCTGCGGCATCGGCGGCGAGGGCGGTGCCCATGGCGCCGAGGTTGGCGTTGTCGAGGGGGCCATAGACGCGCTCTTCTTCTTCGATCTCGGCGTGCATTTCATCGGGGTCTAGGCCGTCTTCGAGCCAGATTCGGCGGCGGCTGATGGTTTTGTTGCGCAGCTTGGTGTCGTTGGACGAGGCGGCTTTGAGTGGGTCGATAGCAGCCCAGCGGCGAGGTTGCCATGTGGCCGCATCGAGGTAGTCGGCGAGGCGCGAGGCCTTGAGGGATGGTGTGCGTAGGACGAGGTAGGGTAGAGCGGCGGCGAAGACTTCGGCATGTAGCCAGGCGATAAGGCGGACTTGGGTTTTTTTCCAGTGCTCACGCTCACTGACAATGCCGACCTGGGCGGAGGAGTAATTGACGTCGGAGAGGTCATTACCCATGGTGACGTAGGAGATGCCACGGGCGGCAGCGTAGCCGCGGAGTTGGGACTTGACGAAGCTGCTGCCGTCGACTTCGGGCCACTTGCTTTCGAAGGGCTTGAAGTCGTAGCCGTGGGGGAGCGTGTCGAATTGACCGGGAACGATGCTGGAATATTTTTCGGCAGCGGTGGTGATTTGCTGGACCTCTTCGACGCTGAGGGTTTTTCCGGCGGCTTTGGCAGCATCGAGCACGCCGGAGATGATGGTATCGGCAAAGCCTGGGGGGGCGTCGCCGGTGGTGCTGGTAAAGAAGCCCTGCCGCTTGGCGGCGTTGTTGCTGGCGACGGCGGCGGCCTCTTCGAATTCTTTGGTGAGCCAGAGGCGGCGGGCTCCGACGGAGAGCCAGGGGATACCTCGCAGCTGGCCGACTTCTTCGACGAGGAACTTGTGGCGGATCTCGTCGGCCGGTACGCGGACATGACGGCCGACTGTGATGTAGTCGGCAGGGCCGTCACCGGTTTTGTTCATGAGAAGCCAGTAGGCAACAGGCAGGCCGTCGTCGTTGATCTCGACACCCATGCGGATACGGCGCCCTTGATATTCGGCATGCATGTTGATATCGAGTAGCGTCGCGTCAAGGAGTTGGATCTGGAAGCGGTAGGGGCCAGAGCCAGGGCGGAGACGGTAGAGGATGGCTCCGTCGGCGGCGAGGCTTGTGAGGGCGAGGCTTTCAACTTCTGCCATCGAGAGGCCGGCAACATCGATGTTTCGGCAGAGGCTGGACCATGCACGTTCGATCGTGGTGTTGAGTTCGGTATCTCGGACAGTGATGGGAGCGGCGGGATCGGGTGCGGTATCACGCGGGGGCTTGGGCGCGGGCATGGTCATCGTCATTTGCAGGCGGATTCCGGCTGGGCCGAGTACGTTGTCATCCAAGTCGATCAGGTATTTTTTTGCCCACTCGTTGTTACGCGCGAGGCCACGGGCACGCCCGATTAGGATGGGCAGTTGATGGGCAAGCTCTTGGTTGATGTTGGCGCCGTTGGTTGCCCAGGATTCGGTCCAAGCTGGGGTTTCAGCGGTTTCGAAGCTGCGGGAGGCCGTGCGCGACGCGGCAATGAGCTGGCTGTGAGCTTGGTTGCCAATGCTGCGGACGGCCGTTGATATCCAGTCTTGACGCTGGGCAGCAGTTTCGCGGGGCTTGAAGATGCGGGTGAGGAAGCCCATGGGTTACATCCTGGTGACGACGCGGCCGGGACTCCCGCCGCTGAGAATGGCAATGGCGGCGCGCTCGCGATTGACTTCGCTGCGGTAGTGGGTGATGAGTTCGCGAATATCAGCGGCGCTGCGGAATTGCATTTGGCGACCGGCGATGTTGTAGCCCTGGACGTGCAGCTTGCCGCTGGCTACGTAGTCGGCCAGGGCAGTTTCGGCCGCAGCTAGCGCGCGCTCGTTGGCGGTGCGGGCGTCGTGCGTGGCGGCCGTGATCAGGTTGGGCAGGACGGTAAGCGCAGACTGGTCGAGGGTAATGCGCTGCAGGGCGTCGCCACTACCATTTTCGACATACGCAACGAGGGTAGCGGTACCTGCTGGCCAGGTGGCGGTAGCCGTAGCGGATAGACTGACGGTGTAGTCGGTATCCGTAGGCGTTGCCTCGATATCGATGGCCGTGCCGAGCGTGAAGAGGATGCGGTAATGGAGCGACCAGCCCGCGGCCGGCGGATATTCGGGGAGACTGTTCGTCCAGGCGAGGGAGTCGCCAGCGCGGTGCGTGGTGGGGGTGGTCATGCCCGAAGGATGGTTTCCGCTGGGGGAAATTTCTAGGCAAGGAATTTCCGGGGGCTTATATCCCCTTGAGCTGACGGATACGGCGAACGGTTAGACCCAGCTGCTTGGCTAGGGTGGCGGCATCGGCGTCGGCACCGGCGGCGGCGATCGCTTCCAGGTGACTTCGCTTGCGGCTGGCAGCAACGTAGATTTTGCTAGTGCCATAGTTGGCGCGAATAAGAGATTCAAAACGTGCCCATACATCCGCGGGCACGTCGGGCATGCTGCGGCGGGCGAGGTCAAGAATTTCGGCAAGGTTGTCACCGGCCACGGCGAGGGGCCCCCCGGCGTTGAGACATGAGAGCCGCCCAGTCGGCTGCAGGGTTTTGCGTTTCTGGCAGGACTTGAGCGCCCGCAGCAATGGGGTTTTCCGGAGTTTGCATGGGGGCTTGCTCACCGGTTTTTGCAGACGTCTGCATGTCCGCTGTATCGGGTTGGGTAGGTGCTATGTCAAGGATGTCGACTTGCCGCAGGCGCAGCTCGACGAGATCCCATTGCACGGGACGGCGGAGATGTAGCTTGAGGTGGCGGCAAAGATAAATGGCGTAGTTTGTGCAGTCCAGGGCTTCATTGCGGCGGTCGGTGCGGGCTTTCCAGCGTTTTTTAGCGGGGTTGATGCGGCCGGGAATCTTGATTTCGGAAAGCATTTGCTCGTAGAAGTCGGCCCGAACATCCTCATACCAGTGCATGCGCCCTGCCCCTTCGCCAGTGAGACGAATACGGCCGCAGCCGTTGGCAGAGCCTAGGATGAGATCCTTGGCTTTGGCAGTGCCGACGACGTGCACTTGCACGCCGTAGCGGCTGGCTTTGGTGCCGCGGTTGTTGGGGTCGATAGCCTTTGGGGGTGTCCAGATTTCGACGCGGCCTTCGTCGTCGGGGGCACCTTTGACGGCGAGGACGGGGCGGTCTTGGCGGTTGTGCTTGCGGACAAATGCGTAGACGGCTTCGGAGGTGTTGCCGTCGCCGCAGTCGATACCTACCGCTGCGATGCGTAGGGCTGCGCCGGTGGAGTGGGTGACAGTGCGGGCGATGAGTTGCTCGAGCTCAAGCCAGGCGCCGGCATGGGCGACGATAGTTTGCCCGTATAGTTCGCCCCAGTATGCGAGCCACATCTCTTCGCCGCGACCGATGACCCAGGCGGTGACGGCGAGGCGATCATGCTGGACGTCGACGGTAATGAGAGGTACGAGAGCGCCGACAGGGACAGTCCATTCGGGGTATTTTTCTGCGCGGGCGCGAAGCTCTTCTTCTTCGGGGAGTTCGCCTTTGTATTCCCAGCAGCGGCCGCGGGTGGAGTTCTCGAAGGCGATCATATCGGTGGGGTCGCCTTGGTCAAGCATGTGCTTGGCTTTGAGGTACTTTTCGGCGAGGCGTGGGACGTAGGAGCCCTCAAAAATGGATTGCAACTCGTTGCCAAAAAAGCCAGGGTCAGGGGCTTTGGCCGTGGGCTCCCAGCCGTAGAGAGGGGGGACGGCAGCGGCTCGACGAATGTTGGCCACGCGGTCTTCATCCGTCCAAAGGCCCCCGCAGTGAGGGCAGGTGTAGAACGCGTCTTCCCACTTTGCACGGCCGTAGACGTCGCGATGAGGGTATCTCTCATCGATGTCCGGGGCGGCAAGGTCTTCGGGGGAGAGATCCATACCGGGGATGGTGACGTGCTCCCACTCGACTTCGTGGCGCTCCCCACAGTGGTGGCAGGCGGGCATAAAGCGGCGCTGGTCGGTTGTGCGCATCTCCTTTTCGATCTGGCTGGCACCTTTGGCCGTGGGAGTTCCGCCGATGAGTTCGAAGGAGTTGCGGATGGTCTTGCCGCGCTCGCGAAGCAGCGCAATGGAGCTGCCTTGGCCACGGATGTCGCGAGAGGTGTCGTCAGGCTCTTCGACGATTCGGACGCTGGCTGACGTGCTCTTGACGTCACTGGGAGAGTTTGAGGCAACGAACTTGATGAGGCCACCCGGATAGTGCTTGCGAGTTGTGCTGTTGCCGTCGGTGCGAGACTTGAGGCGGATGCGCTTGCGGAGCACTTTTGTAGAGCGGACCATCGGTGCAAACTTTTCAGCATCGAAGTCTTTGGCAGACTGCACCCGCGGAAACATCACGACTTGAATGCAGGGCTTTTCGTGGATGTGATAGCCCAGCACCGTGCAAACTACCCCAGCGGTGTAACCCTCTTGGGCCGCCTTTTGGTGAGCGATCCGGCTTACGCCTTCCTTGGCGCACTCCGCGAGGATTCCGCGTAAGGCTGGGGTATTGTCGACGCTAAAGCGACGTGGTGGGTCGCCTCCGAAGTCGGGGGATTCTTCGGACGAGAGGCGGCGGAACTTTTCTACCCATTCAAGGATGGGCCTGCCGGGCCGCGGTTTGAACTTGCGGAAGCAGCGCGACATCATTGCATCGAGTGCCGCCATTGCGTCCGCACTCGCGAAGGATGAGCTGGGGGCATTCACTCGTCGGCCTCCTCATCATCCAGATCTTCGTCGTCGTCGTCGGAGTGATTCCAGGCAGATAGCTCACCTAGGAACGCGTCATGAGTCTCCTGGATGATTGCCCGAGCTTCATCAACAGATTTTCCCTGAACCGCACGTGCGAGCGGTCCCGCATCGCTGCGCAGCCGTTCACGCGCCGCAATTATCGCGGCCGAAATTCGAGGCTCAATCTCAGATGCGGGCACCAGGAGACCAGCTTCACGCAGGTTTTCACGTTCAATCTTGTCGGCTTTTACCCGGGATAGCCGGTCCGCTGGCGTTTCGACGCAGGCCTTTCTGACCTCACGACTGATAAGCCAGTTGATGCAGGCATCCGACTCATACTCAGATGGGATTCCCGGCGACCCTCGCAGAGCAACGGGCAGTCCCTGCTCTTGCCACTCGACGATTGTTTTAGGCGCGACGCCGAACATGCTGGCAATCTGT
>APMI01016925.1_pt1 | contig 23506 bp, 17 predicted proteins | sample 667938 | NCBI WGS metagenome assembly APMI01 (sample SAMN01084076, study PRJNA167559) | wastewater metagenome | biome: Wastewater | place: Denmark: Ejby Moelle, Odense | collected 2011-11-28
GTTGCTTATTAAGGCAAGTGGGAAAACGATTAATTTTGTGGCCATGGCCGAGTATTTAACGATCGCCCTGAAAAATTAACTGAACCTTTTAACTACCACGATTTTGCAAATCTTGGCGAGAAATGGATTTACTATGAAGGTGAGTTCAAAAATGATTCCAAACACGGCAAAGGTAAGCTGAGGCTAACAAATGGAGAAGTCTTTGAAGGCAACTTTGTCTTTGACTCAATATAAGGAGAAGGAATTTTTTATACTTCTAAGAGAGAAGCATTTCGAGGTTTCTGGAAAGATAATATGCTCGTTTAAAATTGATTTTCTTTGTCTTTAGTGTTGTGAAAATTGTTATAAAGAATCAAAAAATATTGGCCTTTGATTTATTGCGTTTAATGACCAACTTTGGTAAACTTTACTAATTACGAATGTTACTTTTAGCCACCATTTTATGTCCTCTTTATGAGTGAGGTAAAGATCTATTAACTGCATTTCTGATTGGAGGTAAGCTTATTTTCATATCTAAGTCATTTTTCACATTTTTGCGATGTTCAATCGAGCTCTTGTTACCTAATAATGATTTGTATCGAAGTGGAGAGTAGTTAGGCTTTGGCAGTTTCTCTGTCAAATAGTTTATGTTCTTAGTCAGCTTAATGGTCTTCAGTAGGATAGACTCGTCTTCTATCTCGTAGTCCTTTAGTTTCTTGAGCCTCTTTTTCATGATTGCAAGCTACAGGATCTCACCTGCGTAGAATTATTTTTACTGCTGGTCATTCTATCCTAAGGGCTAACTTTTATTAGGCAGCGCAATAGTTTGGACAGATCTTCAGAATAGCTTTTGTTAATTTTAGAGTAGTAACCTCTTGTAACTTTTCTGTAAAGACCTTCCATGTCTCTGGCACGAAATGGTGGTTTCAAGCTTATCATTTCATAAAGGACACAACCCAAAGACCAGATGTCTGATTTAACATTGTAGGGCTCATCTTTCCATACTTCAGGGCTGGCGTAGTAAGGAGTTCCAGTTTGAGTTTCACACATGGCTTACTTCCTGACTACTTTTGATACGTTCATGTCTCCAAGCTTAGCCACTCCACTCTTGGTAAGGAATACGTTCGCGCTCTGCATACAATATGACTAACTTTGATATCACGGTGCAAGATGCCAAGTTCGTGTAGCTTTTGAAGGCCAAAGGTTATTTGTGAAAAAATGTCCCACACAACATGTTCCTCAAAATACTGGCCTTTTCTCTTGAATTAAAAGATTTTTTGTAGTAAATCTCCACCATCCGCGTACTCCATTACAATGCTACTTAAAGAAACAAATACCAGAGAGATTTTGAGCTTGTGTCATAAAATGCCTCCTTGTAACATATAATGTTAGGATGTCGAATGGAAGCCAAAATTCTGACTTCATTCACTGCGTTGTGAATTTATCTCGGAGACATGTTCAGGAGTTTTACTTTTTTAAGAGCGTAGACGGCTTCGTCAACTAGCCTTCTTACTTTGTATACACTCGAGTAGGCACCTTCTCCCAGCTTGGCGATTATCTCAAAGTCATTGACAGACATAATAAATTTGACAACCTTGTAACAAAATTTAGCAATCAATAAAAGCTAGAATGAATTATAATAGTTATTGTTGGCTATATGGATGGTGATGTTATAAATACGAGTAATATTAAAAAAGATCCCCATGACTCGGAGCCCGTGGAGGACATCGAAATCAAAATCTTCTGGAAGCTCAGAGTATGTCTGGCCATTCTTACAGTGGTAGTCTGCTCGCTGAATGTGCGGGAGACAACAATGCACATAATGCGTCACTCACGAAATATGCACCGAGTTCTCAATCGTTAGCTGTTACTGCACAATTAGCTAGATATCTACTGGTTTGGGTATCGCACTGGTCAGTACTTGATCAACTACCCTATCCATTAGTACTACTTTGTCTCTGAGTTTAGCTAATTTTTGAAACGAGTTGAGCATGTCTTGTCCAATCTTCAATTTTATAATTTTGGTTAGCTCGATCAGCATATGTTGAACTACACGACTCAGCGCATTCTTGTCGAAAATATTGCTGGCGACACTTAGTAGTATTAATGGACTATCAAGTAAGGATTTTCACAACCATTCACCTCTAACAATACTTCCTAAATAAAGAAAGTGCTTATGAATGCTAGAACAGTTTAGATATCCATAAAATAAATCATAGTATCTGGTGGGTCAATCCATAAAGACTAAACAACAAGGTGGTCGATATCTATCATCATAAAGCCATTTTAGCAAACGTCTATTTTTGCTACTATAGTTTTACATCAAGATATTCACTTATGGAAATAACATATCAGTCATTTTTTGTTAGGTGTAGCTACAGCCTATTTATTCTGTCGAGATGTGATGTCCAGATCTAATTTAAAAGCTGTTATAAAGTAAAATAAAAGTAGTATATCAAAATCATTTAAGAGTAACATAAGTCCCACAGACATCCCCGACATTCTGGTAATATTGTTCCTAATTTTGTCGAGTGTTGCCAGTTTCATAAACATATACACGCCAAGTTATCTGCTGATTCTGGATGGAGCAACTTGCATGGTTTGCTGGCTCTATATCCTTAAGCTTACTACAGAGACTAAAGATTACTACATTTCTTTCTTAATACGTAAGTCTTATATTTTTGTTGGCCGATTGTTTGTATCTTTTGGGCCTATGTTCATTGGCTTTTGCATGTTCGCACTAACTGTGTTCTGCAGATATAGTACTCTGTTCGTGGATTTCCATAAGACATTTATCTCTCTGTTCTGCGTGTGTTACTATAATATGACATACTAGTAGTTCCGCACAACTGATCGCACCAATCCTATTTCAACTATATTCTTCACTACGCTTGTGATGCTTTTTACTGTCTGCATATATAGCGGCATGCTGGTCTCTGTGTTTTGCTCATACATGTGGAACCGCAGAGAGAACAAGCACAAGCAGGAACTCGTGGACTCACTTAAAGTATAGTGCCTGTCTTGCCATGCTAAGTATAGCTACTCTGATGGATTTAAGCAGAGCCTAAAACAATCTATTCACAAGCATGAGTCCGAAATCCTTTAAAATTAGGATGAGCTTGACGAGCACTATATTGAAGTCAAGTACCGAAATGCAATCCGTGACAAAATGGAGTACCTCACACACGAATGTTTGAAAGCGGTCGATTAAAACAGTAATATCCTCGATAATTTGGACGGATAATCAGATTCAGCAATATCGACATAAATATCTACTCAATTACAGACTAGCTATGGCAGAGTGCTAGAGGCAATTAGGGAAATAGAGCTGCAAGAACAGACTGATACTTGAAAATTTTAATCATGTAAAATTCATTATAAGGTAAATAGATCATGATCAGCTCAGGCATTTTTATCAGGAGCAAAGTCCAAAGAAAAGCCTTCAAATGGTGAAGAGACAGGCTTCTTTCTTCGCAGAGGACTGCATGATTATATTCTATCAATCATACGGACCGTTGATGAGACTATGAAGTGATCGAACGGGTGTCTTTAATTAGGGATTAGCGGAGCATTAGCCTTTGTAATTTGACTACCGTCTGCCATAATCACAGCCTGCTCGTGGATTCTCAGGTCAGTGATAATGTAGTCTTTCTTACAGAAGCTGACTGCGAGTGCTTTATTTCTTTGGGTTTGGGTTAATGTTCGCATTTTGTAACATGTGATGTCGTCATTATGATAAGGGAAAGCATTTACTTTAATATACTTCTTATCTACAGTTTCAAAGTTTAATTGATTCTCGAATTATCCGTTCAGATCGCCTGCACAAATGAAATGCTTTTCAGGGAAATAAGTCAAAATTTTGACAATTGTTTTTTTGATATCATTAATTTGCTCAGTATTTAGGTTGGATTTAGTACTGATGTGAGGCGAGAAAACGATAAGTGAACCAAGTACAGCATAGCATGTGTCATTGTTCCAGAATAACTCGTTATGAATTTTCTTTTACGAATTTTCTCCATCAACGTCTTTATGTTCTTCAGCCTTTTCGCTTAGGTAGTTGATGGTTTATACTGAGAACTTCTTAGAGAAGCTTGCAGGATTTTTGACAAGTTCTGAGAAAGTATGTAGGAACTGAGTCCTTTATTGCTCAATAATATCGGCAGTGTAACCTGGGAATTTACTCTTCTTGAGTAGAATAATGGAGTCACAAATTTCAGCTAACTTATTGGGCATTTGCACTACGATATAATTCTGTAAGTGCTCCCTCAAGTAGCTGATGACTGTTCTGCTACATTCTTGCATGCAGAAAATGTCAAAGCCGCGGCTCTCGATCATTTGAATTGTTTTTTATTTTTTGATGTGTTTCTTCAAGTATCCCTTTGAGAAGTGTTTTTGTCTTTCCGTTTTGTACTTGTCAGCATTCACATCTAAATTTGAAATATCTTCCACGCCATAGAAAACTTTTATGAAAGCTTTGTATCCAAGTAGGTCAAATGTACGACATGCTAACATTTGCTTTTCTAATTTTGCTGAAATCTATTATTTGGAGAGTTTCGTTCCTTTAATAATCAATCTTTGGATGCCTTCATCGATAACCTTGTGCTTGGCCTCATCTGACTCCTTATTCCACTATTTGAGAAATTCCTGTTCGTTCATCATCTTGCCATCGGGCTTTACTCCGCACTCCTGCCTATAGAAGGGACTAAACCTATCTTTCCAGACTAAGTCCATGGCAGACATGCCCCAATCAAAGTTTGGCTCGTTGAAGTTTGGGAATAATTTCAAAGCAAAAGTCTTAAAAGCCTCATCTAGCTGGAATTAGAATTGGGTCAGGTCCTGGTGCTCTTTCTCATGGAACTCGTAGGGCGAGACGATCGAAGAGGAATAATTAAGAGTAGCCACATTGTAGCTCACAAAATCCGAATCGTAGTTGTCCATTAAATATCTAATTTATTATATCGCACTCTCGAATAACCCACATAAAGTGAGGTGCTAGCGGCTATCAATAAATATTATTTTTTGATTAATTTTGCAAACATGATTTACCTTCCCTTCTCCAATTGAGTACTAGTTAATTAAGTTTCCACTTTTCACACATTTAATATCATCAATCATGTTGGTCTTATCGTTTAGGTCGATTATGAAATGAGAGCGTTTTCAACCTGAAGTCAATCTAAATTGACATATGAACTTTATCATAGTAGGGCAGCGGTACTAACTCAGTCAAATATATGTTTTATATTCAGAATTAAATAGACACCCAATAAAATCACAAAATGATGCAGTCAGTTCACCGAATATTCGTAAACTGAGTGGGCTGCTTCGAGTTGGCAAGGGCTTTGTTCTTTCGGTCGATAATCATGCTAATTTATAATAAATATGTTACCTCTTTATACTGTTTTCACGTCTTTCTTAAAGATATCGAAGTTTCAACTAAAACAGGTTTTGCCGTATCTTGTCTAAATTGTGCTCTGTCTGTTACGATTCCTCGCTAATGTTTACTGTTCTTGATATGTTCTATTTCTATAACTCATTTCTTCGAGGAGTGTGGACATTTTATTGGGTATCTTCTTATATTGTTGAAGGTAATTTTTAGAAAGCATGTTCTAGATCTATATTTTTGGTCACAGCCAACCTGTTAAACTTTTCTTAATTCAAACTTCTATTAAATTTTTATTCTTTTTTAATTTTTATTCTATTTGGTTTCTCAAGGCTGCTTCCTTTTCTGCATTTTGTCTAAAGCGAAGAACTTAAGCTTCTGTTTAATTTCTGAGATGTTTCAGATTCCATGTTGAAGTTATTATTAAAGTCTACACTACTTTCACTATTTTATGATTTTTGGACAGACTAATCATCTGGAAGAAAGTGAATGGTAAGCATAGAAGACAAACCAAGGCTGGCGTACCCTCCTTATCTCTTCTTGCAAGACAGCTATTTTATGATAAGAGCTTGTCTTTGAATTGTTTACTCAGCTTTCTTCAACAGTTTCATCAGCTCATCAACAGTATAGCAGCGATTAACGATGGGATCATTTTTTATAAACTTTGCTCTCTGGCCGAACCTGAACGATGTGATTGTCTCAGGTTCGTTGTAGGAACTTGGCGAAACATTTACCACCAAATTAGTCAAAGAGTTTCCACCTAAGCTCTCTTGTAATAACCTGGTTAATTTGGAATCGCGATAAGGGATATGAGAACTCTTCCCATCAGCAAGTGTATTTATGACTTTCCCAAGAGTTGTCAAACTTGTGTTAATTTTCTTTGCTTCTTCTAAAGATTTCCCTTCAACTCCAGTTTTCATTATTTTTTCACTGCCTGCCAAATCTACCAAGGCGATCTTTGAAGCCTTTGCCTCCCCAGTATAAATATCGTATATGCTGATGTTGATAAAGATGACCATATGAGACCTTGATGATTCGCTATTCATTGCAGTCGAGCCTACTGATCTGTTTTGAATGCCAAAGTTAAAAATGCTCAATGCATCTTTTTACGAGACAATGTACTTTTCTGTCACAGACTCTAGAAAGACACTTTGTTTTTTGTTCTCCCTTATCTTTAAGTCGTGTTTTTGTAAATCTAGTAGATCCTTTATTTTTTAATTATAAATTTCAACCATTGAAATCTTTGCTTTTATTTCTACATTTTTGGGGCTTTTTTCCATCCTATTGAGGGTTTCTCTAACTAATCTAATCAGCAAACCTGCTTATTGGTCATTCTCAAAGTTAGGACCGAGGCAAGTGTAAGTTTTACCGGAAGAAGTCTGTCCATAGCAAAATATTGTTCCGTTTAGGCCATCAAAGGCTGATGCTACAATTCCAGCTCCAACAGCCTAATAAACTTCTGCCTGTGTAGATTGTGAATCAAAAATCCTATCAAAAGTAAACTTATGCTACTGTTTCTCATCTTTGTCCTTGATTGCAACAGTGGAATCAATGATTGACTTAATACATGACTGAGTGCTGTCTTCCCTCTCGCTAAATGGACGAATCCTTGCGAATACTTTTATATTCTGACTATTTGCTTTAGTTTTACAATCACTCGTGAAGCTCATCGTTTCGATTTCTATAATTAGGTTATTGTGTTATATTTAGAATCACAAATATTTCACGAATTACTCACTGAATCATAGCCTGGTAGAACTCGCTAAAGTCAATTTTGCCATCCTGATTCTTATCGCACTCTTTTATTATATCATCGATTTATTTGCCGTGAATTTCCGAATAGTTGTTTTCTATGTTAAATTAAGCTTACTTTGTAGCATCTGCTTAAGTTCGTTTTTATCAACTGTTCCATTGCCATCCTTGTCAATAATTTTAAAGACTCTCTCCAAATTCTACTTGGTAAAGATTTTCGCAGCCTATAGTGAACTGGCGATGAATTCAGTATAGTTAATGAGTCCGTTTTGATCAGTATCAACTGCGTTCATAATCTATCTCAGTTCGTTGTAGGAAGCCTGGTCTTTCTGCACCTCGAGGGCTGCTTTGAGCTCCTCAACCGAAATAGCACCATCGTGGTTAGTATCGACTTGCTTGAATAGATGACCTAAATTCTACACCTGCTTTTCTGATAGCTTCGAGGCTATGAAGTTCGCAGTTATTTTTTTCAACTAACTCTATAAATAATTACTTTTGAATATTTTCTGAACTCAAGCAGCTTCTTGAAGTTGACCTGAAGTGGATCAACTGATAGATTGACTTTCATCCATGGATGTTCAAAAACTTATTGAATTGTGATTCTTGTTTTTTCGGGCATAAGTAATCGCTTAATTAAATCTTTGCATTCCGCGCTGACTGTTTTCATTTATGGAATCTGGAAAGTATAGAATCCCTTTTTAACTGAAGCTATAATTTACTTGTCGTTGGCTCCATCGAAAGGAGGAATGGCAGTCACGAGAATGTATAAGATGACTCCAGCTGACCACAAATCGCATTTCTCGTCATAGCTACCGGCAATGATCTCTGGTGCGATATAATATGACTGAATTAATTTAATAGTACTGTTCCAACGAGCTTGGTATCGTTTTTCTATACGAGCTACTGTCTCATATTATTTTGCCATTTGAATGAAAGGCCAAAATCAATAAGCTTTAAGTTTAGACTTGAAGTATTGAGGAACAGTAGATTCTCTGGCTTCAAGTCTCGGTGTGCAATTTTTTATTTATGACAGTAGTTGATGGCCTCAAGGAATTGCGTGAAAACAGTGCGTGCATCTCGCTCACTGAAAGAACCAAGTTTCTCCAGTCGATCGAATAACTCCCCTCCCTCGCACAGGCTACAATAAATAAAATATTTACTCGGTGACTAAAAACAAATTAGTTTCATCCTCGAATATCTCATAAATTTTTAGAATGGTGGGGTGGTCGAGCGTGATTAAGTTAGAAATTTAGTTTTGAAGGGAGTTGGGATTTCGAATTGCTTTTTTTATTATTTTCTTTACAGCTCTCCATCCGCCTTATGTACATTTTTTCTCACGAGCTTTGTAGACCACACCGTAGGCCCCTCTGCCGATTTCCTCAATAAAATTGAATATACTTTCTGAAAATCGTAGACGTCCATGATGCTATCTGTGCGAAACTGAACGAAGTTCGCCTTTGAAATGTAGAGGTCGTTTTTATCCATTAATATTTAATATGCTTTCATTTACAGCAAATAAGTACCGTTCAGGGCACAACTATAACCAGGATATAAATTATTGGTCACCAAACTGGTTTCTGGCTAATAAAATTGTTATTATATTTTTAATTTTTCGAGCAGGTCAGCAGCCAAATTATTTCGAAATCTGTAGAGATCAGCTAAAACTTGGAAATTTGAAATGAAATCATGTTTGTATGCTAATAGTTCAAAATTAGCGAACTCTATTTTGTCTTCCTTTTGCTCAATCTCAGTTTATAAACATTATTAAGTGTATTCCAACAAGAAAGCATAGATTTAATGAAAAATCCAATCGTCAAAATTTAACTAACTTCTAGGAATGATATCCGAATTAATTGGAATTTCAATGGCATGTTGATGCCTAAAATTTTCAGAAGACATGTCTTTGTTTGTGCGTCCGATTCCGATTAAATTCTCAAACGAACCAGAATTGTAATGGAAAAATGTTACTAGATTTTCAAAAATGGAGACCTTTATGCAATGGCATCGCTAAACTCATCTTCGCTAGAATGGTATTAAAAATCAAAATTGGGAAAACATTAATTTTCAAACTTTGCTAGCAAAGACAGGTATTCTTGTTTAAAAAAGGGTCTGATTACACTAGAGAGTTTAATATCAACCCTGTCAAAGTTTCGGTAACCAACGCTGGTCTTTATCAACATTGACTAATCCACAAACACTTCTTAACTGGAGTTTCTAATCAAGAATTTACGAGACAAATTATAGCTTAATTGTGTTTTTATGATTTGCAGTCCAAAGCACAAATAAAATCACATTTAATTTTCCAAGGGTCTGTGCTATTTAGTTGACGACTAAGACTAAATATTCGCCTTTTATAAATACTACGATGAACATCTGGCTTGCATCGAAGCTGAAATCACACTATAGTCTTTGTCGGGTAACGTTTTCATGAATAATGACATATGGAAACCGTTGTAATTTTCTATATTCAGAAGAAAAATTTACTACCCTCTATCAAGCTCTCTCTGTGATGCAATTTAAACGTATCGACTTTGTTCGGATGATGTAAAAACCTGGAAATTTAAGTTCGCTCTAAAGTACAAGTTACTCAATGGAGAAATATATGGTTCTTGCAAATAAATTTAAGTCCCTCTTATCCCCGATATCGAAAAAACAGTCACGTGTATTAACACACAATATAAAAGTAAAAAATTTGAACTTAGCTGGGGCATCGAGCTGGGTTCCAACCCTCTTGAAAAAAAATTTATATTAGAGCCTGGAGTTTGATAATTTATTTTATATATGCATAGCCTGTAACAAATTATTTCTAAGTTTTAATTGCTAACAAAATAACATTCAGCGCACTAATTATGACATTTTTATTCAGTTTTAAAATAAAAATATAGTCAAAAACAAATGATTTTTCTTAAAAAGTTCACAAGTGAACTCGACCGTCCTTTTTAGTCTAATTTTTTTTATTTAAGCTAACCACTTTACTTTTTTTGAATTTCCTTCGAACTTCTTATGCTTTTTTTAGAAATTAGTTGGCTTTGTTGCGATTTAAAATTTGGAGTTAAAGATCTCTCATAATTCAGCTATTCAGTCTTTCTGATAATATTCTGCTTTCGAAGTATTTTTACATCGCCCGCTGTAAATTAAATGCGAAAATTTTATGTTTCGATATATTTTGCTCTAACTTTGATAGTCGAAAGAACTCCAAATTAATCACCACAATTCCTCATCTCAACTTCAAAAGGGATTCTCTCTTGGTAAGAATCAATTAATCCTCGCATTTTTAAAATGCTTTTACTGACAAGCGATAGTGAAAATTTTAGTACTGAGTTTCTCCGAAGCAGCACCTCAAGAAGAGATACATTGTATGATCCTTTGTTGATGTATTGAAATAAGATTTTTTTCAAAATTTTATCATCATAGTAGTTTGCCATTTTGTGGGGAATATTAGACACCTTGCACAAATTTAACTCATTAATTTTTTTCTTGAACTTTTCTAATTTTTGTTCCTGTTGGCTGGAGTCGCCTATGAGCAGCTGTTCAAAGCACAAGATGAAGGCCAGGATACAGAAATCTTCCGAATGAATAAGCTTTCTTTCGTATGCGTATCTCTAATCAGTAGATTTTTGAGGGGAGGACAGAAACTAAACTTCCTCACGGGAGTCGAAGTCAGTAAGGCTAAGTTGGACAGCTGTGTAAATTTCTTTCTAGTACTGTTCGTTGATGCTCTTTATTTACTGTTGCTTCCAATCTGGAATAGAGAAGCTAACATCGTTTGCATTCGTTGTATTGCTTGTGTTATTTAAAGTCTATCTTTTTTTCAGTACTTATTAGGATGACTGCTTTTTGTTTTCTTTTCTCATATTTAATAATGCTTATATTACCGATTCATATTTATAGCACCCCAACAATATTTGTCCATTTTAAAACATCTTATTTATTCCTGCCTGACAAGCCTAATCTGTTTTACGAGTGGTTATTTACAACCGCTGAACAATTTACATCATATTTATGAATGTAAGAGAAGGCATAGTATATCATTCTAAAAATGAACTTATTCTTATATCTGTCCTATTACAATAAATTTGATGGACCTCTCACCCACAAAGCTGAACGCTTTTTAAAACTATGGTGAGTTTCTTGATGCCGCCACTGACTCAGTCAAGTCCAAGCTAAAGTCAGTCAATACTTGCCCACAAGATGAGTTCGCTAATGACATGCTTGATGCCAATGATATAAACGCAATTATGAAACAAAAGTTTTTTAAAGCAGACTATCCCGTCGATCTCATGGCAGTTAACATCTTCTGTCCTATTTGCGGGAAAATTGTGAAGTAAACTGAACAGTTTTCAGCGTATGACTCTGAGGCCTACAAGCGTCGCTTTCTCGCACATGAAATTTGCTTATCCAGTGGCTAAATGAGGCACCTCAACGACCTATTCGTTCATATATAATAGACAAATGTGAGCCCCAACGAGAAATTAGCAAACAAACTAAAAGGATTTGCAATTGGAGACAGATAATTTTGTATGGAGCTATCAATTTCGCATCCCTTAAGCGATCATAAGTTCATCAAGTTGCTTACGAAATGTCACTTGAATGGAAACACTTTAAGATGGGAGTTACGTCGTAATTAAAGCGATCAGAATGTTTACGAACCAAACATTATAGGCTTTCCATTCGTTGACTTCAAGCTGGCTTTGACTGTCTCTTAGATTGGTTCTCAGCATGAAAAAAAGACTATAGAAAGCTATGTTAATCTGTCCCGTACTAAAATAAGTTCTCGTGGGTGCTACCTAGTGAAATCCGATCAAATCGTTATCGAAGTTTGCATCTATGGCTCTGTATAATAGAAGTAAGATGTTATTTCAGCCATGAATTTTAAATACCGATACCCTTTCCAAAATAGTTTGCCAATTGTGGAGTTGGAATCTATTTAAATTTAAGTGCCTGACGAAGACTATCAATAGGTATATTATGAAAATAGTTCAACTATAAATTAACTGCTTACGGACAGACTCACGGAGCGATAAGAAAGATCTTCTCGCACATCCTCAGTTCATCTTTTCTCAAACGCACCACACTATAATTTCTATGAAGAGGCCCTCAACAATAAAAATTAAAATTGTATTCGTTCAGGTTTAGATCAAAAGTCACCTGACAAGGGGAGTGTGTCTTAAAAATAAAAGGTTGATTTTGAAAAACTAATTGCAACAGGAAAATTATCTGCATACGTCCGAAACGGAACTCAATCTCGAATTTTTCAAAAGTTTTTAGATGAAGCCACTAACTAACAAATACAAATAGTTATCATGACCCTATATGAAGAATTTGCATAATTGGTTGTCGATGACTATGCAAACTATATGACTCAAAAATTGTTTCAGATGTGTTCTCCAAGCCAACGACTTCTAATATTGAAGAAGCTTTACCTACAGATACCAAACCTGGTACGAAACAAGCAAGGTACGCATACTATTCAACTTTTCGTGTCTTTTCTCACTCTACCCGAAGAGCTAGAACTAATTGTGGAAAGTATAAAACCTGAGTTTGAACAGCTTTGTTTCAACTCTACGTCTACTTACTTTATTCAAAAAATCGTCAAAGTATTTCCTATTCTGACAACTATCCAGTTCTACTACTTGGCGTAGAAAAATTTCATGAAGTTTGCGACTGATAAGAATGCGATGTGCGTGCTGAAATATATGCTCAGACGAATAAAATAAGAATAGAACCAACCGGGCATCCCTGAACTGAAAAAGCACTTCATAAACTCGATAACTTTGAATACCCATAAAATAATACAGGACTGCTATGGCAACTACGTAATTCAGTTCTGCTACTAGTTATTCGGTGAGACCAAGTCTTCGGGTATCACTTAGATGATAATATAAAAATTTGCTCAGTTTTCACTTCAGAAATTCTCCAGTAATGTCGTATCCAAATGCATTAATAGTTACTGGGTTGATAAGTCTTACGTTGTTAAGCTCAAAGAATCCCTCACCAGCGACGGAATTTTAGAAATGTACCGCAACAAAGAAGGAAATAAAATATTGTTAGATCTCATGGATAAAAATTAAAATACTGCTCTTCGTTAAAAAATATACGGCTTAGTTTCTAATTTCGAGTCCAGTAAATTTCATCACGATAGATGGGGAGTACAAATAGGAATACGAAGTGGACCAGTCGGAGGAGATTTTAAAAGCTTTACTGAAGCTGACAACCAGCATCAAAAAAATCAAGGCAAGTAAAAGAAGAGAAAAAAGTGAAGTTCGTTCGAATCTGATACATTCATTTATTAAGTTGCAACTTAAAAGTTCTGTAAAGGAATAAAATTAATATAATACTTCGAAGATGTCTGAAAATACTTCCGCACTAAAGATGCACTTTTTATCGTCAATCCTTCCTTACCAGAACTTAAAGCAACCAGACGTGATATTGAAGACAAAGTAATTTTACAAGCCTGAGGAATTTATTTGGAACAATCCTCATCGTACTTCAAAAAGACTGTTTCCGTACTTCCACCAAGCGAACGAGCAGTATGAGCAAAAAATCAAACCTGTCATCGAGCACATGCAAGAGTACGATAAAATTACTCTTGAGCAAGAAAGGATAAAAAAGCTTACCAATCTTCGACATGAAACTCGGCAAAAATTCTTTGAAAGGCAAAAAGTTCGCGAAGAACTGGAAGCACGTTCGAATTCGAGAAGGAAAGCAAGCTCAATATCATAACTGAATTCGAAGACATCAAGAGAATAAAAAAATCAAAATTTTTCAAGTCTAAAGGCAAGTTTGTTTCGAGGCGGATCGAGCAGTAGTCATATATCAGCTAACATATAAAAAACTTATCAAAAAGGAGTATAAAATTATGATGCGAATTTGAACGAAATCAGAAAATTAGTTAGTGATCAAGTAGTCAAAAATCAATTTAAAATTCGATCACAGTTTCAAAAACGAAAATAAATAAATGACATACTAAATAGTTCGACAACTGTTTTGAAAGGAAGAAAGAGTGTGGGTGTGCTTAAATATGATAATTTTTTATAACAATGATGGTTTAATCACATACAGCGAATTATATTCGTTAACGTAAGTATATGACTCAAAGATCTGATTTTTTAGTTTGGGGCAACAACCAATTAAATTTGTTGTCCAAATCCGCTTCTCAATGCTTATCTACACCTGTACCTTTGTCTCTACCCTACGCTATATCATCAATCTGCGCATCTGAAAAGCACATTTCTTTCTTAACCACCGAGGGTGAGCTGTACTCATACGGTGCAAATTTAGACGGCAGACTCGGTGTGTCAACCCGAACAGTAGATAAAGCTTCCTTCACTGAACCAGTCAAAATTGATGTCGGTAGCAAAATAATAAGAGCAGAAAGTGGATTTTCTCACATGTGTATCCTCTCCGAAAAATTATAGCTTTTCGCTTGGGGACTTGGAGACTATGGGGCTCTAGGGACAGGCGAATTCAAGTCAAGAAGTGTTCCTACCCTCGTAGATATACCCGTTGATAAAGTTGCAAAGTTAAGACAAATTTCTTGCGGAGCCATGCACACTGCATTCTTATTTGAGGACGGTTCTGTCTATACTTGCGGATCTAACGAGTATGGAGAGCTGGGAATCACTAAACCTGAGAAAGTTTCCACCCCAATAGAGATATCCTTTTACCAGCCGGTTCATCAAGTTTCATGTGGTGTGTTTTATACACTCCTTCTGACTCGAGATGGCCGTGTGTATGGAATGGGAAATAACAAGTATGGGCAACTCGGTACAGGTCATAAAGTAAATGAATGCCATCCTACTCTAATTCGATAACTAAACGATATTGTTAAGGTGACCGCAGGCTACCACTCAGGGGCTATTGACAAATTCGGAAACTTGTACATTTGGGGTTCTGGCAGCTTTGGTGAGCTGTTAAAACCGAAGAAGTTTGTGCTTTCGGTCCCAATTAAGGATATCGCAATTCGAGGATTTTTTGGAGTTGCCATTGGTCATACCTCTAAAAACTAAAATCGTATCTACAGTTGGGGAAATAATACTTTTGGGTAGTTAGGAATGGGTAATTACTAAGCCTCCAAATAACCTCAATAAATTGAAACTCTTCGAGGACTTGAAGTTAATAAAATTGCGTTAGGTGTTAATTTTGCACTTGTATTATTGCATTCTCCAACAATTTAAAGCAGACTGATGGAGGATGAATATGAATAAAATGAACTTTCATACAAACGAAAACTGAAATAGAATAGAAAAAATTTGCATTCAAAAGTATCAGACAGGAAATCAATTATTGGATTTGATGAACGATATTTAAGTTCAAATGCCTAAAGTACATTATAAAGAAACATTGAAGGCAGAAGTATTTAAAAAGGACCCTTCTAAAACATTTTAACTCAAAGAGAAAGATAGTTTGAGGCACAGAATAGTACATACCTAGGATCAAAGAGTCTAAGAAAATAAAGATAGGATTAAGATAAACGATCAAACAAATCCCCAATAGGAATCGAATATAGAAATAATTATAATTTGGTCTCAGTCACTAATCCTTTCTAAAATGTTAGGCGTCAGGAAAGATTACCCGAAACGAAATAAAGACGAGGACCTTTAGAGGGATAGAAGGACTATGAAAAATTATTCTTACAGCTTTCATAAGACTATGAGGCACTTGTGAAGAAGTATGTGCACTTAGAGAAGCAAATCGAGTTGAACAAATCATAATAGAGACACGAATTTGATAGAAAACAGGAAAGGGATAGTTACTTAGCAGACGAGAACACAGCGTTAAAGGGATAAATTTCCAAACTTAATTACTAAAATGCTATTCTAGGAGATGAAGTGGTTAGTTTAAAAAGAAAAAATGATGATTTAGTTCGATTAAACGAGAGAATACTGCAAGATCAAGCTCGTCAGAGCGTTGTGACTTTGTCTCCGGCTCCATTTAGAAGCGAGAGCATGTCATCATAAATTGAGGAGGAATACAAAAAGCTGCTTATTCAAAAGTAGCAAATAATAAGCCAACTCAAACTTGCAAATTGTAAATATGAGCAAGAGCAGCAAACAATCAATGACAAGCTCAATGATGAAAATACTGCTCTCAAGAATCAGTTAATCAATGAGTTAAAGAACAACAGGAAGATTATAAATGAACATCAGTCCCTCATTGATGAATTAGAAGCAGAGATTAAAAAATTTTAGCATCGTAGTCTAGTGCTTAAGTAATAAAATTAAGTTCTCAAATCGGAGCTCATTAATGAAAAAACAAAGGCTAAGCAACTTGAACAAAACCAATTAAAGATGAGTGAGGTAAATGAAAGCGAGCGAGTGTTTCGGGAGAAGTACTAGATAAATTTGCGAGAAAGCGAAATTAGAGGAGAGGCATTTTCCAGTAGGATTGCTTAACTTTAAGTCTAGCTTGCCTATGAAAAATAATTTAATCGCAAATATCAATAGACCATACTTTAAATTAAACAAAATAACTAAAAGCTACATAAAGAGCTCAATCTACAAATTGATTATAATACTTAAAAGGTCAATAAAATCTAAAGTGTTAAATTGGAGAACGAAAAGCTTAAAAAATATAAGAAGGATCTAGACTAAAAGAATATTCAATTTTAGGAATTTCAAGATAATTTTGAGAACTTTAAGAGGAAAACTAGAGAAATTATAGAACAAAAATAAATTGAAACAAAATCAAACACATAGAGTTTTTAAAAAAAGATTAAGGAACAATAACTCACTATTGAGAGACTTTCGCTAGAAATTGAGGATTTAGTCAAATAGGGTTCAGTTCAGGAAAAATAAATTTCAAAGAATAAGGAAAACATATCTTTATTAAAAAATCAAATAACTGTTAAGGACGATGAGATTCAGCATTCGAATCAGTCGAAGAGCAACATGTAGAAAAAACTTAATATTGTGTCAAATTAATTAAAGAAATAGATCGATGAACGTGAAAATTTGATGAAATAATCAGGATAAGTAAAGAGAGAGTTAGCTAAGTTAAAATTTTCTCACTCGTAATTAGAAAACAAACTCAATTTTGAGGTAGAGTAGAAATAAAAATTAAGTAAAGTAATTAGCCAAAGAGATAAGTAGGTTCAAGATGCCAAATCTGAAATGATATCACTTAACGAGAGATGTGAGAATTTAAGGAAAGAGAATATAATGCATAAATAGTAAGTGGAGACTTTGTCTTATCAGCTCTAAGCACAATCCAAAATTAACGAATAGTTAGGTAAAGCGAATCGATAATTTGCTGAGAGCTAACAATAGTTTGCTGACAAAGTCGCTGATCTCTAGGCCAAAATTTACGAGCTTTAAGACTAAAATAAATCATATACACCTAGATATTAAGCTCTACTCATTAGAAATCGCTAATTAGACTAGCGAAACAGAGAACTTGGATAAATGATCAATAAAGCAATATAGATTCAAGCAGAATCGTATAAAAATAATATTTTGAAAGAAGTCTAGATTAACACTGACAATATAATAAGTCAGTTTAAGGAGGAACAGGAATTTCAGTTCAGAGGCAGAAGAAATAAAAACAAATCAAAAGAGTTCTAAAAGGAACTAGCTCACTAGAGCATGGATTCAAAGATTCAAATATTGAATCCAGTAAAGGAGTAACCGTACACAAAAATGATGAAAGAAAGAATTACACAACATAAGCGAAAAGTTAGCGAGAGTGCTCATAAATTGGCGAGTCTGCTAGAGCTGGAAGGAAAAGGAAAATCCTCAAAGGGTTTCTAGTCAGGCCGACATCAAACCTAGGACTACGAGCGAATTAACTCACAAATGGAGTCATTTAACAACCAAAAAGAATAGTTCATGTCCAAAATTCAATCTTTTGCTTAAAAGCTCAAGATTATTTGAATGATTAATAATATTAAATATAATATCAAAAACAGATATATAATATATTTTCATGATAAACAATTTCGAAAAGCAGAATAATTTATGGACGTTACTAGACTATTCAAGATTGAAGTAATATGGGCATTACTCACACTAATAATATTATTATCATATTTATGCACGGCCATATATGTATGATTTATAATCCTATACATGTCCAAGATCTTAGTCGTTCTAGCCATCTTAGTGGCCTCCACTATGTGCATTACCAACAAGGAAATCCTTCAACAGGCCTTGAACGGAGCTTTTGAGCAAAACAAGCTCCCCGATCCCACCACTATCGTCCCCTGCATTGACGAAGCAACTGCCAAGAAAATTGTTGACTTCGTTGGTGTTGTCCTAGAAAAGGCTGCCAAAGGATCCATCTCTGACTTGATCAGTCTAGTCGATCTCATCAAGAAATTCGGTGACTAGATTCCTCAATCTGTAAAGGACTGCCTCGATGGAAACAAAGAATTTGAAGCCCTTGGCCTCAAGTATGGAATTGATAACAGCACCGACACTGCTGCTTTGGAGAAGAAAATCATTGCTTACGTGACTCTCCACTACTTAACTGTTCACAAGTGGTTCGGTACCCTCAATGATGAATGGAAAGCAGGAAAATGGTACCAAACTGGCTTTGACGGAGCTAATTATGCTCACAATGTGCTTGGAAGCTCAAAGAAAATTGCTGTCCCTCAAGCAACCAACAAAGAAATTCTTCAACAAGCTTTGAATGGAGCCTTTGTTGAAAACAAACTCCCCCAACCTACAACAATTGTTCCCTGCATTGATGAAGCAACTGCTAAGAAAATTGTTGACTTCATTGGTGTTGTTCTCGAAAAGGCCGCAAAAGGATCAGTTTCTGATCTAATTAGCTTAGTTGATCTGATTAAAAAATTCGGTGATCAAATCCCCCAATAAGTTAAGGACTGTCTTGATGGCAATGCAGAGTTCAAGGCCTTGGGATTAAAATACGGCATCGATGATAAGACTGACACTTCTGCTTTGGAAAAGAAAGTAATTGCCTATGTGACTCTCCACTACTTAACTGTTCACAAGTGGTTCGGTACCCTCAACGATGAATGGAAAGCAGGAAAATGGTACCAAACTGGCTTTGACGGAGCTACTTATGGTCATAACGTTCTTGGTCTTACAGTTGCTGACATCCGCAGACTAGCTGGCATTCTCTGATTTATGTCATTATCTCCATCTTAATAGTTATTACATTTACATTGATTATAAGTATATTCCAAATTTAAGTAATTCATAAATGAGTGATTCAATTAAGGTGGTTTGCCGATTGCGACCGCTTAACAAGATAGAAATCGCGAATCAAGGCGAGGAGTGCGTGACCTATACAGATAAAGAAATAAACATCGCAGTACCCTTTACGTAATCTAGGTGGGTGGCTAGTAATCGAAATATTCCTTTGCCTTCGACAAGATCTTCGGACCCACTACTCAACAGGTGTCGATTTATCGATAAGTGTCCATTCCAGTAATTAAATGTACTCTTTCTTTTTACTCAGCCGTAATTTCTGGGTTCAACGGGACCATCTTCGCGTACGGTCAAACAGGCGGCGGTAAAACATGGACTATGGAAGTAACACTAGTATAACGTAGGGGCCAAATCACTACGATGCCGAATTTAAAGGCCTCATTCCTAGAACAATCGAAGGACTATTCGAATCCATCGCATAATGCGACTCAAGCTTGGAGTTTATAATCAAAGGATCTTACATTTAGATCTACAACTAAAAATTATTCGACCTACTAGATCGTATTTATGTGTATTTACGTAGCATCCAAAGCAAGACTCGAAATAAAAGAGGATAAGCAAAAAGGTGTGTTTATTCAAAACTGCACTTAAATTTCAGTTTCCAGTGCCTAGCAGCTCCTGAAAACTATGGACAGTGGATCACAAAACAGGAAGGTAGCTTTCACCGGCATGAACGAACGCTCATCTAGAAGTCACTCATTGTTTATTATTCATCTGTATCAGAGAAATGTCAAAAAAGATAACACCAAACAATCCAAATTATACTTTGTTGATTTAGCAGGGTCTGAGAAAGTTGGGAAAACTGGTGTCATGGGCCAGCAACTAGAGGAAGCGAAGAACATTAATAAATCACTTTCTGCTTTAGGTAATGTGATTAATGCGTTGACATCTGAGAAGAAGGAGCATGTCCCTTATCGAGATTCAAAGCTGACTAGAATTTTGCAAGAGTCTCTGGGTGGTAACAGTCGAACGACTCTAATCATTAACTGCTCGATGTGCACGTATAACGACAGAGAAACACTGTCAACCCTTAGGTTCGGATACAGAGCAAAATCGATTAAAAATAAGCCTAAGGTAAATTAGGAAAAAAGTGTTAAATAACTAATTGCGCTTCTTGACGTGGCTAATAAAACAATAAATTAGTTACGCTGCCAGTTGAAGCTGCCGATAGATCCAAGTGTAAGCTAGTAAATTGGTGACAGCAAAGACCAAGAGATTTCATAGCTGAAGGCAGAACTTGAGAATAACAAGAAAGAATAATAATAAAGAGCTAAAGAAATGGAAACTAGAATAAAATCATTACTTTTAGAAATTAACAAAGAAAAGTAGGATAAGGGCTCTTGTGAAGCCAAATGGATCAGTATTTTCTCTAAATTACAGAAACATTTATCGACTATAACAAAATTCATCAAAAGATCATATGTTGACATTGAGTTTTCACTTAATAATTTCATATTACAAGCGAAGAATAATGAAGTCACTGTGGCTCCAAATAGTGTAGAAACATTTCAAAGCACGCTGAAAAATATTTAATAATTCGAGTAATTCTACAAATCTTCAGTGGAACCCTTGCTTAATGATATCGCATAGATAGAAGAAGAAGAGTAAGAAGAAAAAAGTAAGGGTCGCTTTCTGACACCAGACAAACGCAGGGCAAAATTAGCCCTCTCTCAACCTGTCCTTTATTCAAACTAAGAGCATCGAAAGTAAGTTGAGTAAGCTAAAATGATGGCAAAATAAAATCAACTTGACAATATGTCTTGCATTGTGCAAAACTTCCTCAATCCCTCTTAGTAAAACGGAAGCGATAAAATCTCTCAATCATAAGGATCAGAACTATAAACAATGTTAGAATCGCTCTAGACAAAATAAAGTCAAAAATTCGCGATTGAATAAATGGCCATAACAATAAAATAATTAAAAAAATAAAATGAAGATCTAGGGAAAAAAATAGATAGTATGTTGCAATAAAGATAAACCTTTATCACCAAACTAACTCAATGCTTCGAATAAAAATATGAGTAAAAGATTTTGGAGCTTGAAGAAAGAGTACACTAATATAAAAGCATCATGGTAATTTAAGTCTAATTCAGCATCAAAAGGATCTTGAACTTACAAAATATTTTGAAGATGTCTAAAAGATGAAGAAGGCCAGTATGTAAGAGCGAATTTTGTCGGATCGCCTGAAAAAAGTGATAGAAACTAGCAGCACAATGAAATCTGTTCATTAAATGGAATAGAAGATGCGATCTTTAGCCAATGAGAGACAGAAGATATTCAATTAAATGTATTTGCTTCGATAGCAGTTGGACGAAGCATAAATTTCAATCAAAGAGAAAGATTAACACATCGAATCCCTCAAAACAGTGATGAGAGAACTTAGTGAAAATACAGCTAACAACGAACTCATTAGCGAAGAGTAAGTCACCAAAAGCTACAATAATCAAGTTTTTGGGACTTAAACTCCAAATGTAGTGCAAATCATTAAAGGCGGTGGTAGCAAAGAAACTAAAAAATCAAGTCTTCGAAAAAAGACTCTAGGGAACGTTATTCCTCAAACTCAATTAGTCGATATATCAGAGAAGAAGTAGACAAAAGAGTCGACGGAAATCAAGCAATACATTCCCTTTTTTAAATCATTTTTCCACTGAGTCTGATTGCGTCTCTTTTCTATTCTTTGTGTATGATAAATTATAATTAAAAATAAATTACACGTACTAATTCTTATATCTTCGCTCATGAAGGCCATAATTCTAGTGGGTGGATATGGGACAAGGATGAGACCGCTGACAGCAACGTGCCCGAAGTCAGTACTGCCTTTTATCAACAAGCCGATGGTGTAATTTCAAGTGGAGGTTATTCATCATTTATCAATAGGCACTCGCTAAAGTAGGAGTTAAATAGATAATACTGGCAATCAACTATCTTGGCGAAATAATTAAGCACGATCTGCAATAAATAGAACAGAAGTATAACGTAAAGCTCATATATTCGCAAGAGCCTTAACCTTTGGGCACGGCAGGTCCTATCAAATTCTCTCGATAGGCATTGACACAAAACAATAGTGATGGATTAATCTTCGTATTCAATAGCGATATTATTTGTGATTTTCCATTAACCGAGCTCATTTAGTATCATAAGAGGCATAAAAAATCGGCAACTATAGTGCTCGCTCAAGTTGAAGACCCCAGTCGGTTCGGAGTCGTTGTTACAAATGAGGATCAGCGCATTGAAAAGTTTGTATAAAAACCAAAGAATTTTATTAGTAACAAAATTAATGCTGGAATTTACCTTCTCAACTGTTCGATTATTGACTCAATACCAGATCGATTCTGCATGATTGAGAAGGAAATCTTCCCCAAATTAGCAGAATAAGGTGAGCTTTATGCATATCCGCTTAAAAATGACTTTTGGTTTGACTTAGGCAAGCCTGAAGACTATCTCAAGGGACAAAATGCTTACTTGAAATATTATAACACAAAATCTGAGGGATCAGAGGGGCACTGCTTGATAGATCCATCAGCCAAAATTGGACCACATTGTAAAATCGGGCCCAATGTTGTGATTGGACCCCATTGTAAAATTGGAGCAGGATGCAGGCTTAAGAACTGTGCAGTATTCTACGGTACTGAGGTCGGCAGTGGGTGCTTGATTTCAGACAGTATCGTGTCTTGGAAGTGTAACATTGGTGGATGGTCGCGAATTTAAGAAATGACTTCAATTGCTGAAGATGTCAAAATAAACGAATAGGTACGTCTTGCTCACTGCATGATACTCTCACACAAAAATATCACAAGTTCTCATGAGAAGCAAGTTTTAATGTGATCTTGTGATTAAAATATATTTTGCTAATTAGCTGTATAAGTTAGATGAATGTAAATTAACATGATCAAATGCAAGATGCTCTGTAAATATTAAAAGACCCAGATTGGGCTCCAGCATTTCCTCGCCAATACACTCTCTGGCCGATGGAGGGTAAAAACTGAGCAGTTTCCATCCTAGTACACGTGCTGAGATTAAGGATGTTAGATCCACCCTGTAAGTTGTCAATAGTTATTGATCTACTGCTTATGGATTTGATTATTCCAGACCCGCTCTGCAAGTTTGATGGGCTTAAACAGTTAAAATCACTGGGAAAACTAAAGTCTTTAGCATTTGCGTATGATATCACATCATAGGGTTGTCCATAAGCACTTTGCCATGAAGAGTCCATCACGTTAAT
>APMI01005345.1_pt1 | contig 23489 bp, 16 predicted proteins | sample 667938 | NCBI WGS metagenome assembly APMI01 (sample SAMN01084076, study PRJNA167559) | wastewater metagenome | biome: Wastewater | place: Denmark: Ejby Moelle, Odense | collected 2011-11-28
AATTAATTGGGTGAAATACTAACCTGATTTCTATCCATAGATGTGACATTTTAAAGTACACTGATGACTTAACCGGTGATGGTGATACCAAGCGAATATTTGTTATTTTTTCTTATCTGGATGATGGATTGTATTTATTTGCTTTATATCTCGAACCTGTTGTTGTTATCTCTTTGCATACATAAAGTGCACAGCTATACCAAAATCATATAGTAGTATGAGTTTTATTCGCTGCTTGGAAGATTGAACAAATCCGATAATTTTTCAACCTTACTGAACAGAGCAGTGATAAAATTTCTCAACAGTTCCAATTCCATATCGCTTTAATGCGATACTTAAACTCGAGGGCCTGCTAAAAATAGTTTATTTTATTTAAGTTAAGTCAAAGCTAGAAAATCTTGAACTTGGAACTTATTATTGAGTTTGTTGACGTGCATGCTGATGCGGTTATAGGATAGCTTGATCACTATATTGTGATGCAGATCCAACAAAGATGCAATTAGTGCTAATGTGCATCTAAAGTATATTGCTTTGTTTTAAGCGTTGGTGTCTATTTTTTAGAGACAACGTTTAGTTAGTTCAGTAAGTAACATTTTGAAATCATCCATATATTCGTGTAAGATTGTAAGTGCAAGAAACTCGAAATTTAGCCCATTTGGAGTTACTAATCTATCATGCAGTGGTAAATAATACTTTTTGAATACCTACTCATTCCTAATTTGTTCAGCTTCTAGTTTGCTTTCCAGCATCCTCAACTTAATTATTTTCATAAGACTAGGATCATCTTTGCCAATATTTGTGAAGATGTCATACTGTTTAGTAGAAGAAATTAGAGGAATATATGATGCGAGTATTAGCTGTAGAGCGTCTGGGCTGATATGCGAAACCATGCATAACTTCAAAAATTATTGAGTTCGAGGATGAGACTCGTAGACCTTTTGGATCAGAGGCATAATTTTGTTATTTGTTGCAAACGATGCAAATAGTCTTCTGAAGCATAAACTCATCTTTGATAACTATTCTGGCTTCAATGGTACAAGTTTCTGTTATTATTTTAAAGGAGGATCATCTTATTTCTTAATATAAGCTTCATCTTCAAGTTCAGCCAGTTATTGCAAGTTTGCTAGCTCTTGAATAAAATTGAATTTTCTAGCTTGTGGCTATTATTTTTAATATTTTTCAAGTCTTTCTCGAATTAACTCACTGCTTCTAAGTTTCTTAACTTTCTGTTATGATGCTTATTTTGCATATTTGCCAAGTAAAACTACACTGAGCACTTTATTGTAGAGATTGAGGACTTTTTCTTATTCAGACACTTTGTCAATCTGTCTGAAAATCGTTAAGAATTTGTTAACCACAGCGAACAATTCTAAAGTTTGCGGTGTTATTTGTCTGTCTGTCAGAATGGTATCCAAAGTAGACAAACAAACAAAGAATAAATGGTTAGGCTCAAATATTTTCTATAAGTCAGTGTTTGTGAAAATCAGATATAAAAATTCAATCTTATTTTTGGATGACAAAATTTTTGTGATCAGTACTGATAGGTTTTTTGTTTGATCGGCTGTTGAATCACCAATACTTAAGAATATTTTGAGTCCCTTTTTAAATCTTTCGTGATCGTGTTCGTTAATGCATTTGGTCAAAACAACAAGAATGGAATCTAGAAAATTTTCACCTTCTATATTCATGTAAGCTCTCATAATAGAGTGCATTCCATTATCTTAAGATGATGTCAAGATCGTCAAATTGACCAGCTTTTCATATTTGGCCTATGAGTATAGAGCGGGCAGACCTTAGAATTCATTAATTTTTGTCATTGTTTATTGCTATGAAAACGATGGTGGCATGTTAATTTTCTTGAATTTTTATTACATCTTCAAGAAGGAGTCTTCAGGCTTAATGGACTCATAGACTGGCTTGAGTATGTCTAGCAGCTCAAAACAAATTTCACGAGACAGGTCTAGAGATACAGCTTTCTCAAAGATCGACAGACAAATTTCAAGCAGCTGCAAATAGAGACTAAAAGTAGGTCGGCTTCGATTCAAATCTTGAAAATTCTGGAATGCAGTTTTGACCATAGCTACGAAGCCTTCGACATCACTGATGCTAGTTTTTTGTGACAGTTCCTTGCCAAGGATGGCTACAAATTTATTAAATTTGATGAATGACTATTCGTCGATTTCTTGACGCTAGAAATTCCTTTCCGCGAACTTGAGAAGAAACTGCTGAGGATTTACCACGTTGGTAACAGCTACTTCCTTGTGTGCTTACTTGCGGGGAGGCATAATTTAGTGATTATAAAACTAAAAATATCTATGAGAGGCCTGCTTTTATTAATCGTATTTATGATCAGAAAGTGTTAGTATTCAATACTAGTATTAATTTGTGTAAAATATAGATTAATATAAACAGATCAAAATTATCCCCACAAGCTTTGTAGTAAATTTCGATGCTTTAGATTTTAAGGTCCTTCAAAATAGAGCCAACTAAGTGCTGTAAAAATAGCTATAAAGCAGAACTATCGTTATCTGCTTACCGGTAAGTGTAATCGTCTTTTGCAATAAATATAAGTTGATCTAAGGGCTCTTACCACAACAAAGTAAGCAATTTCAGCCTGCTTTTATTTACTGTTGAATAAGAGTGATGTTGATCCTAAAAGTGAAAGCAAAAACATCGCTCGCCCTGAATTATTTAAAAACTACCATCCAATGGGGCACCAGCTGCATTCAAACAGCATAGTGAGGTCTTCATGCCGCCGACCATCCAGGACATGAAGGCCAACGAGCATAGAAAATCTTTACCTAACCGTGTTAACGCTTTCTTTAACTTTCTCTATCTCCGTATTTTATTGAACTGTAGTGCAAATATTGCGATATAGAGTAGCACATACATTCTAGAACTCTTTTTGACAACTGTGGCGCATTTGAGTACAACTTCCCATGGGCACGATGAGCCCGGGTGCACGAACTAACAACTTGTGCTGGGTCCTGCTTTAAATTTAAAAACTACCAGCTATCTGCATCCAGGCTTGCTCCTGCGTTGACTATATCTGATGCGACATTCGAGTTGAGAAGTGAGACAAGGAAATTTAATCTAACTTAATTTATACTATATTGGAATATTAGCAAATCATTGTATATGGAAATGCGTTTTGATTTTGCTTTCAGGATTTTACCCAAAAATACTTACTATCTACGTTAATTGGGCTAGATTCTATATGATTTGTCGGAACAAATGCATATTAATATAACCAATAATATTTTAACTCCTATTTATACTAGATTAACGAATATAATGGAGCCAGAGCCCAACCACGTGAACCCAGCAACATCAAAGATAAAAAAGATTCGGCATGCTTCTGATGCTCGCTTGCATCCTCAGGCATGTAAATAAAACAATTCATCAATTAATATTGAGAATAGTTTTCTGCATCAATGTGATCAACATCAAAGTCAATCGTAAATAAATGCATTTGCCAAAGGAAGCGCAAATCAGAAGTCAGCCTTGAAATAAATTTCAATCAATATCTCCTCAACCAAATAAGTGCCTTTGAAAACTTTGTCGAAGCTGATAAATTTTGATTCACAATCACTCAATAAAAGTTATTCTGTTTCTCAGATTGGCTAGAGAGATAATCGATGCGTAGGACTAGTTAAAAAGTGGAATTAATCCTTGAGAAAGCAAGTCTAGGATACGGAAAAGCGAATAAATTAGTTATCTTTAAAGAAGGCCAAACTATAACAAAAATATCAGAAATTAAAAGAGTTAGAATGCTCGAAAATGCAAGTTAGAATTAAAAAGTTGTCATTAAACTCAAGTATTGCTCCTTCTACAGGTCAGCTTTAGTCTCATTACTAAAGTTTTCTATAAAATTCGCAAAGCAATGCGCTTAAATCTCATGATAGCCGATGCAAACTGAGTGAAATCCGACAAAGAATAAGCGGATTGGATGTATCTAATATTAGTAAATTTGCCAAGGGATCAAGAATTCATTGTGCATGAGTTCAAAAAATATATTGATAGAGTCTTTGATAAATATTTTTAAAGCCAAATGCTCTTAATTTTATTAAGCAGTTGTGTCTATGATAAGGCAACATATTTAATGTATTTCTACCAAAGCAGAAATCTAATAATCAAAGGCGAGTCCACAGAAGCTGGAAATTTATGGCTGGGTGACTACGATTCAGCCCGCAATAAGTCAAGCCTCAAAGCTGATAAAATTAGTGCTGTTGTAACCGCAGGACTTGGCATGAAAATAAATTACTCAGCTGAATTCAAGCACAAATTGCTACCTCTTTACGATACGGAAGTCTAGAACATTGAAAGGTACTCTTGATAGAATTATAGATTTTTTGAAGCCAGCTTTTAGTTTATTGACGAATGCTTGAAATCTGGAAATGTACTTGTGCATTGCTTTGCCGGTGTTTCACGCTCAACCACTATCCTCACAGCTTACTTAATGAAAAAGAATCAATGGAGACTTCGTGAAGCGCTTTCGTTAGTAAAAAAACAAAGATCAGTTATTGGTCCTAATAAGGGGTTTATTCTTCAGCTTAGAAAGTTAGAAAAATGTTTAGGATTTGAAGTTCAATCATCTGGAACAAAACCACTTTTTAGTCAACAAAAAAAAGAGGTTTAAACAGAAACTAAAAGTTTTGTGGAAGGATTCCTTACGTACAAAAGAGGCACATCATTAAACAAAAATACAGTAAATAAGTCTACTGTAGCTGAAAGATCGAAATCAATTAAGAAAGTGAGGAGTAATTTTTAATAAAAAGGCAAAATTGTGTAAAACATTGATTGATTTTATTCAAAGCTTAAAAGTTTCAGTCTATTTTATTTTCTCTACAACATTTTCTAACAGCTGCAGAAAACCTAGCTTCTTTTATTTTCGCAGGTCTTTAAGCTTTGAAATCTAAAGTTTGATATCTTTTTCTATTGTCTATAGTTTGCCAACTGTTTTATGTTCCTCTTCTACAATTTTTTATCTGCTTGTCAGAATATTTTGCTTACATGTTGCGATCTATTACAACATATTTTTCCTAAACAATTACTTCTCCACTAAAAACATCATATGCTAATTTTATGCTTCACGTTATATCTCCTGCAGATCATTGTCAAGCTTCGTTTAAATACTTCTTAATTGCCGCGCTCTTTATTAATTAGTACTGTTAATGCTGCGATTAAGTTATGCTGTTTGCTTATCTATCTACTCGCATGTCATTGTTATATTTGCTTTCTGAATAAATCTTATTAATACATGTTTTTCTTATGCTTTACGCACATTCGCTTATGCACTGTTCATCATGTTATTTATTTCCAATAATCTATTCGCACCTAATTTAGTATCAGTATACTTTCGTGTAGACTATCCTATTCGATACCAGATATGGATTCTTCAATACAATCAACACGAGCCAAAGCAAGAGATATTTTATTCGCCAAGTGTGCAGATTCTTGTGTCAAATTCTAATTAAGAGACTACAGTTCGTTCACCACTTTTGTGTACTCAGATTTCTAAAATAAATTATCAGCGTACAGAAAGAAGAGACATCCAAGTGATTGATCTGATGATAATTTATTTGTTATATGTTATGTACAATTATTATACAGCTGATGCATATATCTATATTCACAAATTTTGAATATTCGATTTCTAATTTTTAAAGATAAGCCCTAAACAAAGTATGAATATCAAATATTGAAGGGTATGTATTTGAAAAACTATTGAAGCAATAAAGAGTTAGTTAATTAGACTAGAAAATGGAAGAATAAAATAATAAAGCAGCAAACAATCACAAACGAGTATAATAATCTCAATTACACTGATCTTTAACTGAAGCCTTGAATTTCCACTATAGGCAACCCTAAATAAATTCATAATTACAGCATTGCAAGCGAGACAATAGTTAGCGAACTATGTGGGCACATTCTTAATGCGACAGCATACCCCGTACTTCTGTACTCTGGTAGGACAACTTGTTGACTTGTCTGGTAAGCAAAGACCAGTTGTTTCCAGTTACCAGTCTCCTTGACTGGCGACAAGACCAAGCATAGCGGTGAGAGCGACGATTATCTTCATAATTATTATGAAATTCAGTAATATATGTTGGAATTATATTCTCTGCCTGGAAAATATCAGTATCTATACAATAAAAATACAAGCTTGCTATATATATTATTCCTTAATTGATAAATAACGTATTTTTATTAGCTCAAACAATTAAGGCACTTTAAATACAATAATTTCATTAATTTTCCAATTGTTTTATCACACCACTACCCTATAATGTACTCTCCATAGATGACAGCAAGGATGACTGTTTGGAAATCCACTATGAGTTAAGCTATTTCCTAAATATTTAAATAACAATATACATTTGTTTCAATTGAAACTGTAAAGTTTTCATATTTTCATGTGATTGCTTGAGCTCTTACAATTATTTTCGTAGTTGCTATTTTTACTAATATGTTTTGCTCAATTATTATGCATAATATTTCTTTTTCTACGTCACTTCTGTTAATTTTAATTACGAAGTAGTCAACTTTGCTCTAATATCTTCCAATTGGCAGATATTAACATTCAGTTTGTCTTCCATTTGCTTAACATAATTTATTTCATTCTACTTTTCTGTTATTGAAGCTTTTTGCATATCAGATGATAATTGTTTGCTTTGGAAAAGTCTATAAATAGAGTAATATATTTGGGTGTATTTAGTCAAATTTATGTATACCCATATTTTATATCTCACTCTTAATATATAACAAGATAGAAGGTTTTGTCAACAGCTATTGCATGAACGAATTAAATTGCTCATTGAATTTTAGCAATTTTATCTTTTTCATATTTGTATTATTATATATTTTTCATCAAATTGGCTCTAATTTATTTCTATATTTATCCTTATTTTGCTACATGAGTAAACTTTTTATCTTAGCAATTTTATCTGTAGCTTTTTGTAAATTTATTTTCATATGTTACATACTCGACGCTTTTTGTTTAGATTATGAGCATTACTTCATTTAAATAGCGTCAAGTTATCTATCAAAGTCGTTTTATTTAATAGAAAGTCCACTTTGTCCAAGTTATTAGCCTTTACAGTGAATTTTTTTTATACTTTAATCAATTTATTATTGAATTCGATTCATCAATACTTGTTCCCATGCTTATTTCAGATAAAATTGTTAATTATTATTGACTGCATTAATAAACAGCTTAAGCAGATCTAATATCATAGAACCATTTAACAATTATTTCTTTATTGTTTTGTGCTTGATGGTCGACAATTGATTTTTCAATTTAGTCAAGCCTCGCTTATATCTTTAATCAAGTTCATCTATATTACAGTTATTGAGTTTCTATAGTAGTTCTGATTCCATAGTTGGTCGCGATAGAAGACAACACTCTTTCTCATCAAATATGTTGTTAAAAATTAACTTTCGATTGTTTAACTAGGCAGATAAAAGTGTGGGTGATTTACTATACTCAAATGATTTATCCAGATACTATTTTGGTGTAATTTATTTACCTTGATGATCCCTTAAAAGCAGAACAAAATCACGGCAAACCCAAACTATTTTCGATAAGTATTAACTCAATTATTAAAATTAATTTTCGTGCTTCTTAGCTTCAGTCGGATGGACCCTTTTGGTTAGTTATAACAGAAACGACAATTTTTATATTGCTATGGAGTCAATACAGCTGATTGAATTGTAAATCATAGTGCTTGATATTAGGGCGCATGCAAAGAATATAACCCAGTCATCATTATCTTATTATTGAGTTCCTAACCCTTATGAGTCAATAACCAGCACTGAAATTTAAGAATCTTACTGTAATTTAATAAGTTCACTCCAACAAGTTAATCCTTTAGTTTGTGGGTTCACAGTATTTGACATCATAAATCCTTTAGCTGAATGGAAGCATAAGTTGTTGAGCAGGAAAGATTTGCCTGATCTGTACATACCTGTTATGGATAATACTGCAAATGGGGATCTTAAACTTGTTAGAAATTACTCGCCCTCTTTACTAATTTAGAATTCTAAGATAATTTTTAATTTAACATCCATTGGAATTTCGCCGCAACAGTTGGATTTCATGTGGTTATTCTTTTGCTATCATTTTATACTTTTTGTATTATGTTATGTTATATAATAAAGTGAAACCAATAAATAGTGCTGGATCATGAAGAAAAAATAAGATAAGAAAGACGATAAAAATAACGCTAAAAAATAGCAATAGGAGAAGCTCGCTCAATAGGCTCTCTAGCAATAATAAAGAGATAGGTCCATGCGTGAGAAATAATAATACTTGTAGAACAGAAGTATTACTATCATAACTTTTAGGTTCACCACTACTTGAGTATGGATTAATTGATGCTTTTGAGTACTTCATGGTGCAGCTAACACAAGCTGGTATTCCTCAAGCCAATGTCTATGAGTTCGCAGCTCAGATGATGCTCAAGTTTGAGAAAAACATGCGCAAGAAGAACAAAAATATTGAAGAAGTTAATAAATTCAACTAAATCGCAATTAAATCACCAACAAAACAGATGAATCAAAGTGTTGCATCTTCGAAAGTAACTAAGAGTCCACAATTACTACCATTTAAAAAATAGTTAACAGAGTAATAAAAATCCATATTAGGCAACTTAAATAACAAAGCATAGGCATGATTGTTTATAATTTCATGCATACTAATTTATCATCTATCATTGTGATTTCCTCATTTTTTGCTTGTCTTCATGCACTTTCTGTTCTATCATCTTGAGAATGTGCTCATTAATGGGGATGTACCCAATATTGTCTTTGAATGAGCCTGTCAAAATTTTAGCAGCCTCTAAATCTTATTTAATGTGTCTTCTGTTTACTCGACTGCCGTAAGTGAGTGGAGTCACTGCATAGGCTGTTCCCATTTCTAGTTCTGTAACTCTACCAAGTTTCAGTAATGCGTATATGCCATGATTGTTAATGTTTGGGTCTATTACACTATCTATTGTCAGAGGGAGTTGCTCGATCTCATACTATTTCTTAATTTATTCAAATTTCTTAATTTTCTACCCTTAATTTTATGCATTTTTCAATGGTTAGCGTAAAATGAGTCTGGTTTCAGTATGTTCCTCTTGAGGTTAGAATTTTTGAATATGCGTTATATTATCTTGTCCATTACCAATATTTCGTTGACTTAAAATTGCAGGCTGACTTGCTTATTCGCTATTTTACATCTATAGTAGGAATTTAGTAATTCTTTCATCATTCTCGCTCATGGCTTGAAAATTAGAATACATTTGCACGTTTTTAATTTAAATTTTCTTCAAGTTTTTCTTCACCCAAGACGCCGAAACTATTCCATCTTCAGACTCAGATCCACTTTAATATGGGCTATCGTTTGTATAGTCTGAATTTTATTCAGCATCTCCAAGTTTATTGTCTTTATTATCTTTATTCTGTTTTTTAGTCTTTGAATTTTTATTCTTTCCCTTGCTTTTACTTTTATGTTTTTAACTTTATTTCCCATTTGATTTTCGATTTGATTGCTTTCTTATACTTTGCCTGAGAGCAACCTAACTTTTCCTTTTACTTTTACTATTAAGTCTGGCTGATGATCGAACTTGTAAAAGTTATTTATGATGATCCTTTCTATTTTAAATTATTTCATAATGATAACATGAACCAAGATGATCATTCTAAGCAGATTAGTTTGCGCTTTTATGCTATGCTGAGCGATTGTCTTTACTATGTTATTTATGCTATCTTTTGTTTGTGTTTGATTTAGAAACTGTCCTTTTTTAACCGTTCTTTTTTGGAATTGATACTGGTTTAGTCTTTTTTGTACTTTTATTTGCACTTTTATTATTCACGCTTTTCTTGGTGTTCTTGATCATTCTTTACTATTGCTATTCATTAATTTCTTCGCGAGTTTATCGCTTTACTCTTTTAAGTCTCTATTTAGAGTTTTTAGTTAACCCTGAATCAAATATGCTGGAAATGAAAGGAGAATTTGTATCTTTTTCGACTCTAGTAGACCAATTAGCTTAGTTTTTGGAACTCGATGGAGAATGCTAGATGTTTAACTTTTTTGTCTTTTTACCATCTTTCAAAGCATCTTTCTCTTTCAATAAGACAGCTTTTAAGGCGAATTTTTATCTGTTTTTGATAAAGATTTATTTCTAGTATTCTATTTTGCTAACCTAAGAGAAGTAATTATAAAGGTAATTCTTGAGGTAATCATTTTTCTCATTTCTTGTTATGACTTAAATAAAAGCAACAATAAATTTCCCATTGTTGAGTAAAAACTCACCAACTTCAGAACACGCACTGGGATGTATATTGGCGGTAATATGCTTACAAAACAGTTCTTCCATTTCGATATAGTCCAAATCAATTCGTTGGTTATTCTAATTAAATAAATCGATCCTCTTGAGCACATTATCGCTTTCAATGAGCAGTACTGATTTGTCGAGTACTAATTGCAAATGCATTGATTATTGAGCTTACTTCATTTTCTAGGCTGATTGATTTATCTTTTATGCACTTGGTTTATGAGTTTCATTGCTTATCACATTTTGTGCAATGTTTTCAGCTTACTCGTTTGGCTTATTTTTGTTTGAACTCTGATTCATTAATAGTATGTTCAAAATTTCAAATACTTGAATAATAGTTATAAATATTGGAGGTAAAACTGTATATTTTAATTGGCAATCATTGGACAATAATTCAATAATTGCCCCGTGACCCTTTTTATGTTCTCTGCATTGTCCGTTTTTGATTTTTGTTACTACTATCTTTTCTAATCTCTTGCTGTTGCTGCTGCTGTTGAATTCCTGCTTGCTAAATCGGTCTAACAAATTATTGAAGATTTTGAGGTGTTCCATTTTTGTAGTTTGTTGTGTTTCCAAAATTAGTGCGACTGCCTGTATAATTTTGATAAAATGATTGATCATTTCGTGTCCCATAGAAATTTGAGCCCGATGCTCTTTTATCTTCAGATTCAGAGTAAGCTTCTGATTCAAAGTATTTATCATTATTGAACCCATTGGTGCTTTATCTTTATCTTTATCTTGATCTGCTTCGATCACTGGCTCTACTACCTTTGAGTGATCTTTCCCTGGATATACTCCTCCTTCTTTCTCTGCTATTCATGAGTCGTTAAATAAATTTCTTCTCAGTAAGTCCCGTACTATTCTTACTATTACTATTATATCCGGTAACTTGGCTGCCACGTACAACCATATTGCCATTTTCTATAAGTCTACCTCTCTAGTCAATAAAAGTGCAGCCTTTCACTACTATTGGTTTGCCCTGCTTGTCCATTATGTCTTGGAAATGTGAGCGTTAGTTGTGGGTTCTATGCATTTATTGATCATATCGCGATGGGTGATTGGCCAGGCTGTCTTAATTTTAGGATGATGTCTTGCGGTATAATGGCGGTTTATTGTAACTGTTTATTGAATTTTATTTTAGTTTTATTACCGATTACTTCTTTTTTGAGCCCTTTGAAGTACCTGAATTCCTAGAATTACGGGATGCAGATGAATTTTATCTGCTTCTGAATGAATCTTGACTTTGATACTAACTACCTGATTCAGGCTCGTAGTTCTTTTTCATTGCCAACTCTACCAAAGACAACTTTTTATCTGCTGGCTTCGGTTGGCCTGTTGTATTTATCTTTATTTGAGAGTCTTTGCTCGATTTCTTATTGATAGAACTTTCCTTTGGCTTTGATTTGGAACTTGACTTCTTTGAGAGAGGTGGCTTTGAATAAGCTTTTGAGCTTTTATCATAGAAATAGCTGTCTGTTTTAGATTAAGGTTTTGCTTCATAGTTCAAGTCTTATTCTTCGCTAAACGACATTAACTTTCGAGGAGGTTCTGCTTAATTACTAATTTATGGTATTTTTTTATTCGGCTTTTAAGCTTGACTCGGTTATTCATAAAATGATTATTCAGCTCGTGGACTGGCTTCACCTAAAATATGCCTGTTATTATTTCTGGCTATTACTCCCTCCTTTTTCCGGGTGGATTTTCTGCTCTATTGAGACTTTTCGCTTCCTCTTGAAGAGTGATCTCTAGAATAAGAAGAAGGAAGTTTATCTAATGCAATTTTTACTTATTACTTTTGAGATGCCATTAAATCGTTTTAAAGTTCATAAATTAAACTTGATTACTTTTAACTTAATTGAGTAGCTGGATTTTTTGGATTTTGTCTTTACTTCTATTTTTCATAATTTTTTTTCAGTCGAGCCTTTTCTTATTGTGCTTATCTCTATTCAAGAGCTCGTTGTTACTGCCTTTTTCTTTCAGCTTGTTCTAAAATTTTCTGTTGTCTCTCCTTCTATTATTTTTACCGATCCATTCTTTTTTGATGTTCACGCTATTATTTTAATCTTTGTTCTTATTGTCTTTGTCGCTAAGACTATTTTTGGAGTTGAATCTATTTTTCTCGTTGTCGTTGTGCCTAAGCTTGCCTTCTTTATTCGAATTCTAACTGTTCTCTTTTAAATTTTGCTTTGTTTTATTCTTATTTTATACGATCGTGCTACTTTTTCTATTACTATCTTTTTCTTTGTTATTATTGTTTTTTAGCCTCAACTCTTCTTTTCTCTTACTATCTCTTCAATAATTACTGTTGTTGCCTAAGCTACTCTTACTTTCTCCTTTGAGCCTCTCTCTATTGATCAAGGCGTGTTTGTTCTAGTCTATTCCTTTATGCCATCATTTGCCTCTCTCGCTATAGTTATAGTTATTTATTTTTCAAGGCTTGCTATTTCCTCTGTGCTTATTCACTCATTTGATTATGATTATTAAAAGAATTTATATTGACTCCACTTTCCATTAAGTATTTTTAGTTTTATTTGAAATTTTGTTTGAGTCTTTCATGAGGATCAGCTTGTCTCTGCTTTTCTGGTTACAATCCCATAAATGGATTCGTGTACTGATTACGAGGCAGGTCCAGCTCTTTAGAGACTAAATTACCAGATATTTTAATGATTTCATCTTCTACTTTAGAATTCTTAGTTGTTACTCCAAGTCCTCCTCTCTTCTTCTTCTATGGCTCTATATTAAAACATAATGAGTCTTTATTATTCACTGGGTTCACTTCCAGCTTTGATACAAAAGGAGAGTTCCTACTCAAAGACAGATTAAGTTCAGACTGATTGTGACCATCATCTCCTGTCTGAAATTGATGCACACTTTCTTACAACACTTTTTCAGGAATATGCGCTCTTTTTATTTGTTGCTTCTCTCGACTTCTATTACCACCACCACCTAGCACATGGATGTTGTTTCCTGTGAGATCATTAGCCAAATTGCGGTTTAGGTTTGAGTTGTTAATTGATTCATTGAAATTTGAGGATGCATTCTGAGTGTATGAAAGCTGTGAAGTATTACTTATCTACTTTTATCTACTTTTATCTTTGAATAACTGCCCAAGTTTACTACGAGATCTACGAGACTATCCCCCGATAACTGAACTTCCATTAATTTATGATGCGCTTACTCCAAGTTCTGAGCTATTTTGAGCGTTACGTCTATTTTACTCGAATAATTGCCCTAATTTTTTAGTCTACTTTTTCTATGCCACTCTGGGACTGACTGCATTAAAAGGGTTACTTTTGAAATTAGGTTAATATTTGTTGCGTTATTCAACTAACTTTACTACTGGGATTTCATCATCGATTTATTATCTTGATTTTGGTTTTGAAATAAATTGTGGTTCAGCAATTGCATCTTTGAAACTGTTGTATTTTTTGTCTTGAGGCTGATTGATTTTTCGATCATATACATTGGGTGAGTAATTGTTACCTGCAATTGCGAAGTCCTGTTTTACTTCTGAACGCTATATTTAATACTGTTTTCCTGTATCTACTTATCTATTCGTTGCATAGTCTAATACTTGAAGCTAATCTTCTTCACTTTTCTTATTAGGAGAGTTTACAGTTAAAAAGGCTCCTCTATTTTTCTTAACTCCAATGGACGACTATTTTTTCTTCTGCTTACTTTTTCCTGATGCATATGAATGCACTGAACCATTATCGCCTTCTCTTTATCTTTATATAACTAACTACTTATCGCCTTATTAATTCTCTCTACTCGAATTTAATGGTTTATTCCGAAATGAAAGTGAATTTTACTTCTTTTTTATTTTGTTACGGGAACGGGAAGACTGTCGGGCATCACTCTATGTTATCACATGCGAGAGATTATCTTCGGCCCCTTCGTTGATGCTGGGTGGACGCAAAAGCATATTTGTTATTATTTTGAATTCTGTAGTTTAAATTATTAACTTACTATAATAATAGTAATAAGTAGCAAATAATACTTAAAAATAGCAATCGATCACAATAATCTCTCCAAATATGTTGATAATATATTCAGTTCCATGGCGCATAGTAAGACTTCTCCCCATACCCCTCCACTAGCTGATCAACATTAACATATTATCCAATATGACTTTCTACAGCATATTTCCTCTTAAATTCCTAATCTTCCTTCGTACTGCTATATATACCTTCCACCATATAAGCTTACTTCCATTTCTTAAGCGATTATTATAATTATTATGGTGTTGCTTTACGAATACGGTCCAGTTTACGTAGTTTCAATTATGATGTGTCTAAGTATTTGTGGTTCAAATATGTCAATAATGGTACTATTTATATATTTGAAGATATTTGAGTTAAAGAGAAATTGCAGTAACTGAATATTTTTGTATATTATTGTGATTTATCTGCACCTGAAAATGCGCATATTTTGTGGTATGCTTCATATGGGTGTACGTCTAAGTATGATTTCAATATTGCCAGTCTGTTATTTACCATAAACTGTGTAAGTGCTTAACTGTTATTATATTCTGTAAAATATTGCTTATCATTTTGTTTGCTTATCGGGGTAGCCTATATAGTTTACCAATTGTATCGCGTAATATAAGTAATCACATTAGTCTTCTTTTTTAACATTTAGAAAAAGATATCGATTGGTTCACGCTGATACAGATATAATTGTTTATTCTCTTTCCGAAGTCGAGCTGCATGCCGACGGATGAAGGCATAGTGAGTCGAGTTGCCTCGATGGACCAGGCTGATTGACTGGTGGAATGGCAATGACTTCATGATTCAAGTGTAGATGTGGTTGGTTTTATTAATAATTGCGATCAAGATTCACAATCATTTTATAATTATAATATATGCTCTTTTTGTGCTTAACAGGATATTTTAATCAGTTTGGGCCCTTATATCGATCGAAGTTGCCGTTGTTGTGCTTGTATCGATTACCATAGTTTTTCTTGATGTCATGTCTTTTTTAAGGCATACGGTCTTCTTCTTCGACTAATTCAGCTTTGATGGATTGTTCTTCAATTTGCATCCCATTCAATTTTTATGCAGCTTGTTATGCGTCTTGTTTGGAAAAGTATTCAATTGTAGCCCTTTACTTAATAAATGTCAAATTTACGTTTGATCGACCAGTTTTGTCCCACTCGATACGACAATTCTTAACCCTGCCTAGTTTGTCACAGATTTCCTGTATAACTATATATCAACCTGCAGCTGCTCCCTATCTACTGAGTAATGAAGGTTAGAAATTTGAACGATATGCTTGTGCTCTCTGTGCTGTTGCTGATGATGACTGTGGTGGTGATGCGAGCGTGGGATGTAGCGGTCATTGTTATGACGAGGCTGAATAATAAATACAGTTACTCTACCCTGGCCTGCTCTCTCTTGTTCCTGATAACTATATACTCGTTTGTACGTGATGACGAGATCTATTCATGCGGTCTCGCTCTTTATCTTTCTTGATTTCATCGTCCAACGAAATATCCATTTACTCTTATATTATACTCACAAAATTTAGTCTGTTATGCAAGTAACAAACTCTGTCGATAAATCGTATGACTCGTTAATGGAAGAGTTGCCATCAGACAGACTATCTCAAGTAGAGAAATAGTTAAACTTGCTCTGTAGTCAGCATGACTCATTGATGCCTCTACTTGATATCACAAGCTATGAATCCATATTAAGTCGATGGGATACAACAATCAAATCTATCAACAAAAAGTTAAGTGAAAGCGAAGCCAGAATCAAGTAAGATGTGCAAGGTTATCAACATGTGTAAAACAAACTCGGAAGCACTCAAAATTAAATTTTGAAAGCTATAAAAACTAACATTTAGCATGCGGAGGAGGTATTATTGACTGGTTCATCGTCAAAGGCATTAATCCAGTCATTATACTAATCAGCAGAGTAGTTATAACCTTCATCTTCAGTCTCAAGTCATGATCGTTTAAAAGAGCAGGCTGACTAGATGATAGAATAACTTAAAGTCTACTCTGAAAACTGTTTAGCTCAGTTCAAAAATTAGCTTCTTCTTTCATAATAGTCCGAGTCCAACAGGCTTGAGAAATCACGCACCTTGTCTTAATTTTCAAATGGTCGAAATTAAATAGTTTAAAATTTTACAAGTGATATTTTTAATGATCTAAAAAAGCAAATAAACTGGCTCAGAATTGGTCTACATAACGAATAGAATCAAGAAAAACCATTAAATGAACAAAATGACTTTTATTAGTTCAGTATTAATAGAATCGGTTCTGATCTGATAGAACTTACATAAATGATTTAATTGCTTTCTTAAAAATACAAACTTAAAATGAGCAGAATCAAATAAGACAGTTTTTCCTTAGGACTTCCTTAAAAATTAAAGTTGTTAAGATGGCAACTGAAGGGATTGAAGAAAAAATATTTCATTTACTTAAGTAAATCATACCAAAATAATCCAAATCCATATGATGTAAACTTACAGGAAAATAAAATTGCGAAAGATCTCGAATAACTCGAATTGGCACATACAAGAGCAGCAGCAGCTTTATAAAGGTTATATTAATAAAACTGATCTATTTTAAATAGTTAAACTCTTATAATTTATGAGATTGATTGTTAGTAATAAGGATACCAGCTAATAAATTATCTAATCACTTTGTATTTTGATACTTTTTGATAATTCCTAGCATTGTTTTTAGTTGCTCTACAGTACGAGCGGATTCAGGCAAAATGAAATATTATCCAATTTTCTCAAACCCCATTTATTGTAGGATACCTTCGCCATTTAAGTGATCTCCGATGAGCTTATCTCGTAAATTAGTTTCACGCATTTTTCTATATTTTTCAACATCGAAATTGTCGATTATCTTGTTCAGTATTTTCTCCAGTGTTTCATAAGCTGTTTTAACCTTCTCAGAGTCTTTAGTTTTCGCTTTATTTAACACTGATAATTGGTTTACTAATCCTTTAAATTTTTATTCTTATTAAGTGAGTCGCACTGGTTATTGATTTTGCAGTACTTCTTTGTTCATTTAATCACTCTTCATTTAACCGCCCTTCATTTAACCAACAACATCCTCACTTTTCATTCTCTATTATTCCGCTTCGTCTTACCTCATTCTCATTTTTTAATACTCCCTTATTTTCTCTTGCTACTCTTACTGCTATCGTCTTTTCTCATCTTCTCTTCTTTGAGCAATTTCAGCATATATTTTCTTCTTCGCTTACTCTTCGGTTGCTCCGTATCGTGCAAGATATTGTTTTCTAAGTTATTTCTATTGTGGCATTCTCTATTTACGAATTTATCGGACACGTCTGAGAATTCCTTTTAACTTTTATTTTATTTATTCGCTGTTGTAATCTAATTTTTGACCTTCTTCAATCATCTTTTTAACTTTCTCTTACTCAGTCATTGGCTTCTGTAGATTGGGTTGATTAACATTACCAAACTGCGAAAACTGCGAACTTTCTGCCAATTGACACCATTGAAATAGTTCACTAATTTATCTTGAAGAATTATTTTTTAGTGATTGTCTTGCCAAATTCTATGCAACACCAAAGTTCATGAGCTACTTAACGACTTATTCATCATTTTGATGTTCGGACATAATTTTACCTTTTTATTTTTCAGACTGTTTAGCTTTTTACTGATTTTACTACCACACTTTTAATTAAGTTTGCCAGTCATCAACGTGAGTCACACACCAATCATATTGTTCCTATAACGATTGTTTAGGATTTATTTTGAGAACAGCCTATGCGACTTCCTTTTATATTCCATACTAACACAGACTCTTAAAATTCTATTCTAGTTATGGACTTATCTGTTTTATTTAAGGGTTCTAATTGGGTAATGAAGCACTCACTAATTATGTCTTTCTATTTTATGTAACTTAAATCTTCTAAGCCTATATTTTGGTCTATTACACTTATTTTTAACCCTGCTTGTTCTCCTATTTCTTATGCTTAGCCATCCACTCTTCTCCGCTATCGACAACCCAAGCAAACAGCTGCTCAATATCTCTAGTTTAATTAGCTTGGAGTGCAGCACGCGCCATATCTGGTTCAATACCGCAGTTCTGAACAAGCTGTTCAATCAATTATTCGTCCATCTTCCAATTCGATGCCTAGTCTAATTGCAATAATTATTTTATGATTTGTGAGTAATAAGAGGAATCTTTTATAATTATTAATAACTCATATGGCATAAGAATAATACCCTGAGCTTGAGTCTCGATTAAAAAATATTTTACAAATATGCGTGGAAACCGTAAAGCCAAAGCTAAAATCCAAGGCACAACTAGCTGAGCTGCAGGACTTGCTGGTAGACTATCAAAATAACGACGAACTTGCAGAAATTATCGAGAATGTTGTGAAACTGGCACAGAAAATATACAGTAGAATGCTCGTTGGCGAATAAACTAAAAATATGATATAGGAATAGTAATATGTTAAGTTAGAGCAAGCAGTACAAGCTTTATAAGCCCGCCAACGAGCATATATTAAAAGTGAAAATCAGTTAAAATTGTACTGTGAATAACTAGAGATCAAGACTAAGTAGCTAGAAGCATCCAAAAATTAATTAGTTGTCAGCACTAAGAAGATAATTTTAGATCTTAAAAGAGACAACCAAGGTCTCGTATAAAAAATTAAATCATTAGCATCACATAAGTAGCACTTAAATGGTGATAAACTAAGTGAGCTACCCAAAACTCGTCTGGGTAATAATGAAAGTGCAGATCGGCTGCCCAAGCAGCTCAAAAATAATTAACGAGCGGAAAGTGGACTAAGGAGCAAACTGGAACAGTATCAGGAAGTTATCGATTCGATTGAGGCTTCAAGGGGTAAGAAATATCATAATTATGGAGATAATCACAAACTCCATAGCGAAGTGAAATGATTATAATATTTTTTATATTGTAGATTTGCATGGCGAAATTTTTCCTCCCCTAAGCCAAGCAGCAGAAGCATAAAAAGAAGACAGATTATCGCGTAATCATATTTGAAAAATTGCTCAGACTAATCAAACTGAAGCACCTTGAACACATTTCTAAAGTGATTAAGCGAATTAAATAATTGCAATCTGTGCCTGACACTGATTCAACTTTACTGACCAAAGAGCAGGAGATTTTAAGCAGTTTAAAGCAGATAAAGAAAAGATAAATGAAATTAATTGTCCAGTACATCATGGTGACAGCCATAAAAATCACAAACTTAGCAGTACTGTGGGGTATCTCAGGTATTTCAACTCCAAGCTAATAAATAATTAAGGAAGTATAGTCACATTAGAATTATAAAACATTTGTGGATAAAGTTATGAAATGTACAGGATACAAATAAACTATTGATGATATTGGTAATTTGTGTGATGGTATTAGTACTAAGAAGCAGGTTACTAAGGAGAAAAATAAATAGAGGAAAGCTAAGAAATTGTTAAAGAGACAAAATTAAAAAGGAAGAACTGGGATATAATCGGAGCCAGAAGAGCAAGAAAATGATCACAAATCAAATAGCTAGTAAATTAGTAATAAAGTCAATAAGTTAAAATAGGAGTCATAACCATAATCTTAAATGGAAAGCCAACATGACTCTCCGAAAGTACCAATAGTTAAGTAGGCGACAATTCAGCTATCAAACGCAAATAAACCAAAACATAAAGAATAAAAAGAATAAGAAGATGAAGAAGCAGCGGCAAAGAGACAGAGACAAAATTTCTGGAATAAAGTCAATCATAAACAACCATAAAAGTCAGCATAATAAGTTCATAAGACAGGCTCATAGAAATTTCATAAGAAGTATGAGACAAAAAAGGAAGATGTGAAGCCTCAACGAACATAATTTATAAAGAAGGGCAGAAACAAAGTGAAGTAAGAAAAAAGAGAGAAGAAGTAAAGATATAAAAGACCAGAAGCTCATTCAAATAGAAATAATGATACTAATAAGAATGCAAGCATGAATAAAACTGGACGTCCTCGACAATAATAAACTAAAAATAATTAAAGCGTGCACCCTTCATGGGCGGCTAAGCAGCAAGAAAAGAAACAGGCATCTATTGCTAAATTTGAGGGTAAGAAGATTATGCTATAATGATTATAGAATGAATTGTAATTTGTATTTATATTGTATATGTTAGAATATGTGATGATTATTATAATATGCGTCGAAACACACTTCCTATTAAAAGCAGTAGTAACCGAAAGCCACAAACAACGAACCCTTCTATTTCCGCACACTTGGCAAGGATGTCGGCTATGATGAATGCGCCATCTCGAAAACCGCAACCTTCAATATCAACCAGATCATAAGATAAAAGCAGTTCTAATGTGCTGAATCGGATGATCTCAAACGATGACTCCGATGACTACTACGACGATTACATTATGAGTGAGATTGATGAGGACAGTCATAGTGATTCAGATGGCTAGTTTGTTACTGCCACTCTAGCTAAGTACAACCGATAAAGAGGTGCCACCTTAGCTGAAATTCTTATGCTTTAGAAAAATGTAATGCACACGAAAGTAGAAGGCGTTTGCTCCATCTGTTTGGAGGAATGGAAAGCAAAAGATGAGTTCCTGGTGCTACCATGTGTACATAAATTTCATGAGGGATGCATTAAGGACTGGCTGCAGAAAAAGAACAAGTGCCCATGTTGTAACTCAGTAGTCTTTCAAGAAGAGCCGGAGTGAAAACTATTAGAATATCAAATTATCATAGCTTGAATAACTGTGCCCGATTGATAGTTGTAATTGCCTAATGTTTTATCATCCATCATCTCCCTACCTCCGTATAGTAATCTTATTTTCGTGTCAGCTGGCAGTTACTTAAGAGCCCTAATGGTTGATTTTATAATTTCAATTTATGTGGAAGCCTGTTCGCTCATTTTAATATCTCCATTGGGATATTTGACCGATCTTATCGTGATTTACATGCTCTTGTCCTCGTACTCCATGTTCAAGTTTTTATCTTCTGCTCTGTTTACTGAGTAAGTTAATGGTTCGTTAATGCAGAACACTGGCACTTCGTACTTATTGAATTTGGTGTCCACGCACATCTGGATTGAACCATTTAACATTGTAATCTTATGCTAATATAGTAATCCCATCCCAATTGAATCTATGTGATATTTTTAGGTACCATCAGGTGCGTAGACTGCTCTCTTAACAGTTTCCCAAACTTGCGGCTGACCATTAACCCGGGTTTCTGAATAAGCAAAACGATACCCCAAAACTATTTTCGTTTGGCATCCATTTCAGCTTTGGTGACGAGAGCATGATAAGCGTGAGTCTAAATTAAATTGCAAGGGTAACTTTGCGATAACCAGCCCCCACCTCCTTAGCTTACTCGATTTTCGACAGATGTTCGTATTTCTTGTTCACGTTTAGCGGGTGATTGATCTGAGCCACCTGCAACAACTGCGTTAAATAATTATAACTCTGTTGAGATGGTGAGCAGGGATGTTCGGGACCCCTGCGCCCTGAGGCGATGCGCATCCCATTCGCTTCTCTAGAAATTATAACAGTAATAGATTATAATTTTATATTTATCAGTCTCCCTTCGAGGCTACTATGCCCTCGGATAATTACTCAAACAAGGAATGCGACCCTTGCATGGGCTGGGTTTATTCTTGTTTTGATTTGAACCAAGGTTTCAGCCACACCTCTAACTGGTCGATTCCAATGAAGGACTCTTTTTGCAGAGAAAGTCTCCTACAAATCGGTTGAGCTTTTCTCTAAGGTAGATTCTTCAAATTCTTTAAAATAGTCTTTAGCTCTGGGAAATTGAGCACATACTCACTGCTAATTCCAGATATAGTGGCTGGGCTCGATTTCTTCAACAGACGCACCCATTTTTTAATTGATTATCGATTGCATAGAGGCAGTTTCTCAATTTTAAAGTCCTCAAAAGCATGCAAAAATTCTATTTATTTGGTCATCAAAAGCAAGAAAATGCAAAGCACTTATTCAGTCGGCTGCTGTTCATCATTTTTAATATATTTTTTGCAGTGCACAGTCGAAATGGCTTTTACTGTCTCCATGTCAAAAGGGTATATGTAATTAAGAAAATCAGAGTAAGTGAGCTTATCTTTATATCCATAAATAGAGAATAGAACTTTGGACTCATCATCTCTCAAAGTTCTGTTATTCTCCTCCATGAAGTACATAAGGTGATTACGAGTAAGATCTTCTTCTCCCAATGTTAGATACTTATACAAGCTTTAGGGGTTAAAATCATTACGGAGAGTGAGATGTTCCCGATGAGCCTGCAGCTCATTTTCATATTTGCCTAGCAGCAACACAAGGTCACTAAGTATGTTGATGACTTCTTGGTCTTTAGCACCGTTGCGCATTTAACGATATGTAATTATTATAAGCATATTCGACAGTTATGGACATACAGACTAACAATCACAACATAGCAGCTATGCAATATTAAATGCAACTTCTCAAGGAAAGAAATCGACTATTAAGTCTATAAAATGAACAGCTACTCTCAGAATTAAGTCAAGCCAATAACAATTATGCAATGCTTTAAAATAAGATCACATGTCAGTAAAATAAAATGAATTGCATTTTGAAGGTATCTGAGAAGGAGAAAATTTAGCTTGCCAGATTAGTATCGTTAATTTAGCGTAACTGTGTAATTGGAGATGCTCACTTTGCGAAACAATTAATACATAATTCTTGTTCCACGTCGAGTATAATCTAAAACTTATGTGACGCATTGATGAAAGTTGAGGCCTAGCAAAACAAAGAGAACAAATCTAAGGGAAATCTCGATAGATTGCAGAAATTAGTTGACCGGCGCAAATAAAAAGTACAAGACAAAAAGATCAAAGGAAAAGATGTTATCCATATCGTAAAAGAACCGAATTGGAAGAATTTATACTAAAATTAAGATGGACTATAATATATAGTGAACTGCGCATACAAAATTGTTACAAGAGTCAAGAGAAATGACATCGCAATATAAACGATTCATAATCTCTTTAGTTAGCTAAAGAAACACATACAACTGAAAAAATTAATTCGAGAGCATGTTCATAATTTGAATATGCAGTAAAGACAAATTTAACTAGGTGTTGGTTGTGGAATTTTGCATCAGGAATTATCACATGCACTTTTGGCTCTTCAATAATAATAGCTCATGCTGAAGAAAAGTATAGAGCTCAAAA
>APMI01000145.1_pt1 | contig 23485 bp, 20 predicted proteins | sample 667938 | NCBI WGS metagenome assembly APMI01 (sample SAMN01084076, study PRJNA167559) | wastewater metagenome | biome: Wastewater | place: Denmark: Ejby Moelle, Odense | collected 2011-11-28
GGCGGTAAGGGCGGCGCGGCGGCCCCGGCCGGTGCTCCCGCCGGCAACGGCGGCACTCCGGCGCCAGCCCAGGAAGGTGGCGGCCTGTTCGGCGGTCTCAGCGACATCCTGTTCGGCTCCACCGGCCCGCGCGGTGGACGTCACCCGGGCTTGGCCGAAACCGCGGCCAGAAGCGTCGTCCGCACCGTCGGCTCGAGCATCGGCCGCGAAATCGTGCGCGGTGTGCTGGGCTCGATCCTCGGCGGGAGCAGCCGGAAGCGCTGAAGCCCTATTCCTGCCAGACGCCCAGCGCCAGCAGCTGCTTGGTCGCGGCCTCGCTCCAGCCCCGGTTCGCCGCCGGGCTGGCGGGACTGGGGTGGAGCACCCGCCCGTATTGCACCGGCAAACCGGCCAGCGCTTGCCGCGCCCGCGCTTCGGCCCACGCGCCCACACCGATCACCCATTCCGGACGCAGGATTTCCGCCACCTGGCGCAGGTGCGCATCACAGGCCGCCAGCAGCGGGCCCTGCTCGGCGGCCGGCAGCTTGTCGGGGGTAAGGTTGCGGCCGCCATCGAAGAAGGCCAGCGGGCAGTAATTGGCCACGAAGTGCTCGGCGAAGAAGGCCTCGGCCGTACCGAAACGCTCGGCGAACAAACCCCACAGACGCCGCCCGCTTACCTCGGAACGCGTGCAGCCAAAGCCCTCGACAGGCCGCTTGGGGTTTTCCTCGGCGGGCTTCGTCACCTCGCCGCCAATCCTCATCCAGTCGCGCACCGCAGCAATCTCGCCAAAGGGCACGCCGGTCTGCACCATGCCGAAGGGGCCGGGATTCATGCCGAAGAACACCACGCGTTTGCGCCCCTCGCCGTAACGCTGCAGGTAGGCCGCGTGCGGCGCCCAGGCATACTCGAGCGGGTTGTAAACGTGGGATACCGGCGCGGCGAAACGCATGCCGTCGATCTGGCCGGAAAGCCGACGGGCGGCTTGCTGGAGCGGGGTTTCTGACATCGCGGTAGCAGAGAGCCTGAAAATGGGTTTATTGATCGGCTTCGTGACTGGCTGCCAGCGCACACTCGATGCGCCGATCGGGCACCAGCCACATCAAGGCCACCAGCACATAGAGGGCGTCGGCAACCCACTCGGCCACGAAGGCCAGGGGAATCGCGGCGATATACAGCAGCGGCGACAGCCGGCCTTTCCAGTCGCGCCCCAGTGCAGCGGCGAGCACCGAATCCGGGCCCTGCGCGCGCACGATGATCGACTCCAGAATCCAGTAGGCAATGGCAGCCATCAGCAGCACGAACCCGTACAGCGCGGTAGGCACCGCCGAAAAATGATTCTCCCCCATCCAGCCGGTCACGAAGGGGATCAGGGACAACCAGAACAGCAAGTACAGATTGGCCCACAACACACCTCCGCTGACCCGCCGGGTGGCGTGAAGCAAATGGTGATGGTTGTTCCAGTAAATCCCGACGTAAACAAAGCTCAGCAGGTAGCTGAAAAACACCGGCACCAATGGCAGCAGCGCACCAAGTCCATCCTCGTGGGGAACCTTCAGTTCCAGCACCATGATGGTGATGATGATCGCCATCACCCCATCGCTGAACGCCTCCAGTCGCCCCTTGCCCATCACGCCCGCCTTCGCTTCACTCATTTTTTATGCACTCCCCTCGGGACGTTCATTCCACGGTGCAACCTTGAACAGCAGCAACATGCCGGGCAGCGCCAGCACCCCGCACAGCATGAAGAAGTTGTACCAGCCGAGGCCTTCCACCAGCCAGCCGGCGGAGGCATTGATGAAGGTGCGCGGCACTGCCATCAGGCTGGTGAACAGGGCCAGCTGGGTGGCCGTATAGGCCGGGTGCGTGGTGCGTGCCATGTAAGCCACGAAGGCCGTGGTGCCAAGACCCACCGCCAGCGCTTCCATGCCGATCACCAGCGCCAGCACGCCAAGCCGCCCGGCATCGGCCGGTGCAGGCCCCAGCCAGGCCAGCCACGCAAAGCCGAAGATCGCCAGCCACTGGACCACGCCGAATACCCACAAGGCCCGGTTGATGCCGAGCTTGACCATCCACAGCCCGCCCAGCAGGCCACCGATGACGCTCGGCCACAGGCCGGCATTCTTGGCGATCAGGCCGATCTCGGTCTTCGAGAAGCCCATCTCAAGGTAAAAGGGCGTGGCCAGCGCCGTGCACAGGGAATCGCCCAGCTTGTAGAGAAAGATGAAGCCCAGCACCACCAGCGCCGATTTGACGCCATGGCGCCCGAAGAACTCCCGAAATGGCTCGACCACCGCATCGCGCAGGGTGCGCGGCGCCCCGGCCGCCATTACCGGCTCCTTCACCATCAGCGTCATCACCAGACCCGGCAGCATGAACAGTGCAGTGATCAGGAAGACCTGTGCCCACGGCAGATGATCGGCCAGCACCAGTGACAGCGAGCCCGGCACCAGCCCGGCGAGCTTGTAGGCATTGACGTGGATGGCGTTGCCGATACCCAGTTCGATCTCCGGCAGCAGTTCGCGGCGGTAAGCATCGAGGACGATGTCCTGGGTGGCGGAGAGAAAGGCAATCATGGCCGTCAGCACCAGCACCAGGCCCAGTTGATTGGTGGGTGACAGCGTGCCCAGCCATGCAATGGCACCCAGCAGCAACACCTGGGTGGCTCCCATCCAGCCGCGCCGCCGCCCCAGCACGGGCAGCGCGAAGCGGTCGAGGAAGGGCGACCAGACGAACTTCCAGGTGTAGGGAAACTGGATCAGCGCAAAGGCGCCGATGGCCTTCAGCGACAAGCCCTCGGTCTTCAGCCAGGCCGGCACCAGGTTGAGCAGCAGATACAGGGGCAAGCCCGAAGAAAAGCCGATCAGCACGCAGATCAACATGCGCCGATTGGCGAGGGCGCGCCAGGGAGAAGCGGTCATGAGGGAGGTTCAACAGGACAAGCGGCCCATGATAACAATCGGTTACTTGATTCCGACGCCCCGGCACCGAAAAATGCGCTCATCAGGGTGTAAAAAAACAAGAGGAGACCAGTATGTACAACGTCACCGTCGTCTTCCGGACCGACCGGGAATTCGAGTTCCATGTCCACGCCGCCGACATCGCCGGCCTGAGCAGGGATGCCGCCCGGGAATGGCTGCAAGAGGAGTTCGACGAACTCGAGTGCACACCAAGCAATCCGGTGGGCAAGGTGCTCGTCCTCGACGTGGTCCTCAACGTGGCCAAGTACAGCGGCGAGCAGCGTTTTGCCCAGGGCGGCGAGTGGGCCCGGCGCTTTGCCGCCTGCGTGGGCGTGGCGCTGGATCGCCCGGTCGTGCGCATCGACATACCGGGCTTCGTGGTGGGCTGACGGCCCGGGCAGCCGGCTCCTGTCGACGCCCTTTACAACGCCGGCCCAGGCAGGCCCGAAAGACAGCGTTTTACGTTCAAAATCAAATCCCTGAAAAAATGGCGTGCTTCGTGCTTTTTGTTCATGCACCCCGTCATTTACCAGGATCTTCCATGCGCTCGCACCGTCTTTTCGCCTCGTTGGCCGTCGCCGCCCTCGCTGCGGCCAGTGCCGCCCCCGCATCCGCCACCAACCTCGTTTCCAACGGTGGCTTCGAAAGCCCCGACGTCGGTTCGTGGGTACTCAAGAACCCCGGCGACACCAGCATCACCGGCTGGACGGTCGTCGGCAACACCATTTCCTTCCAGGATAGTGCCGCCTTCGGCGGCCTCGGCGTCGTCGCCTCGGAGGGCAGCCAGTTTCTCGAGTTGAGCGGCGTCGTCGGGCGCGGTGGCGGCGTACGCAGCGATCCGTTTACCACTCAGGCAGGCAGCCGCTACCTGTTGCAGTTCGACATCGGCGCCTTTTTCGTGGGCGGCCAGGGCTCCTACGGTAACGTGACGGTCGACCTGTGGATCGACGGAATCGCCCGCGGCAGTTTCACCAATACCCTCGGCCTCACCGGCCCGGGCTCCGACTGGGAAACCGCCGCCCTCGATTTCGTCGCGGCCGGCGCCACGACGACGCTGGAGTTCCGCAGTTCCCTGAGCACCACGTCGAGCGACCTGGGCGTCGGGCTCGACAACATCAACGTCAACCTGAACCCCCCGACGAGCGCACCGGGAACCGTCCCCGAGCCCTCGTCGGCCTTGCTGCTGGCTGCCGGTATCGGTGCTGCGGGTGCGCTGCGGCGCAGCCGGCGTTGAGCCGTCTTGACCCCGCCCGGCGCTCCGCGCAAGCCTTGGTGGCATGGCCACCGGGGCGAGTGGTATGTCGTCTTGCAGGCAGGATTGCTCGCCCTCGTCGTGCTCGGGCCGCGGGGGGCGATCTGGCCGATGCTTCCAGCGCCGGTGGCCAGGCTGGCCGGCAGCGGACTGATCCTCATCGGCGGGCTGCTGGCGCTGGCCGCGGCGCTCAAGCTCGGCCCCAACCTCACGCCCCTGCCCCACCCGAAGGACGATTGCGCGCTGGTGGATAGCGGCCTCTATGGCCTGGTGCGTCACCCGATCTACTGCGGCCTGATTTTCGCTGCGTTTGGCTGGGCGCTCTATGTGCAGGGCTGGCTGACGCTGACGTGGGCCTGTGTGCTGCTGGTTTTCTTCGATATCAAGTCGCGCCGCGAGGAAGCCTGGCTGATGGCGCGCTTTCCGGCCTATGCCGATTACCGGCGGCGGGTCCGCAAGCTGATTCCCTTCATTTACTGATCGCCGCCCTCGCGCCAGCGGGTGAAGCTGCGACTGGCCTTGCGCAGGAAATCCATCTGCCCGCGGAAGGCCCGGCAGCCGCGGCAGAACAGCAGGTGCACACGCAAGTTGAAGCGCTCGCGCCCGCTCAGCGGCCGGTCTAGAGCTTCGGACATCAGATGGGTGGCGTGCTTGCAGCTCAGCATGACTGCGCCTCGCCGGCGAACCAGCCCTGGTTGAGGCACTGGCGCAGACCGGCCCGGGCGCGGTGCAGGATCACATTGCAGTTGCTGGTCGTCAGGGCCAGCGTGGTGCAGATCTCGTCGGTCTCGAAGCCCAGGAATTCGCGCATCATGAACACCCGCGCCGTACGGGCGGGAAGTATCTCCAGACAGGTTTCAAACACATGCCAGAACTGGCGCTGCTGCAGCGCCTCCTCCGGGTCGCCCCAGGCCTTGGGACGGCTCTGCGGGTTCCAGTGGGCGTTTTCCTTGAAGAGCGCATCAAAGGCTTCGTCGAGTTCCGCCTCGTCGCGCTCCAGGCTGGAAATCTGCACGGTGCGTCCGCGCTCGCGCAGGGCATCGATGATCTTGTGGCGCAGGATGGTGAAGATCCAGGTTTTCAGCGCCGAGCGGCCGGCAAAACGGTCGATGCCGCCAAGTGCCGCCTCGATGGCCTCCTGTACCGCGTCCTCGGCGCCCGAATCGTCCTGCAATTGCAGCCGGGCAAATTTCAGCATCTGCGGCCTGAATCCCGAAATGAGCTCGGCGTTCCTGGTGTCGGTCATGATTTGAGGTCGGGTTGGACAGCGGCCGCCTCAGCATAGCAAGGAAGCTGCGCATCAGTTGCCCGTTCGTACCCCGAGAATGACCCCCAGCCGGCCCAGCTCAAGCAGGCTCTGGCGGCCGAATTCGATAAAGGCCGGGTCGGGCTGGCAAGCAAGGCTGGCACCCAGACGGACGATTGCCTCCCGCCCCGTACCGGCCCCCTCGCCCAGCACGGCCAGCAGGCCTGCAGTTGCCGAGCTGACTTCCATGAAACGCACCTCGTCTGTGCGGTCGCGATACACCAGCAGATGCACCGGCGCCGGACGACGCGGGCGGCAATCCGGGCCAATCCTGTGCACCGGCCACTGGAAGCCCAGTGACAGCAAGGCCGGATTGAGCACCGGCACGCCGTCGAACGAATCACCTGCCGCGTCGCACGCCGGCGGGCACACGTCCATCACATCCACCGCCAGCTCGGCCCACTCGTAGCGGGCCAGTTCGACGAACCAGCGCGGCAGGGGCTGGCGGCAGGCAGACTCGAGGTAATCGACGAATTCCCGCGGGATCTCTCGGAACCACGAGGTGCGGCACGGCCAGTCGCGAAAGAAGGCCCGGCACAGACGCGTCCACCGGGCCTCGCCGAGACAGGCGCGGGCCACCGGAAAGCAGCGATCCACAAAGCTGCGCAGGTTGTTGAAGAGGAGCTCTTCATATACGTCCATGCGCTGCCTGGGTACGCCGGTGGGCAGCGGGGCCCTGCTGCCGGCGCGAATCCGGCGACCGAAAGCTGTCTGAAAGGCTTGCAGCTCGCTCATGCGCTCACCGCCCGGCTTGCCACAAACTTCGCCTGCAGGCAGGCAATCCGGGCCACCTCGGCACCGAGCTCGGCCAGCGGCGGAAAGTTGAAATCGCGCTCGAGGCAGGTCGGGACCACGCCGGTCCGGCGATAGGCCGCCTCCAGCAGCGCCCACACGTCGTCGACCACCTCGGCGCCGTGGGTGTCGATACGCAGGCCGTCCGGCTCGGTGTGATGCCCGGCCACGTGAATGTAGCAGGTGCGCTCGAGCGGCAGCGCGTCCAGGAAGCCGAAAGGATCGAAGCCGAAGTTGCGGGCATTGACCAGTATGTTGTTCACGTCGAGGTGCAGCAGGCAGTCAGCCTCCTCGAGCACGGCGCGGATGAACCCGGCCTCGCTCATCCCGGCCCCCGGCGGGGCCACGTAGTACGACGCGTTCTCGATGCCTATGCGCATGCCCAGCGCGTCCTGGGCCTGGCGGATGCGGGCGGCGGTCCACCGCACGGCTTCTTCGGTGCATGGCAAGGGCAGCAGCTCGTAAAGCTGGCCGACGTCGTTGCTCCACGACAGATGCTCGGTGTAAAGAGCGATGCCGTGTTCGCGCATGAAGGCACGGGTCTGCTTGAGCAGATCCATGTCGAGAGGCAGCATGCCGCCGAGCGACAGCGACAAACCGTGGCAGACAAAGGGGTAGCGCTCGGTGAAGGCGCGCAACTGTCGCGCCGAACGCCCGCCCATGCCGGCCCAGTTCTCCGGCGCCAGCTCGAAAAAACCCACGGTTTCCGGCACGCCGGTCTCCAGTTCCGCCAGCAGTTCGCGGCGAAAACCGAGCCCCGCGCCCTGAGGCTGGCGCGCTCGCATGTCACGCGCTCCTGGCGACCGGCTACAGTTCATCGATTACTTCTTGTCACTGCCACACTTGCCGTCGGCTTTCTTGTCGCCACCGCAGGAGCCATCGGCCTTTTTGTCCATTTTCTTTTTGGCGGCGCAGGAGCCATCCGCCTTCTTGCCCTTCTTCTTGTCGGCGCCGCAGCTGGCATCCTTCATCTTGGGCTCGTCCTTCATCGTGGTATCAGCCTGGGCGAGCTGATAGCCGCCCTCCAGCGGCTTGGCGGAAAACGGGTTTTGTCCGGCGTGGGCAGCCGTACCAAGGGCGAAGGTGGCCAGCAGGGAGGCGGTAATGGCGGAAGTCGTTTTCATGGTGATTCTCCTTTGAGTGGGGATTGCAGCCCTGCCGGAAGCCGGTCCGGCTGCCGTGAAAAATCAGGTACAGCCGATTAGTCGCGGCAGGCGGGGCACTTCTTACACGGTTGGCGAGAATATTTTCCGGTGAAGGGCGCGGGTATGATCGGACATCCTTCGCAAGTCTGCTCACCTTCATGCTGCCGCCCGCTTCCGCGTCGCACCCCACAGCCCCCCAGGCAACACCCCACACCTGGCTCGAGGACGTCCAGGGCGTGCTGGTTGGCTGCCTTTTCGTGGCCTTGGGAATCCTCATGTTCAGCAAGAGCCGCCTGCTGCCGGGGGGTACCACCGGGCTGGCCGTTCTACTGCATTACCTCACCGGATGGCGCCTCGGGCCGCTACTGTTCGTGATCAACCTGCCCTTCTATGTGTTTGCCTTCCGGGCCCTCGGGCGGGTCTTCACCCTGAAGACCTTCTGCGCCGTCGGCGTGCTGGCGACCTGCACCGAAGTGCTCCCCGGCCTGATCGAATTCACGCGGCTCGATCCGGTCTTCGCGGCAGTCATGGGAGGCCTGCTGGCCGGCATCGGCATCCTGATCCTGATCCGCCATGGCGCCAGCCTCGGCGGTCTCGGGGTGCTGGCCATCTACTTGCAGAAGACCCGCGGCTGGCGTGCCGGCACCGTGCAGATGCTCGGCGACTGTGTGATCCTCAGCGTCGGCCTGCTGGCTGTATCGCCGGGCCAGGTTGCGCTGTCGGTGCTGGCCGCAGGCGCGCTGAACCTGGTCATCGCCGTCAATCATCGGCCCGGCCGCTACTTCGGCGCCTGACCAGGACACCGGCCCGCAGGCGGCAGTCCTTTCAAGCGCAATAGCCTTTGAGCATGACCGAGAAATTTGACACAGCCAGAAATGCGATTTTATCGATAATGTAATTTATAATGATTTTAATGAATTAATCAATAAAATCGAATGCCGGCTGGCGCAGGAAAAAAGCGCATGAAGCCGCCCCTTTTTATGAAACACGAGCGGAATTCAGCAATGCGTCCTTTCTTCCTGTCCGGCAAGCGCACGGACACCTGGCGAGCGTCACTGCGCCTGCGCATGATGGTGCTCGGCCTCGCCCCCCTGCTTGTCGCCTTCCCGATCATTCTCGGCATCCTGACCATTACCGGCGGGCAGATTTTCGACGAACTCCTGATCACCAATGCCCGTGGCAACCTGGCCAGCGCGCACACCTATATGGCGCAAATGCGCGGCCAGACACTCCAGAGCATCAAGGAAATGGTCCGCTCGGATCGCCTCGAACAGATGCTGGGCGACCTCGCAGGACGGGCCGGTACAGTCCGCAACAACGCTCTTGATCAAGCCCTGGCTGCCCGCGCCGATGCCGCCCGCCTCGACTTCATGATCATCGCGACCCTGGACGGGCGGGTCATTGCCTCCAGCGCCGGGCTTGAGCCGGGTAGCCGCCTGCCGGAGAGCAGCGTTACCCGCCAGGCCGCCCGTGACCTTGCGGCCTCGGCTTATGAACGTTTCAGCGCGGATATGCTGCAGGCTCTGGCGCCGGACCTGCCTGAGCGCGCCCGCATCCATGCGGCCCGCTCGGTGAGTGACGAACAGAACACGCAACTCGAGACACGCGGCCTGTTGATCAACGCCGCAGCGCCCTTCACCCACACGGCCAGGCATCCCGACGCGATCCTCATCGGTGGCGTGCTGCTCAACAACAACCTGTCGATACTCGACCATATCCGTGATGTCGTCTTTTCGACCAACGCCCGCTTTGGTGAAGACGGCGGCCTGATGTCGATCTTTCTCGATGACGTCAGGATCAGTACTTCCGTCACCCGGAAAAACAATCAGCGCGCCGTCGGAACCCGCGCTCAGCCAGAAGTCCGCGAGCAGGTCATCGACAAGGGCGCAACATGGGTAAAGCGCACCGACCTGCTGGATACACAGCTAATCGCCGGTTACGAGCCCATTGCCGACGGTGACGGACAGCGTATCGGCATGATCGGCATCAGCTTTCCGGAAGCGAAGCTCCAGCGCGAAAAAACACTGCTGACCGGCAGCGTCGCCGCCCTCCTCGCCTTGAGCATGCTCGCCCTGTCCCTGTCCTTTCTGCACGGGGCGAGGGACTTTACCCGCCGTCTGTCGAAGATCACCGACACCATGAAGGCCATTCACGGCGGCGATCACATGGCGCGTGTCGCTCCCGACGCGGAAATTGACGAAATCGCCCAGCTGGCGCGGCACTTCAACGAACTCCTCGACACGCTTGACGGACAGAATCTGGCCCGACAGCAAGCCCAGCAGGCCATCAGTGAAGAGGCCTTGCGCCGCCGCACCCTGTTTGAAATGGATCGCGACGGCATCGTCGTGCTCAATGACGACTGCAGCGTTTTCGAGGCCAACCCCCAGTTTGCTGCCTTGCTCGGCTACTCGCCGCAAGAAATCGCCACCCTGCATGTGTGGGACTGGGAGTTCAACTTCACGCAGGACCAGCTCCGGGCAATGATCGCCTCGGTCCGCCCCCATGGCGAATCCTTCGAAACCGTCCATCAACGCAAGGATGGCAGCACCTACCCGGCGGACATCCGATCAAGCCGCGTGCAGTGGGGCGGCAAAACCTACGTGATGTGCCTGGTCCGTGACATCACCGAGCGCAAACAGCTCGACGAAGAACTGCAACAGCACCGCCATCACCTCGAAGAGCTGGTCGCCGAACGCACACTCGAACTGGCCGCCGCCCGCGACGAGGCGGAAAGCGCCAACCGGGCCAAGAGCGCCTTCCTGGCCAACATGAGCCATGAAATCCGCACCCCGATGAACGCCATCATCGGCCTCTCGCACCTGCTCGACCGGGACATCACCGAGCCGCGCCAACTCGACCGGATCGGGAAGATCGGCACGGCGGCCCAGCACCTGCTGCGCATCATCAACGACATTCTCGACCTGTCGAAAATCGAAGCCGACAAGATCAGTCTCGAATGCATCGACTTCTCCGTGCGCACGCCCCTCGAAAAAGCCACCAATCTGCTACGCGAAAGCGCCGGCCGGAAGAATCTGGCCATGCACCTGGAGATCGACCCCGCGCTTCCGCAGCGCCTGCGCGGCGACCCGGTGCGGATCGAGCAGATCATCGTCAACTTCCTGTCCAACGCCATCAAGTTCTCTTCCCACGGAAACATCACCCTGCGTGCCGTCCAGATCGAATCCGGCCCCGCCGGGGATCTGATCTGCCTTGAAGTGCAGGACGAAGGCATCGGCCTGAACGCCACCGAGCAGGAATCCGTCTTCCGGCCCTTCGAGCAGGCCGACAACTCGACAACCCGCAAGTACGGCGGCACCGGCCTCGGGCTGGCCATCAGCAAGCGCCTTGCCGAGCTGATGGGCGGAGAGATCGGCGTGACCAGCCAGCCCGGACAGGGCAGCACCTTCAGGGTGACGCTCCCGCTCGGCCACGCTCAGGGCGATGCCAGCCCCGACAGGACACCCGCAGAAGACAGCGAAGCCACCTCGCCGGAACAGATGAACGCCCTCTGCCGGCAACTCCGGCAAATGCATACCGGCAAACGCATCCTGCTGGCTGAAGACAACCCGCTCAACCAGGAAATCGCCTGTGAACTCCTCGGCGATAGCGGCCTCACCGTGGTCGTGGCGAACAACGGACAGGAGGCCATCGAGCAAGTCCGGGCCGGCAGCTTCGATCTCGTCCTGATGGATCTCAGCATGCCCGTGATGGGCGGTATTGAAGCCTGTACCGCGATCCGGGCCTTGCCCGGACGACAGGCCCTGCCGATTCTGGCCATGACCGCCAACGCCTTCAATGAAGACCGCCAGCGCTGCCTGGAAGCCGGGATGAACGACCATGTGGCCAAGCCGGTCAGACCGGCAGTGCTCTATCAGGCCTTGCTGCGCTGGTTACCGTCCACCACGGTCGCGGCGCCGCTTGGCAGCCAGCCAGCGGCACCTGAACATGAGCACGAGGACACCATCGGCATGCCCCGGATCTCCGGCATCAATGTGGCCAGGGGTCTGCTCAGCGTGCGCGGCAAAGTCGACCGTTACACACACCTGATCGCGCTTTTCGCCGATACCCAACGGAGCGTGAGTGTCTCGTTGCGGCAAGAACTGGCCGAAGGGCGGCTCGATGAGCTCTGCCGCAGAGCGCACAGCCTGAAAGGCGTGGCCGGGACCGTCGGTGCGCTGGGTCTCAGTGAGCGGGCAGCCATTGTCGAACTGGCCATTCGCAACGGAACCCCTGCAGCGGGGTTGGCAAGCCAGGTCGACGCGCTCGCCGGCAACCTGGAGACCATTGTCGCCGCCATCGACGAGTTCACGAAGGAACCGGCCTGAGCAAGCCGCACAGCCCGGCCAAGCGCAGTGCGGCTGGACCGGGCCTTTGAACGCCTCCCGAACGCTTACCTCCCGCCGGTCGCCACTTCTTCCAGCTTGCTCAACGACACGTCGTTTTCTTTCACGCCCTTGGGGTTGGCCTTCATGTTGGCCGACCAGGTGGTGGAGTGGTTGCGCTTGACGTCGAGCACGTGCCCGACCACCGGCATCACCGCCTTGTAGCCGTCTTCACCGGTATCGGGGCGGTTCTGGAAGATCAGGTATTTCCAGAACTCACCCTTCTGGTCATACATCTCACCCAGGTAGGGACGCGGGAAGTTCACCTCCATGTACACCACCTTCTTGCTGTAGGGGTGCTCGGGTGGCGGCGTGCCTTCCACCACATACACCTCGCGCGGCTCCCATTCGATGTGCTTGGCCGGGAAGTAATACGGTGCCTCGGCAAGGCCCACCGACGGGAATTCAGCCGGGGTATCACGCTTGCCGTTGTCTACGCTGAGCAAGGGGCTATGGGCAACGGCGAGCACCCAGCGCTTGCCGACCAGCTTGTTCGCGCGGTATTTGGTCGGGAAGGCATCCCAGATGTCCCAGTCGTCGTAAAGCTGGTCGGTGCCACCGATCGGATCCATCCACGCACCGCCCGACAGGCGGCGGGTCCGCCGCACCGACTTGAGGTAGGCCCAGGTGTCGTCGGGCTTGGCCGAGGTCGGATCGTTGTAGCGAATCGAGAAGGTGCCGAGGCCGCGGATGTCCTGCGGGCTGGTGGCGAACAGATAGGTCTTCTGGCTGATCGACCCATCGCCTTCACTCACCGGGCCGCCGTCCAGACGGCCTTCCATGTAGTAGCGGCGCGATTGCCAGCGCTGCACGCGCTCGACACCGGTAGCGCCGCTGATGAACACGAAGGAAATGTCGCGCAGATCCATGGTGGCGCCATAGGTGGCAGCGCGCAGGTTCCAGATCACCTTGTCGCCGGCCGTCGGGTCGTCGAGCTTGATGGTTTCCGGCGGGAAGGGCATGCCCGCCTTCCAGCCGCTCATGGTGCGGGTGGCCGGGTCGAACTTGACGTTCCTGGCGTACTCCTTGGTGGCATTGACGTACTTCGGGTCCATCTCGATCTTCTTCGAGTGAGCCAGCTTGATGGTTAGGCCGAACTTCTTGATCATCAGTTCGAGCTTCTCCGGGACCATGCTGGCAATGGTCTTGCCTTCGAAGGTCTCGGTCTTGATCTTGTCGAAGTTGTCCTTGGTGATGACGAAGCCAGGCTGCAGCTCGCCGGCATGAACCTGGCCGATGACGCTGACACCAATGCCCAGGACCAGGGCCTGCTGCGCGAACTTGCGTCGCGAAGCGTTCAATTTCTTTGTGGTTTCCATGCTTGTGTCTCCTCTATAGAACTTAGAACTGGCGGGTCAAACGGAAGGTGAGCTGGCTGTTGTTGGCGAAGTAGCCGAACAACTGGACGCCGGGATTGGGGTCGAAAAGGGTTTTGCTGGAACCGGCGGTCCAGAAGATGTCGGCCTCCACCTTGGCCCGCCATTTGTCGCCAAGCACCATGTCCACGCTGGGGATCACGAAGCCGCCCCCGTGGTTGAGGTCGACGCCGACCGCGATGCCCGGATTGATGGTGTCGCCCTTGTAGTTGAGCACCGTGAAGGCAGTCAGGATGGTGCTGTGCTCGGTGAGCGGCGCGCCGTAGGCGAACAGCCTGACCAGGTCTTCCGAGTCCTTGTGGTCGCGGATCCAGGTGTCGAAGATCTGCACCGACGAGAAGGACGGCCGGTTGGTGCCCAGCAGACTCTCGAAGTGCAGGTTCTTGTCGGCCCGCAGCATGGTGGTCACGGTGTCCTTCAGCTTGATGCCGCCCAGGCCCAAGCCGGCCGCCGCGCCGAGCGTGGGCGCGGTGAGCGCCCCCGTGCCGACGTTGTAGGGCTGATCCTTGGTGTAGGCGATCTCGGCACTGAAGACCGTATCCACCGCCGCCGAGTAGCCGCTGACGGTGGCACCGAAGACGTCGATCTTGGGATGAATCAGGTCGAACAGCGGCCCGACCGGGGCTTTCTTGTAAGGCGCAAAGACCGAGTTGGCCACCGGATCGGCGGCAAAGGTCTTCACGTAGGCCAGCGAATAGTTGAGGGATGCCGCCTCGCCCGACCAGCGGATGCCCCCTGTCCAGTCGTCCTTGTTGCCTTCCGGGTGCTTGCAGTCATTGCTGGTCACCGCCGACAGGTCGTAGCCCCGGTAGGGCTGGAAGAACCAGCGGCCGCCGCGGATATCGTAGGTATTGCCGATGTCCTTGCAGCGGTCGAGGCCCGGCCGCAGGTAAGCGTGGATCTGGCCAGCCGCCTCGGGCACGTCGAGCTTCACGCTGGCCAGCCACAGCGGCTTGCGCCACTCCTCGTTCTCGCCCTCGAAGAACAGGCGCCAGCTCATGTCGTAGCCGTGCACCACGTCCATGGCATGGAAGAAGTCCGACTCGCCCCACACGATCTGCTGCTTGCCGATGCGGAAGGTGGCCCGGTCGCCGGCCTTGAACTCGCCCCAGAACTCCCGCAGATCACCGCCGTTGTAGTTGTCGGTGATGCTGCTGTGGTCGCCCCCGGTCGTGCCGTTGGTCTTGCGCAGGTCTTCCAGATCCTTCAGGTAGGGCGTCTTCGCCTCGCGATCGGCACGGGCGACCATCTTCCACTTGATCGGCCCGGTGGCGGCGTCCGCGTCGAGCAGGATGGAACCGCGCAGCATCGACAGCTTGCCTTTGTCGTTACCCCTGGTTTCCGGGATGTCCTGCAGGTTGAACGCGCTCCAGCCGCGCACATAGCCGCCGAGCCGGAAATAGTTGCCGTCCTGGTCGGCCTCGCCGGACGCTTCCTGGGCAAGGGCCGGCGCGCACGCCATTCCGAGTCCCGCGGCCGCGCCGACGGCGAGCGCCAGTCTTCTGTTTGCCTTCATGTGTCACCTCCGCTTGTGTTGTTGTGGACAAGACTTGTCCCTTCCCCCGGTGCCAGGGCACGGGGGTCGGACGGGTACAACGGGAATCAGGTGGCCCGGACGGGCTCGATGGCGATGGCTTGCTCGACCGGATGGCGCTTCGAGCCGACGATGAACTCCGGCCGGAAGACATAGACCATGGCGGGCATCAGGAAGAGGGCCGAAGCCGCCGAGATGAACAGCCAGATGGCGATCAGCACGCCCATGTCGGCCTGCAGGCGCAGGGACGAGAAGCTCCACAACACGACGCTGGTGACCAGCGTGAGGGCCGTGATCAGCACCCCCTTGCCCGCCGTGGACAGGGACTTGACGATGGCCCGCCCCACGTCCTTGTGGTGGTGCAGTTCCTCGCGGATGCCATCGACAATGTAGAAGCTGTAATCGACGCCCAGCCCGATACCCAGCGCGACCACCGGCAGGGTATTGATGTTCATGCCGATCCCTTTCCAGGCCATGTAGCTGAAGGTCAGGGTGTTGGAGAGCAGCACCGGCACCATGAAGAACATGCCGGCGACGGTGGAGCGGTAGGTGAACATGCAGCACACCACCAGCACCAGCAGGGCAAAGGCGATGGCCTCGATCTGGCCGGCGAGGATCACCTCATTGACCGCCGCCAGCACGCCCACCAGTCCGCCGGCGAGCAGGAACTCCGCGTCGTCCAGCTTGTTGTTGGCCACGTACTCCTTCACCCGGGCGATGGCGGTGCGGATGGTTTCCCCCTGGTGGTCGCGGAAGAACAGGGTCACCGCGCCGTTCTTGGCCTGCGGGTCGGCAAAGCGGTCCATGTCGCCGGGGTCGGCACCGGAGACGAACATGTAAACCAGCTCGCCGTTCTCGTCGGCGTTGCCGCCCAGCTCCTGGTAGCGCGCATTGCCCTCGCGCACCACCCGCTTCACGGCCGGCAGGATGTCGGCCAGCGAGATGCTGCCGCCCACTTCCGGCTGCGCCTCCATGTATTTCTGGAAGCGTTCCATGCCCTCCAGCACCTTGGGCTCCTTGAGGGCGCCCTCCTTCTTGCCCGCCACCACCACGAACATGCGGTCGGAGCCCTGGAACTTGTGGTTGATGGCGGTCGCATCCTGGTTGTAGGTGGAATCGGGCCACAGGATCGGCGAACCCGGATTGGCATCGCCAACCTTCAGCTTGAAGGCATACACGCCCGACACCACGACCAGCAGCGCCGCCCCCACCACCACGCCGAAGCGCAGCCGCGAGGTGACGATGGACGCGCACAGCCCGAGGATCTTCTGGATCACCGGATAGACGTTGATCGGATGGGCATAGCGCTTGCGCACCCCGCACCACGACAGCAGCACCGGCGTCAGCACCATGGCGCTGAGCACGATCGACAGGATCCACACGGTGCCGATGTAGGAGATCTTCTCCAGCATCGGGATCGGTGTCAGGGCCACCACCAGCACACAGCCCGCATCGGCGACGATGGCCAGCATGCCCGGCTTGAACAGGTTGAGCAGGCTCGCTCGTGCCGCCGCGGCCGCCGAGCTGGCGCCGGCCGCCACCTCGTCGTCGAAACGCGACACCAGCTGGACCGAGTTGGAGATGGCCTGGGCGGTGATCAGGAAGGCCACCACGATGACCAGCGGGTCGAGGTGAAAGCCCATCAATTTGGCCGCCCCCAGCGCCCAGATCGCGCTGACCACGCCGGTAACCAGCGGCAGGATGGTGCCGTGCCAGGTCCGGGTAATGAGCAGGAGCAGGACCACCAGCGCCCCCACCGTGACCATGAAGATGTTCAGGGTTTCGCCGAGGTAATGATTGACCAGCCCGTAAAGGATCGGCTCGCCGACCACCCGCACCAGCACACCGTCACCACGGGCCCGCTCGGCAATCTCGCCGATCTGCTTGTAGGCCTTCAGGTAGTCCACCGCCCCGTCGATGAAGTCGGCGGTAACCAGCGTGGCGTGCATGTCGATGGACACATAAGGCCCGTACACCAGCGGGTTGTTGAGGACCGCCTCGCGCAGGGCGGCAATCTCGGCGGCATCCTTGGGCAGGCCGGGCCACATCAGCGGCTTCGACTCGATGCCCTCGGTGGACGCCCGCACCTCCTTCATCTTCTTGGAGGCCAGAGAGGCGATCTGGTAGGTATCCACCCCCTCGACGCGCTGCAGTTCCTGGGTGACTTGCTGGACCTTTTTCAGCACGGTGGGGTTGAAGACATCGCCCTCCTCCACCTCCAGCATGATGCTCACCATGTTGGAGCCGCCGAAAGTCTGCTTGAACTGGTTGTTCACCTCCACGTAGGGGTGATTGCGGGGCAGCAGGTCACTGAAGACCGTCTTCACCTCGATCTGGGCTGCCAGGTAGGCCATCACGCAGGTAAAGCCGAGGATCGCCGACACCACCGGCACCCGGTGCTGCAGGATCAGATCGATCAGGCGCGCCAGCGCCCTGAACGTCGCGTTTTTCATTCCGGTTTCCTTGTCTTGGGTTGGGGCGCGTCAGTCGCGGCCGAAAATCTGCAATTCACCCTTGTGCAGCAGCGCCAGGTTGGCGCCCGCCAGCACGAAGTCATCGCTGGCGTGGACGATCTGGGTACGCCACGAAAGGTCCTTGTCGGAGATACGGCCAGCCTTCCAGTCCTTGCCCTCCGCGTCGGCGGTGACGCGGATGCCCTTGTCACCGACCGCCACCCAGCGGGCGCCGTCCCAGATCACGCAGTTGAGATGCTCGCGGGTCAGCCGCGGCGCCTCGGTCCAGCTCGCCCCGCCATCGGTGGTGAGCAGCGCCGTGCCGGTGAGGCCGACGGCCACGCCGTTCTGCGCGTCACGGAAATACACCGACATCAGGCTGCTCTTGACCGGGCTCTGCATCGCGGTCCAGCTCTGTCCGCCATCGGTGGTGCGCAGCATCTGGCCGAACTCGCCGACCAGCCAGCCGGACTGGCCGATGAAGAACACGTCGTTCCAGGCCTGGTCCTTTTCCGGCAAGGCCCGGGTCCACGTCGCGCCGTAGTCGCCGCTGCGCAGCACCGCCCCGAGCTCGCCTACCGCCCACGCCACGCCATCCGGGTAGGCGCGCACCTGGAGCAGCTTGTTGGCCACTTCCGAGCGCGGCAACGTGACCTCCTTCCAGGTCTTGCCGCCGTCGTCGGTGATCTCTGCCAGGCCACGGTTGCCCACCGCCACGGCGCGCCGCGCATCCCAGGCGGCAATCGCCTGAAGGTGCGAACGCAGCGGACTGCTCTGCACGCCCCAGGTCTTGCCGCCGTCGTCGCTGCGCACGATCTTTCCATAGGAGCCGGCCGCCCACAGGATCGACCCACCCGGCGCCGCGACACTGTAGAAGGCGTCGCGACGTTCCAGCGGCTGCGCCTTGAGCGTCCCTATCGAAGGTTCGGCCTTCACAAAGAAGGCGGCGTAGAGCAAACCGCCGATGATCACCACCGGCAGCGACGAGGTCCCCACCGCGGCCAGCACCCGCGCTCCCTTGCCCAGCTTGTTGACGGCCTTAAGCATTGTCAGTCTCCATATGAACTCCATTGTCTTTATTGGATTTATGGTGGAAATAAGCGGAGCGCTATTCCCGTCAATGACTCCGGAACATCCATTCGGGCAATTCACTCCGCGGCGGACAAATTGACGGACGACTTCCGAACTCCTCCTTTCCTTTTATTAGCAACTTGAATGCCAACACTAAAAATAATTACTTTTCTTTTAAAAACAATTAATTGCAATTAAGCCAATTCGACAAATCGGATTGCGGCGTAGCAGCAATCCGATTGGAGGCGTCCGGTAACAGGCCGGCCAATCGAACGGCTATCGGACGGCCAATGAACGAATTGAAAACAAGCAGGACAGGAATTACCCGGAAGAAATAGAACCGCGTAAAGACAGCAGTCGCTCAGAGAAGACCGGAATGCTCGACGAGGTGATGCGCCGCACCGATGGACAGAATGCCGGCGCCGATCAGGAGGATCTGTTCGACGGTGGCCCGCAGCTGGGTCCGCCGATGCAAACCGGGGATGAGGTCGGCCACTGCCACGTAGATCATGCTGGAACAGGCCAGGGCAAGCAGCACCGGCACCGCCCCGTGCAGGGACGGCAGGGCGAAATGGGCCAGCAGGGCCCCCGCCGCCATGGCCAGGCTGGACAGCAGGTTGAAGGCCAGCGCCCTGGCCCGGCTGTAACCCGAGTGGAGCAGCACGACAAAGTCGCCGAGTTCCTGGGGAATCTCGTGGGCGATGATGGCTGCCGCGGTAATCAGGCCAAGGGGCACGCTCTCCATGAAGGCGGTGGCTATCAGCAGGCCGTCCACGAAGTTGTGGAAGCTGTCGCCGATCATCACCAGCATGCCGCTACGCCCGCCCGCATCGTGGACATGGCCGTGGGAATGCAGGTGCGCATGCCCGTCCGGCAAGGCGTGGCTGTGGCGCCACAGCACCAGCTTCTCCAGCACGAAGAAGAGCAGCACGCCGCCCAGCACCGTGGCACTGGTCTGCCCGGCATCGCCGGAGGCCTCCAGCGCATGCGGCAGGATTTCGAGGAAGGCCGCGCCGAGCAAGGCGCCAACGGCGTAGCTCACGAGGCGGGACAGCGTCAGCGGGCTCAGGGCCACCGTGAAGGCAGCCGCCGCACCGACTGAAATCAGGCCACCGACGAGGCTCGTCAGCATGCTCAGCGCAAAGGGCGTCATCGGGCGGAAGAACAGGGAAAAGGGGCAGAAAAAAAGGGGGCCGGGCCACCAGAGGCCGGCCCCCATCAAGGCTAGGCCCGCAGGCGGGCCAGGCTTTCCAGGACAAACTCGGGACGCTGGCTCTCCGGAATCTCGACGAAGTAGAACTGCCCTGCGGCGAGCGCCGGCAATGCCGCACCGCTCCACAGTGCGTCGCCGACATCCACCCCGGTCGAGCCTGGTGGCGCCACGCCGAGGGTCGGCGAGATCAGCGCATCGAACTCCGCCAGGGTCGGCGACGCGGCGACGCCATTGCCCTGCGGACGCAACGCCAGCGACCAGCGGTAGTGGCGGGCCACGTTGATCAGCGGACGGTAACGCTCCAGATCCGTCTCACCCATCGCGGCGTCGTTCGGGTGCTCTTCCAGCAACACCCCGCCCACCGGGCTGGCCGACACCGAACGGAGCAGGTCGGCCATGTACATGGCGGCGTCCTCGATCCCGTCCGGATCCAGCTCGCTGGCGCTGCGCCCGGCCAGCACGTTGGCGTGATGCAGCCAGTGCTTCGGCGAGGGCATCGCCAGCACCAGCGGCGTCTGGCCGCGCAGGTTGGCGACGACCGCCTCCACCACCTCGGCCAGCAGCTGGCGCGGCTCGTCCTGCTCCAGCAGCTTGCGCAGCGGAAAGGACAGGCGCCGCTTCGAACCCAGCTCGGCACGCACCTCCGGGTGACGCAGCAGCCATGAATCAAAGAGCTCGCCGACTTCGACCGTCGCCACGTCGGGTCGGAGCAAGCCCTGGGCCTGCGAAAAGTACGCCAGGTACCGGGCGGCACCCATCCACGGGTCGCCCCCCTCACCCAGCAGCAGCCGACGGGTGTAGGCCGAGGATTTCAGCCACACCTTGAGGCCGCTCCCGCCCTTGCCGGGCAGGCTGTCGGCGAGACTCTGGCTCATCGCTTTTCACCTCCCATGGCGCCCAGCGCGGCCAGACGGGCTTCCAGTTCGGCGATACGCACGTCCTTCGGGTGGATCATGTAGTTCGGCCTGGGGATGTTGCCGTCGCGGAACTTGTCCGGGCTGCCCATGTAGAGCTTGCTCACGTCGTCACCCCAGCAGCCGAAGTACTGCAGATGCGAGGGCGGCGTCGGCGTGTTCCAGGTCTTGATGAACTCGGCGTAGGGCACGCTGCGGGCGATCCGCGCCTTGCGCTCGGCCTCGCGTGCGGCAGCGGTGGCCTCCTGGTTGATGGCGAGGGTTAGCGGATCGAACTTGACCTTGTACAGGCGCTCGGCGACGCCCTGCGAGATCAGTCCTTCCTCGATGTCGCGGATCACGCCGGCGGGGTCGCGTTCCAGCAGGTCACCGTAACCGGCACCCGCCCCCTGCGAAATCATGAACAGTTCGCCACGCTTCGAGATCTCGAAACCCATGCCCATGTGATAGGTGCTGTAGCTGGCCTCTTCGAAGGGCTGCTCGTTCATGATCTCGGCAATCGAGTGCTTGAAGCGCTCCGGGTCGTTCTTCAGGACCTCGTAGACATCCACGTCCTTCACTTTCGACAGCGGGTAGCAGCCACAGGCGTAGCCACCGAACAGCCCCTGGATCGGCGGAATCTTGGCCCCCTGGGCGGTGGTCATGAAACCCCACTGCTCGGAGTCCTTGGTCGCCACGATCATGGTGTAGCCCTGACCGCCGCGGTACTTGCCCGGCGCGATGGCGTCGCAGGTCATCTTCTTCGACACGAGCTGCAGGAAGGGCACGTCCTCCTCGTTCAGCTCCTGCTCGCCGATGTCCGCCATGGTGGCGAAGATCGGCGCCAGGGCGTGCTCACCATCGCGGTCCACCGTGGCACCGGCCCCCATGCCGTTCAAGTCGGCACACAGGTTGCCGAGCGTCTCGCCGTGCTGGCTGACCCCGCCCCAGATGAAGGTGTTGATCATGTTGAAGGTGGGCGCATGCACCTTGGTGTACTTCTCCGGGCAGCTGTAGAGGAACTTGGCGACAGCATGCTGGCCGGCGGTGAAGCCGGTGAAGATGGACATCAGGCTCTGCGAGTTCGGCGCGTCGTAGGAGCAATTGACGATCGAGTGCGGGTCGGTGACCACCTCGATCGGCGCAAAGGCGGCCTGGCCGCGCGGCAGATCGGGCCACACGTAGCACAGGAAGACCTGCGCCAGCATGCCCTTCAGGCCGGCGACGATGGTGTTGGTGGCGCGGTTGGTGAATTCCGGGCTGGAGCCGCGGAAGTCGAAGATCAGCCGGTCGCCCGTCTTGGTGAGCTTGCAGTTGATCTTCACCACGCAATTCTCGCGCAGGGTCGAGTCCTGAATGATGTAGGTCCGCACGGTCATGTCGGGCCATTCGCTGACGCGGCGCTTGACCTCGGCACGCACGTTTTCCATGGTCGTGCGCAGGGTCGAGATCAGCGCCTCGGGGCCATCGGTCCTGAGCGTTTCCTCGATGCGCTGCTTGATGCGCAGGCAGGCGAAGAGCTTGACCTTCATGTCCTCGTACTGCAGCTTGGGCTCCCTCACCGAGTTCTGCAGGAAGGTCAGGATGTCGCGCTTGATCTGGTAGTTCTCGACCACCTTGAACGGGCACATCTTGAGGCCTTCGTCGGACGGGCTTTCGGCCATCGACGGCATGCCGCCCGGCTCGATGGCGCCGTTCTCGCCCTCATGCACGGTGGAGGCCACCCAGCACACCAGCTTCCCTTCGTGGAAGATCGGCAGGATCATCGACTGGTCGGTGTTGTGCACGTTGCCGTAGCGGGAGTCGTTGTGGATGAAGCCATCCCCTTCGCGCACGCCCACGGTAGGCTCGTTGACCCAGTTCTTGATGATGAACTTGATCGGGTGGTGCACCAGCGCCGAGAAGATCAGCACCCCGCCGGCACTGGCGATGGCCAGGTCGCCCGAGGCCGAATACACCCCGGTAATCACGTCGCCCCACTTGGCGCCGGGAGCGGCCCCCATCTGCTCGACCATCTCGTAGCCTTCGTCGCAGCCAGCCTGGATGCGGTCGCGGATCTTGGCGATGGTATGGGCGTCGCCCACCTTGCGCATGCAGGCGTCCTCGACCTCACTCCGGGGCATCAGGTCATGGTTCTGCATGATCTCCGGATCGGGCCCCAGGAACAGGGTCGTGTCGTTGAGGAACTTCTTGATCAGCGCCACTTCCTCGGGGCTTGGCGTCTTTGCCGTTACCGGCGTATTCATCTCGCTCATTTTCAATCCTGTCGTTTGGTTAGGTTGAATCGGGTTTCTGTGGCGCTCAGGCGCGCAGGAACCAGGACGCACCCTGTTTGGCGGCAACGAAGTTCCAGCCCGGGTTAACCAGGAAGGTGGTCACTTCCGAGGCGATGATCGCGGGGCCCGCGATCTGCACGCCCGGCGCGATGGCCGCGCGGCTCCACACCGGGGTCTCGAACGAACCTTCATGGCCGACGAACCAGCACTTGCGGGTGCCGGACGGAGCCGGGGGTGCGCTGCGCTTGTCGGCGGACACCGGCTTGATGTCCTCGAACTGCACCGTCTCGTGACGGACGAAGGCGGCCACCCGGATGGTGTTGATGCGGATGCCGGCTTCCGGCGCCTGCGAGCCTTCGCCGAAGCGCTTGCCGTAGTCGTTGGAGAACTGGGAGATCATCGCCAGCACGTCGGCGGTGCCCTCCAGCTCGTGCTTCGGGATCACCGCAGTGGTCTGCACCAGCTGGTTCCCATAGCGCATGTCGAGCTCGAGGTTGTGGCAGATGTCTTCCTTGGCGATGCCCTGGCGCAGCAGATCCTGGGTGCCCTGCTCCTTCAGCTCGGCGACGATGCCGTTGAAACGCGCGTAGTCGTCGAAGATGTGCCGGGTGTTGGAGTCGTACAGCACCATGTACAGCGACTGCTCGTGGATGTGCAGCTGATGCATGTTGCCGGCGCCGACAGCCGAGAACACCGAGCTGAGCGGGGGCGCCAGAATCTTGTCGATGTTCAGGTTCTGGGCGATGCCGCAGCAGTGCAGCGGGCCGTTGCCGCCGTAGGCCAGCATGGTGAAGTCCTTGGGGTCGTAGCCGCGCGCCCGCAGTTCGGTGAACAGGCCGTTGGCCATGTTGTC
>APMI01002688.1_pt1 | contig 23445 bp, 18 predicted proteins | sample 667938 | NCBI WGS metagenome assembly APMI01 (sample SAMN01084076, study PRJNA167559) | wastewater metagenome | biome: Wastewater | place: Denmark: Ejby Moelle, Odense | collected 2011-11-28
AACTTGTCGCCGCCAACCTCCTGATCGATCAGCACAGCCTCGTTCTCGAAGGTGATCAGCACATCGCCGATGTCGCGCTGGGTGAAGGTCGTCGTTGCCCCGCGGCCGCCGCCGTCGAGCACTGGGACGTTGGCAAACAGCCTGGTCACAAAATCCCTGGCGCCGGCATCCGTACCGGTTTTTTGCAGCGCATAGCCCCAGGCCGCCAGATAGGTATAACGGCCGTTGCCGGACGTTTTCGGGTTGGGAACAATCACCTGCAGCCCCGGACGGACCAGATCCGGCCAGTCCTTGATGCCCTTCGGATTACCCTTGCGGACGAGAAAGATCGTCGTCGTGGTGTAGGGCGTTGCGGAATGCGGAAAGGCCTTGCGCCAATCCGGCGCGGTCAGGCCCTGCCTGGCCAGCAGTTCGATGTCCGGCGCCTGGTTCATGGTCACCACGTCGGCGTCCAGCCCGGCCACCACCGACTGGACCTGCTTGCTGGAGCCTCCGTGGGACTGGTTGATGGTGAGCTTTTCGCCGGCCGTGCGCTGCCACTGGGCAACAAAGGCCGGATTGATATCCTTGTAAAGCTCCCGGGAAACGTCGTAGGAAACGTTCAGGAGCGTCGTGTCGGCGAACGCCGGAACAGCCTGCACAACAGCCAGGCTCGCCACTAGTGCCAAAGCGGGGCGAAACACATTGCGGGTCGGGGACATGGGGTTCTCCTTGGAATCAAGTCAGGACCCGAGTCTAGGGAGGACTGGCAGTGCACAAAACCAATAAAAACCGCTTTATATATTCCGGAATCTGCAAAAGCGCTTTTAACGTAAAAAGATTGAGTTATATAAAACAGGATCAGCCTTTTCGCGCCGGGCCGTCGGGGAAGCCTAAAATGCCCTGCATCGCTTTCCTTCAAAAGCCTGCCATGAAGCGCCTGACCTGTTTTTCAAGCACCCTCATCGCCATGCTGCTTGTCGGTGGCTGCGCCTTGCCCGGCGGTCCGGCCCTGCAGCCCGGCCTCAGCACTCGAGCCGATCTCGACCGGAGCATGGGCCCGCCGGCCGTACGCTGGATTGAGGCCGACGGCGGAGAGCGCCTCGCCTATCCCCGCGGACCGATGGGCATGCAGACCTGGATGGCCCGTACCGATGCGTCAGGGCGCCTGATCAGCATCGAAAACGTCCTTGATCCAAGCCATTTTGCACGGATCCAGCCCGGCATGAGTCAGGATGAGGTGACGCGAACGCTCGGCCCGTCCTACCCGGGCTGGACTATCTATTACAAGGCCCGCGACGAACTGGTGTGGGAATGGCGCTTTTGCGACGACTGGGCAGAGCCGGCCCGCTTCGACGTGCTCTTCGACGGCACCAGCGGCACAGTCCGTTCAACCATGAGCACCACCGAAAGACTCTCCCAGCCCTGGGGACGCGGCAATCGGCGCGAGTGGTGCAGCCGCTGAGCCTCAGCCGGCAAAAGATCTCAGTGCCAGGCCGAGCATTGCGCAGGCACCGATCACCTCGATCACACTGCGCCTGAAGCGAAACAAGGCGATCGCAGCGGCCAGTGCGATTCCCGCAGACGCCCAGTCGAAGGCGCCGGCAATGCCTTTCGGCCATAGCACGTGGCAAGCAAAGAACACGGCCAGATTGAGGATCACTCCCACCACGGCAGCGGTGATTGCCGTCAGCGGGGCGGTGAACTTCAGGTCGTCGTGGGTTGACTCGACCAGCGGCCCGCCGGCCAGGATGAAAATGAAGGACGGCAGGAAAGTGAACCAGGTGACCACCGTTGCAGCCACCGCGCCGGCCAGAAAGAGGCTGTACGGCCCGAACACGGCCTTCGCGTAGCCGCCGACAAAGCCAACGAAGGCCACCACCATGATCAGCGGCCCCGGCGTGGTTTCTCCCAACGCCAGTCCGTCGATCATCTGGGCCGGATTCAACCAGGCAAAGTGCTCGACAGCGCCCTGGAATACGTAAGGCAACACCGCGTAGGCTCCGCCAAAGGTCAGCAACGCGGCCTTGGTGAAAAACCACGCCATCTGCGTCAGGGTGTCATCCCATCCATTCAGGACCACCAGCAGGCCCATCGGAATCACCCACAACAGCACTCCTGCCGCCACGACCCGCAGCAAGCCCGCCCAGCAAAAGCGCGCGTGATCTGGCACGGGCATGTCGTCGTCGATGATTGCCCGACCAAAGGTTTTGACCGCCGCGCCATGCAGGCCGCCTGTGCCACGATGGCCGTCACTGCCGGCTTGATGCCGTAGAACAGCCCGGCCACCAGAGTGCTTTCACCAAAAGCCATGTAGATCCACGACAGGACGATCAGGATCAGCAGCGACGGCAGCACGAACAGCGCCCCGGCCACGATGCCGCCCGCACTTCGGTGCATCAACCAGCCGATGTACGTAGCCAGTTGCTGCGCCTCCGGGCCGGGCAGCAGCATGCAGTAGTTGAGCGCGTGCAAAAAGCGCCGCTCTGAAATCCACCGACGGCGCTCCACCAGTTCCTGATGCATCATCGAGATCTGCCCGGCGGGGCCGCCAAAACTGATGAAACCCAGCTTGAGCCAGAACACCAACGCTTCCCGAAAACTGACAGGGTCAGGAGGCTCGCCGGCCGCTCCGGCCAGCGGGATGTCGTCTTTGCTCATCGTGTTGATCCGGCACACAAGCCGTCCTGTTATTGCCTGGCGGGACACCTTAGCCAGCCTTGCCGTCATCCACAAGTCGCCGTCGCGCGTGCCCTCGTCGGGGCCTGAACACTCAAACTGTTACAAAAAGCATTCCGGCGCAACAATTGCCGGTCTAGAATCCGGCCGATGTTCCAACCGCAATATGCCTCTTCGCCGCGCCCGCTCTATCTGGCGATTGCGGCTTCGCTGCTTGTCCATGCGCTCGTCCTTCTGATCCAGCTCCAGAAGCCGGAAGGGGAAACACGCGCCCAAACCCGCATGGAAGCCCGCCTCGCCCCCCGGCCAGTCAAACCACCGACAAAGATCGCCGCTGTCACCCCCCCGCAGCCGGCCAAAGCCGCCCCCGCCAAGCGGCAGAAGGCCGAACCCAAGACGCGCATCCTTACTGCCCGCAAGTCGAACGCACCTGCCGTGCGCAGCGCCGAGCCTACGCCAAAATGGAGCGTCGCCCAGAAGGAGGAAATGGACAATTTCCTCAATGAACTGGCGACCGAAGCCAAGAGCAAGCCCAAGCCCGACCTGGCCGAGCGCTCGATGGCCATGGCCCGCGACATTGCCCGCGAGCCGCCGCGCGAAGGCGGCAGCCGCCGCCGCAACGACCCTGACGATCTGATAGAGCGTATTCCCAACAGCCCGCCAGTGGATCCTTTCAGCCTCGAGTTCTACATGGACTCCCTGGTCAAGAAACTCAACCGCAGCGCCGCCTTCGTGAAAAACGACCCGCGCGCCCACGGCATGCACAGTGCCGCCATCCAGGTGCGCCTCAACCCGGACGGCTCCCTGAAGAGCTTCGTCGTCGTCCGCGCCGGCGACCAAAAGGAAGAAATCGCCTTCGTCAAATCGGTGGTCGATCGCGCCATTCCGTTCGCGGCCTTTCCGCCGGACATCCTCAAGTCGGCCAGTTCCCTGGCCCTCATGATCTGCATCCAGCCCTCCAGCCTGGGAGGCGGGGGCTTCGGCTTTACACGCCGCCCCGAGGGCAGCGGCTGTTAAGTCTTGCTTGCGGCTGCCGTATGATCGCCATACAAGCAGCCGGAGGTAAATGTCATGCCCTGCCTTCTTGCCCTGGACCAGGGCACCAGCAGCAGCCGCGCCATTGTTTTCGACACCGAAGGCTCGGCTGTCGCCAGCGCCCAGCTCGAATTCCGCCAGTCATACCCCGCCCCCGGCCGGGTCGAGCACGATCCGCTGGAAATATGGCAAACCCAGCTCGATTGTGCCCGCCAGGCCCTCAACAAGGCCGGGCTCGACGCCCGCGCCATCGCCGCCATCGGTATCGCCAACCAGCGGGAAACCACCGTGCTGTGGGAGCGCAGCAGCGGCCGCCCGCTGGCGCCGGCCATCGTCTGGCAGGACCGGCGTACCGTTCCCGACTGCGAACGCCTGCGCGAAGCTGGCCATGCGGCCTTCATTCGCGCCCGCAGCGGCCTTGAGCTCGATGCTTACTTCTCGGCCACCAAGCTCGCCTGGCTGCTCGATCACACGCCTGGCGCACGCCGCAAGGCCGAAGCCGGCGAGCTGGCCTTCGGCACCATCGACAGCTGGCTGGTGTGGCAACTCACCGCCGGGGCCTGCCACGTCACCGATCCAGGCAACGCTTCGCGCACGATGCTCTTCGACATCCACCGCCAGTGCTGGGACGACGAGCTGCTGGCCCTGTTCAGCATCCCGCGAGCGCTTTTGCCGGATGTGGTGGACACCAGCGGCGTGCTCGGAGAAACGACCCGGGATCTGTTCGGCGCCGCCATTCCGATCGGCGGGCTGGCCGGCGACCAGCAGGCCGCCACCTTCGGCCAGGCCTGCCTGACGCCCGGATCGGCCAAGAACACCTATGGCACCGGCTGCTTCCTGATACTCAACACCGGCCAGAAGCCTGTGGAATCGCAACACCGCCTCCTCACCACCCTCGGCTGGCGCATGAACGGGCGCACCGACTACATGCTCGAAGGCGGTGTCTTCATAGGTGGCGCGGTGGTCCAGTGGCTGCGTGACGGGCTCGGCCTTATCGACAAAGCTGCCGACATCGAAGCCCTCGCCGCGTCGGTACCGGACAGCGGCGGCGCCGTACTGGTACCCGCCTTTGCCGGCCTCGGCGCGCCCTGGTGGGACGGCTACGCCCGCGGCACCCTGCTCGGGCTGACCCGCGGCGTCACCAAAGCCCACATCGCCCGCGCAGCCCTGGACGCCATTGCCCTGCAGACCGTGGACCTGGTGGATGCAATGAACCGCGACGGTGCCGGCCCACTGACCGAACTGCGGGTGGATGGTGGCGCAGCCCGCAACGACCTGCTGATGCAAAGCCAGGCTGATCTCCTCGGCGTGCCGGTAATCCGCCCGCGCCAGACCGAAACCACCGCGCTCGGCGCAGCCTTTTTCGCCGGGCTCGCCGTGGGTAGCTGGCGCGACACGACGGAGCTGGCCCGCCACTGGCAGGCCGAACGCGTTTTCGAACCGACCCATAGCGCTGACTGGCGCGCCAGCCGCCTCGCCGAGTGGCACCGGGCGGTGGCGCGTTCCCGCGGCTGGGCCCGGCCATGACGCGCACCGGCCTTCTCGAGCGCCTGCGCACGACGGCTTGCTGGGACGTATTGATCATCGGCGGTGGCGCCACCGGCCTTGGCTGTGCCGTCGATGCGGCCGCGCGTGGCCACGCGACGCTGCTGCTCGAAGCCCACGACTTTGCCAAGGGCACCAGTTCGCGGTCCACCAAACTGGTCCACGGCGGCGTGCGCTACCTGGCCCAGGGCCGCATCGGGCTGGTTCGCGAAGCCCTCACCGAGCGCGCCACCCTGCTCCGCAACGCCCCTCATCTGGTTCATCCCCAGCGCTTTGTTGTGCCGTTCTACCGCCAGTTGGACAAGTTGATGCTGGGCGTCGGCCTGACCGCTTATGACTGGCTGGCCGGCAGCCGCAGCCTGGGCGCCAGCCAACTGCTATCAGTGGCCGACACCGTCGCCGCGCTGCCCACGGTCCGCCGGCAAGGCCTCCTTGGCGGCATTGCCTACATGGACGCCCGCTTCGACGATGCCCGCCTGGCCATCACGCTGATGCGCACGGTATTCGACCTGGGCGGGCTGGCGATCAACTATCTACCGGTGGTCGGCCTGCACCACGAGAACGGCCGGGTAAGCGGCGTTGAAACACGGGATGCTGAAAGCGGCGAGCACTTCACCATCGCCGCCCGTGTCGTCATCAACGCCACCGGCGTGTGGGCAGACAACATCCGCCGCCTTGACGAGCCCGCCACGGCCGGCCAGCTCGCCCCGAGCCAGGGCGCCCACGTGGTGGTGGATCGCGACTTCCTGTCCGGCGACACAGCGCTGCTGATTCCCCGCACCACCGACGGCCGTGTGCTGTTCATCATCCCCTGGCAAGGCAAGGTCCTGCTCGGCACCACCGACACACCGCGCCGCGAAACGCCACTGGAACCCCGGCCGCTGGGCGAGGAAATCGACTTCATCCTTGAAACCGCATCCCGCTACCTGAACCGCCCACCCACACGAAGTGATGTGCGCAGCGCCTTCGCCGGCCTGCGTCCACTGATCGGCTCCCGCCAGGGTGGAGCCACCGCCAGCCTGTCGCGGGAGCATGTGATCCAGGTTTCCCGCGGCGGGCTTGTTTCGGTAGCCGGCGGAAAATGGACGACCTACCGGCGTATGGGACAGGAAATCATCGACCGCGCCGAGGCCGCAGGCGGACTCCCCCACCGCCCATGCACAACCGGAAAACTGCGCCTCCATGCCAGCCCGGCCTCCCCTTCTGACGATGTGTTCGGCACCGACCGCCCCATCATTGATTCGCTACCCGGAGTCGGTATTCAACTGCATCCACAACTCGGCCTCAGCGCAGCCGAAGTGCGCTACGCCGCCCGCTTCGAGCAGGCCCGCAACGTAGAGGACGTGCTGGCCCGGCGCAGCCGCGCGCTGTTCGTCGACGCCGCAGCCGCCTGCGGCGCCGCGCCAGCGGTAGCGCGCATCCTTGCCAACGAACTCGGCTGGACTGACGCGCAGACCCATGAAATGACGGAAGCCTTCCACCAGCTGGCGGAAGGCTTCCGTTAAAACAGGCGGCGCAACGATCAGGCGGTGGTTTCTGCAATCCGCTTGGCGATGTGCTCCAGCGCCTCTTCGACCTGGTCGATGAGAATCAGGCACAGGTCACCGGACTGGAGCCGGGTCAGCGCCGAGTCGATGGCCAGGAATTCACCGCGAATTTCCGACACCTCCCTGGTCCGCGCGGCATTGGCCAGGCCCGCACGCAACAATGCCAGCACCTCCCCATCGGCGCGGCCACGCTGGCACTCGTCCTGGTAGAGCACCACATCGTCGAAGACGCCGCCGAGAATGCGGGTCTGCTCCTTGATGTCCTCGTCACGACGGTCGCCGGCGCCACTGATCACCACCAGACGGCGCTTGGCCGGCATGCTTTCGACCGCCTGCACCAGCGCAAGGATCGCATCCGGATTATGGCCATAGTCGGCAATCAGGGTCGCGCCCTTGTAATCGAACACGTTGAAACGGCCGGGTGCCGTGGCCGCATCGTTCACAAAGGTAGCCACGCCCTTGACGATGATCTCCCGGGCGATCCCCAGTGCCCAGGCTGCAGCGATGGAGGCCATGGCGTTTTCGATCTGGAAGGAGATCGTGCCGTTACGGGTGATCGGGATCCCGGCCAGCGGCACGCGAAACTCGTCGACGCCCTTGGCACAAACGATGGCATCGTCGTCGACGAAAACAACGCGGTGCCCCTGCACCCGATGCGTAGCGAGGACCGGGTTGTACTGGTCGGCGGCAAAGAACAGCACTGAACCGGGGCACGCACCGGCCATGCGGACGACCATCGGGTCGGCTGCGTTGAGCACGGCGGTGCCGTGCTGGGCAACGTTCTGCACGATGACGCGCTTCACTACCGCCAGGTCTTCAACGGTACTGATGTAAGACAGCCCGAGGTGGTCGCCCATGCCGATGTTGGTCACCACCGCCACGTCGCAACGGTCGAAGGCAAGGCCTTCGCGCAGCACGCCGCCACGCGCGGTTTCGAACACCGCCGCATCGACGTCCGGGTGCAGCAGAATGTTGCGCGCGCTGCGCGGACCACTGCAGTCACCGGTGTCGATACGACGCTTCTGCACGTACACGCCATCCGAGTTGGTCATGCCGACCCGTTTGCCGCTAACCCCCAGCAGATGCGCAATGAGGCGCACGGTGGTCGTCTTGCCGTTGGTGCCTGCTACCGCAACCACCGGAATGCGTCCGTTTTCGCCGTGCTTGTACATGTTGGCGATGATCGCCTCGCCGACCGGACGGCCCTTGCCATAAGAAGGCTGCAGGTGCATGCGCAGCCCGGGGGCGGCGTTGGCTTCAACAATGCCGCCGCTCTGCGCCTCCAGCGGCTCGAGCATGCTCTCGCAGACCACGTCAACGCCACAGATGTCGAGGCCGATGTTCTTGGCCGCGGCAATGGCGCGCTCGGCGACTTCGGGGTGCACATCGTCGGTCACGTCGGTGGCGGTGCCACCGGTGGACAGGTTGGCGTTGTTACGCAGGATTACCCGCTTGCCCTTCGGCGGCACCGACGTTGCTTCAAAACCCTGACTGACAAGAGTGGCGAGCGCAATCTCGTCGAAGCGGATCTTGGTCAGCGAGGTAGCGTGCCCGGTGCCGCGACGCGGGTCGCTATTCACATGATCGACCAGTTCGCGAATGGTGCGCTTGCCGTCGCCGATAACCAGCGGCGGCTCGCGGCGTGCAGCGGCAATCAGTTTGTCGCCGATGACCAGCAGGCGGTAGTCATGACCCGGCAGGTAGCGTTCCACCAGCACATCGTCACTGACCTCGTAGGCAACCTTGTAGGCCGCCATGACTTCTTCCCTGGTACGCAGCTTGACGGCCACGCCCTTGCCCTGGTTGCCATCACGGGGCTTGAGCACCACCATTCCGCCGATTTCCTGGGCCGCCAGCCAGGCGTCCTCCGCACTGGTAACCGAGCGGCCGAGCGGCACCGGCACGCCGGCAGCGCGCAGCAGTGTCTTGGTGAGCTCCTTGTCCTGTGCAATGGATTCAGCCACGGCGCTGGTCAGGTCGGTTTCGGCAGCCTGGATGCGGCGCTGCTTGCTGCCCCAGCCAAACTGCACGAGGCTGCCTTCGGTCAGGCGGCGGAAGGGAATGCCCCGCGCAACCGCGGCCTGCACGATGGAACCGGTAGAGGGGCCCAGACGCACATCCTCGTCGAGTTCCTGCAGACGCGCCAGGGCGCTGACCAGATCGAAGGGGCCGTCGGTCTCTGCAGCGCGGCAAAGCTCCACCGCGAGATCGAAGGCAAGGCGGCCGACCTTTTCTTCGGTGTATTCCACCACAACCTGATAAGTGCCCTTTTCAAGGGTGTTCGAGCTGCGGCTGAAGGTCACCGGACAACCGGCGCAGGCCTGCAGGCCGAGGGCCGCCAGTTCGAGCGCGTGGGCCACCGAGATGGAGCCCAGGTGGCCATCGGCCTTGAGGAAGCCCATCTCGGGAAACAGGTTGCGCAGACGCTCCTCGTAGCCCGGCATCGAGTCGATGTTGCACTCGGTTTCGGAACAGGAAACGATGGCCTCGATCGCGGTGTGCCGGCTCCACAGATTGGGGCCGCGCAGAGCCCGGATGCGTGAAACTTCCATGGATAACAGTCCTTGTCGTTATTCTCGGCGACCACCTCGGGGTGGCCGGCCAGTATCTTGGATTATTCGTTGCGAAGCGGCGCAGCCGGATCGTAGGGTTTCACGCCAGCCCGGATCATCGCCGGCGAAACACCCAGAGCCCAGGCCGCAGCAACTGCGGCGAGCAGGTTGGAAAGCACGCCCGGCTGCTCGGGCTGGCCCTTGGCGAGCATCGCAATCTTTGCCAGACGAGCCACCTGCTCTTCAATGTCGCCGGTCGCCAGCACAATGGCGCCATCTTTCACATACACCGTGCGCTTGCCTTCGCTGCGGGCAGTGGCCACGGCTTCGGTCGTGCCATCCACGGCGTAGAAGATGACTTCGCCATCGGACAGTTCGGCCAGTTCGACGACCGCCGGATCTTCGGCATTCAGCACCGCAGCACCGTTGGAGAGCACGAGGTCGATCTGCGTACGGAAGGTATTCCAGACCTTTTCCGGCGTGTCGATGTAGAACTCGCCGTAATGCAGTTCGGGATCGATGTTGGTCACCACGCCCACCTGGCAACGGTCGTAAACCGTGCCGTCGGCGAGAATGCTGCGGTGGCTGTTTTCGAACACGGCGGCTTCGACCGAGCGGTTCATCAGCACGCGCTCAGCGGCATCCCAGTTGCTGCCTTCAGCCGTTTCGACCTGGCGACCGTCGAGGAACACGCCCTCACTACAGGCCAGACCGGTGTATTGGCCCGACAGGCGCAACAGGTGGGCGATGAGTCGTGCCACCGGCGTCTTGCCGCGACTGCCTGTCACGCCGACCACCGGAATGCGGGAATCCTCGTCATTGGCGAACAGGTGATCGACGATGGCCTCGCCCACCGGACGCGGCTGGCCGACGGCCGGCTTGATGTGCATCAGCAGGCCCGGCCCGGCATTCACTTCGACAATGGCACCGCGTTGCTCGGCAAGCGGCTTCGAGATGTCTTCGCAGACCAGGTCGATACCGGCGATGTCGAGGCCGACGATGCGGGCCGCCAGACAGGCCAGCTCGGCGTTGTCGGGGTGCACTTCATCGGTCACGTCGAAGGCCATGTTGCTGGTCCGGACGATCATCACTTCCTGACCGGCGGCAGGGACAGAACTGCCGCTGAAACCCTGGCGCGCCACTTCCATCTGGGCGGCCGGATAACTGTCGAGCTTGATGAGGTAGAGCGGAAACTCATGCTCGACACCACGGCGGGGGTCGGAGTTGATCTGCGTTTCAATGAGCTGGTCGATGGTGTTCACGCCGTCGCCAAGCACCGACACCGTGTCGCCCTTGTTGGCGGCAACCATCTTGCCACCCACCACCAGCAGGCGGTGTTCGCTGCCCTTGATGAAGCGCTCGACCATGACCTCGGAGCCTTCGGCGTCGGCCAGCGGGTAGAGCTCGGCCACTTCGGCAGCGCTGCGGACGTTGGTGAATACACCCCGGGCATGATTGCCGTCGCTGGGCTTGACGACCACCGGGTAACCGATGTCCTCGGCGGCCTCGATGGCATCCTCGATGCCGGAGACGATGCGCCCCTCGGGGATCGGCACGCCACAGGATTCAAGCAGCGTCTTGGTGAGATCCTTCTCGCGCGAAATGCTCTCGGCGATGGCCGGCGTGCGGTCGGTTTCGGCAGTCCAGATGCGGCGCTGGCGGGCACCGTAGCCCAATTGCACGAGGTTGCCCCCATCCAGCAGGCGGATGAAGGGAATACGCCGCTTCTTGTCGGCCGCAGCTTCGACGATGCAGCGGGTGCTCGGTCCGAGCAGGTGGGTGTCCACCAGATCACGCAGCTTGAGCACGGCGGCATCCACGTCGTAGGGCCGCTCTTCGATGGCCGCCATCAGCAGATCATGGCCCATGTTCAGCGCGGCCATCGACACGTCTTTTTGCCAGGCGCGGATGACCACCTTGTAGATGCCGCGGATGGAGGTTTCGCGGGCCTTGCCGAAACCGCCGGACATGCCGGCGAGGTTCTGCAGTTCGAGGGTAACGTGTTCGAGGATGTGCCCCGGCCAGGTGCCGTCACGCAAGCGTTTCAGGAAACCGCCCCGCTCACCGATGCTGCAGCGATGCTCGATGAGCGTCGGCAGCATGGTGGTCAGGCGCTCGTAAAACCCGGGAATGACGTTGGACGGACAATCTTCCAGGTCATGAATATCGACCCACGCTTCAAGGACAGACCGGTAGGTCCAGATGTTCGGTCCCCGCAGGTGGAGCACATTAAGGAATTCGATCGTTTTGTTGGTCATGGACAAGGCGGTTGGGATGACGGGCTTTGTAGCGGCACTCAGAAACAAAACTTCAATCTTCGCTTAACGCGGGAAGGCCGGTGAGGATTACCGGCGCAAGAAATATTCAATTCGCCGGCGCTTCTGCGCCTTGCCGGGTATACGCGCATGTAACGAGTCAGTAAACTTCGGGCGCAATTTTGCCCTACGCTGGCCGTCTTCTGTGGCCTTATCGCGTCCCCGAGATGAATTCCCCGCACACTTCCGTTTCGCCCGCCTATTCCGACTATCTTGGTCCGGCAGTTCCAGACAGTTGGCGCCCTCTGCTGGACAAGACCCTGTCCGCCGGCGAAAAGGTTCTGGCCAGCCTGAGCCTTGATCTGGACACGACGCTGCAGTTCCGCAGCGGGCTGGTGGCCCTCACCGACAGCCGCCTGCTGGCCTGGGATCACCAGACCGAAAGCTGGCAGTCGTGGGCGTTCCGTGACGGCCTCAGCCTGCGCCACCGCGACCATGCCGGCGTGGCCAGCCTTGAACTGGTGGATGCCAGCGCGCGGCTTGGCGGCTGGCGCTTCACGCTGGCCCAGGACCCGGCTGCCCGCAACCTGTCCGACCGTTTCCTGGCCCAGATGGAGTGCGTCCTCGCCGGTCGCGAGCCGACACCTCCCGAGCCGCTCAACTGCCCGACCTGCGACGCCCCGCTTCCGCCTGGCACCGACGAGTGCCCGACCTGCGCCCGCGAGATCCACACGCCGCCGTCCACCTGGACGCTGTTCCGCCTGTGGCGCTTTGCCGCGCCCTACAAGGGCCAGCTGCTGGCCGGTTTCGTCCTCACCCTGGTGGCCACCGCCGCCACGCTGGTGCCGCCCTACCTGACCATGCCGCTGATGGACGAGATCCTGATCCCATTCCAGAACGGCCAGCCCATCGACACCCACCGGGTGATGATGATGCTCGGCGGACTTTTCCTCGCGGCGCTCTTCGCCTGGGGTCTCGGCTGGGCCAAAACCTACATCCTGGCGCTGGTCAGCGAGCGCATCGGCGCCGACTTGCGCACCACCACTTACGAGCATCTGCAGGGCCTGTCGCTCGAATATTTCGGCGGCAAACGGACCGGCGACCTGATGGCGCGGATCGGTGCCGAGACCGACCGGATCTGCCTGTTCCTGTCGATGAACCTGCTCGACTTCGCCACCGACGTACTGATGATCACCATGACGGCGATCATCCTGGTATCGATCAACCCCTGGCTGGCCCTCGTCACCCTGGTGCCGCTGCCCTTCATCGCGTGGCTGATCCACATCGTGCGTGACAAGCTGCGCTACGGCTTCGAACAGGTCGACCGGGTATGGTCGGAAGTCACCAGTGTGCTTGCCGACACCATTCCCGGCATCCGGGTGGTCAAGGCCTTTGCGCAGGAAAAGCGCGAAGTCTCGCGCTTTCGCGACGCTAACGCCCGCAACCTGGCGGTGAACGACCGCGTCAACAAGGTGTGGTCCGTGTTTTCGCCGACAGTCACCATGCTCACTGAAGTCGGCCTGCTGATCGTGTGGGGTTTCGGCATATGGCTGGTTTCCAAGAACGATGTCACCGTCGGTACCCTGGCGGCCTTCCTGGCCTACATCTCGCGCTTCTACACCCGTCTCGACTCGATGAGCCGGATCGTCTCGGTGACGCAAAAGGCGGCCGCCGGCGCCAAGCGCATCTTCGACATCCTCGACCATGTTTCGAGCGTACCCGAGCCGGTCAGCCCGCTGCACCTGCCCAAGGTCACGGGTGCCATCGAGATCAAGCGGGTTGGCTTCCGCTACGGCAACCGCACCATCCTGCGCGGCGTGGACCTCAACATCGCCCCGGGAGAAATGATCGGACTGGTCGGCCACTCCGGCTCCGGCAAGAGCACCCTGGTCAACCTGATCTGCCGCTTCTATGACGTCACCGACGGGTCGATACGCATCGAAGGCATGGACATCCGCTCGGTGCCGGTGTCGGAATACCGCCGTAACATCGGCCTGGTTCTGCAGGAGCCCTTCCTGTTCTTCGGCACCATCGCCGAGAACATCGCCTACGGCAAACCGGACGCCAGCCGCGACGAGATCATCGCTGCCGCCCGTGCCGCCCACGCCCACGACTTCATCCTGCGCCTGCCACAGGGCTACGATTCGCTGGTCGGCGAGCGTGGCCAGGCACTGTCGGGCGGCGAGCGCCAGCGCATCTCCATCGCCCGTGCACTGCTCATTGACCCGCGCATCCTGATCCTCGACGAAGCCACCTCGGCGGTCGATACCGAAACCGAGATGGAAATCCAGGCCGCACTCGAAAACCTCATCCGCGGCCGCACCACCATTGCCATCGCCCACCGCCTGTCCACGCTGCGCAAGGCCGACCGGCTGGTCGTACTCGACCGCGGCCAGATTGTCGAGATCGGCAACCACGAAGCGCTGATGGAAAAAGAGGGTGCCTACTACCGGCTCTACGAAGCCCAGACCCGCAAGCTCGACGACGGTGCCATTTCCGCCGAAAAGCCCCGCGTCCCGTTCCACCGCGAACACGCCCCCGTCTGAAGGTCACGCCATGTCTACGCAGAACATCCATCTGGAACGCAACGCCTTCGGTCAACTGCTGCTCACCGACGCCGACGGCAAGAGCCAGAGCATTACGCCGGTGCGTGCGTTCCCCATTGCCGCGCCCACCGAGAACATCGGCCTCATCAACGCCGAAGGCGAAGAGATCGCGTGGGTGGCACGCCTGTCCGACCTGGCACCGGAGCCGCGCCGGCTTCTCGAAGAAGAGATGGCCAACCGCGAGTTCATGCCGGTGATCCAGCGCATCAACAGCGTCTCCAGTTTCGCCACCCCCAGCACCTGGGATCTCGAAACCGACCGCGGCCCGACCACCATGGTGCTCAAGGGCGAAGAAGACATCCGCCGCCTCGCCGCGCCGGCCCTGCTGATCGCCGACAGCCGCGGCATCCACTTCCTTGTCCGCGACCGCTACGCGCTGGACAGCCACAGCAAGAAGATTCTCGACCGCTTCCTGTAAGCGCTTGATTGCCTGCCGGCGGGGCTCAGTCCCCGCCGCAGCCTCCACCGCCACACCCGTCGCCGCCGCCGTCACTACCTGCATCGTCGCCGCCGTCCGCGCTCCCGCCATCGCCTCCACCGCAACCAATATCACTGGCACAGTAGGCACCTGTCGTCCCGGTACCGTCAGCCCCCATGCAGTTGACCGCATAACGGAAGCCATCGGGAATCCCGAGCAGTCCGTCAAGCGCAAACAGCATCGGCAGGCGATCCGGCTGGCGGGGATTGATCCGCTCGCGGCGGCAGGCCTGCAACCAGGTGCGGCGCAAACCGACCTGTGCCGACTCGGGTGAGCGCATTTGCTCGGCCGGCGTGTGATCAAGGAAGCGCCCGAGGGCCTGCCGGCAGAACAATCGGTAAGCGCGGGTAGACAGGATGAACTCGTGCCACGCCACATCGACAGCCTGGCTGGGCATCGACACCATCTGCCCCCTGGCTGCCCGCGCCACGTGAAAGAAGTTGCGCAGTTCGCACAGCACCAGCTCCGCCTGCCCTTCGTCCAGGTGTGGATAGGTGTCCCGCAGTTTGCGGGCAAGACCGACAGGAAAACGGAAACCCGCCACAAACTGCTCCCTGCTCCGCTCGGCCACATGCTGCCACAGCAAGTACCCTGACAGCAGGCCAAGACTGACCACCAGAAGCCCCTGAATCCCCTTCCCGACCCCACCTTGGCTCGCGACAATCAAGGTGACACCGAGCGTCACAAGGGCAATCTTGTACCCCCGACCGACCCGTCTCATCGAATTCAGCCTTTCTCTTCCGGACCAACCGGTGAAGCGTCTATTCTGACCAACTGGCATACGCCAGACCAGCCCGGCGCAGAGAGATCACCGTTCCTTAACATTCCCGCAGCCGCCCGGTAACGCACGCTTCTTAGTCTTGCCTTGAAGGCTTGATTGCCAAACTTGGGAGACGTAATGAAGAACTTTCTGCGCGCACTTGAAATCCAGCGTTGGGACGACCACCGCTTCTACCACCACAGCCTGGTTAACCAGACCCTGCACTTCATCAGTGCAGTGAGCTTTCTGACGGCTTACGCCTTCATGTTCTCCGATCCGGTCAATGCGGCCCTGATCGGCTGGATGGTTTCGATGGTGACCCGCCAGTCCGGTCACTTCTTCTTCGAGCCACTGGGCTTTGACGAGGAAAACCAGGTTTCCAACGACTACAAGGAAGCAGTGAAGGTCGGCTACAACCTGAAGCGCAAGGTCGTTCTGCTGTCCATCTGGGCTTTCATTCCTGTCGCGCTCTACCTCAACCCGACCCTGCTCGGCCTCTTCGACGCCCACACCAACATGGATGGCTACATCGACCACGTGGGCAAGATGTGGCTGGCCTTAGGGGTTGGCGGCTTGCTGTTCCGCACCGTGCATCTGTTCTTCCTGCGCGACGTGCAGACCGGCCTCGTCTGGTTCACCAAGATCCTCACCGATCCTTACCATGACATCAAGCTGTATCACAAAGCCCCGCTCCTGCTGCTGCGCAGCATCGCATCCCGCCAGCACGCCTGATCCGGCGCTACGCCCTTCCCTCCCTTGCAGGACGGAAGGGCGTTTTCTTTACTTCAGGAAACGATGGACCAGCATCTCCTTCAGGATGCGACGCTTGATGCCCTTGTTGCTCAGCGTCCCGTCGGCCCACCACCAGCCATCCGCCGCCATCTTCCTGGCCGCCGCCACGAAGCGCTCGAGCACCACCTCGAAATCGGCCTCCGAGTAGTTCAGGCTGAAGATGAAACGCCCGGTGCCGACCCAGCTGAGAGCCAGTCCCTCCAGCCTCAGGTAATACTGCAGCATCCAGTTGTAACGGCTTGGCTCAGTATAGAAAACCGTCCAGATCGACGACACGTTGGCCACCTGTACAGGCAGGCCTTCGGCCTTCAGACGAGCGTTGAAGCGCTCCGCCCGGGCATTCCAGGTTTGCTCCAGTCCGGCATACAGCGCCTGCACTGCCGGCGTTTCGATGCGCTCCAGGAACTCCGCCATCGCGCCCATCACGTAGGGGTGCGAATTGAAGGTGCCGCGGGCAAAGCAGATGTCCGCCGGCCGATCGTCGCGAAAGCGCTTCATCAGCGCCTGCTTGCCGCACACCACGCCCACCGGCATGCCGCCGCCAAGTGTCTTGCCGTAAGTGACCATGTCGGCCTGCACGCCGAAGTACTCCTGCGCACCGCCACGGGCCAGCCGGAAGCCGACAAAGACTTCATCGAAAATCAACACGATGCCGCGCTCGGCGCACACCTGGCGGAGCTCCTTCAACCAGGCCGTGTAGACAGCCCGATCGAAGGCCGCCTTGCGGGAGCTGTCCACCAGCGACGAATCACCCGGTGCGCCGCCATTCGGATGCAGGGCCTGGAGCGGATTGACCAGCACACAGGCAATGTCCTTGCGGCGGCGCAGCACACGCAGTGCGTCGGCGTGCATGTCCTTCAGCGTGTAGGTCTGGTTGGCTGCCACCGGGTTGCCGACACCGGGCTGCACATCGCCCCACCAGCCATGGTAGGCCCCGCAGAAGCGCACCAGGTGGGTCCGCCCAGTGTGGTAGCGGGCCAGGCGCACGGCCTGCATGACCGCCTCGGTGCCCGACATGTGAAAGGACACCTCGTCCAGACCGGAGATCTCCTTCAGACGCCGCACGTTGCTGGCCAGCAGCGGATGGTAGGCGCCGAGCACCGGGCCCAGATCCTTCACCCGTTCGGCGCCGCGGGCCAGGCAGTCCTTGTAGAAGTCATAGCCAAACACATTGACGCCGTAGGAACCGGTCAGATCGTAGAAGACATTACCGTCGAGATCGGTGACCGTGACGCCGGCGGACGCCTCCAAGAAGGAACCGCCCTTGAGATGCTGGCGCACGAAGCGGCTGTACTGAAAGGGCACCCGGTAGGCCCCGGTGAATTGCATGTCCGAAACACCCTCCGCCGCCTCGGCCGTCAGCGCCGCGCTTTGGGCAAAGCGTTCCCGGTAGGCCGCCGCCAGCCGGAAGAAGCCCTCCCGGCGGCGCACGGCGACGTCTTCGGGCGCGTCGTCGGAGCGGAAGAAACCGTATTCATCGTATTCGTAAAAGGGCAGCAACTTCGCCACCCGCCGGGACATCTTCGCGTGACCGGCGAGGGACGGATGCTTGCCCTTCGACAACTCGAGCCGACGCTTCGCCTTCAGAACCAGGCCGGGCAGCACAAGCGCCCCGAGCCCGGCCAATACCAATGCATCTTCCACGCGTGCACTCCACAGTTGAAAGATGACTGATTTAACCGACCCCGGTTACAAAGCCATGAAAATCAAAAGCCTCCTCGGCCGCATCAGCAACCAGGAAGACCTCAACTTCCTGCTCACCAACCGGATTCCCCGTGCCCTGCTGACCCGCTTCATGGGCAGATTCAGCAAGATCGAAAATCCCGTCGTGGCGAAGCTCTCCATCGCCGTGTGGCGGCTCTTTGCCGACCTGGACCTGTCGGAAGCAAAACAGCACAATTTCAAGAGCATGCACGCCTGCTTCACCCGCCAACTGAAGGACGGCGCCCGCCCCATCGACACCAACCCGGCCGTCCTCAGCAGCCCCTGCGATGCCATCATCGGCGCCTGCGGGCAGATTGACGGCGTGGACGTGCTGCAGGCCAAGGGCGCCCCCTACCCGCTCATCGACCTGCTTGGCGATCCGGCATTGGTCGAAACCTACCGCGACGGCAGCTACGTGACGCTGCGCCTCAAGTCGAGCATGTATCACCGCTTCCATGCGCCGGCCGACCTGCGCGTCGAGCACGTCACCTACATCTCCGGCGACACCTGGAATGTCAATCCGGTCGCCCTCAAACGTGTTGAAAAGCTCTACTGCAAGAATGAACGGGCAGTAATCCGCACCCGCCTCACCGACGGTGGCGCCCCCATCACGCTGGTGCCGGTGGCGGCCATTCTTGTCGCCAGCATCCGCCTGCTCTGGCTGGATGTACTGCTGCACATCCGCTACACGGGGCCGAACGAAATCCCGGCTGCGGCAGATTTTCGCAAGGGTCAGGAAATGGGCTGGTTCGAGCACGGTTCGACGATCATCATCTTCGCCCCCAAGGGGTTCGCTCTGTGCCCGGGGCGCCAAGACGGCAGCCCGATCCGGATGGGCGAAGCCCTGTTGCACGCACGTGGCGAAGCGCCTCTATTGAAAATTCGAAATATTAATATTCAATAGAATATATTTACGAAATAGTTCTCCTCATTGACACTGGGCACACATCAATAAGGAGACGCCATGACTTCCAGTTCCGCTTCCGCTTCGCTTCCTGTTCTCGTCGCCGGTGGCGGCATCGGCGGTCTGGCCGCCGCGCTGGCCTTGGTTCGCCAGGGCTTTCAGGTCAAGGTTTTCGAGCAGGCCCCCGAGATCGGCGAGATCGGCGCCGGTATTCAGCTCGGCCCCAACGCCTTCCATGCCTTCGACGCACTCGGCGTCGGCGACAAGGCACGCAGCCGCTCCGTGTTCACCGACTACATGGTGATGCACGACGCCATCGACGAATACCAGGTCGGCAAGATTCCTACCGATGAGCACTTCCGCGAACGTTTCGGCAATCCTTACGCGGTGATCCACCGGGTTGACGTGCATCGTTCGCTGCTTGAAGGCGCACAGGAAACCGGCAAGGTCGCGTTCCAGACCAGCACGCGCATCGAGCGCATCGAACAGAATGCAGAAGGCGTCACCGCCTACGACCAGCATGGCGAGGCCTACCGCGGCGTCGCCGTGATCGGCGCCGACGGCGTCAAATCGGTGGTGCGCCAGCAATACGTGAGCGATCCCCCGCGTGTCACCGGCCACGTGGTTTACCGCGCCGTGGTGGACAAAGCCGATTTCCCCGACGAGCTGAAGTGGAACGCCGCCAGCATCTGGGTCGGCCCCAACTGTCACCTTGTGCATTACCCGCTGCGCGGCGGCGAGCAATACAACATCGTCGTCACCTTCCATAGTCGCCAACAGGAAGAATGGGGCGTCACCGAAGGCAGCAAGGAAGAAGTGCAGAGTTACTTCCAAGGCATCTGCCCCAAAGCCCGCCAGTTGATCGATCTGCCCAAGAGCTGGAAACGCTGGGCCACCGCTGACCGCGAACCGATCGGCCAATGGACCTTCGGCCGCGCCACCCTGTTGGGCGACGCCGCCCACCCCACCACGCAATACATGGCCCAGGGCGCCTGCATGGCGCTGGAGGATGCCGTCACCCTCGGCGAAGCCCTGCGGGTGACCGGCAAAGACTGGGACAAGGCACTCGACCTGTACCAGCGTTCGCGCATCACCCGCACCGCCCGCATCGTGCTGTCCGGTCGCGAGATGGGTCGCCTCTACCATGCCAAGGGCGTCGAGCGCCTGGTGCGCAACTCGCTGTGGAAAGGCCGCAGCGCCGAGCGTTTCTACGACGCCATGGAATGGCTGTATGGCTGGAACGTCGGCAACTGCCTCGCCGAAGACTGACCCACCGCCACCGCCCGAACCGCACACAAGGAATCCCCGATGCAAGATCATGGCCGTTTTGACACCCTGGGCCGTCTCGAAGACCTGCCCCAGGACTACCGCGACGAACTGAAACAGCACAATCTGGTGCCCCTTTGGCCCAGCCTGCGTGCCGTGCTGCCGCCGGGCAAGCCGCGGCCCAACACCCGCGCCATCCACTGGCCCTACCAAACCCTGCGCCCGCTGCTGCTCAAGGCCGGTGAGCTGACTCCGATCGAAAAGGCCGAGCGGCGTGTGCTGGTGCTCGCCAACCCGGGTCACGGCCTCGAAAAAATGCAGGCCAGCGCCGCCATGTACCTGGGCATGCAATTGCTGCTGCCTGGCGAGCTGGCCCCCCCGCATCGCCACACCCCCAACGCGATCCGCATGATCGTCGAAGGCGAAGGCGCCTACACCACCGTCGATGGTGAGAAGTGCCCGATGCGCCGTGGCGACCTGATCCTCACCCCGACCGGCCTGTGGCACGAACACGGCCACGAAGGCGACAAGCCCGTGGTGTGGCTGGACGTACTCGACCTGCCGCTGGTGTATTACGTTGAAGCCTCCTACCACCTCGAAGGCCCCAGCCAGACCGTCAAGCCCGGCCAGGGCGCCAGGTCTTACGCCCGTGGCGGACTGGTCCCAACGCCGATATTCGCGCGCGCCGCCAAGGCCTACCCGATGCTCCACTACCCGTGGTCAGAAGCGCGCGCCGCACTGGAGTCGCTGGCTGCCGACGAATCGCAGGTGGAAGCCGTCCAGCTCACCTACGTCAATCCCGAAACCGGCGGCGATGCGCAGAACATCCTCGGCTTCTATGCCCTGATGCTGCGCCCCGGCCAGACCCTCAGGCTGCCAGTGCGCTCGCCCGCGATGGTCTTCCACTTGATCGAAGGCAGCACGAAGATCAACATCGACGAACAGCAGTTCACGCTGGCCGAAGGTGACACCTGCTGCGCCCCGGGCTACACCCCGGTGAGCCTGAGCAACCAGTCCGCCGATACGCCGGCCTTCGTCTTCATTGCCGACGAAAGCCCGCTGCACCGCAAGCTCGGCGTCTTCGAGAACCGCGGCTGAAGCCCACACCCAGCACCACCAGACACTTCAAAAGGAAAAAACATGACCCAACAGACCTACCTCTGGAACCCGCCGCCGGTGTTTTCCCTTCCGGTACGCGGCAGCGAAGCCCGTCTGCCGGTAAAGCGCATTTTCTGCGTTGGCCGCAACTACCACGCCCACGCCGTTGAAATGGGCCGGCCGGTGGACAAATCCACCTCCAGCCCCTTCTACTTCACCAAGGCCAACTCAACCCTCGTGCAGTCCGGCGAAACCGTGCCCTACCCCGCCGGCACCCAGAACTACCACTTCGAGATGGAACTGGTCGTCGCCATCGGCGCCAGCGGCTTCCGTGTCGCCGAAGCCGACGCAGCCGGGATGATCTTCGGCTACGCCGCCGGCCTCGACATGACCCGCCGCGACCTGCAACTCGTCGCCCGCGAAGCCGGTCGGCCGTGGGATCTGGGCAAGGATTTCGAAAAGTCGGCGGTGTGCAGCGAGATAGTGCCGATCGGCGAACTGGGCGTGCTCGACAGCGGCGCCATCAGCCTGTCGGTGAATGGCGAAACCAAGCAGTCGTCGGACCTCTCCAAGCTGATCTGGAACATTCAGGAAATCATCGCCGACCTGTCGAAGTTCTACCACCTGGCGCCCGGCGACCTGATCTACACCGGCACCCCGGAAGGCGTTGGTGCGGTCAAGACCGGCGACAGGATCACCGGCACCATCGACAAGATCGGCGAAGTCAGCCTCGCCATCGGCGCGGCAGAGTGAGCGCATGAAGCTCTACAACTTCTTTCGCAGCGGCACCTCGCATCGGCTCCGGATCGCCCTGAACCTCAAAGGCCTCAAGTACGAGTACCTGCCGGTGGATCTGCGCACCGAGCAGCACCTCGGGCCCGCGTTCAAGGCGCTCAACCCGCAAGGGCTGGTGCCGGCGCTGGTCGATGAAGGCCGAGTGCTGATCCAGACCCCCGCGATCATCGAGTGGCTCGAAGAACGTCACCCGGAGCCCGCCCTGCTTCCCGCCAAGCCGGAAGCGCGTGCCCGCGTGCGGGCGCTGGCGGCGATGGTCGGCTGCGACATCCACCCGCTCAACAACCGGCGCATCCTCGAATACCTGCGCAAGCAGCTTCACTGTGACGAAGCCGCCATCAACGCCTGGTGCGCCACCTGGATAAGTGCTGGCTTCGATGCTTTCGAAGCCCTGCTGGCAGCCGATACGCGCCGTGGCGACTACTGCTTCGGCCAGATGCCGTCGATTGCCGACGTGTATCTGATTCCGCAAGTGGAAAGCGCCCGGCGCTTCAAGGTGGACATGAGCCGCTGGCCGCTCATCAGCGCCATCGACGCCGCCTGCCACAAGCTGGATGCTTTCCGGCAGGCGGTTCCAGCCGCCCAACCCGACGCAGCCTGATCGAGCAGCCCCGAGATACAAGACCGCCCCGGCCTGCAAAGGCTCGGGGCGGCTTTTTACGTGTTGAGACCGCGCCATAAAACAAAAAGGGACTGCATTTCTGCAGTCCCTTCGTAAAACTGGTGCGCCCGGCAGGATTCGAACCCACGACCCCTTGGTTCGTAGCCAAGTACTCTATCCAACTGAGCTACGGGCGCAATCTGAAACTCACACAAACCTGGCTTTCCGGACTTAACCGGCGAAGGTCTAAGCCTTCTGAAGCCAAAAGAACCGTATCAAAACGACTCTTGTAAAACTGGTGCGCCCGGCAGGATTCGAACCCACGACCCCAAGTACTCTATCCAACTGAGCTACGGGCGCACTTGAGAGAGCGAAATTATACATAAGAATTCCGAAAAAGAAAGCCTTTTGTTGAAATAGTGCGTAATTCTCTCAACGCACCGACTTCCTGAGCCTGGTCCCCTTCTTGCGTATCCCTGCGCGAACCCGGAATGGCGGGCCGGACGGCGGTATTTGCGGCGCAAATCCCACACGGCCCGGTTTCCTGTGTGATGGACCCGACCACAGCAAGGAGCACAACATGGCTTTTGAACCCGTCTGCAAACAGAGCTATCTCTACGAGGGCGAGATGGTCCCCGGCGTCGCCGGCAACAAGGAAGTGCTGATCGTGTGGGCTGACGGCGGCCAGCCTCGCGCCTTCGACGGGCTGTGCCCGCATGGGGACTTTCCGATGGCGCGCGGCGTCTTCAATGGCCGCACGCTGGTGTGCCCGTCTCACGACTGGGTTTTCGACGCACGCAACGGTCAGGGGCTTTCGCCGACGGGCTGTGCGCTGAAGGAGTATGCGAT